>OGWM01000028.1_pt1 | contig 20645 bp, 18 predicted proteins | sample 1576041 | NCBI WGS metagenome assembly OGWM01 (sample SAMN07581538, study PRJEB24739) | freshwater metagenome | place: Singapore | collected 2015-01
ATGTAGCCGCAGATGAAGCTGATGTAGCGGCTGAGGATGCTGAGGTTGAAGCAGAGGATGCACTTGTAGCTGCTGCTGTCGCAGAGGATGCAGCGGCTGTAGCAGAGTTAGCGGCTGATGTAGCCGAAGTTGCTGCTGAGGAAGTCGATCCAAATACTGTATCAATGTAAGACTTAGGCACAGCATCGGTAGATGCTGATGGAGTTCCAAGATCAGTAATCTTGTTATTGCCCATTGACAAGGCACCAGTCATTGAATCGCCAGCTTTAGAAACCTTAGTAGCAATACTGTTTGTTACTGTGGTTGAGAAGCTTGCATCATCATTGATTGCGGCAGCAAGTTCATTAAGGGTATCTAAAGCACCCGGAGCTGCATCGACAAGGTTAGATACTTGAGTATCTACATAAGCCTTGGTTGCAGCATCTGTATTAGCAGAAGGTGTACCAAGACCAGTTACCTTATAGCCACCGGCTGCAAGATCTGTAGCAAGAGTTGCACTAGATAGATTCTTAGATGTCAAGGTAGATGCAACACCATCAAGGGTTACAGTACCTGTGGCATTAGGAAGAGTGATTGTTCGATCTGCCGTTGGATCGACAACAGTAAGTGTTGTCTCAAAGGCATCGGCTGTTGCACCTTCGAATACGATTCCTGACCCAAGGATTTCTGGAGAAGTTAACTTCTTATTTGTAAGAGTCTGTGAATCTGTATCGCCTACAACATTGCCAGTAACACCATGGACTCCAGCAGTTGTTGGTGTTCCAGAAGAACCAATGTGAGCAGAGAACTCATTGAAGTCACGACCAGAGATGATGTGACGAACGGTTGCACCAGCAGAGTGGGCAACAGCAGAGGTACCATCTTCACCACGAGTGACATTGAGAGTTGTTCCACCACCAGAGGAGCCAACGGTGATGATTTCTTCCTTGTTGGTATCTGGATCGATAACCAAAGAGTAAGGATAGTTTTGTGGGAAGCCAGTCGTTAGATCCAAGGTAATCGATGTAACAACACCATCGACCGAGGATGATAGCGAGGCTTGCTTTGCCGTGGAGGCGTAGTATCGTGTTTGTGCCATTCGTTACCTCTTATAGTGGAGTCGGGGAGGATAAAGATCTCTTAGTCCTGCCGCTTCTTGCTGGAGTCTCTGTGTATACAGACCCAAGTAGAAACGAGCAGTAGATGATCCAACGCCTACAGGCTTGGATTGGTCGAGCATATCTGCTTCGACAGACTGTGCATTAACTCGTGCAGCATCAACATTCATAAGTAGTCGAGCTATTGCACCGTATGTAATACAGTCAACTGCACTTGATGGGAAACCAGTAGCGGTCTCAAAGACATCGCTATCTGATGAAAGAGTAGATGGAGCCTTGGCATAGACAACCTGAACAGTACGACCCGGATCAATAGAGTCAAAGATGTTGATGGTCTTACCATTAGCAAACTCAGTTGTATTGGCTACCTTGTCGAAATCATAACGCCGAACATTGAGCCACTCTTTAGTCGATCCAATGGTTTGCCACTTGACATCAAGAACATATTCAGCAGTTGCCGGCATTGAGTATGTAGTAACAGCAGAGTTGAAAGAGAATGTGTGGGTTCCTACTCCGAAGAGTTCTGGGTAGGAAGCCTGAATAGTGTCGTTGATTGATTGCTTAATCAATGCTCGTGGATACATAGGAGCAATAACTACCTTGGCATTGTTGGCAGCAGAAGCTGCTGTAGTACCACGGAATCCTCTACCCCATGGGGCAACAGTTACCGTCTTGGTTAGGTTATCTACCTTATCCACATAGATGAGTTCATCGCCAATCTCAATAAGACCACGACCCATCTGGTTGGTTTCATTCACAATGAATGAAGTTGCAGATGATGTGATTCCAGCAGCCTGATTGATCCATGTGGCAGTCTCTTGTGCTGCTGCACCGCTTTGGATATTGAAGGCAACCTTGTCAATAAGTTGACCGAAAGTTGTTGACATTAGGATTCCCTAGCTCTTAGGGCAGCAGCAGGAGCCTTGTCGGTTGTGCTACCTAGTTGATTACATACACCACGAAGATCTTTGTAGTTAGGTCTGGTGTTACCAGCCTTGACATTCAAGGCACCAACGACATCCAGACCAGTAGTGCCAGCCCAAGTGTTAGCAGCCAATGCATCATCTACATAATCTTGTAACGCTGGATAAGTACCACCATTGGCTAGACGATTGAGTTCTGCCGTAAATGTACTACCGTTAGTGCCTGTCGCCATTACTTACTTCCTCTCGATACTGCTGCATTGTCTACAAGGTTTGGATACTTGCGACCAGCAGCCTTGGCACGAGCCTTAGCCTTTGCCTTTTGGGCAGGAGTTAGTTTGGTTGATTTCTTCTTTGGGTTCTTCTTATCCCAGAATGCTTTCTTCTTCACCATTTCACCTTATCTGCCCAGTAGGCTGCTGACATCTTGCCCTTAGCAATGTTCTTTGCATGACGAGCCTTGAACGACTTCTGTCGTTTAGTTGGCTGTCGATCTCCTGTTACACCTTGCTGACCAAATCTGATTGTCTTTACCTTCGATCCTTCTTTGGCTACGACAACATGAGATTTGGTTGGATGAGAAGGAGTTCTCTTTGGTTTGTTATAGCCAGATACTCCAGCCTTCTTAAGTCTGGGATCAGCCTTACTTCTTTTTTCCGCCACGCTTCTTACCCTTCTTAGACATTCCTGCCTCGGATAATGCAATGGCAATGGCTTGCTTACGGCTCTTAACTACAGGGCCTTTCTTGCCAGAGTGAAGGGTTCCAGATTTGAACTCCTTCATAACCTTCTTAACTTTGGCTGGCTTCTTCATTACTTCTTCTTTCCGGCTTTCTTCTTGCCCTTCTTGCCGTACTCCATCATGCGTTCTTTCTTGCCTTCAGTCTTTTCGTGCTTCTTCATAGCAGACTTAGACTTGTACTTTTCGCCTTTTACTGACATCTGTCTTTCCTCTCTGTGTGATGATCTTTGTCTTCCCACCTGTATTGATATCAAATGAGGCGGAAATCTCTATTGCCTTGCGAGCTTCTGTAACCGCAAGTTTTGTATTCGTTGGGGAAAGTGTTGCTCTAGCCAATGACCCCAATGCATAAGATCCACCGGATCCAACTGCATAGATTCCTCGATCATCTCGACACCACGAGAAGTCATTGTCTATCTGATATATCTTGCCTCGAAGGCAGATGAGGGCATCGAATCCTGCATCCTCATTTGGCATACCGTCTTCCTTCTTTGGAGAAGGATCGTAGCCATAGTCAGTATAAGCCTGACGAAGTGATGGCAGAAGGTCTGTCATCATAAACTTATCTAGGTTAACTACCTTTGGTAGTTTCGGTGGGATCCAACAGAAGTTGGCAATATCCCCGGCGATAGCATCGCCAGCAAAGGCAAAGACATACTCGCCTTTTTCTATAACCTTGTCCATTCCAGTAGCTGCAAACTTCTGGCTACCTGCAACCATCAATGAATCCGCTGCTATAAGGCCCCAGCCTTTGCCTTGGATTCCCACGATGGTTGTCATTGTTAGTCCTTAAAACTATTAGTGTTGGCATCGAAGGCTTTGCCAGCCATATTCGATAACTCAACAGCACCTCTGATATCTGCCATGTTCGTTGTTGCTGGTTCAATGCCTTGGTCAATCGCTGACTTGTAGGCGTTGAGTTCATTATCCCAAGCCTTCTGAGACATTACTCGTTTGCTATTAGCATCACCTGTACTGATCTGTAACCCAGATGCCTTTAGGCATTCTCCCCAGTTAGCATGATCCTGAGTCGGGCAACCTGTCCTACACGGCATTATGACCTCAATACTAGAAATCCATTATGTGCTTCATCCGATGCAGCATCGGCTTCCGCTTGAGTCTTTATTGTATAACCAAGTCCTACCAAAACATCCTTAACCGCTTCGCTAACGATGTGGCTTCTTCCGCCAAGAAATACATAATCGTATGAATCCAGTTCATCTTCTGTTACTGCTCGAGATGTTGTGACTGTTGATCCATCAATCAATACTGCTACACCTCTTGGAGATACGACTCTCCTCCACCACTTGTCTCGTAGTGGGAAACCTTCCATCACTTGCGGTGGGTAAAAGGTGTAAGTAGCCATATCTCTCCTTTGTAGAGAGAGGGTGGGTTTCCCCACCCCCTCAACTATTTAGCTCAGATTAAAGAGCAGATGCACCGGTCTCGAGACGGCAAACTGCTGCATCACGGAAGATGCCCCAGCCACCGAAATACTTCCAGCCGAGTGCTGACTTGCGGCGAAGGATGTCAATCTGAGGTGCAATGACGGTTTGTACATCATAGACATTAGCCTCAAGAAGAGCTTCCTTACCAACTGCAACAGCCTTGTAGACAGTTGCAGATGATGCACCTTCAGCAGCAGAAGGAACACGAGTTGTCTGAACAACTTGGAATCCTTCAAGAACACCGATGGTGCCAGTCAAAAGGTTGCCAACATTCTCAGTTGTGTACTTGTGAATGTCAACGAATCCGCCTGAGCCAGTTTCTGCACGAAGATCGAAAGCTTGGCGTGGGTGGATGAACAAGGTGTAGAGATCGCCAATGCGAGGCTGTGCATTTGCCTCAAGAAGGGCGGTCTGTGCCTTACGAAGCATTGTTGTTGAAAGAACATCAGATGCTGTAAGTGTACCTGTTGAGGTACGGCTTCCGCCGTACTTAACGACAGTTCCACCTGTAAGGGCAGTAGCAACAAGCTTGTCGAGAGTATCGGCAGCGTTGTATGCAATAGCATCACCAATCATTGTGTCAATGTCAGAGAATGCTGCAAGGTTTACCTTCTCAGTTTGCTCAACTGCATTACCGTATTCGGTAACAGTTACAGTAACTTGAGATGGGTTACCCAATGCAACTGGAGTTACATCGGATGTTTCAGTTAGAGCTGTGGTAGCAGCAGTCAAGTTGTCGTAAACGGCAAACTTGAGTGTGGTACCCGGGTTGGTCATTGAAACTGGGCGTAGGTCTGCGACCGAACGCATGACAGGAAGTGAACGGAGTGCTGCTCGTACATATGTGTCATACGCATTTACGACCAAGTTACCAAGACCTGAGATTTGTGTAGTTGCCATTAGGCACTACCTCCTGTTTTCTTGGTTAGTAGCCCTGCTTACCAAGATCTGCAAAGAGCTGCTTAAGGGCTTCTGGCCCCTTTGCTGCTGCTTCTTCCATTTGGGCTTGGATCAACCTTTCTCTGTCGGCTGTGAGACCGGCATCCATGGTTGCTTGAGCCTTCATGTAGTTATCTTTGAAACCTTCTGGCAAGTTAGAGCTTGCTTGATTGGATTGCTGGGTACTGAATCCGAAGACATCTCCGTTTTCAGCAAGCCAGTTTGACAACGATTCCTCCGTGAGGTCGATGTCCTGCGGAATGAATGCCGCTACTTTCGGATTCACTCCTCGAGATGTGAGGGTTTCTTTGATGGTTCGTTCTCGTTTTTCTTTACGCAGTTCGGCAAGCTCTTGCTGAATCTCTTTCAGTTGCTTGTCTTTTTGCTTATTAGCCTTGCGTAGTTGAGAGAATGCATCATTCGAATCTAGTTCGAAATCTTCCTCATCGTCTTCGTAGTTGGACATTTGTCCTTACTCCCTTTTTCTGTGTTTGTCGCTGGCCTCAAATAGATCGGGGAATCTACTTGGCTCCAACTTCCGGGTTAATACTCACCTCAAGTTCCGGCTTTTCAAGAGATGGAGTGGGTGTTCAGGACTCGAACCTGTATGTCTGCCAGTCACCCGATTTACTAAACTGGTCTTTGTCTTAATGCTCTCTGACCAACGCCAGTTGATCCAGAGAACTGTGCAAGGTTTGTAGCCTTGAGACGATTCATTACTTCGGTGGATGCAACATCTGCACCGAACTCAGCAGCGATTGCTTCCTTGGCTCCAAAGTTCTCACCATAAATCTCAGCAAGGTTTCCATAGGTCTGGAGGTTCTTTGCTACCTGTGAGAACTTCTGGCGTTGAGTTCCATAGGTAAGAGATCCTGCACCATATTGCTGTGCAATATCTGCTTGTTCCTTAGTTAGACCTTCAAGAAGAGCTGCTGCTGTATTGAGGTTCTTGCCAGCAATACCTTCAAGGATTGATTGACCTCTTGCTGGATCGATGGCATATGCAGTAATCATGTCATCGTTGATACCGAAGAGAGTCTTGAGTTGTCCTCGGATTCCCGGATCTGTTGTCTGTACGAAATCTCGGTATGCTTGGAAGACATTTGCTACATCTACTGCGGTGTAGTTGTTCTTTAGGAATGTCTGGAAATCTGTTGTCTGATCGTAGAAACCCTTTGGTGCATTGTATTGGGTAAGCACCTTCTGGTACTCATCTTCCATACCAACGATGGTCTTTTCATCCAATGCTCGATATCCAGCAGCAAGACGAGCTTCATTGACCTTACCGAATCTCTCGTAGTAAGGGGCTGTCTGAATCAACTGTAGGTAGAAACCTTCTGAGGTTGTAGGGATTTCATCGAACTTCTTACCACTTCGATCTACACCTTCACCTTTGAAAATCTGTGAAATAACAGTACCAAACTCTGGAACACCCATCTGGGTAAATCGTTCTGTAATGATGTCATATGCAGACTTGCGTTCTTTAGCAAGTTGGTCAAGACGAGCTTTCTCGGCTGCTGCCTGTTGGGCAGCAAGTTGTTGCTGGAACTGCGATGTTGCCCTTTGAATAGCAGCATCGATTGCCGCTTGCACCTGCTCTGGGGTCATTCCACCGCCAGTTTCAGGATCAGGGAATGGGCCTTCTTCTGTTCTTACACCATTTTCAAAATAAATGTCATAACGAACTCGGCTTGCACCAGTACCTTGATAGCGAGATCCGCCAAATACTCGACCACCAGCAGTTGAAGTTGATGTAGCAGTATTGGTTGCTGTAGATGTGGCCGTTGAAGTTGCTGTAGCTGTAGCAGTTGCTGTTGAAGTTACAGTTGGAGTTCCAGTAGAGGTTTGAGTTCCTGAAGCTTTTTCTATACCTGATAAAGTTGTTGTATCTACATATGGGCCAAGTGGTCTATTGCCCAAGTTAGGAGATGTTGGCTGAGTGATTGGTTCTGGGATTTTGATTGTAGTTCCAGAAAATAGGGTTCTACCATCGTTATACTTTGCTTGAGTAGTTAACTTAGGGTTAGCATCGAGCAAAGCTTGAACCGTAGTGTTGTTTGCCTTAGCAATACCAGAGAGGGTTTGACCACTCTGAACTCTTACTGTTTCTGCCATCCTATAGTCCTAACATATCTTTGAGTTGCAATGTAATGGTGTCTGCCTTATTACGAGCATTAGCCGTGTACTGCCAACGATTGTCCTTATAGAGACTTTGTTCGAACATCCACAAAGGAACTGTTTCGTATGAAGTTGTATTGCCTTTTGCATCGGCAATAGCCTTGCCTTGCATAGCCCTACGGATTGTCGGATCCTCAAGATCAAGACCACCTTCAGGGATTTCAAGGATACGAACCATCGCTTGGATGTATGGGCTGGCAATAGCCAACGGAGATTCTCCATTGAGGATTCGATCACGGAATGCAGGGAAGGCAGCGACTGCCTGTTGACGAAGGTTCTCATCAATCTGCTCGTTATTCGAGTCTCCAAGGAAAACATTCTTAGCCAAGTTAGATGCAGCTTCATCAGTAATGGATAGACCATACTGACGATACTTGGTAGTAATCATCAACTTATTAGCATTGAGTTGCTGTTGAACCTGTGGCTGAGAAAGGTATTTATCAGTTCTACGAAGTTGCTTGGTGAAGTCTGCAATGTTCGAAGACTTGGTAAGCAATGTCTGGAATAACTGGTCATTGACTGAGAACTGTGATACTGCAACATTGAAGTTCTCACGATAGATCTGAATGTAATCTGATGCTGCTTGATTGAAGTCAAGACCAGCCTTCATTGCTCTGGCAATGTCTGGCTTGGTTGTCTCTAACTGGAACTTGTCAATAGCAAGAAGACGGATCTGGTATTGAACCTCTTCACGATCTTTAACCTTAGCCAAGATCTGATCTCTGAACTGAGTCTCTTGATCTGAACTAAGAGTAAGTCCGTTAGCCAAGGCATAGCCACCAATGGTTGCTTTGACTCTCTGGTTTACATCTGTATACCAAGCGGTATTACGAAGATAGCCTTCAACATTGGTTGGGCTTTCATTTGCTTTAGCAAACTTAATAAGATCGTTATAGATCTTTGGATAGTTAATCTTGAAATACTCTAGGAGATACTTCGATCCGTAGGTTCCAAGAGCTTCTTCCTGCTTGGTAGTAAGTCCAGTACCTGTATCTTCGGCTGCTGTGGCAACTACACCGTTGGTGTATTTCTTGCCATTGTAAGAACCAGAGAATGGTTTGCCATTGAGAGTAAGTGGATCCTGTTTAGTTCCAGTTCCCTTATAGGTCTTATCTCCACCAGTATTGACAACTTTCTTCTTACCATCTGGAGTAACTACTGTTTCGTCTGTAACTGTCTGATCGCCAGCAACCGTTGGGTTAATAATATCTTGACCACCAAATGGTCTACTTCCTAATCCTACTGTATTAGCAGAAGTTGTGGTTGTTGTTGAAGTTGCAGTACTTGTAGTTGTACCAGTCTTACCAACTGTTACTTTGCCAGTCTTAAGATCAAGTTTCCCACTACCATTTGTAAGAGCTTTAGTTTCAGTAATCAAAGAAGTCTGAGTATCAATAAGACTGTTATAGGAAGATGCAAGTCTTTTCAGTTCTTTTTGATCTCCCGGTGTAGCAAGACCTTCAGCAACTGCTTTTGCTAATCGTTCGATATTGAACAGCATCTCATCAAGAGAACGCTGATATCCCTCAATACGAGTATTGCGTTGCAGTAATGCAGCCTTTACGGCAGATTGATACTGATCTTCTGAACGCTTCTTTGCTGCTTCAGCAGCAGCAGCGGCTGCGGCAGCCCTTGCTTCATCTGCTTTCTTTTTAGCATCAGCAATGAGTTTATTGATATCTACTTTTTCAGCCATTAGAACTCACCTGCCAGTCTGCCAATGATGTCTCCGTATCCGTTGAGTCTCTTATCGACTGCTTCAGCCTCAAGAGTTGGATTAGCCATGACGGCTTCTTCGATAACTTGTTGAGTTCCTACAGCATTCAAACCACCGGTAGTGGTTGAGGTGTAAACACCCGGTGCTGTCTGGGTCTGTGTAGTAACAGTTGGACTTTCCTTCTCAGCAGCATTCAATGCTTGAACCAACATCTTTGTTTCTTTAGATGATGGGTCACGACCGAGGATGGCACGAAGTCCATTCTGTACGATTCCACGAGCTGCTGCTGGATCAGAGATATTGTAAGAGATATTCTTAGTTGGGCCTTGCTGACCACGAGCTGCCTCACCAGAGGCAATCATCTTTAGCATCTCTTGGTATGTCATACCACCGGCAGAGTTAGCCTCTGCAAGGAGATCTCTAAATGCTTCTGTATCTTTTTGGCTCCAGTATGCTGTCTGAAAATCATTCTTGCTTAGGAAGTTACCCTGCACCATAAGTGCTTTGATTTGATTCTGATCGGCAACTGTAAGGAAGTCTGTGTTCTTGATAAGCATTGCTTCTTGGTTAGTTGCTGTGTAAAGGGCTTGATAGATCTTGCCAGTTACATCAACCTTCTTACCAGTCTTTGGATCGGTGTAAGTAACACCGGGTCTAAATACATTCGTACCCTTTGCAGGGAATGCAGATGCACCAGCATATGGATTTGCTCCGACAGCAGGTGCTTGAATGACAGGAGCATTAGAGTTAGGTATCGTGGGCTGTGGATCGATGGAATCTGGGATTCCGTCTTTATCTGTATCTGCCATTAACTATTTCCTGTCTCGGTAGCAAACACACGCCAGTACATTACAGAGAACTCTGGGTGTTCTGCGATAACTTGATAAGCCGATTGATTCAGCCAGTCAGCCACATTGGCTACTGACTTACCAGTTAGAGTCTTGAAACCTGCTTGTGCAACAGAGTCCAGAGCTGCTTGACGATAAAGCAAGAACTTAGCCAAGCCCTTACCTGCTTCGGTCTCTGCAAACTTTGGATTATCCAATGCAGCAACAACTTCCTTGACAAGTGTCTCACGAGGTACACCTGCTGCTCGGAAGTCTGGCTGTCCACCAAACTCATCATCAAGGGCTGACTTCATGGTTAGGTAAACCTGATTAGCCATCTTAGGATCTGCACCTTGCTGAACAGCAGTTGTCATATCCTGTTGGAGTTTAGCCTTACGAGCCGTGTAAACATATCGAGCCGCTTCCATCTGCATTTCAGCAGGAGTTAAGCGGAAGCGTTGACCACGCTGTTCTTGCCACTTGGCATACTCTTGTGAGTATTGTCCACCGGGGAAGAAGAGGGCAAACGCATTTGGGAACTGGTTGGCATCGCCACGGTTTTCTGTATAGAACTTCCATGCATCATCCGTTGGTGTAATACCACCACGAGTTCCTGAAACAAGAGCTGCTAAAGCGTTGTAGCCGTACTTATCTGCCCACTTAGCAACTGCCAACTCATATGAATCTGGGTTGTTTGCTCTGATCTGTACGAAGTCATTGAACATCAATGCCTGTACATGGAACTCACCATTCTTGTCTTTAGCAAGAATCTGTGGAGAGATAGATCCGGGAGATAGGTTCTGGGTAATACCACGCCATAAAGCAAGGACTCGGTTGACTCGACCAGCATCCTCAAGCAACTTAGCCTGAGCCTGACCATCAAGTGGGAAGTCTCCGTACTGACCAGTAGATGCAAGGTATGCCATCAATGGTCGCAAGGTAGAGACATTCTTTGCCTCATAGGAGTCCATACCAAGGCCGTAGAGGATACGAGAAGCCCATGCTGGGGTAAAGGTCTCAACAAGACCTGTCTTACCCTCTGGGGCTCCGAATGGATAGATAATGTTTCGGAGTTGATCGGCAATCCAGCCGTTCTGATCCTTGATATATCGACCCAATGAAAGCTGAATAGCAGGGCCTACACCCGGCAATAGTTCGTTAGAGAACGCAAGGTTCAATGATGGGATAGAGAGAGATACCGGCATACCCGGAACTTTTTCACCTGTAACTGTGCCAAGCATTGCACCAAGAATGTTGCCAGCAAGTGGCATAACAAGTCTTGGATCTCCATAGGTTGGATCCTTGTAGATAAATCCTTGTGATGGATCTGACCAGTTAGTGTTTGACCATTCGTAAAGAACGCCAGTTTCTGGCTGAGTTAGATACTCGAAAGCATTTGCTGCTTTGTATGTACGAGCCTTACCCTGTAGACGGAATGTGTTAGCAACATCCTTGCTAATCAACTTACTCCATACACCGGTAGTGTTTGCCCATGCTTGAATAAACGGTGCAACCAAACGGAACTGAGCTGCATACTGCTTCTGGCGAGTTGCATCGTAATAAAGCTTACGAACTTGGTCTGCACCATAACGCATACCGATAGAATCAAGGTCAGTCTTGCTTAGTCCTCGATCATCAAGAGTCTTGATTGCTTCACGCATACGAACCAATGCTGGGTTAGTGGTACCAGCCTTGATACCAAGAACCTTGATATCACGAAGTTCCTTCTCAGCAACAGCAAGAATCTCTTCTGCATCTGCCTTGTTAAGAAGGTTGAAGTTCTCTGCGATTCCGTTCCAGTATTGCTGTTGGAACTCTGGGCCTAATGCTCCACGCTTTTCAAGTTGTGCAGATACTCTAAAGAACCAGTTTGCACCCTTATCCCATTGACCACGAAGTGATGCAACGGCACGAAGATCATCGGCAGGAAGTTTTAACTGACCGATTGCATTAGATACATCGGTAGTCTGGCGGTAATCCTTGAGGATACGAGATAGCCATACATCCTTAGCGGTAACACCCTTTGGATCGAACTTCTGTACATTGCCACCGACATCACGCATTTGCTTACCAGCAATGAAGTCACGGATCTCTTGGCGACCACCTGAAAGATTATCAATACCCTTGGTTACTGTGCTGAAGTATGCAGCCATTGCTTGTTTAGCAACATCTTCATTTGCACTTAGCATCAAGGCACGATTGGTTTCATCTACCTTAGCAATCTGTTCACGAAGCAAACGACCTTGCTTTGTCTCGAACATAAAGTCAACAATGATCTTGTCGTAGTCACGAGATAGGTCATAGCCTTGTGCTTGCTTACGAGCAATGAACTCTGGTGCTTCTGCAAACCATGGCTTGAGTTTGCCACCGGGTTGACGAAGACCACCTGTGAGTCCACCTGCTGCTAGACGAGCAAGGGATGATTCACGGTACTGAAGCAAAGCTCCAGCCCATGCACGATTAAATCCTTTTTCGGTAGAGTCAATAAATCTCATACCAGTACGAAGTGCTTGAGACATCGACATGGTTCCTTGACCAACACCCATACCAATACCACGAGTCATCATCGCTGCATATTGGTCTGCATCGGAAAGCAATGCACCCTTAAATCCAGAGACATCTACTTCTTTAGCAAGTTCATCAAATCGTGTTCCAAGTGCTGTTCGATCAAATCGAGAGAACTGACTAAGGAACTTCTGTGATCTGCTACCTGTTGGGTTGCCAAGCATCATGCCGATAAACTGCAATGGATGGTTGAACAATGTTGAAGATCCACCAAGGTATGCACGAACCTGCATATCACCGATGTTACGGATGATATATGAGACACGATAGACAAGAACTGTTTGCTTGAAGAACGAATCGAATAGATCGGTGCTTACTGCTCGGAACTGTTGGGCAGATGCGTTTCTTGAGAGGAAGCGTGTCTTACCTGTGATTTGACGGAATGCATCGAGGTCAGGCCACTTAACAAAGTTTGAAAGCTGAGAATCGAGTAGGGGGTCAAGAGACGAGAGCTTGAGTTTCTGACCATCGATGATGTGTTCAGCACCTGATGCTGTGTTCCCATCAACTTGAGCCATAAACCTTCGGTTAGCATCTTGTTCTTTCTTAAATACTCGTGCTGCATCATCAAGAAGTTTCAACTGTTCCTCTGTGAGGTTAGGTGCTTTCTCCTTGACCAATGCTTTGATTGTGTCGATAAAGATATTGAAGCGTTCTGTGGATGTAGTCGCAGACATCATTGCCTTGACTGAATCCTTTTGTAGTTTGGTTGAAGCCTTAAGGAATGGCAAGGTGTCACTCATCTGACGAACAAGTTCATCAACATCATCAAGATGGATCAAGTTCTTTGTAGGTGCAAAACGACCTAGAGGACTGTCCTTGATTGCCTTATAGCCCTTGGCTGTAGCATCGAGGAAGAACTTCTCAAAGGCTGCATGATGCAACTTGAGTGACTGCGGTGCAAAGATTCCAGACTTGAACTCCAATGCACGAGCCTCTGATGCAAGACCAAGACGAGTACCTGTAGAGATATCAAGTCCTGCTTCACGAGCAAGGATTTGAAGAACCTCAACTTCGGTTGTAGCAGCAGCCAAACGCTTGGCTGTATCTACAGTAATGTCCTTGTTGAATGCTCTCCATACATCATAGAAATCTTCTGGGCCATAGTGAACGGCAACCATCTTGGCAACATTCTGACCCAATGGGCCAAAGAATGCTTTCGCTGCTTGCTGATAGTTAACGATTGACTTCTCGCCAATGTTGAGCAAACCAAACTCTGCTTCTAGTGCAAGTCGTTCTGCACCCTTAGCCTGAGTAATCTGTTCGAGCAAAGCCTTTTGTTCTGTTACTCGATCTTCAACCATCTTGAGGTTATCAAGGTATGCCTTGTTAGCCTTGGAGTATTCATCGTTAAGTAAAACCTTAACCTTCTCGACCTCTGCAAGTTGTGTATCGAGTTGTGCAATCTGCTCCATAACACCAAGACGAGGAGCTGCTGCACCCATAGCCATGCCTTCAACTTGCTGGGTGATACCCATACGAGTTGTGAATGCTTGCATTCCAAAGTCACGAACATCTGGAGATGCAATAGCATCGGTTTGAAGACGAGCAAAATCTCTTAGTCTGGCTTCGAATGGATCTACTGTCCGTGGGAAGTAAGCAAAGCCACCACCACCGACACCACGAGTGGCACCGACATTACTAAAGCCTTGGATTCCTGATCTCTCATAAGCCAGATATAGTGAATCTACTATACCTGCTTTTTGTGCTGCTGATACAAGATCAGCATGAGTTGCACCCGGAGTATCGATAACATCAAGAACATTCTGTAGTTTGGCTTCTTGAACACCTGCTGCTGTTCCAATATCAATCAGATTAGATCCGATTTCATTAGATAATCTTGCAGCTTGTGGAGTATCAGATGCTTTAATGAACTGAGTCCACTTGATAAGTTGTGGTTTCTGCTTTGCAGCAACACGAACAACGACATCAACACCATCACGGATACCTTGAGTTGGTGTTCTGCCACCCTTCTTAAGGGCTGCTTCTTCTATTGTGTGGATAAGGCCCGGTGCTAACTGCTCTTGACGAACAAGAGTTTCAGCAGACTGAGTTACTACATCAAAACCTTTATCAAGGACAGCCTGTACATCTGCTGCACGACCGGCATTATTAAGTCCAAGGCGGAACTGAATGAGTTCTTCTGCCTTACGCTTTTCGCCGACAAGTCCTTCTGATCGAGTAGTTTCAGACTTGAGTGCTGAGAAAAGATCATTACGCTTGGTAGCAAGTTCTCCGTATGTAGCATCGAGAATATCGCTTTCCCATTTAGCTGCATAAGTTAGATCACGATTACGAGAGATCTCTGGAAGAAGTGCTTGGTAATCATCTTGTAGTTTGATGAGGTCACCCTCAAGCATTTTGAGATTACCTGATGCGGCTCTACCACCTGCACGAATCTCTGCAAGTTTAGGTGCCATCTCTTCGGCTTCTTGTATAACAGCCTTGATTGGTGCCTTCTTTGCTTCGGCTGCACGAGCCGCAGCCTTCGGGCCAACACGAAGAGTTACGCCTAACTTACCTGCTTCTCTACCAATCTTGAGTAATCCAACGCCGGGAACATAGGTCAATGGATCTGCTGCAAGGTTTAGAACGAAACCAGATACTGCTTGGAATGTACGAGCCGCTTTAGTTTCAGGATCGTCAAAGAGTGCTTGTGTAAGTCCTGTGGAATAAGTCCAAGGAACTCCACCCTTCATGGTTGGGCCGGCAGCAATCTTTGCCTGAAGCAAAGCCTTACCTACTTCGGAGTTATGATCCGTACCCAAGAATCCTGTACCGACATCGATACGACCAGTCTTGAAAAGTTGATTGAGTGCTTGACCTGTTTGGGTCTCATCAAAAGTATTAGCAAATGGCTTTCCTGCTACAGCATTACGAACACTTGCTTCGAGTAGTTCGAATGGTGTGGAAAGCAACATGAATGCGGTACGAGTAAGAGGAGCAAGGAAGTCAGCAGGGGAACCTTTTGCTACCTTGTTCTGTTCACGCAACTTAGCAGCAGCGGCTTTAGCAGCCTCACGCTGTTGATCGATGAATGCTTGTCCATCCATTGTTGCGGCTGCTGTTGCTGTCTGTCCGTATGGCGTGGCACCAGACTTGGCTAAACCAAGAACGACACCAGCAGATGCATTTGGGTAGGCTTTCGCCATACCTGCAACTTGCTGTGCAAACGCTGGGTTGAGGAATCTACCTTCAGCTTGTCGTCTATAAATATCGTATTCAGGAGTACCCGGTAGCGGAATGTTTCCAACTACACTTGGTAGCTTACCTGCCGATTTAATGCCACCAAGTTCTGCCATTAAGCACGACCTTCGGCCTTAACTCGCATGGCAAGTCTTGTGAGATCTGGATCTGGATATAGTTCAGCCAGAGATAAAATCAGTTGTGCAGTTTCATCAACTGCTTTAGGAACAAATGGCAACGCTTCTCTACCACGACCTTCGCCAAATCCTGCACCATCGGTAATAGGAACATCTTTGTTTGGGTTAGGTGTATTAAAGTTAAGGGTTGGTTTAGGTGCTGGCATAGTATTAGCAACAGCATTCATCTGCGAGGCAGACATTTCAGAGGCTGCAAGGTTTACACCCGGTGCAGTTTGGAAAGCCATATTTTCTTGACCTTCACCATATGCCCCACCCGGGATGTACTGAGCTGCTTGTCTTCCTGTGTACTCAGCCATCTTTCTTAGCCTCCATTTTTTCAATATCCTTAGAGATGTTTTCCCACATATATCGTTTCTTGGCTTCGTTAACCGAATGCGAATATACAATCTTTGAGATCAGAGAAAAGAACTCTGTAAACGAAATGCTTATGTTGTAAAGCAACGCAGATACTGCGTATATGAAATCTATTTTCTTAGCAGGTCGAGCTAATGGAAAGATGTCGTCAAGTTCATTGAACTCTTCTTCTTGAGCCATTAGCCCGACCTCCTAATGTTGTTACTTAACTTTCTTGCCGCCAGCAGATGCTGGTTTGCCAGTTTCGCCGAGCTTCTGCATTGCAGACTTACCCTTTGCAGATCCTTTTGGCTTGATTGGGCCTTTTACCGGAGCTGGGGCGACTTTGCCTTTCTTGGTTCCGAACATATGTTCCTCCTGTTGGATTAAGCAGCCCCAGTTAGGGCAGCTAATAGTTGTGACATTTGTGGTGTTCCGCCTTGTGCTAAGTCGGTTCGCCGTGAGAACTGACCGGGGCCAGCCACCATTTGGGAGCCAGCGGCCGGGGCCGCTCCCGGAACCATACCCATCATTTCAGGGGGTAATGGTTGCGAAGCACCGGGGGCCATCGCGGTCGCCGCTGGCTGTTCTATAGGAGCAAAGGCTTTCGCCACGATTTGCTCCAAAGTTTCACCCTTTTGACGACCGTTAATGATGTCAGCAATACGCTTGACAGCTTCTGTTGGATCGCCACCTTGGGTTGCAAGCATTGGAATAGCCGTTGCATATTGCGATACGGCGTTGCGTAATGAGTCACGGAGATCTTCGATATCAATGCGTTGCTCTTCTTGAGTTACATTGATTGAGAATGGAAGGTTACGGCGTAGGAAGTCACGACTGATAAGTTTGTCGCCACGAAGTTGTAAGCCGAAGATGGCTGCACGATTAGGATCGAGTCCAGCCATGAGACCATACTGAACATCTACGGTGTAATCACCCTTGATGTCACGAGATGGTGTGTATGTAAGTTCATAAGGTGTTCCGTCATCTGTACCACGGATCATCTTGCGGTCATTGCCAAAGACTTTCTCATCAACTTCGAATGCAATACCGATAAGGTTGATTAGGAATCTGGCGAATACTGCTTGTGCAGCCTTAACTTGTGAATCAAATCCACCCATAAGAGCCTGTACACCACGACCAGTAACGATAGATGCATCGATCTGACCTGTACGACCCTCTGGATAACGAGATCCCATACGGAGTTCTCGTTCAAGACTTGATGATTCTGCAAATACTCCACCCGGAAGTTCGATAGGAACTCGGCGGATTCTCTCAGGAGTGTTAGAACGAAGCAATGCATCAGGGCCAAGAGCAAACTCTTGGACATCTGGTGGGATAGCAATCGGTGCTTCTACTGACTTCTTGGCTGCTTCGAGCTGTAGAAGTGCAAAACGAGCCTTAGCCATCTGTACAGGAAGCACATCATCGAACTGTCCACGAGTCTGTCCATCGACAGTTGGGCGTTCTGCAATGTCTACAAGTACTTTACCGATGACATTCGGGGTATTTGTCAATACTAGGTTGTCAAGATCAGGGATAAAGATCATGTCCTGATACTTATCGTGATAGTGCATCACGGTAATCATGGCACTTTGACCACGATACTTCTGGCGAATCTTGTTTGTATGCTCTGGATACTGGTAGATAACAGTCTCTGTATCCATAACAAGTGTACGAGATACGCAGGTTATGTTACCGAAACGATCCTTATCGTAGTAAAGACCGAATGGATCGAGCAGTCTTACTCGTGGATTATTGGTTTCAAAGTCGATATCGACAATACCTGCACAGAATCCATAGGTGTAATACCAGTCTGCACCTGCATACATCTGGAGTTGAAGATCTGATTTGTTGGCGTAATGGTTGGCAATGCGTGTACGGATATCTGCCTTCTTACGAGCAGCATCGGATGCCATGTTGGATGAAGAGCAGTTAATCGATGGAAGAGGAGCCGTAACTTCTGCGAGGTCACGAGCTGCGATATCAATCATGTTTGCGATGAGTGGCTTCGGATACTCATCAGAGAACTGACCGAAGAAGACATCCTGCATTCTGCCTTGGCGTACAGCAAGCACATCAGCCATACGGCGGTCACGATCCATGTTACGGTTCTTAAGCCGTGTGACCTTTGCTGCTACTTCCTGTGGAGTAAGCATTTAATCTCCTTTAACCGATTCTCCGACTAGCAGCCCATTCGTCAAGGTTTACAACCATTTGACGGTTCTGGTCTGATCTAGTCAAAAACTCATTCTTCATAAACTTTCCACCATAGTCACCGAACTGGCAGATTTCTCTGGCTCGGATCTCGCAGAACCAAAGAGCCATAACCAAGTCGGTTTTGTTCTTTGTCTCTGGCGACCAAGTGACAAGTTGATCGATTAGTAATCTGATTCCTTCGTGTCTATCTGACGGAAGATGGATCAGGTTGTCTCTGCGATGTTTACCCTGTGAATCGGCAGATCCAAAGAGGGTAGACATAGCTGCCACACCGAAGCCGACATCCCACTTATTGCGAGATGTTGTATGTTCCCGGAGCATCACTCCACGGTTGGCTAACCACATCCGTAGATTCTCATCCTGTGTCAGGTAGCCCTGAAAAGCGTTACGCTCAACCATCCATTCAGATGGCTTGTACTTGTCAGTAAATGTTGTGATGAGATCACGGATTGCTTGTGGCGAGGGCCGAGTAATAGTTGCTGCATCAAGGACATAACGCTTTTTGCGGCGGCGATCAATCGCCATTACTACGGCTGCCGTATCACCAACAATCGCTGGGTCAAGCCCTGCAACTACGGTGAGACCTTCTGACTCTTCTGGATGTCCGGGATTGCCCGGCACGATAGGGCCAATCATTCTCATGCGGTCGATTGAACCTTTAACACAAGCGACATTGAATGTTGAGTCTTCGTCAACATCTGCTTGCTGGTAAACCATCGACCAAGTTTTCGGATCGAGGGCAGACCTACGCATCGATAGGTGGTGTCCATCCCAGCGAGGGTATAAACCTTCTTCGTCTGGTTCTTCCTCGGATCCCTGCCATGGGCGGTCGGATTTAGGCCATAAGGTCTTCCAGTCGTTCGGGCTTTCACCGAACTCAAGTACCGCCGGCATGGCAAGGTATGTCCACGGAGATTGACCTGTGGGATAGCGTTCCCCATTACGGAGTTCCCTATACAAGTCGATGGAATCCACTCGGGTTCCTAAGACTAAAAGTTTTCCAGTAGGCCCAAGACGAGTTAGGACTTCCTGTTGGATCCAACGAATCTGCTTCTCGTATTCGTGTGAGTTGCTCATCGTCACGCAGTCATCGAGAATAATCAGGTCTGCTCTCGCACCGTAGACCTGACCACCGATACCGATAGCCTGAAGGGTAGGGTCTTTCTGGTCGGAGTCACGAAGTTCATCTCCGAGGTAAACTTGTGTTGCTTGCCATGTAGCAGACTTGGACTTAAAGCCAGAACCTGCGGCGTAGGCGAGTTGTAGCTTTTGCCAGCCGGGGTGGGTAAGTCTTTGCTTGATGGCGTAGATGAACTCGGTAGCCTTCTGCTGGCTTTTCGAGACAATCATTATTCGAACATTGGGATCCATACAGATCCGGTACACCGGGTAGTCGATGGATGTGGTCATCGATTTGGCGTGTTCAGGTGGCACATTCACCAGCACATACTGGGGGCGACCTTTTTCGTACTGCATCGATGGGTGAACCCACGCTGGGTCTCGACCTTCCAATAGATCGATGATGTTCATCTGATGTGGAAAGGTCTCAGCCTCTAAATACTCTTTGCGGAAATCACGAAATGGTAACGACAGAGATTCCTCGGATTGGATACGACCCTTAGTAACTCGGGCAGCTCTGATCTTGTCGGCGTTCTCTTTGAACTCTTTATCGGTGGATCGGTAGTACTCCCAGAGTTTGACCGATTTGCCTACAGCCCTCATCGCCTCTTCGACTGTATAGCCTTGAGTGATATAGCCAAGTACCTTCGCTTTAGTCTTGGCGGCTTCTTCTTGCCGTTTTGTCATTGGATTCCTAGTGTCATTCTCATTGGATCCACGGTCTGTGGATAAACCTGTGGATAGTCAAAATGATAGACCTGTCCAAACTCACTAGGAGTTTGTTTGGGGGCCTCCAGTCGCTGAAGGCTCCCTCCGGCCCCCTAGGGCCGGGTAGGTCGTCTATTTACCTACTCGGTAAATATCCTCCCTACTATGTATAAGCCGGGATAAAGGCAGTTTATCCCACCCTAAAGGGTGTGATTTGTATCACAGGTAGCCCAATGTAGCCAAATATGCTGTCTCACCAGCACTTTTGTTAGCTCCGATCCTATCAAAAATATTTTTCTGGGTACATATACATGGGCCCCACCGCCACTTAAAGCACTTGGGTCAATTTACCCCCTGCGTGTCAGTCCCCCTACTTTACATAATGTATGTTATCGGCTACCGATTTATACCGATTTTCCAGGGGCATATCGTGACTGGGAAAC
>OGWM01000029.1_pt1 | contig 20237 bp, 15 predicted proteins | sample 1576041 | NCBI WGS metagenome assembly OGWM01 (sample SAMN07581538, study PRJEB24739) | freshwater metagenome | place: Singapore | collected 2015-01
GTTTCCCAGTCACGATAAAGTAATGTACCGCCAGGTGTTAGATTTATATGCTACGGCAACCGATTACGACCCAAAAAGCGATCAAAGCCTAACCTTTTTTAAAATTGTCCAAAACAAACTCCACTTTGCTGCCCACGGACATACCGCAAGTGAAGTTATTTATTTGCGTGTGGATAGCGATAAACCTTTTGCTGGCTTAACCAATTTTAAAGGAGATGACCCCACACAAGCAGAGGTTTTAATTGCCAAAAATTATTTGGAAGAAAAAGAGTTAAAAGTGCTCAATAATTTGGTAGCCGCTTATTTTGATTTGGCAGAACTTAACGCTATTGAAGAACGTGAAATGCATATGCTAGATTATGTGCAAGAACTGGATAATATATTGAACTCAACAGGGAGAAAAGTACTCGATGATGCAGGTAATATTTCACATACCCAAGCTACAGAAAAAGCAAAATCAGAATACCAAAAATACAAATCCAAAACGCTAAGCTCCGTAGAAAAAGAGTATTTAAAAAACATTGCCACGCTGGAGCAAAAAGCAAAAAAAGGAGGAAAGAAATGAGGAATTTAGAACAACTATTAGCTGGTGTGGAAGTAGAGTGTATTGGGAAATGGTTCATTTATTGAAATTGCAAATAATGTGGATAATCCGGTCACTACTTTTAGCGGGATATGCAAACTTTTGACTGTTTTTTTGTAATAGGCAAAAATATAATATGAATAAATTGGAGAATAGGGATCAAAAAAACAAAGCTTAACTGCCAATAAACAGCGGAAAAAGGAAGAATGGAACAGTTCATCAGGTCGAATCCTTCACAATTTTTTAATTTTAAAAAAGAATTCATTACTTACTAAAAAACACCCATTTGGAAGAGGACCTAATAACTGCTTATATGAATGCTGAATACCGCGTAGAGGGTTTCAGTGAATCTATTTACATAGGTGAACATTCAGAAGATGCTGATAATATTTTATCGGCATCCGGTCGCAGGTGGTCGTTTTGACCACGGGAGCGTTCACCGGGGCGGTTTTTGCCGCCCAAGTATGGTTCCAATTTAAGAGATTCGGGATGGAGTCGGCCATCGGGCCGACGGTGTCGATTGCGATGTGCCGGGGGCTGGGTCCTGTCCTGTGCTGTCTTCTTTTGGCGGGTCGGGTGGGCGCGGCGATGGCGGCGGAGTTAAGCTCGATGAAAATCACCGAGCAGGTGGATGCGTTGCGGGCTCTGGGAGTTTACCCGACCGAATACCTGATTGTGCCACGGTTCCTGGCGTTGGTGATTTCGGCGCCGATTTTGACAGGGTTGGCCTTGGTCACTGGAATTGGTTGCAGATATTTTGTCGCGGTCAAAATTTTCGGGGTGGACGGGGCGTACTACTGGGACAACACGATTAAGTTTACGGACAGCAAGGATGTGGTGATCGCATTGATCAAATCCCTCATTTTTGCCGTGATTATCGCGGCGATTGCCTGTCACAAAGGGATGAATTGTTCCCCTGGGACGGCGGGGGTAGGAAAGACCACGACGGAAGCGGTGGTGAATGCTTCACTTTCCCTTTTGATTGTGAACTTTTTTCTCACCGTACTACTCAATGCGTTGCTCTACTCCAACTAGTTGACCATCATGCTTCAACTTAAAGAAATCCGAAAAAGCATGGGGGGGCAGGAGGTGCTACGTGGGGTAAACTTGAAGGTGGGGCCGGCCGAAAAAGTGGTGGTGATCGGGCGGAGCGGTTGTGGAAAGAGCGTGATGCTCCGAGTGATCATGGGATTATTGCGGCCCGAGTCGGGCGAGGTGTTTTTTGAGGGAAAGAAGCTGACAGGGCTGAGTGAGGAAGAGTGGAATCCGTATCGCAGAAAAATTGGAATGCTGTTTCAAGGAGCGGCTTTGTTTGATTCGCTTTCGGTGTTTCAGAATCTGGCTTTTCCGTTGAGGGAGCAGGGGGAGAAGAGCGAGAAAGTGCTTCGGGAAAAGGTGGCGGAAGCACTCAAAATCGTTTCCCTGAGCGGGACAGAAGAGAAAATGCCGGCGGAGTTGAGCGGCGGAATGAAAAAGAGGGCGGCGTTAGCGAGGGCGATCATCTCGCGACCGGACATCATGCTCTATGATGAGCCCACAACAGGTTTGGATCCGATTGTCGCAGACAGTATCAACCGGTTGATTTTGCATCTGGGGAAGATGTTCGGCATGGCTTCGATCGTGGTGACCCACGATATGGTCAGTGCCAGGATGGTGGGGGATCGGATTTCTTATTTGCATGAAGGGAAGATTTACTTCGAAGGCACGCCAGAGCAGGTGGATCGTTGTGAGGATCCGCTGGTACGCGACTTTGTCCGCGGGCATGCTGAAGGAATCGGGATCACTGGATAAGGAAAGGAGTCTTATGAAAGAAATCAGTCTAGAGACCAGAGTTGGATTTTTTGTTTTGGCGGGCTTGCTTGCCATGGCGAGCCTGATTGTGGCGTTTGGGAAGCTGGGAAATTATTTCCGCAAGACCTATCCGGTGATCGTGGAGTTTGAGGACGCCCGAGATATTTTGAAAAATTCGAAGGTGCTGTTGCGGGGGGCGCAGATCGGCATCGTTTCAGATACTCCGAGCTACCGGATCGGCCAAAACTTCGTGGAATTGACCTTGAGGATTGATGATGGAACGCAGTTGCCCTCGAACTCGAAGTTCCGAATCGATCAGTACGGGATGTTGGGGGATCGTTTTGTGCGCGTGGTACCGCCGGAACAGTTGGACGGGACTTTTATTGCCCCTGGGGCTCGGGTGAAGGGGGAGCAGGAGGCGGGATTAAATGCGATGCTGGCTTCTGCGGGTCCGGCGTTGGATGAGATTCGATCGGCGGCGAGGCGGGTGGATGGTTTTGCCAAGTCGGCACAGGATTTGTTGGAGGAAGCAAAGACAGGGAAGGGTCCTCTCTATACGATGATGAAGGATGAGAAGATGGCTCAAGACATGAAAAATCTGATGTCGAATTTACGAAAACACGGAGTTCTGTTTTATAGCGATGATTCGGCGAAGGGAGAGACGGAGGGGGGGAAGCGGACGGAGAAGAAATCTGCTCCGATTGAGCGTTCTCGTCCGTGAGCGGTTCGGTCGGGGCAATTCTTTTGGCGGCCGGACAAGGCCGCCGGCTGGGGCACGACAAATCGATGACGGCGATCGCAGGTCGGCCTGTCTTGGCGTACGGGTTGCGGATGTTGTTGGATTGTCGAGCGATTGAAAAAGTGGTGGTGACTGTGAGGGAGGATGTGCGAAAGGAGACGGAGACTTGGGTTAAAAAAAATCTTGGGGAGGAGGCGCAAAGGGTTGGTGTGATCGTGGGTGGAAAGGAGAGGCAGGATTCGGTCTGGGAAGGGTTGGAGGCTTTGGGGGAGGGGGTAGAGTGGGCAGCGGTACATGATGCGGCCCGTGTTTTAACGACGACTTCTTTGATCGAGAGGGTGATTGCAGTGGCGCAAAAAGCGGGTGCGGCAGCGGCGGCGCGAAAGATGACCGACACGGTACGGCTGGCAGATGGGGATGGGAATGTGGTGAAGCTGTTGGATCGGGAGGGTTTATGGAGGATGGAAACTCCTCAAGTGGTTCGGAGAAAGATTTTGCGGGACGGGTTGGAGAAGGCGCGAAAGGAGGCAAAGATGGTTACGGACTGTTTGGCGGCGGCGGAGTTGGCCGGGTCGAGGGGGGTTTTAGTGGAGGCGAATGAGCCGAATTTAAAGATCACGGTACCCTCTGATTGGGATTTGGCTGAGGCGTGGTTGGGGTCGGGGTCGGGAAAAAAGTAGTGGCGCTGACGGGATTCGAACCCGTGTATGGTCCTTGAAAGGGACCTGTCCTAGGCCTCTAGACGACAGCGCCAAGAAGCTGAAAAGAGTATCGCACTCATGGATTTGGCCAAGGCAAAGGTTCAAGAGAGATATATGATTCATCTGTATATCATGATAAGTTGATATAAAACTCGACAGTAAGGGAAAGTTCTCTAAACTGTTATTATGGAAACGAGGGAAAGAGTCGCGTTAAGGCAGAAGCAGCTGGAAAAAGCCTTGGGGGAGCGGGTGGTCATGATGGATGGAGCGATGGGAACGATGATTCAGAGACATAAGTTGGAGGAGAAAGATTTTCGTGGGGCGCAGTATGCGAAGCATTCCAAGGATCTGAAGGGCAACAACGATCTCCTTTCGGTCACTCGACCAGATGTGATTGGAGGCATTCATCGCGCTTATCTGGAGGGGGGTGCGGAAATCATTGAGACGAATACGTTTAATGCCACATCGATTTCACAAGCGGACTACGGGCTGGAGAGTGCTGTACGGGAAATCAATCTAGCAGCGGCCCGTTTGGCTAGAAAAGCGGCGGATGATTTTATGGCGTCGCATTCTGGGGAGATTGTCTGGGTGGCAGGAGCTGTGGGTCCGACAAATCGGACAGCATCGATGTCCCCTGATGTGAACCGACCGGAGTATCGGGCGGTGACCTTTGTGCAGTTAGCGAAAGCGTATGGAGAGCAGGTTCGGGCGTTAATTGAGGGGGGGGTAGATGTGCTTCTTCCTGAGACAACTTTTGACACATTGAATCTGAAGGCGGCGTTATGGGCGATGGAGGAGGTGTTTGACGAGTTAGGCTATCGGTTGCCGGTGATGATTTCCGTAACGATTACCGATGCATCTGGCCGGACTCTGTCGGGTCAGACCACAGAAGCTTTTTGGCATTCGATCCGGCACGCGCGACCTTTCAGCGTCGGAATTAACTGTGCGCTGGGTCCGAAAGAAATGCGTCCATATATGGCGACCTTATCCAAGATTGCGGACTGTTTTGTCAGCTGTTATCCGAACGCGGGGTTGCCAAACGCGTTTGGGGGGTACGACGAGACTCCGGAGCAGATGGCGGAAGTTTTGGGGGAGTTTGCCCAAGCGGGTTTTCTCAACATGGTGGGTGGATGCTGTGGAACTACGCCGGAGCACATTGCGGCGATTGGGCAGGCGGTTAAGAAAGCGAAGCCGAGGGTCCCGGCTGCCTCGTGTTCCGCTACAATTCTGGCTGGGTTGGAGCCTTATGAGGTTGGGACGGGAGGGTCGTTTACCTCGATTGGAGAAAGAACGAATGTCACTGGGTCGCCAAAATTCTCCACGCTGATCAAGGAGGAGAAATTTGAGGAAGCAGTTGCAGTCGCACGGCAACAGGTGGAGGCAGGGGCAAATCTGATTGATCTAAATTTCGACGAAGCGTTGTTGGATGGGGAGGCCAGCATGACGCGGTTTCTTCATCTGATCGGGAGTGAACCGGAGATCGCGCGAATACCCTTCATTTTAGATAGTTCGAAATGGTCGGTTTTGGAGGCGGGGTTGCAGTGTGTCCAGGGCAAGGTGGTGGTGAACTCGATCAGCTTAAAGGAAGGGGAGAAGATTTTTTTGGAGCAGGCCCGAAAAGTGCGTCGGTATGGTGCGGCTGTCATTGTCATGGCCTTTGATGAGGAAGGGCAGGCTGCGGATGCGAAGAGGAAAGTGGCGATTTGTCGCAGAGCGTATCAGCTGTTGACGGAGAAGGCGGGCTTGGCACCTGAGGACATTATTTTTGACGTCAATATTCTCACGGTGGCTACGGGGATCGAGGAGCACAACAACTATGCGGTGGAGTTCATCGAAGCGGTGCGGGAAATAAAAAAGACCCTACCGGGCTGTAAAACGAGCGGAGGGTTGAGCAATATTTCCTTCTCGTTCCGGGGAAACAATCCAGTTCGAGAGGCGATGCACTGCTGTTTCCTGTACCACGCGATTCAGGCGGGGTTGGACATGGCGATTGTGAATGCGGGGCAGTTGGCGGTGTATGAGGAGATACCCGCAGAACTAAAAGAGAGGGTGGAGGACGTGCTGCTGAATCGCCGTTCCGATGCAACGGAACGGTTGTTGGAATTTGCCGAAACGGTCAAGGCGGGTGGAAAGGCGGTGGTCAAGGATGAAGCATGGCGGCGGGCTCCAGTGGAGGAGAGGTTGTTGCATGCCCTTTTAAAGGGGATCACCGATTTCATTGATGAGGATACGGAGGAAGCACGAAAGAAATACGGTCGCCCACTGCAGGTGATTGAAGGGCCCTTAATGGGAGGGATGCGGCATGTAGGGGATCTGTTTGGTGAGGGGAAAATGTTCCTACCTCAGGTGGTTAAAAGTGCGCGTGTAATGAAGAGGGCGGTGGCGTATTTGACGCCTTATATGGAGAAAGAGAAAGAGAAGTCTGGGGACAAAAGCAAGGGGGCGGGAAAGATTCTGATGGCGACGGTGAAGGGAGATGTGCACGACATTGGGAAAAATATTGTGGGGGTGGTATTGGCCTGCAATGGGTATGAAGTGATTGATCTTGGGGTGATGGTGCCCTGTGAGAAGATTCTGGCGGAGGCAAAGTCGCATGGAGTGGACCTGATTGGTTTGAGTGGATTGATCACTCCTTCTTTGGATGAAATGGTGACGGTGGCGGAAGAGATGAGTCGGGAGAAGTTTCAGATTCCTCTTCTGATTGGGGGGGCGACGACGAGCGCCGCGCATACAGCGGTGAAGATCGCTCCGGCTTACGCTGGATCGGTGGTCCACGTGATTGACGCATCCCGGGTTGTGGGGGTGGCGCAGAAGCTTTTATCGCCGGAAAATCGGGAGGAGTATTTGACTCAGGTTCGGACGGATCAGGAGAAGGCCAGGAGGGATTATGAAACGAGGCGGGCGGGCCAGAAATTGTTATCAATTGCGGAAGCGCGAAAACGTGCGGCCAAACTCGATTGGGCAAGGGATCCAGAGAGGCCGGAGTTTCTTGGGGTGAAAGTTTATGAGGATTATCCGCTGGAGGATTTAGCGGAGTACATTGACTGGTCTCCCTTTTTTCATGCCTGGGAACTACGGGGTCGTTTTCCGAGGATTTTGAATGATCCGGTGGTAGGGACGGAGGCGAAGAAGCTTTACGAAGACGCCCAGGTCTTGCTGAGCAAAATTCTAAAGGAAAAAAGAATCCGTGCGCGGGGAGTGATGGCCTTTTTTCCTGCGAATGCGGAGGGGGATGACATTTTGCTCTACGAAGATGACAACCGCAAAAAGGTGAGGGCGCGAGTTCATGGGTTGCGTCAGCAGATGGCAAGGAGCGACGGGGAGCCCAACCGCGGGTTGGCGGACTTTATTGCACCGGTGAGTAGCGGGAAGAAGGATTACCTAGGGGCCTTTGCAGTGACGGCGGGGCATGGGGTGGAAGAGTGGGCGAAGGAGTTGGAGAAGGGAAACGACGACTATCAGGCGATCCTGCTGAAAGCTTTGGCAGATCGGTGTGCGGAGGCGTTCGCGGAACGGATGCACGAGATGGCTCGGCAGGCTTGGGGGTTTGGGAAAAAAGAGGGTTTGTCGATGGAGGATCTGATCGACGAAAAGTATAGGGGAATCCGACCTGCTGCGGGTTATCCGGCGTGTCCGGATCATACGGAAAAGAGAGGGTTGATGGTTTTATTGGATGCGGAAAAGAACGTGGGAATCCGGTTGACGGAGAACTGTGCGATGATGCCGGCGAGCTCGGTCAGTGGATTGTATTTTGGGCATCCAGAGGCCCGATATTTTGCGGTTGGTCCGTTGGGTAAGGATCAGGTGGAAGAGTATGCGAAAAGAAAAGGGGTGCCTTTACCGGAAGTGGAGAGGTGGTTGAGGCCGAATCTGGCGTACGAACCGAAGGGGTAACTTTTGCGCAGAGTGTTGGTGGGGAGCAGGTTCAATTCCATTGACCCATGCCACGACCCCTTTAGATTGCTATCTATGCATAGTTGGAAAATTTTTTGCGTAGGGCTTGTTTTTTGTGGAGGAACGTTCGGGGGAGTAGCGCAAGAGGCAAAAAAAGAGGATACGAATTTAAAATTTGGGAAAGTTCAGGAGTTGGAGATGGAACTTGTTTCGGTTCCTGATTCTGTGGGGTCGGGTGGGAAGCCGGCACCGGCGGTGGATGACAACAAAGCAACTCAGGAGGGGCGATGGTTGAGAATTGATGTGCCCTTTTCGACAACCAATAAGTTCACCCCAGAGGTGAAGTTCAAATTTTATTTGGAGGGATACGAGGGAATTCCCGAAAAGGAGGGGGGCAAAATGACCGAAAAATTTGTCGTCTTATCTGGAGAAGCTATTTACCGCGATGTGCCTGCAGGAAAGAAACACTTTGCGGGGGTCTTTCTGCCTCCCGCTTCGGTATTGCGATTTGCGGGCACCAAGTCTGGAGGGGAGCAAGATTGGGCCAAAGGGGTGATGAATCTAAAAGTAGAGGCCGTAGAGTCAGGAACTCCGGTCGAGGGAGCGTTTGATTTGCAATCCAGCAAAGAAAAAGGGCCGAGTGGGCGGGGAGGGAAAAAAGATCCCGACTGGAACAAGAGCTCTGATGGACAGGAGTTGACGGGAGTTCTTCTTCCGATTTACGAGACCCCCTTTTGGCCGAAGGACTACAAGCGGTATCCCCAGCCGAAAAAGCCCTGACGCTTCGACCTTTTTTTCATGGCGACTTTTTCTCGAAGGATGGTGTTGGATTTAGGGGCGGGAGAAATTCGAATTGGGGAAATTGCTCCAGACAAAAGGGGATTTCCGGTTTTGACCCTTTTACGATCAATGGAATTAGGTGTAGATCCAGGCAAACCGGCTGAATTTTTTCCGGCGGTGATGCAAACGGTCGCGAAACTTGCCAAAGAGGCTGGGATCAAGTCTGGGCTTGCCACGCTCTGTTTAGGGGGGCCGGCGGTATTCACTCGTGTCATCAAGCTCCCTATGACGGATCCAGCGCAAGTGGAGCAAATGGTGGGTTTTGAGGCCCAGCAGGCGGTTCCTGCAATCGAAGAGGCGTGTTGGGATTATCAGGTATTCCCACCTGGAGAAGCGGGCGCGACGGAGTTGGAAGCACTGATCGTGGCGATGAAGCGGGAGACGGTAAACGAGATGATGGCGGCAGTTTCGGCCGTGGGAATGAAAACTGATATGGTTGATCTTTCCCCAACAGCTTTGATCAATTCTTTCCGGTACAACTATCCAGAAGTGGAAACATGCACTTTGATTTTGGAGATTGGAGCGAGAGCAACGAATATTCTTCTGGTTGAGGGGAAAAAGATTTTTTGCCGCGTGGTGCCTATGGGAGGAGCCAGTGTCACGCAGGCGATTGCCGCTGACCTTCAGGAGTCGTTTGCTGGGGCTGAGGTTTTGAAGAAGGCAAAAGGTTTTGTGCATCCAGGGGGCTCGTATGAGGAACCGGCGGATGAGCAGACCGCCCGGATCAGTAAGCTGGCGAGAGGGGTGATGACCCGACTCCACACGGAGGTAGAGCGATCCATTACTTTTTATCGGAGTCAGCAGGCGGGTGCGAGGCCGACTCGCGTTCTTTTAGCGGGTGGAGGAGCGGCGTTGGGACTGACCGATCTTTTCTTTCGCGAAAAACTGAAGATCCCAGTGGAGTATTTTCAGTCCTTTCGGCGGATCGCGATTGGGCCAGGGGTGAACCAAGGTGAGATTGGAAAAAATTTCCCCGCATGGGCAAGTTTGGCAGGGGCCGCCTTACGAGCCATGCCGGATAGTCCTTGTAAGATCAATATTCTAGGTTCGGAGCAAAAAGCAGCAGCAAGTCGAGTCAAGGATCGGCCTGCGATGATTGCGGCGGGAATCGGGTTCGGGTTCCTTTTATTGATTCCTGGGGTTCATGGGTTTTGGCAGTCGGGAAGATTACAGGCGGTCCTTTCGCCTGAGACTGCGCAGGTGGAGGAGGCGGAGGCGGTTTTAAATCAAGTGACGGCAGAGCAAAAAAAAGTGACGGACATTTTGAATCTGGCGAATCAGGCCATCTTGCTTGAGGGAGAGCGGATGAGGTGGCCCTTGCTTCTGGAGGAGATTCGCATCAAAAGCCTTCCTGGCTTGTGGGTGACTTCGCTGAAATTGAGCGAGACGGCTCCAACCCGAGAGGAACAGGCGCCGCCAATCAAGGCTCCAGGAGGAAAAGTGGTAATTCCTGTTTTGGAAATTGGGGGATTTTTCGAAACCCAATCAGAGGCTGCGGATGCAAAGGTGGTAGAAGATTTTAGGATGGCGCTGGAGAAGGGCGGAATATTGCAAAATGTAACAACGACTCAGCGGGACAATCCGGAGCGGGTGGATGGCAAAACAGAGCAGGTGGCGTTGAGATTCGCATTACGAGCAGAGTGGCCGGTGGGTGGAGTGGTTGCAGGGGAGGCGGCAAAAAAGCCGGCGAAGCCATGAAAGGGAATTGGAGTCGAGCCCAGATCATCTGCGCTGCGGGTGGTGGAGGATTTTTCATTCTGGCGGCAGTGGCGGGCTGGTTAGGGTGGGGATCTTTGGAGGAAACGCAGAACCAGGCACAAGCCCTTTCTGAGCGAAAGTTAAAACCGGAATTGGCGGCCATTTTGAGTCGAGCCGGTGGCGCGGGTGCAGCTCGAAAGGAGGCGGGAGAAATCGCCAAGCTGGCGGAGGAATTGGGCAAGACGGAGGAAGGATTGGTGCAAAGCTGGCGACAAGGATATATCGAGGCCTCCGGGAATGGGCAGGGATGGTCGCAAGACGCAAATCAGTGGAAAGATCAGTTGATTGGGGCCAATGATCGTTTGCGTAAGCGATCAGGTAAAAAGGGGGACAATAGCCGTGTGATTTTGGCGGATGACTTTTATTTGGGTCTGCAGGAGTTCAAGCAACAGAATCCTCCAGGGGCTCAGGTGCCAGCCTTAGCCCGACAACTTTCCGTTTCAGAAAAGTTAGTGGGTCTTCTGATGGAAGCCAAAAAATCGGCACAGGAGGGATATCCGACCCTTTGTTTATTGCAGTCGATGGAAGGCCCGACTTTGCCTGCGATAGATGGATCCAAGCCTGGAAGTGACAAAATAAAAGCGGGAGTGGAGGCAGGAGGGATTTTGCGAGAAAGTTATACGATGCAGTTGGAATGTTCGCCTGAAGTGCTTTATGGGTTCATTCAGCGGCTGGTTCGGGACCCATGGCTTTTTATCGTGTCAGATTTGAATTTGGAAAATGATCTTAAGGAATTTCCAAAAAGGAGTGAAGTGGCTAAAAAATTCGCTGATGCGAGCAAGCCCGCGGAAGGCGCGGGGGCTGTCGCGGAGGGTGGTGGGGCACCCCCTGAAGGAGTCAGGGGCGGGGCCAATCCTCCAAGTCGTGCGCCTTTGTTGATGGTTTTGGCCGGGAAAGAACGGTTAAAGGTTTTGTTGCGAGTCGATTTTGTAGGCTGGAAAACAGCAGCCCCTGGGAAACAACCTGAAAAGGGGAAGTCATCATGAAGCTGTCTCCTTGGTGGTGGGGTGGTGCAGGAGGGCTGGTTATACTTGGGTTGGTGGGTTTGGCTTTTGGATTCCTTCAGCCTGGATGGCCGGAGCTTGCGGAGGCTCCCGGAGGGGGAGGAAAATCGGCCATTGTGGAATTGAAACAAAAGACGGAAGAATTCACCACAAAACTGGTTGAGCTGGGAGAAAAGAAAAAAGGTTTCAAGGAAGAGCTGAGTCGGCATCGGGTATTTGTTTCTCGGAGTCTTGTCTTTCTTCCGAAAGATGCTGAGCCCGTAAAACCTTTGAATCCAGAGCAAATTACAGAGGACGGAATTCAAGTGGGATGGAAGTTGAAATATGGACTTTCGCCCGAAGATCCCGACGTGGCACAACAGGATGATGATCAGGACGGGTTCACAAACCTTGAGGAATATGAAAAAAAGTCAGATCCCAAAGATCCCGCAAGTAGTCCCTCAAAGTGGGTTAAGTTGAAGATTGCCTCCGTGGATTCGAGCAAGATGTCGATCAGTTTTTCTGGCAAGAGTGCGGGGCGTTACACCATGCGATTCAAGTCGACTGGTAAACCGAAGGATGTGGATGTGGCATTAGGTGACAAGGTTTGGGTGATTTCAACAGCCAAGGGAATCGACGTTTTCAAAAATGAGGATGAAGCCAAAGCTAAGGTTGGCGGAACTAATGCTTGTGCCCATGCGATCCCTTTGCTGGTGAAAGACTATAAGGATGACAAAGGTAAGCGTCTGGATGAGAAGACAAAGACGGAGAATGAGTATGATGACTCGATGTTAATTTTGCAGCGGATGGATGAAATAGCAGAAACTTACGAGATCAAGATTGATGAGAGGGGAAAATCGCGTGGTGTTGAATGGAGTGTGGGAGATGTGCGACTGATTTCACTTGTTCCTGGGGAGGGAGAGATGGGGCCATATCGCGTCGGGCAAGGTTTTCCTTATGCTGGAAAAACGTTTATTGTTACTGGGGCAACGCCTCAGAAGGTGACTTTGCGGATGAAGCCTGAAGGAGAACTTGTGGATATTTTGCCAAAAGAGATGCTAACAAAAGCTCCCTAGTCATTGGCAGGTTCTTCACGTGGGGGGAGAGGTGTCGTTGACCCCACGCACGGGTGGAGAGGTATATTGTTCTCTTGTGAGAGTTTTTCTTTTTTTCTTGTGGATGCTTTGTGTCATTCAGGGGGGCTGGGCTCAAGAAGCCCTTGAAGCCTTGCCTGAATCAGTCAATTCTACTCGACCCCAGAGTGCTGCTGAGCTGACCCAGCGAGAAATCGATCGCCGGCGGGAGGCCACCTTCCGTTTGAATGAGAACCTGGATTTAGCGGAGAGGTTGTATCAGGCAGGGGAGTGGGAGCATGCCCAAGCCAAGTTTCGTCTGGTTATGCAACAGACCGACCCACAAACCACGACGGCAGGCTTTTATCATCGGGCACGCACGGGAGTGGCCAAGTCACTCGCTGCGCAGGCCTTGGCGCAAGAGAAGGAGGGAAAAACCGTGGAAGCGGCTGGCTTGATGAAGCAAGCAGCTGATTTGGATCCAACCAATTCGCTCGTAGCAAAACAAGCCGCATCGATGCAGGAGGAAGCGGGCCGGACAAGTGATCCTTTTGAGGGAAATCCTGCTGTAACGGCAGAATTAGTCGAAAAAACAAAGGATATTAAGAAGCTACTTTCGTTGGCAGAACAGTTGATTGAGACTGGGCAGTATCGCTCCGCCCGGCAAAAGCTGGATGACGTATTGAGGATCGATCCGTACAACAGTGCAGCTCGAAAAAAGATTGAAGCAGTCGAGCAAAAGAGAATTCAGGTTGCCAATATGAGATATGATGCGAGCCGAGTCAAAGCCATGACGCAAGTGACAGAGGCTTGGGCTCCGCCAGTTCCTGCGCGTGTGGATTCGAAGCAGACACGGGCAACTGGAACGGCGGGTGCATCGAGTGCGGCTGAAATTTTGCAGGCTCTTTCCACGATCGAGATTCCTGAGCTTGTTTTTAACGAGAAACCGATTCGCGATGCGGTGGAGGAGTTACAACGCTTAAGCGAGCAGAACGATCCTAAAAAGAAGGGAATTAACTTTGTTCTGCGTTTGCCTCCACCTGCTGAGGGCGTGGATCCTGAAGCAGCAACGGTAAGTTTAGAGCTGAGAAATATCAAGCTGCAGACGGCCTTGAAATACCTTTGTGATCAGATACGGGGCGGTGAGAAGTTGCGTTATGATGTGGAGAATAGTGCAGTCTTCATCCTTCCTGTTACGGAGACAGGTGGGGAGTTGGAGACGCGTAGTTACAGCCTACCCCCAAGCCTTTTGGCCAATTCAGTGAAATCCGGCGATGCGAGCAAAAGTCCCTCTGCTTTGGGGAAACTGGTTTTGGATAGTATCGGAGTGAATACGGCTTTGGAGAATTCCTCGGCCATATGTTTTCCCGATACGGGAAAACTGGTGGTGAGAAATACACCAAATGAACTTAGTAAAATTGAACAGAGAATCCGTGATGCTCAAGGGGAGCCTGCCCAGAAGCAGTTTGAAGTAGAGACCAAGTTTCTTTCTTTTACGGAGAACGACGTTAAGAATTTTACCTTTAATTTGCAAATGAGTGGAAGCACTGCGATTCCAAGCCCTGGGAGTCCTGGGGCAATCTACGATCCAGGTTCTGCTTCAGGGGGGACGGATGGTTTGCGTGGAACGGCTGGACTTAGTCCGGGGGGAGGTTCGATTACTGCCCTTCAGTCGCTATTGGATCCTAGCTACCCGCAAAAAGCCTCGAATCAGGTTGGGGTGAATGCCCAAGTGTTTGGCAGGGGTTTTGCTGCGATTCTTCAGCTTCTACAAAACGCCATTGGCCGAGATTTAGTTGCAGCACCAAGGGTAACCCTGGCTGATGGGAAGCAGTCGAAAATTGTCATTTCCCGAAGAATGTTTTATCCAACTTCCTATACGGCTCCGACTGTTCCCAATAACGATCAGGGGGTGGGAGCAGGCTTCATTTTGCCGAGTAACCCGACAGGGTTTGAGTATCGAGACATAGGAACAACATTAGAGGTAAAAGGTGAATCGACTTCGATTCCCAAAGCGGTTGATCTCGATTTCACGAATCTTTTGGTTGAGGATTTCGAAGGATTTGTAGATTACGGGGTTCTTATTGCAGCAGCACCACTTGATCCGACTACAACCAGCGACACGACAGTTGGTGCTGCCCCTTATTTAGTTCCTATTTTCTCTAAAAAATCTCTTCAAAGTCGAGTTCGGCTGATCGACGGCGAAACAGTGGGGATGGGAGGATTGATTTCGGATGTGGTTCAGCTGGTGGACGACAAGGTGCCGATGTTGGGAGACATTCCGATGTTAGGCCGCCTTTTTCGAAGCGAAGCGTCGCAAAAGATCAAAAGTAATCTAGTCATTTTTTGTACAATGCGGATTATTAATCCTGACGGAACACTGGTTTTCCCGGAAGACGACGAAAATCCTGAATTTGCGCAAACTGGCTCTTCAGAAATGATGCCTTCTGTTCCATGAAAAAAAGCGTGCTGATTCTCTGGGTGGCGTTTGCTGGGTTTTTTCTTCCCTCCCTTTTCGGAAGTTCCCTGCAGGAGCAGATGGAAGTGGAAACAAATAAACGGGATCAGGCGTTACAGCCTTTGCGAGGAGCTTATGAGGCAAGTCGGAGAATGGTTTCAGAGGGAAAAAGCAGCGATGGGTGTGATTTATTAGTCAAGTCATACGAGGCGCTTCCTGAAAATTTAAAAGACACATCTCTTGCATTGGAAGTAAAGAAGACGTTGGGAAAGCTTGAAGCTTCTTTAGCTGATGCAGCAAGCGAGCAAAATCATTGGCCTGAAGTGCGTCGTAGAGCATTGTCATCTCTGCGCTATGATCCACAAAACGAAAAAGCTATGGTTCAGCTCAAAAAGAGCGACGAAGTGCTGCACAGGGGTACCGTAGGGGGCGAATCAGTTAATCCTGCTTTAACCACTAAGTTTTTCGATCGACTTAACGGGGTGCATGCAGCGTTGCAGGATGCGCAGGCCCTAAGGGAAACGGGGCAACTACAGAAAGCGGAACAAAGATATGAGGATGTCTTGGAGTTAGATCCGTTCAATCAAGTGGCAACGGAAGGAATTAAGAAGATTTATGAGGAACGCGGTTTAGTGGCAGAAAAAGCTCGTGATCTTTCCAACTTGGAAAGAAGGCGGGAGGTTCGAGAAGCTTGGAACAACATTTACCCCAAAAACAGTAGTTCGTCGGGCGGGGTTGAAGTCGCTGGGGCAATGACGGCTTCTCCAGCTTTTGTTTTAGAAAAGAAGATGCAGAATACTGTGATTCCCCAAGTTGATTTTTCGGGTGCAGATTTGGAAACGATTCGTCGGGCGCTCATCAGTTTAAGTCGTACTTACGATCCTGATGCCTCTAAGGGTGGAGTGAATTTTGTCGTCAGCACTGATGTTCTCAGCCCGCAACCTGTTACATTAAGGTTGAAGGAAACTTCTTTGGCTGAAGTGGTGCGTTATATTTCGCAAATTGCAGGGGTGAAGGCTCGAATCACAGATATCGGGGTTACCTTCGGTCCTTTGGTGGAAAAGAGGCCAGAACTCAACTCTCAAAACTTCACGGTGAGTCCTTCTTTTTTCAAGGGAGATGATGGCAAAGAAGGCGGAGCGACAGCTGGACTTCGGGGCGGAGCGACAACAGGCGGGGATGGGTCTGCAACAACAGAAGGTTTTGCTGTTCAGAGCGAGCAGAAAAAGCTGATGGCTTTAGGAGTCAACTTTCCACCTGGAGCGTATGCTGTTTATAATCAGAAAACGAGCCAGCTAAAAGTTGTTAACAATCAGGAGATGTTAGATCTGATTGGTCAACTAATCACAGCTGCGGAGGAGCAGACTCTTTTGATTCAGGTTGGTGTTCGCTTGGTGGAGATCAATCAGTCCGACTTGGATACAATTACTGTGAATTCAACTTTGGGTGGTTCGGGAATTAACCTTCTCTCTCCTGTTCCGGCGGGGCTTGATTCAGGGGGCAATGGTCAGACGCCAGCTGCATCAACCCAAAGGGGTGTGAATGCTCAACTCAATCAGATTCAAGGGGTAGGATTGCTTCCTAACAATACGTTGCAATCTTTTCTCCAGTCTGGGGTTCTAGCTGGGACGAACCAGACCAGTTCCTACTCGTTAAACACGATGGATCTTGGTGGAACAATTTTGAATGGAATGCAATTCCGGACTTTAATCCAAGCCGTTTCTCAAAAAAATAGTGCAAATGTTTTGGCGAATCCGTCGATTATCCTTAAGAGAGGTCAAAAGGGTGTGATTGAGGTAACTCAAGAGTTTAAGTACGTCAAAGAGTATAGTGATCCGCAATCCTCGATTCGGACAATCCAGAGTTCGAGCACAAATACAACGGCAGGTATCGTAGGACTTATTGCTGTTCCGGGGCCGGAAACTGTCATTGGCTCATTTCCTTCAACGATTAGCGATCCTGTGCCAATCGGTGTTAAGATGGGGGTAAAACCGGATGTCACTGGAGATAATAGTCGAGTCTTGTTGGAGCTTGAGCCCAGTTTTGTAGATTTCGAAGGGTTCATTAATTATGGAACCCAAATCAACTCTGCCTATACCCAAACATACTACAATCAGTCTGTAACCATTCTGACAAACAACATTCAGCAACCTGTGTTTATACGCCGAGATTTGACATTGCCCGCTGTAGAGGTGAGTGATGGTTATACTTTGCTTTTGGGAGGCTTGTTAAGAGAAGACATTCAAAAGATCGATGAAAAAGTACCAATTATAGGAGATATTCCAATCTTTGGCCGCGCGTTTCAGGGTAAGACGGAGCAGGCGATTAAAAAGAATACACTTATCTTCGTCACGCCTAGGATTTTGGATGTGAGTGGACAGCCATTGAATCCCACTGCTGGAGCGCCCACCACGGCCGCCACGAGCGGCTCACCCTAAAAGCTATTTCCGGATCAGGCGGTACTGAAATTCGACAGGGATTTCCCTGACATTTCCTGCGGACCAGCCTGCTAGGTTCGCGACGCTGTAGCCGGCTCCCCCAAATACGAAGTAGAAAAGAGAGCTCCAGGTATCTGCTGTTTCCGATTTTGCGTACCAGAGGCGGGGTTTTAAGTCGGCTGGTCCGTGAACTGGAAGATCGATGCCACCTCGTCGCTCATCTGCTCCGATTTTAATCTTTTCGAGTGACTCATAACGGATCCAAAGGGGTTTTGTATTAGGTAGGGAGGATTTTACTTCCAGTGCTTCTACTTTGATTTCTGGCCTCCGATCGAGACGGGTCTGATGGACGGATTGCATGGTCGGGGAGTCGATCGGAATTTGCAGAATCTGCCGGTAGGTTCCTGCGGGAAGAAAAAGAACTTTATCTGGGTCCTCATTCGGAATCTCCACTTCAGAGGGGAGATTGAGATTCGCAATTTCAGGGGTGAGGGGAGCTTTGGGTGGAGTGGTTTTTTGAGTCTTCGCTGTCATTGGCGAGGCAGGTTTGTGGATGTTATCCGCCATTGGATCCTCGACTGGGGGTGCAGGTTCAGTTTTTGGCTCTGCCGCCAGAACAGTTGCAGCGGAATCGGTCGAACCTCCCATCGGGTCGACAGGAGGAGTGGGCTGGGTAGGAGCGGGGGCAAGTTGATTCGTGTTTGCGGGGAGGGCACCTCCCATTGGGTCAGATTCAACAGGGTCGCGAGCCAAGACGCCGGCAGCGCCAAGACAAAGGAGACAAAAAATTCGCGGTGTCATGAAACAAGTCCCACTCGACGCAACCAGATGGCGGCGCGGGGATGATGTTCGCTCCAGCCCTGAAGTTCCCAGAGCCACCCTACTTTTTCTGCAAAGAGATAGAGACCGCCGATTCCGAAAAGGAAGATTGAACTCGTGCCCGCAAGAAAAGAGGGGATGCGGTTTCCCTGTCCCAAGGCGATTGAAAGGCGGGTCCAGACAAGAAATCCAAAAAGAACAAAGACGCTGCTGAAAATGGTGGCCGCGACGTTTCGCCTGGCATCGGTCATTCCGAATGCGATACCAAACAGACAGAGAAGGGGGCAGGCCAGAGGGTATGCGAGACGATTCCAGTGTTCGGTTTCATAGGGGGCGCGGAGGCGATCGTTGAGTCGGGTTCGATCAAACGCCAAGCGTATCACGTCGGACCAAGGGAGTTCATCAGGGGGAAGAAGTCGGGCAGCAAGAGTTTCTGGCGGAGCCGTGCATTCGGGAAGAACGAGCTCGTCGAGAAGCGGTCCAAGAGTTTCCTGTCCTTGCGGAGAGCTATAATCGGCACGACGAGCTCCCTTAAAGTGCCAGACGCCTCCTTGGTAGAGAGCCGAGGAGGCAAAGATTTTAGACAAATCTTTTCCGTCGGGTTCGGATCGGAAAAGGATTTCGAGGTTTTCCGCTTTTTTTTGGTTCAAATGAATCCGGCCGATGTACCAGATGTCGCTTTGGGTCGAGTTGGGTAGAAGAGGGGAGCGGTAGACAATCTGTTGGAAGGTGTTTTCTTCGATCGGCTCTTTTTTGATCTGCTTTTTGACCTTTTCTCGGCCGGCCTGAGCAGTGGGTGAGAGGGAGTAGGAAAGAAGATAAAGAATGAGGGAGAGACCCGCGCTACAGATGAGGAAGGGTTTGGCCAGAGTCACGGGGCTCATGCCTGATGCGAGAAGGGCGACCGATTCGCGATGCCGGGAGAAGTAGGCTAAAACATACAAAGTGGCGAAAAGAACAGCTACGGGAAGAATCGATTGGGCGAGATCGGGAAGCTGAATGAGGAAGTATTTCGCAAGAAGAGGGAATGGGGGATTCTTTTCCACCAAGCGGCCGAGTTTGTCGAAGACATCGAACATCAGCCAAAGAACGAAAAGGGCGGTGATGACGAAAAAGAGGGGAACGAGCACGGAGCGCCAAAGATATTTTTCGACGATTTTCATTTTCTGTGCGAATGTAGATATAGCATTCCGATGAATCTTGCCCACGAACTTTCTGCATTAGAGGAAACCGTCAAGCGGTGTCATTCTATGGTGCCTGCAGTGGAAGCGGCGGGTCGTGCTTTGGCGGAAAGGGTAAAAGCGGGAGGCAAAGTATTCACCTGTGGAAATGGGGGGAGTGCGGCGGATTCGATGCATTTTGCCGAGGAGATGACGGGGCGGTATCGCGGGAATCGAAGGGCACTCCCTGCCCTCGCTCTTTGTGCGGATGGGTCGGCCCTGACATGTATTGCCAATGATTGGTCGTTTGAAGATGTGTTTTCGCGACAAGTGGAGGCGTTTGGCCAAAAAGGGGATGTTTTGATTGTTTTCAGCACTAGCGGAAAGTCCCCCAATATTATCAAGGCCATCAGCGCAGCAAAAAGTCGCAACATGCTGGTCATAGGGGCTTTAGGTAAGGACGGCGGATTAGTGAAGGGTTTATGTGATCATGCAATTGTGGTGCCGAGTGAGGATACCTCGAGGATTCAGGAAGTTCACGGCTGGTTGATTCATGCCTGGTTGGAGTGTGTGGAGGCTCTGGCGGTCGGAAAGAGTTGAGGGAGGGGACTTTGTCCTTGGAAGGGGACGTTGTTTTGGATATATTTTCAAATTCGTCAACGTTCTGCGAAATCGCCCTTTTTCAGGGGCCGCAGGGCATCTCGTTGGCGGGGCAAGGGAGATAAACTTATGGCGGTGGTGATTCGTTTGCGGAAAGAAGGGAAAAAGAATCGTCCCTACTTTCGTGTGGTTGTAACGGACAAGGAAAGTCCGCGGGATGGTCGTTTTCTGGAGATGGTCGGAACGTATAATCCGATGGGAAAAGAAGAGGGTATGAAGCTCAAGTTGGACCGAATCGATCACTGGGTCGGAAAAGGGGCCAAACCGAGCGAGACCGTCGCCAGTTTTATCCGCAAAGCCAAGCGTGCCCCCAAGGCATAAGTTTCCGGTGAGGGCAGGA
>OGWM01000030.1_pt1 | contig 19750 bp, 21 predicted proteins | sample 1576041 | NCBI WGS metagenome assembly OGWM01 (sample SAMN07581538, study PRJEB24739) | freshwater metagenome | place: Singapore | collected 2015-01
GTGTAACGATTTGGGCACTGTCTCAACCACGAGCTCGGTGAAATTGAAGTATCGGTGAAGATACCGGTTACCCGCAACGGGACGGAAAGACCCCGTGAACCTTTACTGCAGCTTCACGTTGAGCTTGTAGGGATGGATTTCCAAAATTTATTTCAATTCCTCTTTGGATTTTTGCTGAACTTGCAATTTGTGCAACAGATCTTGCAGAGATTATTGGTACAGCGATTGGACTCAATTTGCTATTTGGAATTCCACTTGAGTTTGGTGTTATTATAACTGCATTGGATGTTTTTTTAATTCTTTGGTTACAAAATAAAGGCTTTCGATGGATAGAAGCTTTTGTCGTTTCTCTATTAGTGGTCATAACTGTTTGTTTTGCAATTCAAATATTTTACGCAAAACCTGAGTGGGCAGCAGTTATCCGAGGATTTATTCCAACAACTGATATTGTAAAAAATCCAGATAAATTATTTATCGCACTTGGAATTATTGGTGCAACGGTTATGCCTCATAATTTATATTTACACTCTGGAATTGTTCAAACCCGAGCATTTGGAAAAACTTTTCCAGAAAAAAAAGAGGCTTTAAAATTTATAACGATTGATTCAACCATTGCATTAATGTTTGCATTTATGATTAATGCTTCCATTTTAATATTAGCTGCGGCAACATTTCATAAAACTGGCCAAACAAATGTTACCGAACTAGAAAAAACTCATCAATTGCTTGGACCATTACTTGGTATTTCAGTAGCTCCTATTTTATTTGGGATCGCACTTTTATGTTGCGGTTTAAATTCTACCGTGACCGCAACCATGTCCGGACAAATTGTTATGGAAGGTTTTCTACATATAAAATTACCTGCATGGCTTAGAAGGTTAATAACCAGATTGATTGCAATTATTCCTGCAGTTGTTGTTATTATAATTTATGGGGCAGAAAAAACGGCTTTTTTGCTAATTTTATCTCAAGTTATTTTAAGTTTTCAGCTTCCTTTTGCAATTGTTCCACTCATAATGTTTACATCATCAAAAAAAAGATGTCAAAGATGGTAGCTCCAATTTGGCTCACAATAATTGCAATCCTCATTGCAACTATTATCATTTCCCTTAATATAAAATTAATTAGCGAAGTTATTCATTTAAATTAGTTTTAGTTAAATCATAAATTATGGGTATTAAATCTAAAATTTTCATTAAAGGGTGCATTGATGTTATGCCACTACTTATACCAGTAATCCCTTTTGGTGTAATTTTTGGAGTTATTGGTATTGAGTCTGGACTAGGCTCAACTGTTACTTTTTTAATGTCGATTATTATTTTTGCAGGTTCATCTCAACTTGCTTTTGCACAACTATTTACAAGCGGGGCAACAACACCAGTGATTGTAAGTTCTGTTGCAATTGTAAATTCAAGACACTTTTTATATAGTGCAGTCATTGCTCAATATTTAACTAAAGTTAAGTTATTTTGGAAAATTGTTTTATCTTACTTTTTAACAGATCAGGCTTTTATTGTTTCACAGAAATATTTTAAACAACAACCAAAAAATAAATATAGACATTATCATTTATTAGGATCTGGTTTTACATTATGGTTCGTATGGCAACTTTCCACAGTTGCTGGAATTATTTTAGGTGAAGTTATTCCAAAAGAATTAAATTTAGCATTTGCAGTCCCGTTAACTTTTATTTCTTTAATTATTGTTGATATTAAGAAAATAGATCATTTAATAGTTGCAATTACCTCAGGTATTTTTGCAATTATTTTTTTTAACTTACCTCTTAGAACTTACATTATTGTTGCAGCAGCTGCCGGAATTTTAGTTGCTTATGGATTATCACACACAAAACTTTATAGAAAATAAAATGATTTGGACGACTTTAATACTTGCTGGACTTGTTACTTTTTTTACTCGTTTTTCAATGATCGCGTTATTAAAAAAAAATCATTTTGGTCCACGAATTAGAGTAGTTTTAAGTTATGTACCAAGTGCAGTTTTTCCAGCAATAATTTTTCCAGCTGTTTTTTTAAATTCTACCGGACAATTAATATTTTTAGATAATCCTAAAGTTTTAGCCGCACTAGTAGCTGTATTAGTTGGTTATTTAACAGAAAGTGTGATTGCAACAATTCTTTCAGGCCTTGCAGTTTTGTGGCTACTGATCTTTTTTATTTAGTAAATGCTTAAAAAGGTTCTATCACTTCCAAAAACCGTTTGGTTGATTGGACTTATCAGTCTTATTAATGATAGTGCGAGCGAAATGGTTTATCCATTGCTTCCACTTTATTTATCAAGTGTATTACTTGCAGGTCCAAGAGCTCTTGGAATTATAGAAGGGATTGCAGAAGCAACTTCAAGCCTACTTCGATTATTCACAGGGGTTATTTTTGATAGAACCAGAAAAGCAAAACCTTGGCTAGTATTTGGTTATGGGATTGCAGGAATTAGTAGACCTTTAATTGCATTTATTAGTTCTTGGCCAGCATTGCTTTTTATTAGATTTGCAGATCGAGTTGGAAAAGGACTTAGATCATCGCCTAGAGATGCATTACTTGCAAACAGTACTGATAAAAAAAATTATGGTTTAGTTTTTGGTTTTCACCGTGCGATGGATAATGCGGGCGCAATTATAGGCCCATTAATGGCTGCAATATTAGTTGGTATTGGAGTGTCATTACATAATATTTTTTTATTAGCGCTAGCTCCTGCAATTTTAGCAGTGTCATTATCTTTAATGCTTAAAGAGAAAAAATTTAAACCAATTAAAACCGAAAAAATTAATTGGTCCCTTAAAGGAGCGCCAAAAAGTTTTAAAAGATATCTATGGGCCGTTGCTTTTTTTACACTCGCGTGTTCATCAGATATGTTTTTGCTATTTCGAGTAAAAGAATTAGGTATGGAAAATTATCAAATTCCAATTTTATGGGCTGGCGTTTCTTTTGTTACCACAGTTTTTAGCACCCCTTTCTCAGCCCTATCAGACAAATATGGAAGACTTAAATTTTTAGCATTAGGCTGGACTGCCTATGTTTTGTTTTATTTATTTATGGCACAAGCCAATTCTCTCAATTTTACCATTTGGATTTTATTTGGATTTTATGGATTATTTAAAGCTGCAACGGAAGGAGTTGAGCGAGCATTTGTTGCAGATCTTACAAAAGTTAATCAACGAGGGACGGCATTTGGTTGGTTTAATCTAATAACTGGTTTTATGTTATTTCCAGCATCTTTTATTTTTGGATTTTTATATGAAAGTTATGGAGTTCAAATTGCGTTTTTATTTTCAGCTATTTCTTCCATAATTGCTCTTGTTATTCTTGCAACTTGCAAAAACAAACGCGCTTAATTTTCTCAAACATTGATTAGTATTTTAAGATAGCTTAAAGATTCCCCTAATGCTTCGCGCTATATTTGTCATTTTCTTTTTTCAGCTTTTAGGAGAGGCTTTGAAAAAATTTTTTGAAATGCGAATACCAGGTCCGGTGATAGGACTTATTCTTCTTCTTATTGCATTAATATTTTTAAAACGATTTAAAACAGCAGCTGTTAATAAATTAAAAAGTGATGTGCTGAGTACTTCAAATTATATTTTAAGTTATCTGTCTCTTTTATTTGTACCAATTGGCGTTGGTGTTGTTATGCATCTTTCTTATTTAGAGAATAATTTGTTTAAAGTTTTACTCATTGTTTTTATCTCAACTATTTTAACCATTAGTCTTACGGCATTTTTAATGGAGAAAATTAACAAACGAATTAATAAGAAATGATTCAAAAAGATAAACTTTATAGTATTTGGGTTTATTTACAGGCAGAACCTTTATTTTGGTTAACACTGACTATTGGATCTTATTTAGTAGGTGATTATCTTTATAAAAAATCAAAACTATTTCCACTCGTTAACCCAGTTGCGATTTCAATTTTAATTATTTCACTTGTATTAATTAATTTAGACATTTCTTACGAGAGATATTTTGATGGTGCTAAATTTATTCACTTTATGTTAGGACCTGCAACCGTAGCTCTTGCAATTCCAATTTATAAACAATTTAAAGTCATACAAAAAGAAGCACTAAGTATTTCTGTTTCGCTTATCACCGGAAGTTTATTTGCAATTATTTCAACTTTTATTTTGTGTGAAATTTTTAAAATAGATGATCAGGTTATATTTAGTATGTTGCCAAGAAGCGCAACAGCACCCATTGCCATGGGTATCTCAGATTTAATTGGAGGAATTCCGTCACTAACTGCAATCATAACAATTATAACTGGAATTATGGGAGCATCCTTTGGAACTTTTGCTTTAGATTTTTTAAAATTAAAAGATATGTCAGCGCGTGGTTTTGGTCTTGGTCTTGCTTCACATGGACTTGGAACTGCGCGAGCTATGAGTAGAAATGAAACTGCTGGAGTTTTTGCAGCTCTTGCACTTGGTCTTAATGGTATTGCAACTTCAATTTTAGTGCCGTTATTATTTAAATTATTGAATCTTTTTTAAGATTTATTTTCTAAGTTTAGAATAAAACTAATCATTTTTTCATGACTATGGATTAAGGCTTTAGTTGGAATAATATATTTTTGTCTTTGATCTGATTTAGACACTACACGGGTAATTAATTTGTTTTTTTCCGCTTTTTTAATAAGATTTAAAATTGAATTTCTACTGCCGAATTTATAATCAATACTATTTGAAATTTCTTCAGAGGTAATGGGTTTGTTTACGTAATAACTGTTCATGATATTAAATAATATTAAAGTTCCGTAAGCTGAAAATCTAAAGGATAAAATGTTATCATCATACGCCATAATAGAATTATAACCCTCAAGCAAACGCGAGGTATAACCTGCAATTTTTTTTTGCATTATAATTTTTGGCATATAAGAAGTTGTTGTTTGCATAGTTTTTCTGCTTATTCGTACAAATTGAAAACACAGTAATTAGACACATTTTTTGTGTGTAATTTATTAATTGTTGTTTGGGCGCCGGCGATTTAGGCTCTTTTATTTTTCTATTTCTGTTTTTATTATTGGGAAACTTGCACTTAATGCATAAATAAACAGTGAATTATATATGGTTATGAACACTTCATTTACAAGGTGTTCAACCTAAAATAATTAAGATGGAATTATAACAGTATGAAGCTAAGATTTTTAAATTCTTCCGTAGGATATGGATTAGTCAGTAAAAATTTTCATTGGATAATGACTGTGGTGATTATTTTGAATTTTGTCATAGGACTAATGTTAGAAGATTTAGAGAAAGGTCCTCTTAGATTCTTATTATTTAACATTCATAAGTCATTAGGAATATTAGTTATCATCTTAATTATTCCAAGACTGTTATGGAGATTAATTAATACTGTTCCAGTTACTTTAGGAGGAAATAAATACTTAGATAAATTATCAAAGTATGTGCATTATTTTTTCTATTTTATTTTACTGATAGTTGCCTTTAGTGGCTGGACATACTCTTCTGCACGAGGAGCAGCAATTAATTTTTTTGGTTTATTTCAAGTACCACCACTCGTTGAAAAAAATGAAGTTATAGCAAAACTTTCCTTTAATATTCATCAAATATCAGTTTATATATTTATAGCTGTCTTAGTTCTCCATGTTCTTGCAAGTTTATTTCATCATTTTATTTTAAAAGATAAGACTTTAAGGCGAATGTGGTACGGTAGTTCAGATTGATTAGATATTTATTTCTATTTTTTTTTATTTGCAGTCAAAGTTTTGCTCTCGAGAAGTGGGTTATTAATACTTCTAAAAGTTCAGTCAATTTTTCAATTCCAGTATTATTAGCTGGAGATGTAACAGGAAATTTTAAAAAATTTACTGGTTTTATTGAAGTAGATCGTAAAAATTTTGAAGGTGTTGCAAATGTTATAATTGATATTAACAGTATAAACACAAATTATGATCTTGATTATGGGGATCTAATTAGAAGTGATATTTTTTTTAATTTATTAAAATTTCCAAAAGCATCTATTAAGACTAAAGATTTTTTAATCAACAAAGATAATACTGCCTATGCATTTGCAACATTAAATATTAAGGGCAATGAAAAAGATTTTAAAATTCCATTAATTTATAATTTAGAAGGAACTGATAGGGCTCTTGCTAAGGGAAGTTTTGTATTTAAAAGAACTGATTTTGAAATTGGAACAGGAATTTGGTCTAACACATTAATTTTAAAAGATGATGTAACGGTTAATGTAAGTTTAATCCTTGATTTACTTAGGTAATTTTAACTGTCATCTAATGCTTATATGTAATATTATCCATTCATGGCAACCTACGAATGTCCAAAATGTAAAATGTCCGCGAATATCAGATGCGGAAAATGTGATGCACCTCTTAAAGATGCTTCGCTAAAATTGGATAATGGACAAAAAGTTCAAATTTGCGAATGTCCAAACGGTCATGGAAAAATTAAAAGCCCATTGTGCTGTGGACAAGATATGAGCTGTTCAGTTTCTTAATAAATTTACAATAATTTAGCGGACATAATTTCTATTTATTCTTGGATCACTTTTGTTTAATTAACAGCAATTAATATGAGACAAGTTTATATAAACGGAGAATTTAAAAAAGAAGATGATGCTAAAGTTTCAGTCTTTGATAGAGGTCTTTTATTCTCAGATTCTTTATATGAAGTAACATCCGTTATTAATGGAAAGTTAATTGATTTTAATAATCATATGAAACGATTGGATCGTTCTATGACTGAATTAAAATTTAAAAAATTATTAAATCACAAAGATATTTTAGCATTTCACAGAAAATTAATTGAACTTAATAATTTAGAAGAAGGCATGATTTATCTGCAAGTAACCAGAGGAGTTGCGGATAGAAGTTTTGATATGCCAAAAAATGAAATTCAACCAACAGTTCTTGCATTCACACAAGAAAAAAAAATTATAGAATCTGAAGGGGCAAAAAATGGAATTAAAGTAATGACACTCGATGATATGAGATGGAAACGCTGTGATATTAAAACGACCCAATTACTTTATGCAAGTATGGCAAAAACTGAAGCTACATTAAAAGGCTTTGATGATGCTTGGATGATTAGACAAGGTTATATTACCGAAGGTAGCTCTAGTAATGCTTGGATTATTAAAGGTAAGATTATAATGACCCGACACGCTGATAATTTAATTTTAAGTGGAATTACAAGAGAAGCAATTTTTAAATGCGCAAAAGATTTAGGCTACGAAGTGGTGACTAAGAATATTTCTCTACAAGATGCTCAATCGGCTCATGAAGCTTTTATTACTTCAGCAACAGCTTTCATCATGCCAGTTGTAAAAATTAATTCTAATCAAATTGGCGATGGCAAACCTGGAAAATTTACAACAGCACTTCGATCTGAATACATAAAACAAGCAATAGCAACCGCTATTTAAATTTTCAGAAAGGTGTATTAATTAATAGAAATTAGCTAAAAAATTTTATATTAAATTTTATATAATTTATTTTTAAATTTTTATGAAAATTGATATTAAAATTAACTCTAAAGACCTTGATAAAGGTCAATTAATTATTTTAGTATCAACTTTTTTTGCTTTTATTTCTTTATTTTTACCCTGGGTAAATGCAGCATTTGTTTCCGCAAGTTCATTTCAAATGAATACATTTTTATTTATACTTCTATATATTTTGCCAGTTTATCAAGTTTTTAATAGAAGGAAATTTTTCATAGATCCAACCCATAATTTTATTGTGGAAGTTGGAGCTGGGGTTTTAGCAACTTTTTTTACGATAATATTTATTTTGACCAGGTCTACTAACTTATTTGGACATAGTGTTAACTTATCTGGATCTGGAAGTTATTTATTTTTATTTTCTTCTTTAGCTTTAACTTATGGATCTTATTTGAACTATCAAAAAAATAAGTAATAAATTTTTATTATTTGTTAACTGTGCTAGCTCAAAACTTATCTAAAAAATAATACCAAACTCCATTTATTAAATGGTTTTAAGAATTAAATAAAAATGATAATTAAGTAATGAGATGAATATTTCAATTTTATTTACGATTATTTTTATAATTTTTTATTTAGTACTTACTATTATCACTATTAGAACGAGAAGATTAGCAAGGGTTCCATATGGTGATGGATTTAATAAAGATCTGACTAAAGCTATTAGGGCACATGGTAATTTTTTTGAATTTACTGTTTTTTTTATAATCTCATCTTTTTTATTAGAGATTTTAGATGGAAATCAAATTTATATTTTTATTGTTAATTTTTTATTTTTTTTAGGAAGAATTTCACATGCTTACAGCATGTTTAAAGAAAAATTACTATTTAGAATGGTTGGAATGATGGCAACTTTAACTACTTACGTTACGAATTGTATTTATTTAATTATTTTATATTGGCAGTATTTTAATCACTTAGAATAAGTTATTTTTTCTCAACCTCATCCAACATACAAGGAGATGAGAAACTTTTATTAATTTCTATAAAATTTTCACTTTGGTTTATGTTGGGTTTTTGAAATAAATCGTTCATTCTTTTTATTCTCTTACTTGTAGTATATTCAAACCATGCTGGGTTAATTGCGTGAATGAATGCAGTAAAAAATGACCATAAACATTTAAGCCCAATTTTCATGGCAAAAAACATATGTTCAAAATACCCTTTATTTGCAAGTTCTAAATGTCTTTTGATTTTATTAAACATATCTAGTTAACAATCATAATATATATCGAAATTATGTGTGTGTATCAAACTACACAATTTCAAGACCTTATAAGAAATTTTTATTTAATTTTAATGCATTGAAACTGAGTAAATTAACACCATATATTAAATATGGATTTAAATAAATTTACTGAACGATCAAAAGAAATACTAAATTCAGCGCAAGTTTTAGCGATGATGCAAAATCATCAGCTATTACAACCTGTTCATTTATTAAATAGTATTATTGAAGATGATGATACTGCATCACTTTTGCTAGTCCCTGCAGGATTAGATATAAAAAATGCAAAATTATCCATCGAAAAAGAATTAAAAAAAATTCCATCAGTTACAGGTAATTCAGGGGGCATTAGTGCATCTAAAGAGTTCGTGGTTACTATTGAAGAAGCTAAAAAAATCTCAAAACAAAAAGGGGATGAATATGTTCCAATTGAAAACATATTAGAAGCAATATTACATAGCGATAGGCATTTATTAAAATTATTACAAAATAATGGTTTTAATTTAAATAAATTTAAATCAGCTCTTGAGACAACACGCAAAGGTCAAAAAGTTACTAATGCAACTGACGATGCAAATTATGAAGCATTAAAAAAATATACAATTGATATTACTGAAAAAGCAAAAAATGGAAAATTAGATCCAGTAATTGGTCGTGATGAAGAAATTAGACGTGCAATTCAGGTTCTTTCAAGAAGAACTAAAAATAATCCGGTACTAATTGGTGAACCAGGAGTTGGTAAAACAGCAATTGTTGAAGGACTTGCTCTTAGAATTGTTAATGATGATGTTCCTGAAAGCTTAAGAGGAAAAAAATTATTAGCTTTAGATTTAGGTTTATTAATTGCTGGCGCAAAATTTAGAGGGGAGTTTGAAGAAAGATTAAAAGCAGTTCTTAAAGAAATTACAGCTCAACAGGGTGAGGTCATCGTATTTATTGATGAGATGCATACGTTAGTTGGCGCAGGTGCAGGAGATGGATCAATGGATGCATCGAATATGTTAAAGCCTGCTCTTGCAAGAGGGGAATTGCATTGTATTGGAGCAACCACCCTTGCAGAATATAGAAAGTATGTAGAAAAAGATGCGGCATTAACTAGAAGATTCCAGCCTGTATTTGTAACGCAGCCATCGGTTGAAGATACCATTTCAATTTTAAGAGGCCTTAAAGAAAAATATGAAATGCATCATGGAGTGCACATTTCAGATAATGCACTTGTATCAGCGGCAGTGCTTTCAAATCGTTATATTACTGACAGGTTTTTACCAGACAAAGCAATTGATTTAATGGATGAAGCATCAAGTAAGCTTCGAATGGAAATAGATTCAAAACCAGAAAATATCGATGAGATTGATAGAAAAGCTATTCAGTTAAAAATTGAAAGAGAAGCTTTAAAAAAAGAAGACGATTCACTTTCAAAAATTAGATTAAAAGAATTAGATGAGAAAATTGCTGAATTGGATAAAAAATCAGCCTCTCTTACGGAAGTTTGGGCAAAAGAAAAAAACCAGATTCAATCTGTTCAAAAGATAAAAGAAGAAATTGAACGTAATAAAGTTTTATTAAATAATTATCAAAAGAAGGGTGATTTAACCAAAGCCAGTGAAATTATGTATGGCAAACTTCCTGAATTAGAAAAGAAATTAAAGGAACAAGATAAAGGAGTAGTTGGTCAATATAAAACTTTAAATAAAGAAGTGGGTGAGAATGAAATTGCTGCTGTAGTTTCTAAATGGACAGGAATTCAAATTGATAAATTATTAGAAGGAGAAAGACAGAAAATTTTATCAATGGAGAAAGTTATTTCAACTAAAGTCATTGGCCAAAAAGAGGCAATTACTTCTGTAAGTAATGCGGTTCGAAGATCAAAAGCTGGTATTCAGGATCCAAATAGACCATTAGGTTCGTTTCTTTTCTTAGGACCGACAGGAGTTGGTAAAACTGAATTAAGTAAAGCCCTTGCATCCTTCTTATTTGATGATCAAAACGCCATGATTAGAATTGATATGTCAGAGTATATGGAAAAACACTCTGTCAGCAGATTAATTGGCGCTCCTCCAGGATATGTGGGTTATGATCAAGGTGGCGCCTTAACGGAAGCTGTTAGACGTAGACCTTACCAAGTGATTTTATTTGATGAAGTTGAAAAAGCTCATCCAGATGTATTTAATATTTTCCTTCAAATCTTAGATGATGGAAGATTAACAGATGGTCAGGGTAGAGTTGTTGATTTTAAAAACACGATCATCATTTTAACATCCAATCTTGGCTCAGAATTTATTCAAGCTAATAAGAGTGATAAATTAGACGAAAGAACAAAGGAAAAAGTATTGGAAGTTGTTAAAAAATCTTTCAGACCTGAGTTTGTAAATAGATTAGATGACATTATTGTCTTTGACAGACTTCAAAAAGAAGAGATTAAAGAAATTGTTAAGATCCAAGTGAATAATTTAAAAAATATCTTAAAAGATAAAAACTTAACATTTTCAATCACGGATAAAGCTTTAGAGTGGTTAGTGGATAAAGGTTTTGATCAAGAATATGGAGCTAGACCTTTAAAAAGAGCGATACAAAAATATATTCAAAATCCAATTGCAAATTTAATTTTGGATATGAAAGATAAAAAATTAGATGCAATTAAGATTGATGTAGATGGCGATCAATTAGTTTTAAATAATAAAGTATTTGCTATTAATTAAAAATCTAAGCCCACAGTAAAAGAAACATATTTATCAGCGGTTTTTTGCTCTTTAAATTCTTTAGATTGAATATATTGCGTAAGAGTTAGTTTTAAATTTTTATTTCCAGGAATTGGAATTAAAGAATTCACTCCAACTGCAATCAAGCCTACAAATGGTTCTTTGTGCACGTGATGATTGTTTGCAAAGATATTACCATCTAAAGAAAAATCATAAGCAACCGCTTTTAATTCTGCGAGTGCAAATAAATGTGCACCCAGAGGAATAGGCAACATTAACTCTCCTTTATCAGTACAAGTTTCAGAACTTCCAGATGAAGGTGCTGTGTTATCGCAACCAGGATAAGAAGGGGTGCTACCAAAATCATTTGGAATATTAAGACCATATCTTCCTTCTAGACCAAGATTTAGAGAGGTTTCAATGTTGCCAACTCTAAGTCCATAAAATCTTATTAAGTCTTTCGAAATACCAGGAGTGTAAGAATTTTGTTGAAGATCAGATTTAATTTTTTTTTCTATCAACAACATTGCTGCAGGTTCATTGCTTAATTGATTATTCCAACCAGCTGCACGGTAAACATTAAATCTGTCATGAACAAAGTTTTGTGTTTGTCTTGCAAAAGAAGCTGGACCAATAATACCAAGGGTTAATTCTTTGGTATTTAAAACTTGGGTACCATCAAATTGATTTCTATGTCTTTCGTTTACTCCAACCGCTAAGGATAAAATACCAGCGTAAGGTCTATCGTCTTTAATGACACTAGGAGTTTTATCGTCCACTGGGGTGTACATTAATTGAGAGCCAGTAAAGTAGATATTTTTAGAAGAACCTTCTTTTTTTTTAAATAATTCATCATCCATAAATGAAAGAAGATTCCCATGGAGACGGCTAATAACAGGCAGACATTCATTTCTAACATCTCCCTTAAAATCATGGGTGACACCAGATAAAATTACCCCACTTGTGTAATTAGAGTCCTCATTATTGAAATAGTCATTTTCTATTCTAAAATTATAACTTCTAAAACCTACCTGTTCATCTGCATTACAATTTGCAAATGATGGAGTTGTGAAAAGAATAAAAAGTAGAAAAAGAATCGAATGTCGCATTAAAAATTAAATATTTATCTTTGTAAAAAAAATTTAATACACTTTTCACAATTAAGACACAAATAGTTCATGAAATTATTACATTTCTTATTTAAGTAAGTGTTATGAAAACAAAAACACAAACAATAAAACTAGTGAATGGAAATCAAAGTTTTCCAACGTTAGCTATATCAGAACGAACAGTTGAAGATTTAGCAACGATCGTAGGTGTAGTAGCTATTGTAGCAGCAGTATTAAGTCTGCCGATTGCAATATTTGTACTAACTTACGGACTTGGTAACTAAAATGGCTCCGTACACAAACGACGAATTAGCGTTCTTAAATAAAAATAAAGCTTAAAAATTAAGCTTTAGAACGCTAAGTTGCGTCTAACTAACCTCTTTTTACACTTAATTTATTTAGTAAGTTATTTTTTTTAATAATAAAAATCATTTATACTCCAACGCAAAATGGCAAATCGATCTAATAGCGTTGAATTATTTGTAAAAAAAATATCTGACTATATGTCAGAAGATTATCTCTATATTGATATTAGTACTTCTATAGGAGATGCAATAAAAGAATTACAAAAACAAAAAAAATCAGTCATTTTAGTTAAGCAAAATAATAAACTTTCTGGAATTATCACAGAACAGGATATCGTAAGAAAAGTCACATTCATTTCAGATCAAAATAGAAAAGTTTCAGAAATTATGACTTCACCTGTAATTTTTGTCTACGAAGATGACCTTTTATTTCATGCGGTTGGCAAAATGAGAAAAAATAATCTTCGACATCTACCCGTGATTGATTTGAAATATAAAGTAGTTGGAGTCATACATGCCAATAAAGCTCTTTATGCTGAACTTGGAAAAGTTACAGAGCAAATTGATAAAATGACATTTGATGAATATGATTCATCAGCTTTAATTAAAATCAAGCAACAACAAATAAAAATTGCAGAGAGATTACTAGATGAGAATACTTCTGCTCTAGATATTACTTATTTATTAAGTTTTTTAAATAATGTCATTTTCAGACGCTCTATTCGAATTGCTGAGCGTAAAGTGAATGCAAAAAATATTATAAAACATATTCCAGATTATACTGTTTTAGTAATGGGTTCAGGCGGAAGAATGGAAAGCTTTTTGTACCCAGATCAAGATAATGGAATTATTTATGATCAATCCGATAAAGAAGATCCAAAAAAAGTAGATTTATATTTTGAAGAACTTGCAAAAGATTTTACAAAATCCTTAGACGATGCAGGAATTCCGTTCTGTAAAGGTAATTTAATGGCGACAAACCCAATGTGGAGAAAAAGTTTGCCGGAATGGAAAAATCAAGTCCAAAGTTGGGTGGAAACCTTGAGTGAGCAAAATTTAATTTATGTTGATATGCTTTATGATTTTAGATCTGTTTATGGCAATCCAGAACTTGCAAATGAGCTTAGAGCATTTATTTTTGATAAGCTTATTAATAAAAAAGTTTTGAAATTTTTATTTAAAAACGAAGAGAATAGACAGGCAGGATTAACGTTTTTTGGTAACTTTGTTTTAGAAAAAAAAGATCCGGAAAATAAAGGATTATTAAACTTAAAAGGAGCTGGAACTTTACCGCTTGTTGAGGCTGTTAGGATTTATTCAATAAAAAACCGTGTTAATAAATCTAATACACTTGCAAGGATTGAAGAGTTAAATGCTTTAAAAGTTTTTGACGATCATGAGAAAGATTTTATTATTAACGCGCATCGTTTTTTAACTTATTTATTACTCAAAAACCAAATTGCTTCAGTTAAAATAGGCAAACCTGTAAAGAATTTTATTAATCCTAAATTGTTACTTGATAGAGAAAAGGGATTATTAAAAGTTTATTTAAAAAAAATTAATGATTTAAAAACCAGAGCAAGGGCGGATATCAGTGAAGAATATTTTTAATAGAATAAGATCTTATCTACAAAGAAGAAAAGAGTTACGTGAGCTTTCCATTGATAATGTAGTTTTTACAATTTTAGACACAGAAACTACAGGTCTTAGTGTTAATGAAGGTCATAAAATTCTATCCATTGGTGCCGTTAAAATAAAAAATAATTTAATTATTGAAAATGAGATTTTAGATGAACTGATAAATCCAGAGCGTGATATTCCTTTTGCCTCAAGAAACATTCACTATATCACTGAAGATAAAGTTAAAGATAAGCCTAATATTTATCAATTAGAAAAAAAAATTAATGATTTTATAGAGCGCACTATTTTAGTTGGTCATAATATCGATTTTGATATTGGTTTTATCAAAAAAAATGCAGCAAAAACTTCCCTTGCAGGTACAATAAAAAAAATAACAAGTATTGATACAATTTTGCTTAGCGCTGGCTTATTTCCAAGTCTTGAAAGTTATGAATTATCTTTTCTTTGCGATCAATTTAGAATTAAAACTTTTGATCAAATTAGACATTCAGCTTTAGGAGATGCAATTATTACAGCAAGATTATTTTTATTTTTATTAGATACTGCAAAAAGTAGAAATAATGTTCAAAATATTGGAGGTTTAATAAATCTATGCAAACAAGGACGACAAATTCATAGCTTAATGAAAAACTTCAATAAAATTCATTAAACTTTTTTTTAAATAATTAGCTAATTATTAGCCCTTCATGCCGAAGTAAGTCAGGCCAAGAAGACCCACACAAACAACGATGATTATAAAAGTTGTCATTTATTTCCCCTTTTTTTATTTTTAATAGTGAAGAATATGATCCTATTTGTTCTTATTTCAATATGTAATTACCAGCCAATTTAGTGCATAATCTTATTCATGCAGTCGGTTGGCTTTAATTTTAATAACAGTTATCTCTCTTTAACTGAGATGATGATGGCAAAGGTTTTGCCAACTAAAGTTAAAAATCCAAAGCTTGTAATTTTAAATCATGAACTTGCAAAACAATTAGGACTAAATTTTTCATCATTAACTGAACAACAATTATCTCAGTTATTTACAGGAAACACTTTACCAGAAGGATCAAATCCAATTGCTCAGGCCTATGCGGGACACCAGTTTGGCCATTTAGTTATATTAGGGGATGGCAGAGCTATTGTTTTGGGCGAGCACATTACACCAACCAACCAAAGATACGATATTCAATTTAAAGGTTCTGGTAGAACTCCTTATTCAAGAGGAGGCGATGGTAAAGCTGCGCTTGGTCCGATGCTCCGTGAATATATTATCAGTGAAGCCATGTATCATTTAAATATCAGAACAACTCGCAGTCTTGCTGTTGCAACGACGGGTGAAAATGTAATGAGGGAAACAGTACTACCGGGTGCAATTTTAACAAGGGTTGCAGAAAGTCATATTCGTGTTGGCACTTTTGAATATGTTGCAATTAAAAAAGATCTAACAACTCTTAAAAAACTTTTACAGTATTCAGTAGAGCGTCATTATCCTGAAATAAAAGATTTAGATAAACAGGCTCCAGAATTTTTAAAGTTAGTTATGGAAAGACAAATAGATTTAATCACTGATTGGATGCGAGTTGGCTTTATTCACGGTGTTATGAATACCGATAATATGGCGATATCCGGGGAAAGCATAGATTTTGGACCTTGCGCATTTATGGATCATTATGATCCTAAAACTGTTTTTAGTTCCATCGATCATCACGGTCGATATGCATTTGGGAACCAGCCGATTATTGCACAGTGGAATTTAGCACGACTTGCAGATGCAATTCTGCCGCTTCTGGATGAAGATGAAAATAAAGCAATCGAAATAGGAGAAGAAATTATTGAAAGCTTTAACGAAAAATATGAAAAAAAATTTCATGAAATGATGAAAAAGAAATTAGGCTTTATTACAGATGAGCCTGAAGATGCAGTTTTGATTAAAGAGTTATTAGATACAATGGAGAAAAATAAATTAGACTATACAAATACTTTTAGAGAATTAATGAATGAAAATATTATCAATGAAGGTCTTAAAGAATTTTACAGTAAATGGATGGTTAGAATTGATAAACAAAATAGGAATAAAAGTGAAATATTAACTTTAATGAAAAAGAATAATCCTGTTGTTATTCCAAGAAATCATAAAGTGGAAGAGTCCTTAAAAGAAGCGCACAAAGGAAATTTATTGTCTCTAAACAATCTTCTAAACGCACTTAAAGATCCCTATACAGAGCGAGGAGATTTGATGTTGTATCAACAGCCGGCTCCAGATAATGAAAAAAAATATAAGACTTTTTGCGGAACCTAAATGAAAGATATTGCAGTTATTGGCGCAGGTTTTTCAGCTGCAACACTTTGTTATTTTATCGAAAAAGATTTAGATTTTTATGAAAAATCTAGAGGGGTTGGAGGACGTTGTTCTACTAGAAGAGTTGATAATGTTGGCTTATTTGATCATGGTCTTCAATATATAAAAAGCCAAAATAAAGAATTTAAAAAATTTTTAAAAGATTACTCTATTTGGAAAGGTAATTTTAAAATATTTCAAAATAATCAGCTGATAGATGATTTAGATAAAGAGAGAATAATCCACGAGAACGGAAATAATTCATTAGTTAAAAATTTATTTAGAAATAAAAATGTAATTTTTAATAAAGAGTTGAAAAGTCTTGAAAAAAAATCTGATCATTTTAATTTAATCTTTAAAGACGATACTCAAGAAAATTATAAAACTGTTATTATTTCAGCACCATTTCAGCAGGCATATAATTTAACTAAACAATTTACTGAAGATTATTTTTCAAAATTTAACTTTTCTATGCAGCCTAATTTAACATTAATGATTGCCCTTAATAAGGGATTAAAACTTAATTTAAGTGCAATTAGTTTTGAGGATGATGATGTTTTAGGCTTTGCAGCCAATGAAAATACTAAAAAGAAGGATTTAATTAATAAAGATCTAGAACTCTGGACGATTCAATCCTCACTAAAATATGCAATTAAAAATATTTATGAATATCGAAATAATAAACAAAATTTAATTGATGAAATATTAAAGAGTTTTTCTATTAAGTTAAAGGTCGATATTAAAAAAGATAATATTGAATATTCAGATATTCATGGTTGGCTTTATGCTTATAATCAAAAAGTGGCAGCGCCTAATTGCTATTGGGACAAAGATTTAAGACTTGGAATTTGTGGAGATTGGTTCTCAGGAGGAAATGCAGAAAACGCATTTACAAATGCTAAACAACTTGCAAAATTAATTTAGATTATTTTTGATTTTTAATTTCTTCAACTTCTTTTTTTAATTTATCAATCTGTGTCATCAAATCATCGATATTTTTCTCTTCTTTAGGTGAAGCTGGCGTTGAATTTTTAGTTTGAGTCTTTTGTCCATAATTAAAAAAATTAAAATCCATAAAATTTGGAAATCCTTTTGTAAAAATATTATTAGAGTTTGCTGCATTCATGGTGTTTGTTAAAAAATCAAACATCATGTTACTTTTTTTATTCTCATTAAATAAAATTATCTGTTTTAAAATGTGAGCTGGAATTAAATTAATCCCAGCATTCTCTTTTTCTAAAATTATTTGTGTTAAAATAGTTGAGGTAATATCATTTTGTGTATCCACATCTACTACTTTAAAATCTAATTCTTTTTTAATTAGAGTTACAATATCATCTAAGGTAATGTAAGCACTCGTCTCCGTGTTATATAATCTTCGGTTTGAATATTTTTTAATTTCAATCATGATTGTTTTACATATTGGCCTGGAGCTTCGTACAGTACTTCGTACTCTTTTGCATTAAGTTCAGATGGTTTTTTAAATTCCCCAGAATTTACGGCAAGCCATGAAATCCAAATTGGCCACCATGAACCATCCACTCTTTTAGCACTATTAAACCATTCATCTTGAGTTTTTCCTTTCTCAAATTTTTTTGTATAGAAATGAAGTTTGCCAGGTTTATTTTCTGTTCCTTGAATAATACCTGCAATATGTCCTGAGTTTGCGAGCACAAAATTAATATGAGAATTGTAAGCATTAAGCCCCTGATAAACTGATCGCCAAGGAGCTATATGATCTTCTGTTGTTGCAACAGAGAATATTGGAGTGTCAATTTTTGATAAATCAATTTCTACATCACCAATTTTGTATTTATTTTTAACGACTAAATTATTTAAGTACATGCAACGTAAGTATTCCGAGTGCATTTTCTCAGGTAGTCGTGTGGAGTCCGAGTTCCAATGCAGCATATCAAAAGCGGTTGGTTCGTTACCAAGTAAGTAATTATTTACAACGTAATTCCAGTATAAATCTGCAGGTCTTAAAAAGTTAAATGCTGCAGCCATATCTTTACCATCGAAGTATCCAGTTTTTTTCATTTGTTGTTCGATACTTGTAATTTGCTCCTCTGTAATAAAAATTCCAAGTTCACCTGGATCTTCAAAATCGATTAAACTTGCAAAGTACGTAGCGCTAGTAATTTTATATTTATTTGGAACAACTTTTAGATAAGCGAGAGCTAAGGACGCTAAAGTTCCACCTACACAGTATGAAGCAATGTTTGCAGCATTAGATCCTGTTTTCTCACAAACAACTCTTAAGGCTTCTAATACACCCTCTTCAATATATTCTTTAAAAGAAATATTTCTTGAACTTTTGTCAGGATTCTTCCAAGAAATTAAAAAGGTATTAAATTTTTTATCAACAAGATACTTCATCATAGATTTTTTTTCATTCAAATCCATAATGTAATATTTGTTAATAAAAGGTGGAATCACCAACATTGGTTTTGCATACTGTTGATCAGTCGTGCAATCATATTGAATAAGTTCAAAAAGATTATTTTTAAAAATTACTTTACCTTTTGTTGTCGCTAAGTTCCTTCCAATTTCAAATTCTCCAGCTTTAGACTGTTGAATAAAAAGTTTGTTTGGATGTTTTTCAAAATCTTTTTTATAATTCTCATAACCCTTGGCTAGGTTATTTCCTTTTTCATCCACTGTTTTTTTTAAAACTTCTGGGTTAGTGAAAGCAAAATTTGAAGGGGAGAGCGCACTATTTAATTGTTTTAAATAAAATTGCATAATGCGTTTATCTTTAGGATTTTTAAACTCAACGTTTTCAATTAAATTATTCATAAAATTTGCACTGATTAAATAAAATTGTTTTATGAAATCAAAAAATAAATTTGTCTTCCATTCTTCATTAGAAAATCTTTTGTCCGATTTTTCTTCAAAGATAACTGGGTTAGCCATCCCACCAGAAGCACGTGTTACAAAGTATCGTGACTGGGAAAC
>OGWM01000031.1_pt1 | contig 19026 bp, 28 predicted proteins | sample 1576041 | NCBI WGS metagenome assembly OGWM01 (sample SAMN07581538, study PRJEB24739) | freshwater metagenome | place: Singapore | collected 2015-01
CCCAGTCACGATATCAGACCTTGGTAATACCTACTCATTCTTCACTCTCTCTTTCTTCTACTCTTATATCGACATTCTACCACACCAATCTTTAGCTGTCAAATGAAAAAATTCCTGACAATATCGTAAGCTTCTACTAAAGTATTGCAGCATAAGGGCTAGGAGATGCTGTGTTAGCAGCAAAATCATTAATTAAAGATAAATTTTTTCTTTTAATTTTGCCAGACGATATAATTAACAAAGAAAATTGCTCAAAGAAAATGATTAAAATGCATTATAAGTTTGGTTCTTCTGTTATAGCTTCCAAAAAAGTTAAAAACTCAGAAGTATCAAGGTACGGAATTATAAAATATTCTAAAAAAGTAAGTAATAATTTATTTATTAGTGATGTGTTTGAAAAACCTAGTTTAAAATACTCACCATCAAATTATGCAATTATAGGAAGATATATTCTTCCAACTAAAATATTTTCATTATTAAAAAATACAAATAGTGGTTCTTCAGGAGAAGTGCAAATTACAGATGCAATAAAACATTTAATTTATAATAACAATAAATTTGTTGCACATATATTTTCTGGAACATATTTGGACTGCGGAACTGTTAACGGTTATAATAATTCAGTAAAAAGTTTCTAATATGAAAATTTGCTTTATTGGCACAGGTTATGTTGGTTTAGTATCAGGTGTTTGTTTTTCTGATCTCGGCAATAATGTTATTTGTATTGACAAAGATAAAGATAAATTGAGTAGACTTGAAAACGGGATCATTCCAATATTTGAACCTGGATTATCCGAATTAGTTAAAAAAAATATAGATGCAGGCAGACTTAGTTTTTCAAATGATCTAATTAGTTCTATTAATAAATCTGATATTGTTTTTATTGCCGTAGGTACACCAACAGCAAAAGATGGAGTTTCAGCAGATCTTTCTCAAGTATTTTCTGTTGCTCAATTAATTTCAAAAAAAATTAAATCTCGTAAAATTATTGTTACAAAATCTACAGTGCCTATTGGAACTGGAGATAAAATTGAAAGAATTTTAAATAAAAATAAAAAAAATGGATTATTCACAATTGTATCTAATCCAGAATTTTTAAGGGAAGGAGAGGCGATAAAAGATTTTAAATATCCTGATCGTGTGGTTATTGGAGCAAACGATAAAAAAGTAATAAAATTATTTAATGAATTATATCGTCCTATTATTAACAAGGGAGCAGCATTTGTTGCTTGCTCAAGAAGAGCTGCAGAACTTATAAAATATGCATCTAATGCTTTTCTAGCTACAAAAATCAGTTTTATAAACGAAATTGCAAATTTATGTGAAAAAGTTCACGTTAATGTTGATGACGTGGCCGTTGGAATTGGATTAGATAAAAGAATAGGTTCGAGATTTTTAAGAGCAGGACCTGCATATGGTGGATCTTGTTTTCCAAAAGACACGAAGGCTCTAGCGAAGGTTGGCAAGAATTTTAATTCACCTCTTTCTATTATTAATACCGTAATTAATTTTAATGAAAATAGAAAAAAAAATATTGAAAATAATATTTATAAAATTTTAAATAATAAAATTAAAAATAAACTTATTTGCTTTTTAGGTGTAACATTTAAGGCAAATACTGATGATTTAAGAGATTCTTCAGCAATAAATTTAATTTTTAAATTTATAAAAAAAGGTGCGAAGATTAATTATTATGAACCATCAGGTAATAAAGAAATTTTAGATAAACAAAAAAATGTTAACTATTTCAATGATTTGTATTCCTCAACTAAAAATGTAGATTTGATTGTTATTCATACAGAATGGGATGAATTTAAAAATTTAAATTTTTCAAAAATTAAGAATAATAAGAAAAAAATTATTATATATGATTTAAGAAATTTGTACGATAACAACTATTTTAATAATAAAAACAATATTATTTATTATTCTATAGGCAGACCAGTAAATGCCTAAACTACTTATAAAGTTAAAAAAAAATAAGACTCAAGCTAAAATTAAAAGACCTAATTTTTATGAAGTTATTCTTTTAAATGATGATTTTACAACAATGGAATTTGTTGTTAAAGTTTTGCAACTATTTTTTAATATGACAAAGTTAACAGCTAGTAAAATCATGCTTAAAATTCATAACGAAGGTAGTGCTGTTTGTGGAATTTATCCTTATGAAGTTGCTGAGACTAAAGTTATGCAAGTTATTAATTTTGCAAAACAGAATCAGTTTCCTTTAAAATGTATTATGAAAAAATCTATTTAAATGGCTACATTTACTAAATCTTTAGAGCAGGCAATTTCTCAAGCCTTTAAATTTGCAACTGAAAAAAAACATCAGTATGTAACGTTGGAACATTTGCTACTTGCTTTAACAGACGAAACAGATGCTCGTAATGTAATGAAAGCATGTAATGTAGATGTTGATTTGTTAAACGAAAATCTTGAATTTTATATTGATAATGAGCTAGAAAATATAGTTACATCAGATAGCAAATTAGAACCTCAACCAACGGCAAGTTTTCAAAGAGTAATTCAAAGATCAATTGTTCACGTTCAATCCTCGGGAAAAAATGAAGTTACTGGAGCAAATATACTTGTCGCATTATTTGCTGAAAGAGAAAGCCATGCTACATTTTTTTTACAAGAACAAGAAGTTACTCGTTACGATGTGGTTAATTTTATTTCACATGGAATTACTAAAGTTGATAATTTTGCATATGGGGGTTCGTTTGATAGCTCTTCATCACAAAATAATAATAAAGCAGCAACTAACTCCCCATTAGAAACATATTGCGTTAATTTAAATAAAAAAGCCGAACAAAATAAAATAGATCGGTTAATTGGAAGAACCGTTGAAGTAGACCGTTTAGCTCAAATTTTATGCAGAAGAACTAAAAATAATCCATTATTAGTAGGAGATCCAGGTGTTGGGAAAACTGCAATCGTTGAAGGACTTGCTTTAAAAATTTTTAATAATGAAGTTCCTGAAGTTTTGAAATCTCATGTAATTTTTTCTCTTGATATGGGCACATTAATAGCAGGAACCAGATATAGAGGAGATTTTGAAGAGCGTCTTAAATTAATTATTAAAGAAATTGAGAAAAATAAAAATTATATTTTATTTATTGATGAAATTCATACTTTAGTAGGAGCTGGATCTACATCTGGAAGTTCTATGGATGCTTCTAATATGCTTAAACCGGCTTTACAGGCAGGAAATATAAGATGTATAGGATCAACGACTTATAATGAGTATAGATTATTTTTTGAAAAAGATAGAGCCTTACAAAGAAGATTTCAAAAAATAGATGTTCCAGAACCAACAATAGATGAAGCTTATAAAATTATGTATGGCATTCGTTCGAAATATGAAAAATTTCATAACGTTAAATTTACTGATGCTGCAATCAAAGCGTCTGTAGATTTATCTAGTAAATATATAGGTAATAAAAAACTACCAGATAAATCAATTGATATAATTGATGAACTAGGTTCCTCAGAAGTTTTAAAACCTGAAAATCAAAGAAAAAAAATATTAGATGTTGAAGATATTGAAAGAATAGTTTCTCAAATTACAAAAATTCCAGAAAAAAATATCTCGATTAATGATAGAATGTATTTGAAAGATTTAGATAAAAATTTAAAACGAGTTATTTTTGGACAAGATCTTGCAATTGATAGTCTTGTATCTTCAATTAAATTATCAAGATCCGGTTTAAGGGATAGCAATCGAACTATTGGAAACTATATGTTTTCAGGCCAAACCGGTGTTGGAAAGACCGAGCTTGCTAAACAACTTGCAAAAGTTCTTGGCATTGAGCTTATTCGTTTTGATATGTCAGAATATATGGAGAGACATTCAGTTTCCAAATTAATTGGCGCTCCTCCTGGATACGTTGGTTTTGATCAAGGAGGATTACTCTCTGAAAGAGTTGATAAGAATCCATATGCTGTTCTTTTAATCGATGAAATAGAGAAGGCTCATCCAGATGTTTATAATATTTTATTACAAATCATGGATTATGGAAAATTAACAGATCAAAATGGTAAAAAAATTGATTTTAGAAATATTATTTTAATTATGACAACTAATGCAGGAGCTGAAGATTTACAAAAATCTCAAATTGGTTTCAATAAAAGCATTAATAAAGATGGAGATTTAGAATCCATAAATAAAATATTTTCACCTGAGTTTAGGAATAGATTAGATTCTATTGTCCAATTCAATGTTTTAAATAAAGACACTGTTAAAAAAATTGTTGAAAAATTTGTAATTGAATTAGAAACCCAGTTGGGAGAAAGAGATGTTATTATTAATTTAACCGATAAAGCTAGCAACTTAATTTCTAAACTAGGTTTTGATGAAAAAATGGGTGCTAGACCATTAAATAGAGTTATTGATGAAAAAATTAAAAAACCATTAGCTGATGAGCTTATTCACGGAAAATTAATAAATGGGGGTCATGTTTTGGTGGATGCTAAAAATGATATTCTTGTTTTCGAAATTAATAAAATTGAAAAAATGTCAAAAAAGCCAGTTAGCAAAATAGTACAATAAATATGTTTGGTTTATTTTCTAGTAAAACAAAAAAAATTGAAGAAAAATTATCAAAACTTGCAACCGAAATAGCAAGTATTCAAAAAAATATTATTATTTATCCAAAAGAAACAAATTATAAGGATTTACATATAAGCAAAACCAAAGAATTAAATTCATTTTATAATGAATTAGAAGCAGCTAAAGGCAAAGATTATCTTAATCAATTTATTAAAAAATTATCAAATGATTATAAGCAATCTGAGTATGTTTTGTCTAAATCAGAACAAAAAATTTTAGATAAAATTTTAATTGAATATAAAGTTAAAGTTAAAATAAAAGCTTAGTTTATTTCAAAAATACTTTCAATTTCAACACAAGAATTTAGCGGTAAAGAATTGCATCCAATAGCAATTCTAGAGTGTAGATTTTCTGGAAATATTTTAGCAATTAGATCGGACGCTCCATTAATAACTTTTGCATGATCTAAAAAATTATCCAAACAATTCACATAACCACTTATTCGAACACAACTTTTGACTTTATTAAGATCGCCGTTACAAGCATTTTTTAATTGTCCAAGAGCATTTAATATTGAAATTTGAGCTGCTTTATATGCTTCTTCTAAAGAAACTTCTTTCATTATTTTTCCGGTTATAATTTTCCCGTCAGTAGTAATTGGTAATTGTCCTGATATAAAAATAAGTTTTTCATATTTACTAAATGCAGCATAATTACCAACTGGTTTTGGTGGGATTGGTATATTAATATTTATTTTTTTTAAAACTTCTTCAATTTTAGTCATCTTCAACTTCTTTTTTTTTATTTTTCCTTTTAGTTTTTTTTCCACTTTTTGTCTCGTCGTATGCAATTCTTGCTTCAATTAACATTAGTGCTTCTTCCATCGAGATATTTTCAGGATCCTTATCATCTGGAATGGTAGCATTTATAGTTTTATATTTTATATATGGGCCATATTGACCTTTCATAATTTTTACAGGTTTTTTATCATCTGGATGCTCTCCAAGATTTTTAATTTCATTTGAAGTTCTTCTACCTGGTTTTGCTTCAGCAATTAAAGTAATTGCTCTATTTAATCCTAAAGAAAATATATCTTCAGGATTTTCTAAAGATGCTGATTTATTTTCACATTTCACATAAGGTCCAAATCTTCCAATATTTAAAGTAATATCTTGTGAGTTTTCTGGATATTGACCAAGTACTCTAGGTAGAGATGCTAAAAATTTACATTTATCTAAATCTAAAGAATCCAAAGATATACCTTTAGGAATTGACACATTCCTAAGATTTTTTTCATCGTTACCAATTTGCAGATAAGGACCAAACCTTCCTTTTTTCAAAACAATTTTTTCTTTATTTTCAGTTTCTCCAAACACTTTTGGTTCAGCAAGAAAATCTTGCTCAGCCGCCTTTGCTCTTGATAAAGGTCTTGTAAATTTACATTCAGGATAGTTTGAACAACCAATAAATGCTCCAAATCTTCCATTTTTTAAACTAAGTTCACCATCACTGCAGTTTTTGCATTTTTTTGAAATATTTCCATTTTGATCTTTATCAAAAATAATATCTCCCAAACTCTCATTTAATAAATCAAGAACAGCTCTTGTTCTTAATTCTTTAACTTCGTTAATATTTTTATAAAATTCTTTCCAAAAATTCTCTAAAACTTTAAGATATTCAATTTTCCCTGTTGTAATTTCATCTAAACTATCCTCAAGTGTTGCAGTAAAATTATAGTCTACATATTTTGTAAACAATTTATCCAAGAAAGCTGTAATAAGCTTACCTCTATCAGTTGGAATGAATCGTTTTGTAACAAGCTCTACATAGTTTCTAGCTGATAATACTGAAATAATGCTTGCGTATGTTGAGGGTCTTCCTATTCCTAGTTCCTCTAATTTTTTAACTAAACTTGCCTCAGAAAATCTAGGAGGTGGTTCAGTAAAATGTTGTTCTGTATTAAATTTAGGATTTTCTAATTTCTCATTTATTTTAACTTCAGGTAATATTTTTTGATCATTTTCTTCATCTTTATCAACTTCGTCTTCTTCTTTTACATCTTGGTATAATTTTAGAAAACCGTCAAATACTTGCACTGATCCCGTTGCCCTAAAAGTAATAGATTTTGATTCATTTAATATTTCTAAAGTGCATCTTTCATACTCAGCGTTTTCCATTTGTGAAGCAAGCGTTCTATTCCAAATAAGCTCATATAATTTTGCTTGATCCTTATCTAATATAGATCTCATTTTTTCAGGAGTTCTTAAAATATCAGTTGGTCTTATTGCTTCATGTGCCTCTTGCGCATTCTTTGCTTTTTTACCTGAATAATTTCTAGCTTCATTAGGTAAGTATTTTTTACCAATTTCTTTATCTATGTAGTGTCTACATTCTTTTATAGCATCCTGAGAAATATTAGTTCCATCAGTTCTCATGTAGGTAATTAAACCAACTGTATCTCCTTCTACATTCCAATGAAATCCATGTGCAACACTTTTAAATACAACTGTATTTGCCTGCCATGTTTTTAACATAGAAATTAATTTTTCCATTATACTCCTAGTTGTTCGGTATATCCTTATTGATATCCATTTCAATAAGTCCGTATCTTTTTGCTATTTGATATCCTTCTGGGCTTAGCGTAATTGTAGCTTCTAAATTTTCATCATAATCTACAGCAGCAAATCCCATTTTATATAATTGTGTTAAATGAAAGTCTACATATCTTTGATGTGACTCCCAAAGTTCGGGTGCTATTTCTTTAGCTTTTTCTGTTATAGAAAAAATTGCCTGTCCGGATTCGTCCATACCTTCTAGTTCTACGGCACCCATCTCAATGTATTCGTTAAGTCTTCTATCGTACTCTTCGTCCACAGGACCTTCTTCCTAAGTATATTATACAACAATTTACTGTTGTAGGCTACCGTCTTCATTTTTATCTATGGTCTGTTCTACTAGTTGTTGAACATACTCAGAAAAATGCTTTCTTACATTACCCTGGGGCCTAACGCCCAAATTTTTCCATATTCTCTTATATTCCATTACGTTTGCAAAAGTGGTGGGACATAGCATAATCCCATTATATTCTTTTAATACGGTAGGAAGTGGAACATGTTTTCCACAACATTTGCATTGTTTTGCTCTGATTTGATATTCACTCATACTATCGTCATTCCTTCTATTGCATTAGACAATTTATCTGGCATTCTTGGTGGATTAACTATATTTATAGATTGCCGTTTTCTAAATTCTTGATCATTATCTTCATCTTTTTCTATAAAAGATTCATAGGTATGAACATTAATTTCTTGCGTATTGTCAACTCTAGTTCCTGTAATTGCATTATATATTGATCCACAAACCGCATCTGCTAAGTCCTTAGATCCTTTGCGTGGATGGTCAACTCTGTCTCTCATAATTTTTAATTGAAGTAGTTCGTCTACTAATAATGGTATATATGGTCCAGATAATCTTTCTTCTAAAACAATCATGGCCATGTCATCATAATGTTTTTTAGCTACCGATAAAGTTTCTGTATTTATTCCATATGCTTTTAATTGTTGCATCATATCGTGAGAGTTCCATCTATCAAATGTGCATAATTTTATTTTAAATCCGGCTGTCCTTAATGATAAAATATAATCTCTAACTTCTGTAAAATCCACAGACTTGTCTGCTGTTGGTGTCCAATATCTTACTGCATCTACTTCAACAATTGGTGCCGGTTGAGAATACGTATCAGTGACTTTAACATTTACCCATCTGTTGACATGTGACATTGCTACTGCACAATGGTCATGTTTTTGTGCCAAGTCAACATGCAAAAAATATTCTTTATCTTCGTCTGGTTTAAACCATGTTTCTAATCTTCCAAATTGATCTACTGCTAGCGACATTTTATTAAATGCTTTTTCAATCTTCTCTCTTGATTTAAAGAATGCATCTACTGCTTCTGGTGGCATACATGCAAATCTTCCAAGAGCATCCGGCATATTTTTATAAAATGCTACTTTAAAATCTTCTATTTTTTTAGTTGGATTAACTTCCCAAGTTGGGCGTTTAAGGGCAAATACTCTAGGTATGTTATACGATATTATGTGATCTTCTTCCCAATCTACCGTTATTTCATTGCCCGGCGTTCCATCTGGTAAATCTTCATCCATCTTTATTACTTTAGACCTTACTACTGTTTCTTTTTCTGCTATTACAGATTCATAAAACTTTTGTATTGGATCATTTTTAAATCTAGGAAAAGATAATAAAATAACCTTTCCAAAATCAGGAAAACGTGAATCAACCGATGCTCTATACATATCATATATAGCATCTGCTGTTTTTGCTTGATCGTGCCCTGTAGTATTTTCTGTAGCAAATCCTGATATTTCATCAAGCACAACCACTATAACGTTATAACCTTCCCAAGCCTCTCTTTCTGAGTGGCCGGAATGAACGGTTATTGCTTTATTAAATTTAATTTCTGATGCTTTAGATTCATACTTACCTATAAACCATTGAGATGTTTCAATACGAGTTTTAAATCCTTTAAAGAAAACGTTATTAGCTTGTTGTGCGTTAATAGCAATATTAAGAATATCTATTGGGTCGCCGGGCGGTTTCCCATAATATGTAGCGGGATCTTTTAAACAAAGCAACAGGTAGACGATGTATGCGACAGCTATGGTAGAACAATAGTCTTTGCCAGAACCTTTGCCGAGTTGAGCAATTACTTCGTTTGTTGTTTGTTTATATTTTCTTGTTCCTTCGGTTTCACCGAAAAGTTTGATAAGTGTTGACTCTTTATATATTTGTGAGCTTTTCTCAATGAGTGTATACTGGTACTCCGATAATTCAGGAAGTCCGAGGTATTCTGGGTTTCGTACGAATGTCCGAAGATCAACGGGTTTTTCATCAAATTCCTCTCCGTCTAGTATGTCTATTAAATCATTAAAATTAAGATCCACTAGCATCCTCATGTATTATTACTGGTTCAACTATTCCCGTTATTTGAGAAAGTCTTTTTGCTACTTCCAGCTTACAATGAGAACACTGTGCTGTAACATCTTTTAATATTTTAACAAGTATATCTTGTTTTCTTTCTGTTTCCGCCACCTGCGATGCAAGTTCTGCATTATCTAGTAGGCCGACTTCTTGCAACATGCCTATTCTTTTTGATTCTATATCTGCAATAAGTTTTAATGCTGTTGCTTTTACGTTTAGTTGTCCGGCTTGGTCTGCGTCCTCTACGGTCTTCCAAGCCTCTTTAATGAGCATAGCGTAGTGCTGGTCTGCTCCAGAGATGGCTTCCTTTGCCCTGTCACGGGCCGTAGAATCGTTTTTAACGACCTCTTTCCACTCTTCTATATACTCTATAACCTCTGCCCGTTTAAAACCGGTTGTAGAGGCAATCTGGGAAGGATTGCTTCCCTTCAATAATTCAGAGACTACCTTGTTCATGCGATCGTAATGATCGGCTAATTCAATTTCCATATATGACTATTATAATTCTAGTCAACTAAAAAATCAACCTGATTTGGCTACTTTTAACAGAATTAGGTACCCAATTAGATCATCTATATCATTATCCCCTGGGTAATCTGTGCCTTTCATGAGTCTACTTAACTTATCATCAATGCGAACGTATAGTTGTTCTTTTGCCTCCGCCTTTGAAAATATGCGGACTGGTTCAAGGGCAGAGTTTCCGTATGAGATATTTTTCTCAATAAGCATTTGAGCAATCTCATGGCATGTATTTAAAATTTTTCTACCTGATGGGGCAGCAATTGCATGTAAAGACAAATCTTCGCAATTAAATTCTTTGACATCTTCATAAACTGGTTTTAAACTCATACTGCACCTTTCACTAGTGGATCTTCAATCCATTGAACATAGTTTCCATCATTCCATTTTTGACTACCATATATGTGTTTAACTGCATCAAAATGGAATATCCGCCATTTTTCTCCGCCGTACAAATATAGTCCGTACTCTTTTGCTTTTTCTGATTTATTTAATAAATCAAAATTTTCTATTAAATTAAATCCATATTCTAGATTTAAAGCATTTAGTATACCATATGACCAGGCTACCGGTCCAGTATGGTTATGAACAAAGTGTTGTTTGCTATAGTCTGGATTAGTTAGTTTGTGTTTAATATATTCTAACACTGATCCAATAGTGGGATTTTTTGGGCTGGCAGCAAAAGTCCATTGGCAAAAATCTCTATCGTTTTCTGGACAAACAAACATTTTATATCCATTTTTAATCCATGATGACACTGGCCTACTACATATTGTATCTAAATCAGCATATATGCCACCATATGAATAGATAATCATATATCTCCATAGATCACCTTTCATAACACCTACTGGTAAATTAATGAATAAATCGTGCCATTCTTTACCATATTCTTCTAATATAAATTGTGCTGCTTGAGAATCATCCATATAATTAACCTGATATTGGGGGTTATGTTGTTTCCAACTATACATTGCATCTTTCATATAGTCAGTTAATTTTTCATATGGATCTTTATATGTTTGCCATATTGTTTTGGGAATCATTTTATTTTCAAATGTTGCTACAAATACTCCAGTTACTGGAAATTCTTTATATTCTTTAATTTCACCAAATGCTTTTAATATTCTCTCTGTTGTCCAGTCTTCCTCTACATGGACCTCATATGGATTTCCATTGATTGCTTCTTGATGATAATGAATGATAGGCATTGATATAATGGCATGTTTAGCTTGATTAGATACTTTGTTCCATACCTCTAAAGCTTCCGCTTCAGTCATATGTTCTAAAATGTCTCCCAAAATAACCAGATCATAGTCAAAATCAGTAATTGTTCTTACATCTTGGTTAAAAACCTTATCATATCTAGCATTTAAATTAAATTGATCTATATATGGTTGCCATACTTCTACTGCATGAACTATTACGTCTTCTGGCAAATTTTGTCTAATTATATCTAAATATACCCCTTGGCCGGCTCCAACATCAAGTATTTTTTTAGGATCTAGTTTAACTATCTGTTCTTTGGCATATGGTTTATTTGTTGGGTCAGAAAATCCCATTATATAACCGCCCGACTTTGTTTATTTTGAAAAGTAGATTCTGATTCAGTTAATATACATCCATATTCAGAAAACGGTTTTAATGTAAAAATTTTAAATTTACTTGTTTGTCTAAACATATGCCAGTCCAAGGGAAGTCTTATACTTTCTGTAGAAGTTTCTATTAATCTTTTTGCGCCCTTTTTATTTATTACATAGCATAGGCATGACCAATCTTGATAAGCTTTGCAGAGGTCCTCTGATACATCTAGTGATACTTCATACTTATTGTGTTGGTCGCCGGGAACAAATAAATGTAATATCTCCCAATCTACAGGTAATTGTTCTATATACTTATAAAGTAATTCTTCAAATTGAGGATATATTGTTATATCATCTTCCATTAATATTAAATTATCATATTCTGAATCTAAAAATTTATTCCATGCTAGCCAGTTGCTGGCCCATATTCCTATTTCTCCCCATTTCCATCCCTGTTCATTATGAAGATTATATCCGTACGGATCAATATTAAAACTTGGATTATTTATTTTAAAATAATCTAAGTCTAACTTGTTGGATATGTGTATCGTTGGAGTATCAAATTCTGTACAAAATGGATTTAAATATTTGTCTACGTCCTCACGCCACTGTATTCTTTCAATATCTTTATCTAAATGAAAAACTTTATATGCAAATTTCATTTTATTAATCCAAATTTTTGTAAATATCTTTGTATGGTCATGGCAGATACGCCGCATTCTTTACCAATATCGGTAACAGTTTTCTTTTGTACTACATATCTGCGGTACAACCAATCTTTGCTTTGATATAATTTCATCGTTCAGTCAAAACCATATTTGAATAGTGTGCTATGCCAAATGCGTCTGCCACATCAAAGTCGGACAAATTTAAATTATATTTATTATTAAAATAATCTACAGTTCTTTGTTTTCTTATATTACGCATTTTTGTTTTATACCATGATTCTGCATATCCGGGATTTGCTATCTTTAATGCTTGTTTTTCTGCTTTGGTTGGATTCTTATTTCCTATAAAAGATTGCCATGAGATAGGAGGTATTGTTATCACTTCCGCCCCGGTAGACATTAGTTCTGCAATTACAACACCATAAACATATGATAGTTTTATTACAGCGTCTGGAGATCTTACCAATATAGCACCCTCTACTGCAATATAATCTGATTTAAGTTCCGGCAATAAGGCATGTGTTTTAACCTTTGCATCATATATTTTTTGATATATATCTGCACCAACAAATTCTATTTTTCCCCATTTAACTGGCTTATCGTTGTCCATTAGACAAAAGGCTACTGAGTTTGTAGAAGCATCTATGCCTAAAACTCTACGTGCTTTTGTCTTTACAAGATCAGCTAAGGTCATTTAGTATCTGCCAAATTGCTTTTTTGCTTTCAATGCTTATATTTTTTTCGCAAATAACGCAAACATCGCTCTGATTATATCTACTAAGTTTGGTATCACATTTTTTACAAGTTCTTTGTGCACCATTTCTAATAGCCTTCTTTTCATAATATTTTTCCATAATTCTTCTATTTGTTGCAATACGGCAACATTCATCAGAACAATATTTTTGATTATGTGTTTTGGGTGTAAATTCTTTAGCACATTCTTTATTATTACAAATCATATTGAAGGAACCTCATAAGGCTCTATTTCTATTTCTCCCACTGGTCCGGCCCAGCATTCTTTTTTGACAGGACAGTGTTTGCATGTTGATGTGCTTTTGGTAAATGGTCTAGTAGGTAATTGTCCAGATTTAAAATTATCATATACTTCACAAAGCCAGCTAAATAAGTTTTCTATAATCTCTTTATTTTTATCTGTCATTTGAACTGGAATAACTAATACTTCTTGAGTATTTTTATTCTCATATAAGAAAAAAGACTCTTTAACATTCTTTAATTTCATATATGTTAATAACTGCAACATATGATTTGCCGATGGTTTCATAGTAGACTGCCTTGTATCCCATATTTCTTGCTTAGCAGTTTTTATTTCACCTAAGATTTCTTCGCCTTTCCAGTCTAATACTAGATCAATAAAACCTTTAATAGGTGGATATTCATTTTTTATTTCTACTTCTTCGCCTATTAAAATTCCGGTTTTCTTTATCAGATCCTGTAATCTTTCATGTGCCTGGGTACCTTGAGCCATATTAGCAACTGCTACGGCATCATTCTCATCAATGAATACTGCGCCTGTAAATGCTAAATACCAGTATCTTGGACAGTTGCCGTGCCCATATCCAAAACTGCTAGGACTAAATGATGTCTTTGTTGTTATTTGTTCTGGTCTTTTGGTGGACAAATAAGCATCATTAAGCATATTAGCAAATTCATTAGGATTAAATATCCCAGATACTTTTTTAAACTTTAAATTACTTACTATACTTCTGCCCACTATATAAACCTACCAACAATTTGTGAGCCAATCCATAAACCAACAATTCCCATTACTGCAGAAAATACTGGTGGAACCGGAACTGGCAATTTAAATGCTGTAAATATTCCACCAACAATTGCTCCAGTTATTGTACATAAAATTATTTCTTTCATTGTGTATACCTCACTACATATTTTAAGGCATCTACTAGTTTATCAATTGATTCTTTGACTGAATAATAAATGTTCTTTTTGTTATTATTAACACTGCCGGTTTTATCTTTGGCTATAGTTGAATATACTGAAGCAAGGACAGCAAACTTGGTTGACATAGCCTGCAACTCAATAATTAGATGCGGGGCTTTGGCTGCAGGTACGTCTGGATTCATTAATAGTTTAACAATCGTAGCCATAGTTTTATCCAAATGTTCGTCCTTCATAAACTCATGAAGATCGTTGAATTCGGTTATGGTACTGATTAACTCTAAACTATTTTTTTCAATCATTAAAATGGAACCTCGGCTACTGGTGCAGTCCAACTTCCTGGACTAGCATTATTTAATTTTTTTAATCCGTGTGGAGTTATGGCAATACTATCTGCCTTAATATCATAGCCTTGTCTCTCCTGTTTAGTTTCTTGGTCTACCCAGTTCTCTTGATATATTGTTCCAGTAACTTGTATTTCCATACCAAGTACTAGTACATCCTTTAACTGTTCCGCCAATTTATTCCAAACCTTTACATTCCAAAATGATGTGCGTGAATCTTGCCATTCACCTTGATCATTTTTAATTCGATCATTTGTAACTACTCTTAGCTTTAGTCCGCCATTGCTTAATACAACAACGTCTTTTGCTAATCTACCTGTGAAGGTAATTGTTGGGTTAGCCATTGTTTTCTTCTTTCTCTTCGTATGCTTTTACTAACTGTTCTAACATTGCCCATTCAATAACTGCTAATCTTACTTTACTACTATGTGAGCCAAGGATGAGCTTGAGTACTGGATGCTTATCCCTGCTAACCTTAAAAGTATCTGTACAAATTTTTGCCCACATACTTTTTGAAACAGAGATTGATTTTTCGTACTCTTTATAATCCACCACAAAATTTTTCCATTGGGCGTCACCCTTTTGATAATTACCACGTCCGCTGTTTTTTTGTGTTTTTGCTCCGTCTCTTTTTGCCTCAGATCTTTCAGACACTATCCAACCTTTACAGTATTGTGATGTCCGTCTGGGCATGTCCATGACATAACTAACTGCATTGGATCCCAAAAAGCTTCATCTACATCTTTATCACATTTAGCACAAGGTTTTTTACCAACTATTTTTTCTAACTCAGCTCTGTGTATCTGTTCTGGCTTGGGACCAATAAACTCATTAATATTTGGCATAAATATCCTTAATAAGTTTTTCTACTACCTTTGGATTAGCTTTTAAATATTCTATTGCTTTTGCCCGGCCTTGAAATCTTTCTCCACTTACTGTATACCAAGCACCGCCTTTTTCAACTAAGCCACACATTTCTCCAACATCCAAGGCTTCGCCTACTCTATCTACTCCAATTACTTCACCTTGGAAATAAAAGTCATATTGGCCTGATAAATTTGGTGGTCCAATTTTATTGTAATCAATAATCCAATTAACTGGTCTACCTACACGTTGTTCGATAATTTTATCGCCAACCTTTACTCCAGATTTAATAGCATTGGCCTCGGCCTCAGAAGACCAAAGTTTAATAACAGTTGATGAAAAAAACTTTACTGCCATTCCGCCAGTTGGTATGTGTGAGGCATGCATACTTCCAAGCTGATTACGTTGTTGCGATATAAGAACAAGAAGGGTATTTTTATTTGCATAATTAAGCATCTTAACTGCATGTGTCATATCTTTTGCTTCGGCACCAATTTGTTTGGTATCTTGTAAGCTTTTTAATTCTTCGCCATCTTTTTCAAAATAGATTGCAGGAAGAAGTGCTGAGATAGAATCTACTACTATGATGTCTACTTCTGCTTCCATTAATTTAGTAGCAACATCAACCATATCATTAACAGTTTTTGCTGGGGAATAAATTAATTTTTCAGAATCATTCATCCTTGGAACATCCACAACAAGTTTTGACATTTCTCCATAAGCATCTAATATAGCCTCATCGGATGCTCCTTCTATATTTAATGATGATTTAAGATATCGATTAAGACTACTACTTGGAATACGAACAACATTTGTTCTAGTACCTAATGTTCTAGATAATGCTTTAGGTCCATATAATTCTTTAATTAAATCTAATAAATTTTTCATACTAATACAATTCCCTTTCCTCAGGAACTATTGGCTCGTCCACATAGTCCTCAGGATGTTCAATAAATCCACCTTGTCTAAATCGCATAACTGCTTGAGTCATGGAGTCGACTAGGTCATCGTTATCTCCATACGGAAATGCAGCGCATTCCTCTATTACTTCTTGAGCAAAGTCTTTGTGAGTGGGCGCCCATATGCAACCGCTCTCAAATAGAGGTGCAACACTGTTAACTCTTGTATGCTTATCATTTCCTTTACTTGGTGTAAAGTTGATAACAGGTATTCCCATTTTACGTAATTCATAGGTTAAAGGTAGTCCTGAAGCTTTAGATTCAATAAGAACTGTTTCAGGATTCCAATATCTATATTGTTCATAAGCAAGTCTTCTTAGCTCTGGAAACTCTAATCGTTTCTTAATTGCATCCAATAATATTAACTGGGGGCCAGAATCTTCTGAACTATAAAATACACCCCAAGTTGTTATTGCTGAATAATCGGCAGTTTCTTTTTTCATAAACGCCGTATCATACGATTGTATGACATGATAAAGATCTGGAACAGAATTACTATCCCATTTACGCCACCATTCACGTTTTATAATTGCACCTTCTTCTGATGTTGGGTTTTGCATCCATTGTGCATTCCATTTAGGTAGTGACAAAGATGCTTTAACAGATTCTAATTCTTCTAGCTTCCAGTATTCTGGCCAAATAGGTTTACCTGATGGAAGGATTGCAGGAAATTCTATTACTTCCCATTTATCAGATTTAAGTTCTCCAGATGCTTGTAATAATTTTCCAGTTAAATCTTTTGTATTCCATCTTGTCATAACCAATACAATAGATCCGCCAGGCTGTAATCGCTGACGTGGTCCTGATGTATACCATTCGTATGCACGCTCTAACGCATCAACGTTTAGAGCGTCCTGTTCAGAATGCGGGTCGTCAATAATTAATAGGTCAGCACCTCGACCAGTAATAGCTCCACCAACACCGGCTGCAAAGTATTCGCCACCTTGTTCTGTTTCCCATTTACCAGCTGCTTGACTATCTTCTCTAAGTCTTGTTTTAAAAACTTGTTTATATTCTTCTGTGTCCATTAATGTTTTAGCTTTACGACCAAATCGTACTGCAAGTTCTGTAGTGTGAGTTGTTTGAATTATTTTTAATTTAGGTCGTTGACCAATCATCCATGCAGGTAATAAAAAAGATGCAAACTCAGACTTAGTATGTCTAGGTGGCATATTAATAATTAATCTTTTAATTTTACCTTGAGCTAGTTCGTTAAATTTTTTTGCAATTTTTTTATGATGATAACCTTCAATAAATTCTGGCCAAACATGTTTTACAAAAGATAAAAAATCTACATTTATCTTTTCAATCTTTCTTTTTTCAGCCGCCAATATGTAAGTTCTTAAATATTCTTTTTTAACGTCTGGTGGTAACTTATTTATTTTTTCTAAATCGACTTTCATAAAATTTTTTATAAAATTTTTGCATGTTTAAAAACATGTTCATAATCTATTTATAGCTTATTTAAGTCTGAATCAAGGGCTAAAGGTGCAAGTTACGGGACCCCTTTTTAAAAATGGTTATCGATGTTTGCTAGTAATTAATAATTTAGAAAGTGATTGGGACCTCTATCGATTGTTTATAATGCGAAGCCACCAGCCGCGCGTTGCTTGCGGCTAGTGACTAGGCGCTAGACTCAGTCTAGTAGTGTCATATATTGTTTAGGAAAGTATTGTCTAAACCAATCCAATCCCTGTTGCATTGTTTCATAATCATCGAACTGTTCAGCGCCCATGATAAGATCATAGACAGCAACAGCAAACCAAGGCAGACTTGCCTTCTCTCCGCTGAATCTATTCGCAACATCTATTGTTTGATTCTTATCTAATTCCAAATCCAAATCAAATGGAATGCGATATTCTTTACCCTCGTAGTTTATTACATGTAGTGGCTTTGTCATATTATACCTTTCATTTAGTTATGCAGTTACAGTATCATCCTGTGTTGTATCATTCAATAACTTTATAGTTGTACGAGTGTAATCTCGTCCATGCCAATCTTGGTGGACTGTTTCAACTATTTCTATAGGGCTTTCTTGTGGTTTAGTTTGTATTCCAACAAAGTTTATTAACTGCGTCATATGTTTTTGTAACCAATTATTCATACATCGCTCATCGCAAAAATAAAATTCCCAGTCACTTACCCAATCATATCTTGGATGTGTTCTGTCTGTTATATCATATCTTGCATTGCGCGTGCGCAAAACTTTATTGCCTTTAGTTCCACGAATTCTGGACTGAGTGTCGTATGTATGACAATTAGGTCCCTGACAAATGTGTTTCATTTTAATTATCCTTTCTTGGTACAACAGTTATATCGCCAACTGCAGTTCTATAACCCTGTTCATCTAAATCAAAATAAATAAAAAGATTTTTATTATCTTTTGAAATTCTCTCAACTGATTTCTCAGTCCATAACCCAGCACGAGTTATAAACTCTCCATACTTTTTAGCAAAGTATGTCACATTGAATTTAGTTCCTTGTTTTAAGTTAAACATATTATACCTTTCTGATTTGTTTATATAGGGGATATTATATCAATATCCCCTATGTGTCAAACGATTAATTTAATGCAACTTGTGCTTGTCTTGCCTTTTTAAATTGAGCAATAACATCTTTGTT
>OGWM01000032.1_pt1 | contig 18856 bp, 23 predicted proteins | sample 1576041 | NCBI WGS metagenome assembly OGWM01 (sample SAMN07581538, study PRJEB24739) | freshwater metagenome | place: Singapore | collected 2015-01
GTTTCCCAGTCACGATAACACACCAGAAGCACGTGTTACAAAGTAAAAATTTAAATTAGCAATTTGAGAAACCCATTTATTAAGATTATCAAAATATACATTAGGGTTTTGTTGAATTTCAGTTTGAAAATTTTTAAATGACTCCATCATTTTAACAACAGTTGGAGCAATTAAATTTGATAGATCATTAATAGTAAAATTATTGCTATTTTGATTATTTATTGGAAAAGTTGGAAAATTATTTTGACCAGCTCCTAAATTTTTAAATGACTCGACATACTGATTGTAAATTTTAAGATTATTTTCAAAGACACTACTTAAGTCTTCAAAGTTAATTTTATCTGGTCCTTTTTCTTTGTCTTTTTTTGTCATTTTAGCTTTTTAATAATAGCCTAATAATTAGGCTAAGAGTAATAACCTCTATGTGCTTGTGCAATATTAATATATTGCATTTGCAAAAGAAAAAAGTCATTAAAAACAGTAATTTAGGTTATTTATTGATTTTTAGACTTGAAATATATTGCACTGCAACATAAATATACCTCATTAAATAAATTAAAGGAGTAAACAATGATGACAAATACAAACAATCCTTTTGAATTCTTTGATTTTCAAAAGATGTTATCTGCTCTTAAAATGCCAACAGTAGATGGTAATTCTGAGAGTTTAATCAATGCACAAAAGAAAACTTTAGAAACATTTGCTAATGCATCTAAAGTATTATTTGAAGGCTACAATGCGCTTGCTAAAAAGCAAATAGAAGTACTTAACAAAGCTATTTCTAGCGCTAAAGATGCTACTTCTGAATTAGCTAAGGGTAACCCTCAGCAATCAGCTGGTAAATCTATCGAATTGATCCAAGAATCAATCGTTGAAGCTCAAAATATCGCAACTGATTTCTCTAAAATTGCAGAAAAAACTGCAAAAGAATCTTTTGAAATTCTAAATAAAAGACTTTTAGAAGGTTTAACTGAAATCAAAAAAGTTATCGAAGACGAAGGTAAAAAAGCTTCTGTTAAAAACTAATACTGGTTTTTAACGAAAATTTAGAAGGTTTGGCTTTCAAATATCCCCTTATTTAGGCCAAACCTCTCTAAAACCAAGTAAATTCACACTAGTATTTTAAAAATCTCTTTAGTATAATTTTTTATATTTTAACATTTGGGGTCTTAAATAATGTCCAAAGTTGCTTTAGTTACAGGCGGAACAAGAGGAATTGGTGCTGCAATTGCAAAAAAATTAAAAGATGATGGATTTAAAGTTGTCTCAACATATGTTGGTAAAGATGAATCTGCTCAAGCATACTCGAAACAAAGTGGTATCGAAGTTATAAAATCAGACGTTTCATACTTTGAAAGTTGTAAAGCTGCGGTTGCAGAAGTTGAAAAAAAATATGGCGATATTGAAATCGTTATAAATAATGCAGGAATAACCAAAGATCGTTTTTTACATAAAATGAATCCTGAAGAATGGAATTCAGTTATCAATACAAATTTAAACTCTCTTTTTAATATTTGCAGAAATGTAATTGAAAAAATGAGAGCTAAGGGATTTGGTAGAATTGTTTCAATCAGCTCTATTAATGGTTTAAAGGGTCAAGTGGGTCAGACAAATTACTCAGCTGCTAAGGCTGGTATTATTGGATTTTCAAAGGCACTCGCATTAGAGAATGCAAATAAAGGAATAACCGTAAATGTAATTGCTCCAGGATACGTTGGAACAGATATGGTTAAAAAAATTGATCCAACAATTTTAAAGGGAATTGTGGGCCAAATTCCTGTTGGTAGACTTGCAGAGCCTGAGGAAATTGCCGCCTTGGCAAGTTATTTAGTAAGTGATAAAGCAGGCTTCATTACCGGCGCTACCTTTTCAATAAATGGTGGCCAGTACATGCAGTAAAAATAAATTTATAAACAAAAGGGAGAGATAAAATAAAATGAGCGATAATGATGTTGTAATAACAAGTGCAGTTCGAACAGCGGTGGGGTCTTTTGGTGGCTCTCTTTCCTCAATGACAGCTCCACAATTAGGAGCAGAAGTAATTAAAAAAGTTTTAGAAAAATCAGAAATTAAACCTGAACAAGTTGACACTGTTTACATGGGTCAGATTTTAGCAGCAGGGGTGGGTCAAAATCCTGCAAGACAAGCTGCAATTCATGCTGGAATACCAGTTGAAAAAACTGCAACGACAATTAATCAACTTTGCGGTTCAGGACTTGCATCAGTTGCCTTTGGTTATAATTCAATTAAATGTGGCGATGCAAATATCGTTATTGCTGGCGGACAAGAAAGCATGAGTAATGCTCCACACTTAATCAATTTAAGAAATGGAGTGAAGTTAGGTGATGGCAAGTTACAAGACTCTATGATTGTGGATGGACTTTGGGATGTTTACAATCAATATCACATGGGTGTAACTGCAGAAAACGTTGCACAAAAATTTCAAATTACAAGAAAAGATCAAGATGCCTTTGCAGCAGCTTCTCAAAGAAAAGCAATTGATGCTATTAAAGCTAAAAAGTTCAAAGATGAGATTATTCCAGTAACTGTGAAAGTTAAAAAACAAGATGTGGTTTTTGATAAAGATGAATATCCAAAAGATGGAACAACTATTGAAAAACTTGAAGTATTAAAACCAGCATTTAAAAAAGATGGAACTGTTACAGCTGGAAATGCATCTGGATTAAATGATGGAGCGGCAGCGGTTAGCTTAATGTCAGGCAAAACTGCAAAACAACACAGCATTGAACCCCTTGCAAAAATAGTTTCGTGGGCAGTATGTGGAGTAGATCCATCTATTATGGGCACAGGTCCAATCCCAGCATCAAGATTAGCTCTTAAAAAAGCTGGTTGGGGTGAAGATGAATTAGATTTAATCGAAGCTAACGAAGCCTTTGCAGCACAAGCCATTGCAGTAAATAAAGAAATGGGCTGGACCGTTGATAAAGTAAACGTGAACGGTGGTGCCATTGCAATTGGTCATCCAATTGGCGCATCGGGAGCTAGAATTTTAGTAACCTTAATTCATGAGATGATCAAAAATCACTCTAAAAGAGGACTTGCAACCCTTTGTATTGGTGGTGGAATGGGAATTGCAATGTGTATAGAGCGTAATTTTATCGATCATAAATAATCCTTAATGGATTTTAAGAATATTAAAGTTAGAAATGAACAAGCTATTGGCTTTGTTCAAATCGATAGAGTTGTAGATAAGAATTCTTTAAATATTGAAACCTCTAAAGAAATTCTGCAAGCGCTTACAAACTTTGATCAAGATAATTCCATTAAATGTATTGCAATTGAGGGCAATCAAAAACTATTTTCGCCAGGTGCTGATATTAAAGAATTACAGTCTTTAAATAAAAACACTGCAGCAGATAAAAAGTTATTCGATGCCTTTGATGAAATTTATAATATTAAAAAACCAGTGATTGCATTGGTGGAAGGCTATGCCTTAGGAGGAGGGATGGAACTTGCGCTCATTTGCGATTTTATTATTGCATCGGAGAATGCAAAGTTTGCTCAGCCTGAGATAAATTTAGGTTTAATTCCAGGGATTGGGGGAACTCAAAGATTAAAGCGATATGCTGGAAAATATAATGCAAATTATCTTTGTATGACAGGCGAGATGATTACAGCGGGTCAAGCTCATAATATCGGAATAGTTAGCGTTGTTTTAAAAGCGGATGAATTTAAAGAAGGCGCAATGAAAATATTAAAATCAATTTCAGAAAAACCCCTTTCAAGTTTAGTTGAGATTAAAAGATTAATTAATAAAGATGCTTCGTTAAAAGATGAACGACAAACTTTTTACAAACTTCTTGATAGTGAGAATAAAAAAATTGGGATTAAAAGTTTTTTTGAAAAAATAAAACCTGAGTGGAAATAGTTCATTGTTTAAAAATTTTGAAAAAAAATTTCAAAAAGTAAATAAAGGAAAAATTTTTTACAGAATTGGAGGATTTGGACCGCCTCTATTGTTATTACATGGTTATCCGCAAAATCATTTTATGTGGCATCAAATTGCAGATGAACTTACAAAAAATTTTACAGTTATTCTTCCAGATCTAAGAGGCTATGGACAAAGTTTTGTCATTAAAGGTGATAGTCAACATTTAAATTATTCTAAAAGAGAAATGGCAAAAGATATGGTTCAATTGATGGATAAAATTGGTTATCAAAAATTTTTATTAGGCGGACATGATCGTGGTGGGCGTGTTGCACATAGATTAGCGCGTGATTACCGAGATAAAGTTGTTGCTTTATGTGTGATGGATATTTGTCCAACTCTAGATATGTATAATGCAACCGATCAGGATTTTGCGACTAACTATTTTCATTGGTTCTTTTTAATTCAACCTAAATTTATTCCAGAAAATTTTATTGCAAAAGATCCAAAAGCTTGGCTAAATTATTGTCTTAAAAAATGGTCAGGAGGATTTAATTTTAAAGGTTTTGAAAAAAATTATTTAAAATATTTTAAAAATTATAAAAGAATACATTCAAGCTGTGAAGATTATCGTGCAGGAGCAACCATTGATCTTGTTCATGATAAAAAAGATTTAAGCAAAAAACTAAATATTCCAGTGCAAGTTTTATGGGGCAAAAATGGAAGGGTTGGAAAAAAGTTTAAGCCTTTAAAAGTTTGGCAAAAGTACACCACTAAAAAAGTTGAGGGAAAAGGCTTTAATTGTAAGCATTTTATTGCAGAAGAAGCCCCAAAACAGACCCTTCAAGAACTTGTAAAATTTTTATCTAAATACTCTAATTTTAATTACTAACGTAAGCAGAAGCACCTCGATTATTTAAATTAATATCTAGGTTCTTATTAATTGGTGGAAAAGCTCTTTGTTGGCAGTCCATTCTCGGACAAGTTCTGCAATTTACTCCAATTGCGATAGCAGCATTTTCATCTTGAATATTTAAAGTATCCGCATAAATAAAATCTTTTGCATATTTAGCCTGACAACCTAAACCAATACTCAATATACTTCGATAAATTCCATGTCGACCAATTCCTTTTTCTATAGTTCTTGCGATACAAACATATTTTTCTCCATCAGGCATTTTTGATAAAGCTGAGTGAATTTTTCCAGGTAACATAAAAGCAGAATGAATATTCCATCTTGGACAAGCACCACCGTAACGAGGAATTTGAATTCCTGATAATGATAGTCTTTTAGAAATATTTCCGGCAATATCGGTTCTTAACATATGAAACGGAATTCCTTTCATCTTAGGATCTTGTAAACAAGTGACTCGATGTGCGACTTGTTCAAAGGATACTGAAAAAGTATGTTGTAATAATTCTAGATCATAACGATGTTTTCTGCATTCTTCATAAAATAATTTGTAAGGCATTAAGATTGCAGCAGCTGTGTAATTAATTAAAGAAATGGTTGTCAGTTTTTTTGCAGTGTCGGATGGAAAATTATAATCTTTAAGATAATTTTCTATAATCTCTAACGCCTCTGCTTGCACAATCTGTCCTGCACAATATATTTTTTTAGTATCAAGAGTTAAGTAATCGGATAGATAAAGCGTTTTTTTCTCAGGAACATAACGTTTTAAAAAAAATTCATCATTTTTTGGAACTACATCGACAACATCAATTTTGTGATGTTTTTTTAAATATTCAACTAATAAAACATGTCGAGTTCTAAAATTTCGATTTACTTGGCTAAAAATTTTATTTGCATACTCTTCTAATTTTGGAAAATAATTTTGATATTCTTGTAAAAAATCAGAAACGACTTCGCCTGGAAAAGTTGCCTTAGGATTTGCAACATTTTCACCAGAGATAACTTCAAGTTTATCATAAACTTCGGAATTCCTTTTTCTATAAACATCCCCTAAACGAATAAGAGCTTTTGAAACCAAAGGGTTCGTCTCTATTAAATCTTTAACTTCTAAATTAGTAATATCTAAATCTTCAAATAAATTATCACTCAATAGTTCTTGAAGATCATGAACAAGGTTTAGATTATCATCGGTTGATAATTTTTTAAGATCAAGATTTAAAATCTCAGAAGCTTTAATCAGTAAATCGGCGCTAACTTTTCTTTTACCTGACTCTATAAGGTTTAAATAACTTGGTGAAATTTCAAGTTTTTTTGATAGATCCCCTTGGCTAATATTCAGCTTTCTACGCGCTGTTTTGATCTTAAAACCAAGTTGTTTACTCATAAAAATTTACAAAGTTTTCAATTTGTAAATATACTATTAAAATTTTTATTACAAATTTACAAGCATTTTCAACATAAATATTTGAATAATCTACGAATGTAAATATTGTAAATTTATTAACCAAGGAGAAATAATATGACACATAGAGAAAAGCATAACATTGAAAGTAACTGTGTTTCGTTTGATGACGACTGTTATAACGAAACGAATAGCTATGCAGATAATGTTAAGGCTATGAACACTTTAGAAAAACAAATTTTAAGCGATGCGGTTTCATCAGTTTATAAAACTGGTCAATCTTTTGTTAATTACTTAGAAGCAAAATTATCAATGATAAAGCCTAACAGTAACAAAGGTGGGTCGAGTAATGCCTAATACAACCGATACTTTAGTTAAAAAAAGATTAGAAAGCGTAATTGCAAATTATTCTGAAGAAGATGTTGAAAAGTTAAGAGGGACTTTTAATGTGGAATACACTGTTTCAAAAAACTTATCTAAAAAACTTTGGAAATTATTAAATACTGAAAAGTATATTAATACTTTAGGGGGACTTTCCGGAAATCATGCAGTTCAGCATGCTAAGGCTGGATTGAAAGCAATTTACTTATCAGGTTGGCAAGTAGCTGCCGATGCAAATTCGGCTGGTGAAATGTATCCCGATCAAAGTTTATATCCTTATGATAGTGCTCCAAAATTAGTTGAAAGTATGATCAACGCTTTAATGCGTGCTGATCAAATTCAATACATGGAAGTGTTAGAAGGAAAAATGGATCCTAAAAATAGTATTGATTATCAAATGCCAATTATTGCGGATGGAGAGGCTGGATTTGGTGGTCCATTAAATGTTTATGAACTTACTAAAAGATTTATAAAAGCAGGCGCAGCGGGTGTTCATTTTGAAGATCAATTAGCTGCGGAAAAAAAATGTGGGCATATGGGAGGAAAAGTTTTAATCCCAACACAAAATGCAATTAGAAATCTTAAAGCTGCACGCCTTGCATCAAGAGTGATGAATGTACCTTTAGTAATTCTTGCACGAACAGATGCTAATGCTGCAAAGTTAATTACAAGCGATTGCGATGAGAATGACAAACCATTTTTAACAGGCGAAAGATCGAGTGAGGGATTTTATTATGTTAGAGATGGAATTGAGCAAGCTATTTCAAGAGGTCTTGCTTATGCTCCTTATTGCGATTTAATTTGGTGTGAAACTGCAAAACCAGATTTAAATGAAGCAAAAATATTTGCGGATGCAATTCATAAGAAATATCCAGGTAAATTGCTGGCTTATAATTGTTCACCATCATTTAACTGGAAAAAATATTTATCAGAAAATGAAATGCAAACTTTCCAACAAAAGTTAGGAGAGATGGGTTATAAATTTCAATTTATCACCCTTGCAGGTTTTCACGTGCAAAATTACTCAGTGTTTAAATTTGCACAAAATTATAAAAAAGATGGAATGGCAGCTTATTCTAAAATTCAGCAACAAGAATTTGAAGCTGAAAAAGATGGTTACACTGCTGTTAAACATCAAAGAGAAGTTGGAACAACTTACTTTGATACTATCGCGCAAATTATTAGTTCTGGAAAAACTTCAACCACTGCAATGAGTGGTTCAACAGAATCTGAACAATTTTAGTTGATTAACCAAGGGCCCGATTTAATCGTCGGGCTCTTACCTTTTACAAGTATTAATTCCAAGTAACGAATAAAGAGTACAATTTCGAATTACTCCACTTACAATTAAACCAATTGCAAGCCAGCCCCAAGGACTGATCATTCCTAATGCTGTAAAAGTTACAATAACAACTCCAGAAGAAATTCTTATAATTCTATCTATATTTCCAACATTTACTTTCATATTGTCTCCTTTGTTATTTAAAGTTTCTTTTTTTCAAACCAATTAAACAAAAATAAAACTGCAAAAGTAAAAATAATTGCAATCATCCAGTGAGAAACGCCAAGGACATCAGCAACTCCAACTTTACCCATATCTAACCAAGATAAAACTGTATTTTTTAAGAAAGGATAAATCTCAGCATAAATTCCAGCACCGATAATCATTCCTAAAGCACCAAATATAGCGTGCCATCTTCCTTCACCAATTGCTCCAACAGATGTTCCAGGACAAAATCCCATAATTGCCCAACCAATTCCAAATAAAGCTCCACCAATTAATACACCACCAAAGTTCATTGATTTATGAGCTAATGTAATAATTCCCATATCTTGAAGTAGTAAGATTCCACACATTCCGACAAGAATAGATGACAACATAAATTTTAAAATAGTCATGTCTTGAAGCAACATCGCGCCGATTTGTTTTTCATAACGTAATACTCGAGCACGCTGCAATATGAACCCAAACGCGATACCAGTTAAAAGTCCTAAAATTTGTTCAATAGTCATAATTATAATTTTTTATAAATAAAGTTAGCAACCAATATTCCAAATCCAAAGAACATTGCCATTGCAAAAAATGAACTTAATGAAAGTTGCATCATTCCACTTAAACCATGTCCACTTGGACAACCATCCGCAAGTCTTGCACCAATCATTGCAACAATTCCGCCAAGAATAGAAAAGATTGCTCTTTTAACAACAGAGCCACCAAATTTTTGTTTCCATACCGGAGGAACAGATTCTAATTTAAAACTTTTATCTAATTTTGATGAAATGAATGCTCCAATTAAAACGCCAATGATTACAAAAAATTGCCAGTCTAATTTAACTTTTTCTTTTGCATAATAAATATTTTCAGCCACATGCTCAGGATCAATAGTTTGAAATAAAAATCCAGCAGCTCTTACAAATGTTGTTGAAGCTCCAAGGTATGTGCTTTTACCTAAAAGAGTTGTTGTTAAATAAACTGATACGATTGCAAGTAAGCCAAGAAAAATTCCAGCTACATAAGGATTCCAACCTTTATTTGTTTCTTTAACTTCTGGAATATTAATTTTCATTAAGATTCTTATGCACTACTCTTATTTTGTATCTTTTACCAAGAGCAAAATTAGCGCACATTTTTTGTGCATTTTAAAAATTGTATTTATTAACTTTACTTTATCTTATATTTAGAACAAAACAAGAACATATTTATTATGAAAATACCAGTAATATTGCAGAAAGTATCAGCAGGTTTTCCTTCACCTGCAACTGATTATGTTCAAGATGAAATAGATTTAAATAGTGAGCTTATAAAAAATCCACCTGCAACTTTTCTAATTCGTGTGCAGGGCAATTCCATGATTGAACATAAAATTACAAGTGGAGATTTGTTAGTCGTGGATCGAAGTTTAAATTTAAAAAATGATTGCATTGCAATTATTAATTTTAATAACGAATTAGTGGTTAAAAATATTATTAGGGAAAAAAATAATTTTTATATTAAAAATAAATCACAGAAAATTTTAATTAGTGAAGCCTCAGATGTAAATGTTTGGGGGGTTGTAACGTATATTATTCATGCAGCTCATTAATCATAAAATTATTGCTTTAGTGGATTGTAATTCTTTTTATGTTTCTTGTGAGAGATTATTTAGACCAGATTTAAGAAGAAAACCCGTTGTAGTTTTGTCCAATAATGATGGTTGTATTATTTCAAGATCGACGGAAGCAAAACAGATAGGCATTAAAATGGGTGAGCCTTATTTTAAAGCAAAACCACTCATTGATAAACATAAAGTCTCAGTCTTTTCATCTAATTATGAATTGTACGGTGATATGTCGCGACGCGTGATGAAAATATTAAAAAATTTTTCACCCAGTATTGAATTTTACTCCATCGATGAAGCCTTTTTAGATTTAACCAATATTAAAATGGATAATGTTCAAGAATATATTTTAAATATTAGAAAAGTAATTTTAAAATGGACAGGAATTCCTGTTTCAATAGGAGCTGCAAACACTAAAACCCTTGCAAAAATTGCAAACCATGTGGCAAAAAAAAATACCTTAGGCGTTGAGGAATTTATTACAAAAGACAAAACTGAAGTGAATGAAATTTTAAAAACATTTCCCGTTCAAGAAGTTTGGGGGATTGGCAGACAACTTTCTAAATTTTTTAATAATAATAATTTTTATAATGCTCATCAGTTAAAATATGCAGATAATTATTGGGTTAGAAAAAATAGTAGTGTCGTTGTGTTAAAGACCATTCATGAATTGAATGGCACAAGTTGTTTTCCATTAAACTTTCAATATGTGGCAAGAAAGAATTGCTGTGTATCAAGATCCTTTGGTAAAACTATTACCGACCTTAATGATTTAAAAGAAGCCATTGTTAATCATTGTATGACTGCAGCAGAGCGAATTAGATCGGAGGGGTTAATTGTAAAATCTGTTTATGTGTTTATTAAAACAAGCAGATTTAAAAAAGATTACGTATCAAGAGTTCAAAAAATAGATTTGCCCATTGCAACTAATAACACTTTAGAACTCACCAATGTGTGCGCAAAAGCTTTAGAAAATATTTATATTAAAGGTTATTTTTACAGCAAAGCAGGGGTTATTTTTGCAGATTTACAACCCAAAGATCATTATGAAAAAAACTTATTTTCAGATCAAAATTTAAATTTAGATCATTTGATGAAAGTCATTGATCAAACGAATAGTAAATTTGGCAGAGGCACAGTCTCTGTTGCAGCCGCAAGATTGAACAATAATTCAAGAATGAATAGACGTTATTCATCTAAAATCGACACTTCTTTTATAAAACTTGCCCCAACGGTTAGGGCACATTAATTATTGATCCATATGATCAATAAAGCAAAAGCTTTTATCATCCTAGGCAATCAACTTTTTTCACCCATCCATTTAAAAAGTTTTAAAGACCATCATTTCATGATGGCGGAGGATTATCAGCTATGCACTTACGTTAAACATCATCGTCAAAAAATATTACTCTTTTTATCAGCCATGCGCTCTTATGCGGATGAATTAAAAAAAGCTAATTTCTCACTAACCTATTTTGATTGTAAGCATGAATTATTCAAGAAAAGTTATGAGGATAAAATTTTAAATTTTTTAAATAAAATTAAGACTAAACATGTAGATTTATTTGAAGTTGAAGATAAGTTTTTTGAAAAACAACTCATTAATTTTTTTAATAAAAATAAAATTCAATATAATTTTATTAAATCTCCAATGTTTTTATCAAGTCGAGGAGATTTCAAAGAGTATTTGCAAACGAATAAAAAGCCATTCATGGCTAATTTTTATAAAATTCAAAGAATTAAATTTAACATTTTAATGAAGAGTAAGAATGAACCGCTTGGAGGCAAGTGGAGTTTTGATGAAGAAAATAGAAATAAATTAGATCCTAAAGTTTCAATTCCAAAACACATTACTTTTAAGCAAACAAATCATACCGAGAATATAAAAAAGTTTTTAGAGAAAAATTTTCTAGATCACCCTGGAGAAATTGAAAGTTTTAATTTCCCAACCACTCGAAAGGATACTTTAAATCTATATTTCGATTTTTTAAAAAATAAATTAAATTTATTTGGAGATTTTGAAGATGCCATCTCACACAAATCTCATATTCTATTTCACAGTATGTTGAGTCCATTAATCAATTTAGGACTTTTAACCCCACAGGAAATTGTGAATGAAACGTTAGCTTATGCAAAAACAAATAAAGTGAAATTGAATTGTCTTGAAGGATACATCAGACAGATTATTGGTTGGCGTGAATTTATGCGTGGAATTTACCAAAATTATGAAAGCAAATTAGAAAACACTAATTTTTTCAAACATAATAAAAAATTAACTAAAAGTTGGTATGAAGGAACCACGGGAATTGATCCCTTAGATCACACCATTAAAAACTGTATTCAATATGGCTGGACTCATCACATCGAACGTTTGATGGTGGTTGCAAATATTATGAATCTTTCAGGCATTGATCCTAAATTGGTTTATCGTTGGTTTATGGAAATGTATGTGGACTCATCGGATTGGGTGATGGCACCGAATGTTTATGGCATGGGATTATTTAGTGATGGTGGAATTTTTGCAACGAAACCTTACATCTGCGCTTCTAGTTATTTGCTTAAAATGAGTGATTTTAAACGAGGCGATTGGTGCGATACATTAGATGGATTGTACTGGAAGTTTATTGAAAAAAATAAAATTTTCTTTTCTAAAAATTATAGATTGTCCATGATGGTTAAAATTTTAGAGAAAATGGATAAAGATAAAAAGAAAAGGATTTATTCTGCAGCGGATGAATTTATTAAAAGAAATACGAATTAAAAAATCTTAATTTATTCGTGTTCGCCGCCAGGATCATCATTTGGCAACTTTGTTTTTTTGCCATTAATCCAAAGATTTTGTCTTGAACGGGTTGGGGTGTGATAATTAGGATCTGTTCTAAATCTTCTAATATCTTGAAATTGTTTAAAAGTGTAATAGGCAACAAAAATAATTAGTAAATGACCCAAAAATACTCCAAGCCAACCATAAACAAACATCGGCACCGTAAATACCCAAATGCTAAAAGCAGTAGACCAAAGAGCACTTAAAACAATTAATATCTGTAAGCGCACTGTTTTGGGTAAAGATCTTAGATCATTTTTTGTATCGTCAAATAAAACTGTGGCAGTGTTATGCATCCAGTTAGTAAAATCTTTAAACATAATGAGTTTATCTATACACTGATTTTATGAGTGGAAAAATAATAATTGTTGGTGCCACAGGTTATACAGGCGCAGCGTTAGCAAGATCTTTTGCAAAAGATGAAATAGACTGTCATTTGATTTCTCGAAATGAATTAGAATTAAAAGAAATAGCCGCACAGACAGGCCAAAGTTTTTCAGTTTGTTCAGATATCAATAATCCTCAAAGGGTAGATGAAAGTTTAAAAGAAATTGAAAATGATAAGGTTGCAGGATTTGCCTACTGTGTTGGTTCAATTGTTTTAAAAGCATTTCAAACAACTAAGCCTGAGGATTTTATCAATACTTTTAATTTAAATGTTATGGGCGCCATTCATTTTATAAAAAAATTACAAAAACAATTGTCAGAAAATAATGGATCAATCGTATTATTTTCAACTGTTGCGGTGGATCGAGGTTTTAATATGCACTCCGTTATCTCAGCGGCAAAAGGAGCCATTCAAGGCTTAACCACATCTTTAGCTGCAGAATTTGCACCTAAGATTAGAGTCAATTGTATTGCACCAAGCATCACTCAGTCAAAAATGGCAAAACCTATTTTAGATAATCCTCGTATTGCAGAGCAAATTCCAACAAAACATGCAATGAAAAGGGTAGGTAAACCAGAGGATTTAGCTGAAATTGCAAAATTTTTACTACTTCCTAATAGCAGTTGGATCACTGGACAAGTTTTTCATGTGGATGGTGGGAAGATTAATTTAGAAACGTAATGACTTTATTATTAGTATTTATAATTAACACAGTCTTAGTTTTTTCAACCATTGTCATTCACTATGAGGCGTTATTTCAACTTTCAAAAAGACTTTCGTTAACTAAAAAAATTACTCCAAGTTATAAAGTTTTGATTTGTGTCTTTACAATTTTTCTAGCTCATGTTGTTGAAATTTGGTTATTTGGACTGGGTTATTATTTTTCATCACAATTAGATGGAATAGGAAATTTATTTGGCAAAACTGCAAATCATGGAATTATTTTAGATTATGTTTATTTGTCATTTGTAACTTACACTACACTTGGTTATGGCGATTTAGTTGCAAGTGGTTATCTTCGTTATTTAACAGGCGTTGAGGCTTTGGTAGGTCTTATTTTAATTACTTGGTCTGCATCTTTTTTATTTATCGAAATGGGTAAATACTGGAGAGTTAAAAAAAGATAATGAGATTAATAATCTTATTATTTTTAATTATTCCAACCACTCTTTTAGCCTTTGAAAATCCAAAAATTAAAATTAATAATTTTTATATTCAAAAATATGAAGTAACTATTGCTGAGTTTTCAAACTTTGGAAATAAAACAAATTTTAAAACAGAGGCTGAAAAGCAAGGCTTTGGTTATGAATATGGAATAGGTTGGGAGAAGCGAAAGAATTGGAATTATAAAACTCCATATGGAAAAAACCCTGATAGTTTAACAGAACCTGCGGTTCATATTAATTATTTTGAAGCTGAACAATATTGTAAATTTATTAACGGAAGGCTTCCAAGTTTTGAAGAGTGGTCAACGGCCGCTTATACACAAGTTTTAGATTCAAAAGTATTTGAGAGAAATAAAACGTACCCTTATCCAAGCGGAGATAAACCAGAGAAAATGAATTCAACAGATCTTCTTGCCTACAAGAAACATTATGATGTTTTAAAATTGCCAGAAGGTATTAATGGTTTAGTTGCGATGGGTGGAAATGTTTGGGAGTGGACGAAGGATCGAAAAGATACCTCTGCCTTAACCGCAGGTTCATCTTGGTGGTATAGCTCAAGTAACACAACTAAAAATGGTGCTCAATTTAAGCCTGCTGATTTTTACGCCATTTATGTTGGCTTTCGCTGTGCATTTGAAAAATAGCCACAATTACTTTATATAAGCGCATCAATTCATGGAATTTTTCTCAGAAGAAATAAGGATTACCATCCAAATTATTTTAATCGATCTAGTGTTATCCGCAGATAATGCAGTGATCATTGGTATGGCTGCATCGCAATTTGATCCAGCAATTCGAAAAAAAGTTTTAATTATTGGAACAGGTTTTGCTGTAGTTTTTAGAATATTATTTTCAGCAATGACTGCATACTTAATGCAGTTCCAAGGCATTCGAACAATTGGGGGAATCTTATTACTTTGGGTGTCCTATAAATTATATGTCGATATTCTAAAGAAAAAAGAAGAGACAAAAGACATCAGCAAGTATCAAGTTGCTGAGTCTGAAAGAAGTAATTTTAGAAAAGCCGTAATGACGGTGATCATTGCAGATATCACCTTAAGTTTAGATAATGTGATTGCAGTTGCAGGAGCAGCAGGCACACATTACTTTTTGTTAATTTTTGGTCTAGCACTAGCTATTATTTTAATGGTTACCCTTGCTAATGCCATCTCCATTTATATAAAAAAATACAAATGGATTGGATGGCTTGGATTACTCTCAATTCTTTGGGTTGCGGGTGATTTAATTTGGGATGACGTTAAGTTGCTCCTATAAAACTATTTAATGGAATTTTTCGCTGACGATTTAAGGCTGACGATAAAAATTATATTAATTGATATGATTTTATCTGCAGATAATGCAATCGTTATTGGCCTTGTTGCTTCTCAATTTGATCCTAAAATTAGACAAAAAGTTTTAGTCATTGGCACCAGTCTTGCAGTTTTGTTTAGAATATTATTTGCAATATTTGTTGCTTATTTTCTTCAATTTAAGGGAGTGAGAACCTTTGGTGGAGTTTTGTTATTCTATATTGCATACAAACTTTATGTAGATATTTTAAAAGATGATTCAGCTCAAAAAATAAAAATTAAAAAATCTCAGCTGATTAAAGAACATGATACAAAAAGCTTTCGAAAAGCAATTCTGACAATTATTGCAGCAGATTTAACAATCAGTTTTGATAATGTTATTGCAGTTGCTGGAGCCGCAAAGTCAAATTATACTCTGCTTGTTTTTGGTTTAACGCTTTCAGTGATAATGATGATAACTCTTGCTAATGCGATTACAGCGTATTTGAAAGAACATAAATGGGTAGGTTGGCTTGGAATTTTATCAATTCTTTGGGTTGCAACTGATTTGATTTTAGATGATTTTAAATTATTTTTTTAAAAACATTGGAAAAATATTTTTTTCTTTATTAATTTTAACTGGCTTTACTATGGCAAATGAACAACCAGATTATACGGTTATAAAAAAAGATAACGAATTTGAAATAAGACAATATTCAAATTTTTTAACCGCAACTGTTGAGGCGGAAGGTGAACGTGATGAGGCTATTGGTAAAGGTTTTAGAATTTTATTTAAATATATAAGTGGTGAAAATAAAAATAAAGAAAGTATCTCCATGACAGTTCCTGTAATGCAAAAAAGTTCCGGGAATAATCAATGGATGATTTCTTTCGTCGTTCCTAAAAAATTTAATTTGCAAAATGTACCGCAGCCCGACAATCAAAGTGTTAAAATTAAAAATAATCCAGATCTTAAAGTGATTGCTATTACTTTTTCAGGTTTATTCAGTGATGCTAATATTAAAGAGAATGAAGCAAAGCTTAGAAATTATATAAAAGAAAAAGGATTAAAAATTGAAGAACCTGCAATTTATGCAGGTTACAATGCCCCTTGGACTCTTTGGTTTTTAAAAAGAAATGAAGTGTTATTTAAGTTAGTAAGTTAAAAATATTTTTAAAAATTAAGAACAATTATCCTCATTTTTATTAAACTATTTAATATTTTTATACAGCAATGTCGCATCTATTATTTTTTACTTATATTTAATCTTTTAGAGGAGTAAGCTTAATTTGCTATGGATGCGCTCATTCTTTCAAGAATACAGTTCGCGGCCAATATTACGTTTCATATTTTATTTCCAACAATTACTATCGCTTTAGGGTGGTTCTTATTATTTTTTAAACTTCGTTATAACGCCACAAAAAATTACAAATGGATGGATATTTATTTCTTTTGGACAAAAATATTTGCACTTTGTTTTGCATTAGGAGTAGTCAGCGGAATTACCATGTCGTTTCAATTTGGAACCAACTGGCCAGGGTTTATGGCAACGGTTGGCAACGTAGCGGGACCATTATTAGGATATGAAGTTCTAACAGCATTCTTTTTAGAAGCGACTTTCCTTGGAGTGATGTTATTTGGTTTTAGAAAAGTTAAACCTTGGGTACATAATCTTGCAACTATTTTAGTAGCAGCGGGTACAACACTGTCAGCCTTCTGGATTTTAGTTTTAAATAGCTGGATGCAAACCCCCGTTGGCTTTGTTATGGTCGATGGACGAGCTATTGTAACGGATTGGATGCAAGTGATATTTAACCCATCGCTTCCTTACCGACTGACACATAAGTTACTAGCATCTGGATTAACAGCTGCATTTTTGATCGCAGGTATTTCTGCTTTTAGATATTTGAAAGGTTACAAAAGTCCATCGGTTATCACTGCATTAAAAGTGGCATTAGTTGCAGGTGCATTTTTAATCCCGGTTCAAATTTTAATGGGTGATCTTCATGGTCTAAATACTTTAAAACACCAGCCACAAAAAGTTGCAGCTATGGAGGGACTTTGGAATACGCAAAAAAATGTACCATTAATTGTTTTTGCAATTCCAGATGAAGTAAATAAAAAAAATAATTACAGCTTTGAGATACCTAATTTAACTAGTATCATTTTAACTCATTCTAAAGATGGTGAAGTAAAAGGTTTAAATAGTTTTAAAGATAATCCTCCAGTCAAACCAATTTTTTATTCATTTAGAATTATGGTTGGAGTTGGCTTTTTAATGCTATTTGTTTCTTGGATGGGCTTTTATTATATTTTGCGAAAAAAAGAATTTCCAAAACTTTTTTTAAAAGTTGTTTTTTATATGACTTTCTCAGGGTGGGTTGCAACGATTGCAGGTTGGTATGTTACTGAAATTGGAAGACAACCTTATTTAGTTTATGGTCTTTTAAAAACAAAAGATGCAGTTACAACAGCTCCAAGCGGACACATCGCATTATCTTTAACATTATATTTAGCTGTTTATGCTTTATTGCTAACAGCTTTCATCACAACAATTTTTTATATGGCTATAAAAAATAAAGATAAAGAGTTCATTAAAGAAGAAATTGATCCAAGAACAGGTCAACGAAGATCAATTATTATAGGAGCTTAAGATGATGGATTATTTTTTCCATGGTGGACCAGGTCTTCCTTATCTATTTGCATTTTTAATGGGTTTATCCATGTTAATTTATGGTCTGCTCGATGGTTATGATTTAGGTGTTGGAATTTTATCTTACTTTGAAAAAAATAAACAAAATAAAGATACAATGATTGCATCCATTGGACCTTTTTGGGATGCAAATGAAACTTGGTTAGTTTTAGGAATTGGAATTTTACTGATTGCTTTTCCATTAGCGCACGGAATTATTTTAACTAATTTATATTTGCCTGTATTTTTAATGTTGATTGGTTTAATTTTTAGAGGCGTTGCATTTGATTTTAGAGCCAAAGCAAAAGATCATTATAAAAAACATTGGGACATAGCATTTTCAATAGGTTCATTAATTACTGCTTTAGCACAAGGTTACATGTTAGGTTTTTACATTGTTGGATTTAAGTTAAATGTTGAAACTTTTATTTTTAGCTGTTTGGTTGGAGTATCGCTTGCAATTGGTTATTGTTTAATTGGTGCAAATTGGTTAATTATGAAAACATCAGATGAACTGCAAAAAAAATCTATTCGTTGGGCAAAATTTTCTTTGGCAGGTGCAGTTTTTTGTATTGGTTTAGTATCTTTAGGTACACCGCTTGCAAGCGAGCGAATTTTTAGCAAATGGTTTTCTTTCCCAAATATTTTATATTTATTGCCCATTCCTGTATTGACCGGAGCTTTAATATTATGGATGAGACAGATTTTAATAAAACTTCCTTTAAAAAATGATCAATATTGTTGGCTGCCTTTTGTACAAACTGCAATCATTGCAGCCTTATGTTTTATTGGACTTGGTTACAGTTTTTTTCC
>OGWM01000033.1_pt1 | contig 18373 bp, 43 predicted proteins | sample 1576041 | NCBI WGS metagenome assembly OGWM01 (sample SAMN07581538, study PRJEB24739) | freshwater metagenome | place: Singapore | collected 2015-01
GCAAGTATTTAGGAGCGGCACCCCAAGATCGCGTTGGCATAAAGATGACCCGTCGCTATCGTCTTTATACGAACACTCTTTTGGTAGGTAGCAATAGATACCTATACATTTAGATATTGGATATTCATTCTTAATTGTACGCTTAATATGCTTAACTGTGTTACCAGAGCAAATTAAATCGTCTAATATAACATAACGGTGTGGTGCAACTCCTTCTGTAGAGAACTCTGAATAACATTTTTCACCATGCTTTCTTACTACTAGGATATGCTTATTAAGAATCTCTGCTACTTGGGGAACTACAATCAATCCGCTAGTGCCACAAGCAACAATAGTATCAAAATCATGAGGACGTAACTTTCTAACGGCCTCCATAACTATCATATTTCTAAACTTGTGATTTAGAACGATGCTAGTATGGCTAGCACCTTGGATATATTTACCATCATTAGTTTTACGAAAGTCATCAATTTGAGTTGTTAGAACATTCATAAAACAAAACCGGGCTTACGATTCGAACGTAATATCGTCGTCGTCAGGAGGTATAAAGAAAAGAAAGAAAGAATACTTGTCCCACCAAGTTGACCCGGTTAGAGAGAAAGATCAGTCGTCGTCAGCAATTTCGTCCGCTACATCGAAATAATAATTGTTGTACTGTTGTTCGTATTCGTATCCATCATCACTGTTGTCATGGTCATCATCGATAGACTCTGTATACAGATCATAAAGATCATCACTATCATTTACCATACGATCATATTCATAGTCATAAGTCATAACTGTCTTTCTCCTTAGTTACCATTGTACACCAAACCATCACAACTGTCAAGTAGGTCCGCAGGGACATGCACCCCGTTCAATAGATTAAAAGTCTATTGCATCACTACTAATGCTTCGGACCCAAATTATCATTATAGCCCCAAGGAGGATCGAACTCCTATCTCCGGGATGAAAGCCCGGTATACTAGCCATTATACTATGGGGCCATTCACAGGATGGGGGTAGCCATAACCACAAATCCTCTGCTTGGACTCTTTGGATTTTTATTGTGGTGGGTTTACTAGATCCCTTTTCCTGTACGTAACTCTAGCATCAGCCTCCGTCGCATAAAAGTAGGGCGTGAACGAGTCGAACGTTCCTATGAACACCTTATAAGAGTGTCGGATGCTACCGGCTTACCTTACGCCCCGTTTTGTCATTCTACACTGTATATCGGCAACTGTCAAGCACAACCTTTAGAAAATCCTAAGTCGTTGCAGAATAAGCACTTACGAAAAATGCGGCCCGCCGAATTCTTCCTAAGTCCTTTATTTCCAATAACTTAGTGGTGGATGAGAGATTCGAACTCCCGAAGGCGATAGCCAGCAGATTTACAGTCTGCCCTCGTTGTCCACTTGAGTAATCCACCTAAACGGCTGGAACAGGATTCGAACCTGTGGACGGTTTTAATCGTCACATCTTTAGCAAAGATGCGCATTAGACCACTCTGCCATCCAGCCTAAGTTCTTTTCTATTTGTATTTATTCCGTATGCTTTTGCCCATTTTCTAACAGCCACATCTGACACACCATATGTATTACCAATCTTTACCCAACTATATTTCTTTAAAAGTTCTATTAATTCTTCTTTATCTGGCCTATCTACTTTTCTTTTTGCTAATTTAGAACATTTATCAGAGCAGTAGTATTTATTATATGTATTTTTACTACATGTTTTGCACTGTACTAATTTTCTAATTCTTCTAATTCTGGATGGGGGTAATTCTGATTTATTGATTTTATATTGGTATTGTCTTATTTCTCTTATGTCTTTATATCCATTTAATTCTTCATGAATTTCTCTATGACAATTAGAGCAAACAAGAATACATTTGTCTGCTTCTTTTTTTAATTTTTCCCAACTTTTAGTATGTCCATTTTTAGATACAGCAAAATCTTTTTCTTTTGGATTGGTATGATGAAAATCCATAGCTGCTACGCATTTATCGTAGCCGCATTTTTCACATTTTCCTCCCTTATACTCTACAAGATCTTTTTTTAATTTTTTACGCTTTCTACTTACAGCGTCCATTCTACATTTAGTACATCTATAGTATCCTCTACCCTCTAATATAAACTTCACATCTCCATGATGCTTACAGTTTCTAGTTATATATTTCTCTTTTTCTTCTTTCATAAAATTCCTAAAAGCTGTGGGAGCTGGTTCTGCCCCAGCATAATACGACTTAACAGGTCGCTGCATTACTGTTATGCTATCCCACAAAAGGTATATCTGGTTTGTTATACCATATAATACACCAAGGTTCGAGTTTTCCAAGAAATTTTATTTACATTCCGGGACTACGATTTGAACGTAGAATAAAGGATCCAAAGTCCTCTGTGATACCGTTTCACCATCCCGGAAGCCCACAGAGGGAATCGAACCCCCGTCCGATGATTACAAATCAACTGTAATAGCCATTATACTATGCGGGCGAACTATACATTATACTCGTCACGCCAACCCTTGTCAATGTCGCGACGGGTACGCATACGCTTGGGACGGTTGTCCATAGTTGTATCCCGATGTTCCTTGTGACCCGTTGGTAGTTCCCAACGCTTCCTGACTTTGATTTGTATATTCTCGAATTTGCGGCGGCTGGTCATACCATTTTCCGTCTTTATGCAGATGATAAATCTTACCAGTATTAGGATCGAACGCTACTTGCCAGTACATTATCGGCAGTGTCTTACGGTATTCTACACTATTTTGGGCCGGTGTCAACATATTTTTTATCTGACCATTGGAATAGTCCTTATAGCCAGTATAAACGAAACTCAAAATACCAAGCACAATCGTGACCCACTGAATCATCTCTAATTTCTCCGTTGTTTCTGATCTACTATAGAATCGGCGTTCTTTGGTCAAGAACTTTAGAAAATCCTAAGTCGTTGAGAGATAAGCACTTACGACAAAACCGGCCGGCCCGCCGCGTCCTAAGTGTAGGAGCGGCAAGGGTTTGCGTCATTCTAGAGTCCATCCAGCATCTTTTAGAATACTAGTTGTGCGTAAAACTTTAGTATATCCATCTGAACTAAGATAGTCTCTAAACCCACGTTCATCTATGTATATATATTCATCTAATTCATCATTATCATTAGTTTCCCATATAGCATCCATAGCCGCGTCGTGTTCTGATTTATTACAACTATAAATTAGTTCTAGTGTTCCGCTGCTAATATAGTATTTAGGCATGATTATTTTCCCCCTTGACATAATGTACACCTACAAGACCCACCATCCCAATCATCAGAGTTCATATACGGACCATATATATCTTCGTCCCAACCATCAAAACTTTCAATACCAACATCTATAACCACAAGAACGGACTTTTTATTGCGACGAACATAACCAAAGTTACCCCTATGATGGTCGCTATAATCCAAACCATAGTGTCTCAACATTTCAACAACTTCTAAAAACCTTACTGAATTATAGCATCCATCATCATAACATTCCCCACCACATTCTTCGCTATTACAATCTGGTACTGGTCTGGCAATTTCGGTCAAGTATCCATAGTTAGATAAACCATCTGGCAAACCATTAGCACCACTATAACTAATTCGGCCAACCTCACCATATACTCTTGGGGCCAAATCCTTTTCTGCTAAAATACTCTGAATCTTATAGGCAAACTTGGCTTCGCCTCTATTTTCGAACTCTTTGAAGCCTATTCTTTTTTTACCGAATCTATAACCCGGAACTATATAAAAAGCATTTTTGCTTCCAGCATCATCATATTGTCCAATATAAATACTAGACATTGTTATACTCCGTATGTCGATAGAACATATCTACTCCACACTCAGCACAGACTGGAGTTCCAATATCCTCATACTCTGGTGGATATACATTTACTTCATCCCCACAGTCAGGACACTCCCAAACCTGTCTACTTTTCTTATCATCAATCATAATCCACATTGTATAATTCCTTAGTGTGCAGGAAATAAAACGTTAGCCAATCCTCTAACACAAAGATCACAAGTAGTACTACCGTTGGTTGGGGTACAAGTTACAACTCCACGACCTCGACGAATCTCGGGACACGTTACATACTTGGTATCGTCAATAATCACCAGTTTGGGGAGACTCTTACGCCAAGCATCCGCAGCATCTTTACGCTTGGGACGCTTCTTTGCAATCTTCTGATCGCTGTCGCACCATGCAAACAGTCTGAAACCAGCAGCCTCGGCCTTCGCCTTATCATTAGCATTATGGATACTAGCATATACATTCATATACTTTTCCATAGCAACAAGGCGAGAGTCATAAATATGGGTATAAAACCACATATCGGGGAGAGATACACCATCGGATAGAATACTCTCACAAGCCCAGACTACATTATCAACATAGTTAGTGTCCAGTTCTCCATAAAGATTGAAGTCTCCCCTTTCGTGAAATCTAATACTCTTACCTTGACGAATAGCATCCAGAATCATTGCACGAATACGATGCTTTTCTGTGATAAGATTTTGCATACCAGCAGGACGAACGCCGGGATACATCTTTTCGGTTTGCTCTGCATAGCAACCGTTGTCCAAAAATGCACAATCGCTTGGACAAGTATCGCCCACAGGACGACTAACAACCAAGCAACCCTTACCCAACTTATCGTTACCGTTTGCAACCTTCATGATTCTTCTCCGTGTGTGCTGCTATTCTACACTACTTATCGGCAGTGTCAATAGGGCAACTTTTGAGAAAAATTATTTTGATCGTAAAGTGTTGAGAAATAAAGACTTACATCAAAGTGGGCCCGCCGGGTTAGTCCTAAGTCCTTGCCAAATAAGGAGTTGTGGTGTAATATAAGGTATGGAGGACACTATGAACAATGAAGCAAAAATACATCCAATTTATACCAATTACTTAGTTTATAAAAATGGTCAAATATTTAGTTTAAAATATCAAAAATTTGTTGGCTTTAAAGATAAAGATGGGTATCTTACAGTTCGTGTTAAAAATAACTACAGAAGAAAAACCTATCAATTAGTTATGGACACTTGGGGTAAGTCTAAGCCAAGAAATATGAAAAATCCTACTATAGATCATATAGACGGAAATATCTCTAATAACCATATTAGTAATTTACAATGGTTAGAAAGATCAGAAAATACTGCAAAGTCACATAAAACAAAACCTAGATTAGGAATTGATCATGGTAGAGCTAAGCTTTCTGAGCAAGATATCAAAGAGATTAGAGAACTATATCTTTCTGGTAAATATACATTAGCTAGTTTAGGAAGAAAATATGGAGTTTCTTATCAACATATTAAAAGGATAGTAACAAACAAACAGTGGCAACATATTTAAGTACCCCTGGAGAGAATTGCACTCCCGACCCGCGAGGTAGAAGCTCGCCGCTCTGATCTACTGAGCTACAGGGGCATAAAATACCGCCAGACCCGCAGACTATTCTACGGGCCTGACGGTTATATGTCAAGCAAGAACCTCTTCAGCCTTACTCTTAGACTTGGGGTTGGCAGCATCACCAGCCTGCTCGGCAGTAATACCCAAAACCCTAGCACGAAAAACCTTCCAGCCCTGCTCGCTGAACGCCTTGACCTCACCGGCCTTGACATTCGCATGAACATCGCCGGGCAGATTGTCGGCCAGACACGCACTGATCTGATCCACAACGCTACCACGGTCAAGATCGGACGCCACAATATCGACAACAAAACTGAACTTCTGCATGGTAAAAACCTTTCCAAAAAGTAGTAAGTAAACCCAATAAAACCATTATACACAACACGAGTATCACTTGTCAAGAGTCTAATCGGAAGGTTTCTGCTGTTGGCATCCGTTGTCATCTTGTCGTGTGATGCTCTAAGTATACCATTGTTATCGGCACTGTCAACCCCAAGGCTTGAAGGATTTTCCATTTTGGTTTCTTTTTCTCTAAGTTGTTGCAGCATAAGCACTTACGTCAAACGGGGCCGGCCAGCCTCGTCCTAAGTACTTTAGGCTCAAGACTTTAGGTCAAGAATTGGTTGTCCAGCACGAACAACCGTACTTGTTCAGTTCGTCGCACAGTTTGTGTGCAACTTCTGGATCGAGAGGCTTGGTAAACATCGTTTTGTGGTAGTTCACAGCATCCTCAATCCAATCCTTCGCATCTTTCAGCCCCCAACCAGTAGCCGAACGAAGGCTCTTGATAGCAGGAATTTTATCATTCCAATACTGATCATTGTGAACCACACCATTACAACCTACCAGCAACTTCTCGTTACCAGTAGCCAGTTCCAGAGCCTTGATGATCCTGTCGTAAAGATCGCCAGAGCAACTAGGATTACTAGCAACGCTCAACATCTCACGAATCGTCATGCCAACGTTAATCATACCTTAAAATCTCCTAAATACTTTGGATCAATTTCTCTAAGATTATCGAATGCACAATCGTGTTCTTCCAGAATATAAACTTGCTTACCATTAGTGATTAGCGAAGCATACTCTGTTTCGTCCCACACAAACTCATTACTGTCACTTTCTCGTCGCCAGTGTGGGTCACGCAACGGATTATAGTACAATTTTTCAAGATTGTCAACAGGCAAAACTGGATAAAAATCTTTTCGTAACATCATCTCTTCGCATCGTACCCATCCGCTTACATCGTGCCTGCCGCTATCGAATACCTGTTTAGCCTTATTAGGACGATTACGCAGTCTACAACCCCTCATCTCTAACTGAAATTCATTAGGGTCATAATAATATACGTCGATAACTTTGCTACGCTGTTTAACTGTTACTTGCCAGTGCATATAGTGCTTTCCGCCGCTCAGATGGAATCGCACTTCACCGTATGGTTCGGGGCCGAGAGGATCGTAACAATCTTGTATTTGTTTTTCCATACCGGTAGTATACCTTACAATGCTTGTTTGTCAAGTACTAACCAAACATCTTATCAAAACACGACCCACAAGTTTGGCTAATAATTAATTCTCTTTCATTAGCACTTAAATATGGGAAAGCATCTTGAACCAACGCCCCATTTTCATACTTAATAATATCAGCACGATTAAGCATAAGATTATGGGTAATTCCACAAACCCTACAATCAAGATTAATCATCACATCTCTATCACCAAAAGCGACCATAAAATTCTCCTGTCTGCACAATATACCTTATCGGCCAACCTTTGTCAAGAGATGACATTTTTGGCTGACTATCGCCCATCACCGCAAATCCGTAGGATTAGATAAGACAAACAGTCGGGTTACGCCATACTCGACCTGCATTTAACCGTGGCTTTTTTGATATCATTGTGCCAGCGGCCCGCATCTGTTTGGTGTATAAGTATTATACCGTCTGCCGTTTAAACTTTCAAGAGGGCACTATGAGAATTAAATATACAAAAGAACTTCTGGAAAATGTATGTAAAAATAGTTATAGTTATAGACAATGTCTGAGTATGCTCGGATTAAAAGAGGCTGGTGGTAACTATTCCTGTCTTAAAAAGAGGATTCAAGAATATAATATAGACATATCTCATTTCAAACATCAGGCTTGGAATAAAGGCAAAACCAATGAATCAAGAAAAAGACCAACAATAGATTATCTATCTAATAAACAGTCTATACAAAGTTGGAAACTTAAAAAAAGACTTTTAAAAGAGAAATTATTTGATTATAAATGCTATAAATGCAATCAATCTACTTGGTTAAATAATCCAATACCGATTGAATTACATCATATCAATGGAAACTCTCGCGATAATTCATTAGATAACTTAACTCTTTTATGTCCTAACTGTCACGCTTTAACTGATAACTATCGCGCTAAGAATAAAAATCAAATGGCCTCTGTGGGACTCGAACCCACACGGGAATAATCCCAGCAAATTTTAAGTCTGCTGCGGCTGCCAGTTACGCCAAGAGGCCATACTCTGATTATACTCTTTTATCGGCTATCGTCAACAGTTTTCTTTAAAAAATCCTAAGTTGTTGATAGATAAGCACTTACACCAAACCCGGCCGGCCCGCCTTGAACTAAGTTCTTTAGCAGCAAGGCTTTAGATCAAGAGGGATAATCAGCCGGATACTCTTGGTCTGGTCTTTGTGGTCTAACCATAATACCATCATCAGCCATCCACCACGGAGCATCCATACGATCCACCACACCGAAAGATTCAGCACAGTACATAATATGAGGACTGACCGGATCGTTTGGAGAATAGTTATACTTTCCACTCCACACCCCGATCATAGGGCCATAATACCAGATATCTTGTCCATCCTCTGGTTGTTTCTCAAAAAAACTATTCCATTCCATTATTTTCCCCTTCCAATAATCAAACACTTTTGACTTTGAACAAACTTATTATACTTATGTCCACTAAGAGTGCTCAGATCATCAACATGAGACTCTACCATATCAACAGTTTCATGAGGCCCATAATACCAAGTGTCCTTACTATTATAGTTGAATACAATATTTTCATTCTTCAAGTCAATATCATTATACCCACCCTCATAACCAAGGGTAAGAACCCTCATATCGCCCGGATAGTTCTTCAATATCTCAATAAGTTCGTTAACGGTCATTTCATAAATCCCACGGAAATAAGATTAGCAAGACAAACAGTTAGAACGCCAACCACAAATCCAATACCAGTATACCCAACCAAGTATCCAATACAAGAGGTCGCTACAATATAACTAATAGGCACAGTATTTTGTTGAATAAACTTCATCATATCCTCTCTGCAATTCGTGTCCATTCCTCGATCAAATCTTTAGCCGTTATACCATATTCTTCTGCAACAGTCAAGGCTTCATCACGAGTATAAACACTCATAACCATCATGGGACTTTTCAAAACTTTCAGAATCTTAATGATTGCTTGTTCTTTAGTCATGCTTCGCATATTCCTTATATTGGCGAGGCCACAATAGAGCGGAAGACGTTCGCCTTCTTAAACAAACTCTATTCACATGTTTTCCGGCTTGTACAACCGATGGTCCTCATATTGAGTATTCTACTATCTTTTATCGACTTGTCAATCCCTATTCTTTAGAAAAAACCAGCGAATCTTTGACGCCCCGATTCTATTACCCAACAGTCTACCCTTTGACGGAACTGTGGAAACCGCCCACGGAAATCCTCCCTGCAAAGTGATAGTCTGCTAGCAACAGTCACTTTGGTCTGGCTCTTGGGAGCGGTTACTGGTTGTGTTGTTATTCTTTTTACCGATACTTGAGACGTATCATAACATCACGAGCAGACCAGAGAACATCCCAAAACCGCTCATCACGATACATCTTCCAATCCTGCTCGGTAATCATACCTTTCATGTACCATCTAAACATCTTCTCGTACATTGTTTTTCCTTTCCTTATACTTGTATTGGTCGTGGTGAGGACGCTATCCCCCATAGATTAGCATTACTATACAGCGTATAAGCCCGCTGTCAACAGTCGGTAAAACCTTACTGTTTATCGTAATGGCTTATCCCAATCTAGTTCCTGAGCATGAACCCACGAATGTTTGTGTCTCTTACGAGACTTGTATGGGCGAGATTTTTGTCATTCTTTCCTGTGGCTAACTCGCTTCCCACAGATCAGCCAGTAGCGAACTGGCAACTCTCATCAATGTTGTGTCACCAATATAGCATACGTTCTCATTTTGTCAAGCGTATAACACCGAATGAATCGGATTTTCGTTGGTGACTCTTGTATTCTACACTCTATTATCGGCTTGTCAAGTCTGACCAATACGTTCTAAACAACGTTCAACATACAGTCCGGTTCCATACTTAGCATGGGCGGCTCGAATAGCATCCCATTCGCTAACCGACTTTACATAACCAACCAAACGATTATTTTTCCAAACGGCCCAAGTGTAAACCATAACCATCTCCTTTAGCATCATTCTACTACCTAGTATCGGCACTGTCAAGAGGGTTTCTGTAGAAAATTATTTTTTGCTGTAACCCCTTTAGAATTGGGTACTTACGTCGATACTGGCCCGCCCGCCGAAACCTAAGTGCTTATTTAGCAAGTACTTAGGCTCGGTCGGTGGTCTTCTCAGAACATCATGGCGGCGATACCGCTCTTGAATAACGCTGTACCGAGTAGCGGACGACGCACATTGCGAGTACGTTCCGCATAGAAGTTACGAATCTTACCATCCGGCGTTTGAGCAGTCACCAGATGAGTAGTACGCATAAACTGGCTATCATGTCTACGATAACGGCTAGTGCTATTGAGACGTTGAATGCTTTCGTTGCTCAGACGATGCACACTCAATACCTTAGCCATATAACGCTCAGCATCACCCGTTACCGGCTGTTCATACTCAAAGTTGTAAACGCTACCAATGGTAGCATTTGTCAGGCTATCATTAAGCCCACGATAAATATGAAACAGCACAAAACAAACCAGCCCAACAAGAGCCACAGTCGAAACAATTGCAGACAACACAAACTCACTCATTCTCTTTTCCTTTCAGTTAGTTACCAGATACCACGATTCTACCACACCAAACAGCACCTGTCAAGTCACAGTTTGCTCAATTCGATATTCCAATTCTTTTTGGCAAATCTTTTGAGCGGATGAATAGCACGTTCACCAATATGTAATGAATAAAATGGTTGGTTAGCATCCGCCGGATATAACTTCACCAAACTACCATCACAAAATTCGACCCTAAATCCAAGTTTACCTAGGCCGCGTAGGATTTGGTTGATATTTTTCACGACACCACCATATTTTCAATGAAAGGATATTCCTTACCATTGATCCTTACAAACCATTCGTAGTTTCGCTGATAAACCTTGACGGGGCTATACTGGTTGATACGATCCTTAGTAGTGATCGTCTGCCATCCGCCGGTTTGCAACTTCACAAGCCCGTTAGGATACAACACCACAACCTTGGTGCTATGCAGTTCAATACTAACGCTGCCATCATACTCGATATAAGCACGAGTATTATTACCAATCTTCCGCTTAGAGCGATTAGTCTTACCGCGAACCATCTCGACCGCTTCGGCATGAGTCATCGTTTTTCTCCCTTGGTGAGCCTTGATTCTACTATCTATTATCGGCAAACGCAAGCGATTTCCTTTAGAAAAATCTTTTTTGTTGTAAGTCTATGATGGTCAAGCAGTTGCGTCAAAATCGGCCGGCCCGCCGCATCGCAAGTGCTTATGCGGCAAGGGTTTGTGATCAGTCGTCTTCGTAGTCCTGATCATCCCATCCATCGAGGTCGGGATCATCCGAGTCGTCTTCGTCAGCGTAGTAGTCTTCCGACTCCGTAATATACTCGATAGGAGCCGAGTCACGCCAATCGTAACTGTAATACTGCTCGTCGTCGTTCAGCATAATCGTCTCTCCTTGGGGTGTGGGCCTATTCTATCGAACCTAACCAACTTTGTCAACGCTGGTGTCTAGTTACTCCAAATACATTTGTTACTTACTAGACGAACAAAACAATGTTCGATAGCGTCTTCGACAGTATCCAAACCGAACTTATCCATGATATTCCAAAGATCACCCAACAGAATATCATTTGCCAATAGAAAATTGGACTTTGCTTCAAGACTCATAAAATCCTCTCTTTCGTACTCTGATTCTAGTATCTATTATCGGCATTGTCAAGAGAAAAATGCAGAAAAATTATTTTCTTCTAAGTCCTTAGTGGTTAAGCACTTACGTCAAAATTGGCCGCCCGGTTAATCATAAGTACTTAGTAGATAAGCACTTACGCATCATCGGTCATAACGGCCATAAAACTAATAAATAGGGCCGCAACAATTAAGAAAGCATTAAAACTAACCATTATTGTAATCAACCCCATCCCCTTTACTCATTCTTTTGGTTATTCTCATGGATAAAAAACATTGGTGCAGTATGATAGCACAGTAAAATACCAACAATGTATCCGATTACAACACTAATAAAATCGATTTCAAACATCCGTGTTCTCCCTAGTTAGAGTATTAGTCACCGTACCCAACCCAAAAATCTTCACCCTTATCATTCTTCATCAAAACAAAACCCCTAATCTTCATATCATCATATGTTCTCATAAAAGACCAAACACCCACAATGGTCTCTATAACCTTTAGAAAAGCCCCCATAACCCACACAAATGGATAGTCGATAAGTCTCATAAATCCTTCCTTTCTGCACCATTCTACACTAGTATTATCGGTTGTCAAGGCATAAAACTTTAGGCCGCATCTGCCAGAACAGAGAAAGTTTTGCCATTATTATTATTTTTTGTATACATAAGTTTTTCGGCCATCTTTTCGCTGCTCATTTGCTGAATAATAATCTCATATGGGGTTACAAAAACTAAAATAATCTTATCAAATAAAGACGTTTTAATATTCTGGAACCTATACTTATAGGTATTTTTAGTATTATACTGAGCAATAGAACTCTTTACTTCGATCCGCTTACCATTCACCAACATATCATACGGATGTCCACCGCCAAAATGTTCAGCATCATAACCCCTAGTCACCAGTTGATTATATATCATTCTCTCAATAACATTACCACGATCCGTAGGCTGCAACTTAAACAGTTCGTAGCACAAAAGATTTCTGCTAGGATAATAAATCCTCTTCTGATTCATGCAATCATTCTTAGCCCGTCGAAAATCTCTAAGAGTAAATGTCGTCATGATCTTCTCCTTTGCGATCATTTTACTATAGAGATATTTTTTGTCAAGTATTTTTGGCTGACTACAGCCACTCTAGCCAAATCCGTAGGATTAGGTGGGACTAGTAGTCCTCCAATGCTCGTCTCTTTTGAGCCTGACGGGTTCGTTCTCGCTTGGGACGATTGTCGTGGACGCCCGAGCCGCTACGGTGTTCGTTGTGGCCCTTGCCCAGTTCCCACAGTGGACGAACATTCAGTTTGATTTTCATCTTTTTCATAATGGTATCGTACCATATTTTATCGACAAGTCAACGCAGAATCTTTAGAGCAAAAAGATTTGTTGTAAAGCGTTGGTAGGTAAGCACTTACGTCGAGCGGGGCCGGCCCGCCGCGACCTAAGTCTTTATGCGGCAAGGGTTTACGATCAGCGTGGCAAAATTTCGCTTTTCAGAGATTGTCCATGATAGGCAACGGCAGAATATAATTGTGGATATTTCTCCACATAAATTCTGTTAACCCATCTATTTTCATCTCTTACAACATCGTAAACATAAACATAATAATCAGGAAGCATCTTCCACTCTATTGTAACTAAAACAAGAGATCGGATTACCAACCGCATTTTCCAACGCTCCGGTAATAGCAACCAGATGGTCGTATCGGTCGAGCGGTGTACTCATATCGCCGTTATTGACAGTAACTAAAACCTTGGCATCAAGGCTAGTACTAGTCTCATCATCAAGCACAATGTTTTCGCACAGATATGAAATCATACCAAACTCTCCGGGGTTACAACTTCGATACTAACACACTTGTCAACATACATGGAGCGGTAACCCACATCCATATCATTGACCATAAATAACACTCGTCCGTCTGGCATGGTGCGAATCTTGCGAACTTCACCGCCGAAACTTTCGTTGGTGTTGTATTCGACCCTTACCAAATCTCCAACCTTCATATTACTACCATTCATTTCTACGACACTCCCTTTCCCAATCACGTTCTTCTCTGATCTGCCGCTCGGTAACAGCAGGACCATATCCTTCGTTGTATGCGTCAATGGCCGCATCGTAACCATCGTCGCTGTCAACTACCGGCTCACAATGTTCCTTACAACGTGAGCAGATATCACTAAACCTAACCGGAGCACCACAGCAATCGCTAAGCATCATCACCTTCTCTTTCTTCACGTATCCTACACTACTATTATCGGCGTGTCAAGCACCAAATCTTGAGAAAAATATTTTTGCTGTAAGTTGTTGGTAGATAAGCACTTACGTCGAGCGCGGCCGGCCCGCCGCGACCTAAGTCCTTATGCGGCAGGGGTTTGCGTTTAGTTATGCTTTTTCTACGCTGATTACGCTCAGGGTGTATCCTGTATAATCGCTGCCGATTTTAGTTACTGTACCTCTAGTTGTACTACATTCCATAAACCATGGAGCAGGAACAACAACTGTATCTCCAACTTCTACTGGATGATCACAATTATAGGTGAGTTTATTGTCCACAATAATCTTCATAAAAATACCTTTCTGTAGTATTAGAAACTCCCAGTAAAATCAGCATTTATCCCCATCTGCTCTCTAACGTCATCGTCTGTCAGAACATCTTCGTCCATCATAAAATCCATATCATCAAAAAATACTTCTAACTCCGGAATCCCATCAAAGATCATTATCTCTGCAAAATTATACATCAAAAAATAGGCTGTAGCCTGAACCCATGACTGAACCATTCCAGAGTGTAGTTCAATCGTGTCTCTATTATTATAGACGTATTCGATTGCTGCACACTTGGTGTTATCATTCATATCACACCATACTGGAATATGATCATTATACTTATTCAATTCATAAGATAACTCATCATTATTTTTCCAGTCTTTATACATATCATAGGTTGATTCGATCATCCCTGTGGCAATCTTACGATATTGCATCAGTAGTCCTCTCCATAGTAACCGTAATCATCATCCTCTCCGCCATAGTAGCCGTAGTCCTCATCGGTCCCGTGACCGGCCGAAGCCATGCCGCTGTCGAAGTCACCATCCATCATATCATAGTATTCGTCGTCATCATCATCATAGTATTCGTCATGGAATTGGCTTTCGATCTCATGATCAGCATCGGGATGATAACCGGCAATATCTTCGCCATAGAACATTTCGTCATCGTACATAAATTAGTCCTTTACTGAAACAAGAACGTACAACAATCCAAAATAGAACGCCACGAAACCCAACGCACTCAACATCACTTTCCTTTTCAACAGTTAATAGGCGTATAATTCATAAACACAGAAATTACAATAGTGAACAATACCACAATCATAATTGCCAGTTCTGTATCTTCACTTCGCATCAAACGTACTCCTCTGGAACAAAGTCATCGACAACACCAATGATATCGGCCCAATCCCAAAAGTCAACCTCAACATTCGGATCGTCAATCGGCTCGACCAATCCCTCGTCACGCATGGCCGACAGAACAGCGTTGATCTCGTCGAAATCAGCAAGCATTGTCGAATCTCCGTGGGGTGATGATGTGATTCTACATGGTAGTATCGGCCTGTCAAGTCCACAATCTTAAGAAATCTTTTTTCGACGTAAAGCATTGGTACGTCAGTACTTATGTCACGCGGGGCCGGCCATGCTCGCTGCAAGTGCTTGTGCAGCAAGGATTTAGGCATTTGACTGACTACCGCCAATCATGCCAAGCCGATAGGCTTAGGTGGGACAGGCCGCACCCTCGCCCGCCATAGCCTCGGCCATAGCCTTGCCCATCTTGAACTTGACCACCCTGCGGGAGGGGACCATCACGGTCTCCCCCGTTCGGGGGTTGCGAGCCTTGCGAGGAGCCGACACGCTCATCTGGAAGATTCCAAAGTTTCTCAGTTCGAGCCGGCCATTCTCGACAAGGGTTCGGAGCATCTCATCCAGAGTATGCTGGACCATAGCCTTAGCCTCGATGCCAGTGATGCCGCACCGCTCCGCGATCCGCTCCGCCATATCCCGCTTGGTATTCATGCTTTCCCTTTCGTTGTGATACCACGATTCTACATCTCTATTATCGGCATGTCAAGCAGAAAAATCCAAGAAAAACAAAATTGTTCCTAAGTGCTTGTCGCTTCAGTACTTACGTCAAACGCGGCCCGCCCGCCGCGACCTAAGTCTTTATGCGGCAAGGGTTTGCGTCTACCAACCCTCCATCAACATACCGATTATCTTTTGGAAGAGTTGTAGAATCTCTTTCAGATTGAATGTAGCATAATCCACAAACCCATCCGGCAACTGTTCAAACATTTAGCACCCCCTCTTTAGGATTATATCCATATCCTTACGATACCTGTACTTCAGTTCAGATGCACAGTCCCGAATCCCCTGTTTCAGCAATTCACGAACAGCCCCGGTAGAGTCGGGCAGTTGTACTTGTGCTTCGTGAAGCCAAAGCCGCAGTGTACTAGTTGCCACTTCTGCAAAATCGGGAGAAAAATAACCGTTCAATTGTCATCCTCCACAAAGGGACTCATCTCATCATCGGATAGACTAGCATACTGTGCTGCGAGAGCATCCAGACGTTCAGGGCTACCGGGCTTTCCTACCGGAAATCGCATACGATCTTGACCGCCGATCAGTCGAGGATCGGCCTTGGTCACTTTCTTTTTGCCGATGCGACGCAGAGCGGAACGCTGAAACTTCAGTACCTTTTCAGACATGATCGTATTACCATCGGCAGTAGTCTTTTCGCATGGGATCGCCATACCATAGAACACGCCACGAACGGTACGCTTGAACTCTTCGACGATTGGGAACTTTTCCATTGTTTCTTTCCTCAGTTCTCGGGATAAACTTCGATAAAAGTGATCTTGGTATTTCTACGCACGAAAACGGACGCAGGATCAGTATCGGTTTCGTCCAACAACTTAGCGAACCAATCGAAAGTCTCTGCCATCTTCTGCGTAGCATCCGCCCAATCAGTCGCACCACAAGTCATGTGGGTGCGTTCTCCGTTCAAAACCAGTTCATAAAGTTTCATCTTTGCTCTCTTTCTTTTCACCAAGTCTACCAAAAAAATCCGATGCCGCAACCCCCATACTAGGGGAGGATTATTCCTCAATCACAATCGGAACAAGGCTAATCTTTTCCCTTTCGGGAAACTTCTCCACAGGCAAGAAATCCAACGGATCACGACCGTTAGACCACACCGTACCACGATATTCACCGTTGTACCACACTGACCACTTATTCGTCCGAACTTGACGATGCTTGTGGCTACGACTTGAAACCATCTTCCTTTTCATCATTCTCTCTTTCTTTCTACCCCTATATAATGCACTTCCCATGCCATTCAGAAAATTATTTTGGATTTTTCCTAAGTGCTTGTGACATAAGGGTTTATAGCATTCTCATAATGAGACGGCACTTTCTGAGGTGTAGCATTTTGCTACGGTGTGACGCATTTTGCACAGCATTTTGCTACACCACTATGGGGGGTGCGATATCGTTAGAGTGTCCTAGTGAGCGTAAGTGCTTGGTGTTATTGCACTTACGTCGAGCGGGGCCGGCCCTAGTAAGCGTAAGTGCTTACGCCATAAGGGTTTGCGTTCACAGTATCGTACCATCGCCACGAATGCGATAGTAGTACACACCACCAATACTGTACAAACTTATACCCTCGCCCATGTGACGCACAAGCATAGCAGAGCAACCATGAATCGCAATCAGTCTATTGAGCGTATGTTGTACTTGGATGGTCATTGCATATCCTCTACTGGTTGAGATAATCCGCAATAGCATTTCCGATTTCGTGAACAGTATACGACACAAACGCACAAACGGAAAGCAATCCGATCAGCACCATCCAATCATCGAAAGGAATCATCATATTCTTTCTCTCCTTTATCTAAGTCTACCAAAAAAATCCGATGCCGCAACCCCCATACTAGGGGAGGATTATTCCTCAATCACAATTGGAACGAGGCTAATCTTTTCCCTTTCGGGAAACTTTTCGACTGGCAAGAAATCCAACGGATCACGACCATTCGACCACACCGTACCACGATATTCACCGTTGTACCACACTGACCACTTATTCGTCCTAATCTGACGATGCTTGTAATTACGACTTGAAACCATCTTCCTTTTCATCACTATCTCTCTTTCTTTCTACCTCTATATAATGCACTTCCTGTGCCAAAGCCAAAAATATTTTTCTCTTTTCCTAAGTGCTTGTGGATTATAGACTTACAGCATTCTCACAATGAGACGCGACTTGCGGCAGTGTGGCATTTTGCTACAGTGTGTATCATTTTGCACAGCATTTTGCTACACCACCTTTGGGGTCAACGTAAATACTTGCCGTTACTACACTTACGTCAAATTTGGCCCATGCTAGTCGCTCTAAGTACTGATACGCCAACATCTTAGGACACGAAGGGGGTTTTTTCGTTTTCCAAGGGGCTTGAGAATTAATCTCAATAACCCGGCGGTGGTGCAAACATAGTAAGCCCAACTATTATCAAATGTACTACCTAAACTTCTCTTTTCACCCCATGATTATTTAAGCTGATCCTTTTGATTCAAGTACCAATCTATCGTATTTTCTAAACCATTATCAAAATCTACCAACGGTTCCCAGTTTAGAACTTGTTTAGCACGATTAATATCCAAGAATCTTCTTGGCTGACCATCAGGCTTGGATATATCCCACTCTA
>OGWM01000034.1_pt1 | contig 18368 bp, 33 predicted proteins | sample 1576041 | NCBI WGS metagenome assembly OGWM01 (sample SAMN07581538, study PRJEB24739) | freshwater metagenome | place: Singapore | collected 2015-01
ACCAACCAAATCCATTGTCATGATACTTGCCTCCGTAATGGCCAACTTTACCACATTCTTCAATCAAAGCATTCTTGGCAGGATAATAGACAGTCTTATCATATTCTTCCATGAGCTCCTGCATCTTCTTACTACGAGCTCGATCTATTTCCGATCTACGTTCCCAAATATTACTCATGCGTTCTTATCTCTTAATTTAATTTCTATAGATCGCGCGTAGTCATGCAAGGTCTCGTTCGATTTCCAATCCACAGCGCTAATATCTTCATCAGTCAAACCAACCCATTCTTTCTTTTGTGGTGCGGCGTAGAGGGGCTGCAAGCCGAGCAGACCTTTCGTTCCTTCAAGAGAATCCAAGTACCGCCAGCGCATTTCGCGGTTCCAGAACGTACCAGTTCTAAACCTCCACGCCACCGGCTCTTGCACCGGCTGCTTTGGCGCATACACCATAACATGATCCCAAATACGCGAGTCTGGACTTGCTTTTGGCCACATAGCTGCCATATCGATAAACTCCCACAGCCGAGCTTCCATAAACGCACTGGCTTTTTCATTGCTATCTACTGTGCTGTACTTATTCATAGTCTTCCTTAGCAATTTTACTTTCCCAGGCCCAATTTGTAAGTATCCAATCATATAGGCAATCTTCAAAGGTAAATTTAGCATCAACTTCGGTCTTGCCAAACTTCCAGCACATTCTTTCATACCAATAAGGCCAGTATGTTTTGCGTATTTCAGATTCGGACATGGTCACAACATAGCCGCCATTTTCGTCTGCCAGAGGACTGTCTGGATCATATTCGTTGTAACTAAAATATCTCATCGAGGATCCATGCCTCCAGTGCTTGGGATATCAGAATACTCTTTATTGTGTTTTTCTTTGATATTTCTAAGGCATTCATTATATCCAGCTCGATATACAGTACGCAATAACTTTTCCATCTCAGGGACAAGGTTCATACTGGCTCGAGCTACTTCGATTACTTCGTCTTCGAAATTCACAGTAAACCTGCTTCGGTTTGTGGAGGAGCGGGCGGAGATGCATCACTATAACGATACACATATTCGCTTTTTGGTGAATAAGGGAAGTTTACATACACTTTTGACTCACGACAAGTGTAATATGACTTGTAGTGAGTACCATCCTCTCTAGGCAACCATTCCCAGAATATTTTACCATTAATGTCATAAGCTCCACTATCGTCTTTGAATACATGACTACAACGTTTGTTTCGATACGATGGACCGTTATTGTTATTACTATATTCGCTAACGTTGTGCCATTCCCAAATCTCACCAGTCAAAGGTGCTATAGGTTCAAAGCTCGCTAACTTTTTAAATAAATCAATGGTATATGGTGCAGATGTACCAGAATGCCCTTCACCATGAAACACTTCAAGCAACTTCAATACATGCTTGCAAATGGCCTCTTGCATTTCATCACAAAATTTACCATTTCCAGCTACCCATTTAGCAGCTCTAAATTCACGCATAGCATGGTTAAAATAATTACTCATCTCTCACCTCAAAAATATAGTGCCCGCCTCGGCGGCTCTGTACCCAGGAATAGTACCAAAGAATTTTATTCTCTTGCATCGCTCTTATGATGTCCTCGTTACCAGACCAACCTGCTGTGCTGATGTTGTATTGATACTTACCGTTTTCATTATAATCTTCTGCCCATACACAACTACGAAGATACCAAATGTTCTCAATAAACTTGAACCAGTCCTTGGCAGCATTAAAGTCATCAAAGGACCAGTCCTTTATTTTTTCAAGTGCTTCTTCAGTAGGATAACCATCTTCATCTAGATATTCACTCATTTTTTCTCACCATTAGGACCAGTTATATCGTATCGACCACCGCACCCAGCACAATAGAACCATGACCAACCAAATCCATTGTCATGATACTTGCCTCCGTAATGGCCAACTTTACCACATTCTTCAATCAAAGCATTCTTGGCAGGATAATAGACAGTCTTATCATATTCTTCCATGAGCTCCTGCATCTTTTTACTGCGGGCTCTGTCTATTTCCCATCTGCGTTTAGCGAAATCACTCACTTTTATCTAGCTCAAGAAAGTTATAGAAATTAATAGTGCGATCTACACTATTAGCCCAACGATCAAATTCATTGAGAGGACAGCTAATGTCCACAAAAAAATCGGGGAATGCCCAGTAACGAAAGCGATACAACCGATTGCCTTTCTTAGCCATAGCACCCATCTTGAAGAAGTCTCGGTCAACCTTGAAACCTTTACGCTTAAGTAAAGTCTTAAACTGACTTGGAGACATTCCCCATAGACGATCACGATCGGGTTTCTTAAAAATGTATTTGAATTTCATTTAGAACTTTCTCAAGTAATTAGCAACATCACTAAGGTCAGGTTCAATCTGATCTAAAGCAGCAAGTGTCATCATTTCCATAACGACTTTTACTTCTGCTTTGCCGAATACCAGCATCAGTGCAGTGATAGCATCAGGCGACTCTGCGGTCCAGAGTTTGTCTGCGATTGCGTGTTGGATGGGGGTAAGACCATGAATAGTAATCATATATGTTCCTCTCACTATACCATAATTATAACACCTACAGTATGCCGTGTCAAGTATCCGAGCGTTCTGAAGGGGTACTGAGTCGTTCGAGAATGAGTGTTTTTGCTGCTTCTAGTGCTGCATTCCAACTTGCAGTACAATATGGATTGCCATCTACTCCCACTCCACTATAACCATATAGATCATTCGTAGCTTGTACACATTCAAATACGATTAGCTTAATAAACTTATTTAGTTGATACTGCCAAATAGGACTATTCACTATAGTATAATCAGCTTTCTGTGCAAGTTCTCTAATCAGTTCGTTCATAATCTAGTTCCAGAAAATTGGTGGTTTCGGGCATGAGTTGTATGGAAGCTGTAGTCATGTTTTCCTGAAGATCCGTAAGAACAGAGCCCGTCAGATAATTCGTGCGATATGAGTTCTTATGGCATCGATATCGACTACCGCTAGATCCTGTAAACACATAGTGATCACCGTCGGTTTCAACACTGGTACAACCACTGTTTAGCTTCCATGTATCATCTTTTGCATAACCACCGTACCAGCCAGCAAGAATTTTATACACAGGCTTTGCTTGTACTGTATTACTAATGATCCGTAGCATAACCCATACATCGGGTTGGTTGATTTGTTCTGGCATCATTACAACTCCTGCAATGCGACCATCAGATCACTATAATTGTTGAATACTTGATCAGCAACACCACTACATCGAAGAATCATAAAATTTCGATTGTAGATATCTACTGTGGCATCCAGGGTTCGGGCGCGACCAAATGTTACACTTCTGAACTTGGTGCCTTTTTTGTTGATATGCTCACCTTGTAATACACCATAAGGTGCTGTAAAGTCACTACGACTCAGGGCGTAGTTATACACTGCATCACTAATTTCTTGGCTATTCATCATTCAACTCCGAAGTGTTTTATGATTTTGTCTCTGCAACGTTTGTAGAATCTTTGTTCAAACTCATAATCAATTTCTTTACTGTATAAATCTGGCTCCAGGGATAATAGGCATTCTTGAACAATCAATTCGGCGAACTTTTCTTTACTAAAAATCAATTCACCTTCGTGTTCAACAAGACTCTGTGCGGCGAACCGTTCTAACATTGGTATCTTACTCATACATTGTTCCTTCCTATGCGGCTAAATCCCAACCGAGATTTGATTTCTTTTCTATCTGCGTTCTTCTCTGGTTTCCAGGCTCTTGGATCCACAGTTTCACCTGTGAGTTCATATCTATAGTCTGGATCGTAGACCATATATCCCAACTTGTTCCATTTGATTACGCCCGCATCAAATAGAAAGATACATCCACGGCACATACAAAAACTGGCACCATTATCTGACCATACATTACCATTTACCGTGCCCACATACTTGACCACACGACCCTGGTGCATTTCTCGTAAGGCGTCAAAGTAATCTATCATTCTTCAACTCCGAAATGTTTTATGATTTTATCTCTACACCGTCGATAAAATCGTTGTTCAAACTCATAGTCAATTTCTTTACTATATAAATCAGGCTCTAGGGATAAAAGACATTCCCGAACAATCAACTCGGCGAACTTTTGATATTCTACCTCACCGACCGGCCAACCAGTTAACAATCTAGCCTTAGTAGCAAGTTCTCGAATTCGTTCGTTCATAGCTGTACTCTTGCTGTAGGTGCGTAGACTTCAAAAGATCGGTTGAATACTGCATTCCAATCATCTATTCTAGTGTAGTAACCATGATCGAAGTCCGGAGTATGCTCGTAGAAACGATAGAATACGTTATCTGATGCTTGTAGCAAGAGCTCCTTACCCTGCAGAACAAACCCTTTGTGATTTGGAGTACCCTCGTGCATGACGATATAACCCTTCTTCATCATGCGATTGATCATCGCTGCTTTACGAAGAGCATTACGATAACGTCTGGTATAGATGTTCATTAAACACCTCCGTAAGTGACTTCTTGGGCCGGATACGATATCTTGCCATCAAAGCGTAACTGTAACTTCTCATCTTGAGTAAGATAATCGTCAGTTTCCACGCTATAATCGACGATATACTCGCGACAGAAATCGTTGTCGATCTCGATACGATCTCGAATCATCATGATATAACTGGGGACAGCGTTGAAAGCGGTAAAGTTCTTGACAACGTAATCATTGCCACCCTTTGCTTTCCAATGGGGATTCTCAGCTGAACCGTAGTTTTCCATCACCTGAGTCCGAATCATTAACTTTGCCATTGATATCTCCTTCTCACTATACCATAATTATATGTGCTTTTGATACCCGTGTCAACCGAAGGGGTATCACTCCGGATAGAAGTCGGTGTCAAATCCGAGAATTTCATAGATCACTTCTCGGACTGCTGTGTCGTCCATTTCTGCGATTGAGGGGCGACTACGGCTAACAGCGTTGATCCATTTGAGGCACTGCGACCAGGACCAACCATAAGTACGAGCAGAGTCGATTAGATGCCCCACTGCCAGATCACCCTCTTGCGAGAACATGCCAAAGTCACTTTTGTACATCTTCATCTCCTTGTTCTTCACCATACCATAATTATATTTTCAAAAGAAAAGGCTGTCAAGCACCCGAGCGTTCTGAAGGGTTACTGAGAGTCTTTGAATATGCAAACCAGTTGATTTTGGCATGATGCCGTTCATACAGCTCTACAAGTTGATCAAGAGTCCAGACATCATCGGTTTCGAAGGTTTCTAGCCAGTCTCCAAATCTGTGCCAGTCTTCGTCTATCATGGGCGGTACATTAATTTCATCACCATGAGGATTGTCTGTACCTAGTATATCGATGCGACCACAACTGTATCTGGTGATGATTTCCTCGATCTCATATGTTTCACCTGCTTTACGTCCAAGCACAACAGAATCCCGATCTAAAACTACGGTTTTCACAGTAGTCAGACCACGATCACGATACCAGTTCAGGCTGATGGGTCCCATCCAATTGGTGCTGTATCGTATTGTCAAGTTATTCTCCAATTAAAGTAATCATCCAAACCGAATACTGCAGAACACTGGCTCTAATTTCTGCATAGGTGCCGTATGCTATCCAGGTTTCGTTATTTGCTGTTACTAACCATTTATGCACCGGCATACTTGGCAGCTAGCTTTTTGATGCAGCGACCTGCTGCTTCTCGAGCATTTGTGTAAGCATAGTCGTCACTGAGTGAATTGAATCCGTGATACATTTCCCAATCAGATTCAGTATTTTCTCGATATTGGACAACAATATCATATGTTTTAGTAAACGGGTCGCCTTCGCGAACAATGCGAACTAGACCATAATCGTGCATAACATACATTTTTATCTCCTTGATCTTAGATTGGGGCTATTCCTCTGCGCCCCAGGACCTCATGTAAAATACGTTGGCCAGGGCATCGATTTCTACCTGAGGATACCCCTCACTAACTAACCATTCCAGGACAGGCATACCGCAGTCAGGATCATAGATTTTAGGAAATCCATAGCGCCATCCACTGGGCGGGTCAATCCACACTTTCATTTTGTTTCTCCGTTATTTTCTAACAGATGAATTTCCTTCAGCTGTCCCTTGTGAAAGTATGCTGAGTAAGTCTCCCATACTTTGTACTCTTTGTCAAGATGTCTATAGAACACAATCTCGCCAGTAAAGTTCTCGCAACTGACCCAGCGTGGATTCTTTTTTTCGTAATCCAATAACGGGTTACTGTCATCCTCTTCGACCCATAGTTTACCATCTGAAATCTTATAGTCACTGAGTAACTGGTTGGGCGTATCCAGATGTAAAGCCATTTAACTCACTTGAGTGGGTAGCCTCATCCGCAATTGGCGGCGGTTATGGAACAACTGCAATTGCAATTGGTGATGCTATGAAGAAAGAGGGGTTGCTGAAGGATTACACAGTTACCTACAAGACAAATGCACCTCTCGGTCTTGGATATTTTTATGATCAGAAAGATCGTAAAGACCTCTTATTAATTACCGGCTTTGCAATGCCAGGTGGATTAGCAACAAATGGATCTAAATTGACTATTACTACAGCAAACGCCATAGCAGGTGTGATGCGCGAAGCTGAAGCATTTGCAGTTCCTACTTCGTCAAAGTATCGAACAATCAATGACTTGCTTACTGATATCAAAGCCAATCCCAAAGCTGTTGCAATTGGCGGCGGAAACTATGGCGGTGTAGACCACGTCACTGTTGCAACTTTGGCGGCAACTGTCGGAGTCAATGCAACCGATTTGAACTACATTCCATATTCAGGTGGCGGTTCACTAGTACCTGATGTCATTGGTGGGCGTGTAGCTGTTGGAGTTTCTGGAACATCAGAATTCGCTTCCTATGTTGCCGCAGGCAAGATGCGAATCCTCGCTGTCACTTCGCCAAAGCCACTCAAGACAATCAAGGGTAAGACTTTGGTTCAGCAAGGTGTCGATCTCACCTTTGGAAACTGGCGCGGAATTCTTGCTCCAGCAGATTTAACTCCTGCTGAAAATCTCAACGTCGTAAAGATCATCGACATTCTCCATGCGTCCCCATCATGGAAATCTACTTTGGTAGCCAAATCTTGGATCGATGAATACCGCTCTGGAGATGCATTCTCTAAGTGGATCAAAACTGAGAATGCTTCCATTCTCAAGATTCTGACTGATTTCAAGCTTGTAAAGTAATCGGAAATTATTCGAACTTTTACAGAATGAAATTACCTGCCGGAGCAAAGAGTGAACTCATATTTGCGAGTTCACTCTTTGCTCTTGGTCTGATCGTTTTTGTCGATACTGTCCGCGAGAAATTACCAGCCTTCAATCTCACCGTAAGCCCAAAATTATTTCCTTATCTCATCAGCAGTATCTTGATGACTTTAAGTGTGCTCCTAGCCATTCAAATAGTGCGTGGAAATCAAGCAATTCCGGAGGGTGTGGAAGAAGGCGAACCTATTGAAAAGTCTGACTTTAAGACATTCTCAATCGTACTGGCTTCACTCTTTGCATTTCTTTTACTCATTGAACGAGCTGGATTCATTATTGCCGCATCAATTACATTTTTTGGAATAACTGTAGCTTTTGATAATAAGCGCCACCTTCGGGCGGCCGTATTTGGAACTCTGTTCATAGTTATTATTTATCTATCTTTCACGCGCTTTCTCAACGTTCCGCTCCCAGCTGGAATTTTTAAAGGGATTTTATGAATAATCTCGAGTCCCTTCTCCAAGGATTTGTGAGCGCACTTACCTTCACCAATCTAGCTTTCGGCTTACTTGGAACTTTTCTCGGAACTCTTGTTGGAGTTTTGCCTGGAATCGGCCCTGCATTAGCAATTGCGCTACTTCTTCCAATCACCTACACCGTGAGTCCTTCATCTGCTCTGATTATGTTTGCCGCCATTTACTACGGAGCTATGTACGGAGGTTCAACAACATCGATTCTTCTGAATACTCCGGGTGAATCAGGCTCAGTGATTACGGCGCTCGAGGGAAATAAAATGGCTCGGCGCGGACAAGCAGGTGCAGCACTTGCAACTGCCGCGATTGGGTCATTTATTGCAGGGACAATCGCAACGACAATTCTTGCATTTACCGCTCCTTCTATTGCCGATTTAGCGATCAAAGTAGGTGCTGCCGATTATGTAGCTCTCATGCTTGTGGCATTTACGACAGTTTCATCCCTTCTTGGTTCATCCCAAATTCGTGGATTTATCTCTCTCACAATTGGTTTAGTTCTGGGCTTAGTTGGTGCAGATTTGCAGTCGGGCCTTTCGCGCCTCACATTTGGTAATCAAGCTGCCGTAGAAGGAATTGAAACTGTTCCTGTGATTGTCTCTATCTTCGCACTTGGTGAAGCTCTCTATATTGCAGCACGTTTTAAAGAGTTGGGTTGGAACATCATCCCCATGAAAGGTCGCGCACTGATGTCGCGTCAAGATTGGAAACGTTCTTGGAAACCGTGGATCCGTGGAACTTTCCTCGGCTTTCCATTGGGCGTGATTCCTGCGGGAGGATCGGAAGTTCCAACATTCTTAAGTTATTCAGTTGAAAAGAAGCTTTCGAAACATCCAGAAGAATTTGGAAAGGGAGCAATTGAGGGAGTTGCAGGACCAGAAGCTGCAAATAACGCAAATGCAGCTGGAGCACTTGTACCCTTACTCGCACTAGGTCTCCCAACTTCTGCAACTGCTGCAGTCATATTGGTGGCATTTCAAACTTATCAAATTCAGCCAGGACCCACTCTCTTTCTTACCAATGGTGCGCTCATTTGGACACTTATTGCATCGCTCTTTATTGGAAATACTTTGCTTCTCATTCTTAATTTGCCGCTTGTGCGCGTATGGGTTCAACTACTGAAAGTACCTCGTCCCTATCTTTTTGCAGGAATTGTGACCTTTGCAATGTTGGGCGCTTACGCCCTCAACGCTTCTACCTTTGATGTTCAGGTTGCTATCGCAATTGGAATTCTCGGATTTCTCTTTAGGCGGTTTGGAATGCCTGTCACTCCGCTTATTCTCGGATTGATTCTGGGACCAAATCTAGAGCTTCAATTTAGACGCGCTCTTCAAATTAGTGGCGGCGACTACTCAACACTTTGGGCGACTCCACTATCAAAGGCTCTCTACTTTGTTCTGATTTTGGCGCTCTTTACTCCTGTCGTAACTCGCGTGCTCAGAAAAATTCGTCAACGAACACATTGACCATGAGCTGGATTACCAGATTATTTTTTAGTTCTGCCATTACGCAAGGTGCTATTTACGTCATTAGACCGATGATGACATATCGAGCACTTGAACTTGATGCTTCAAGCGCCACCATTGGTCTCATCGCCGCGGTCTATGCTCTTTTACCAGTTTTATTGGCACTTACATTTGGAAAACTGGTAGGAAGAATTGGTGAAGGAAAGTTTGTTATTGCAGGAACTTTTTTTATTGGGGTTTCTGCAGCAATCTTGCTTTATGCCCAATCAATTGCCTTACTTGCGGTAGGTGCAGCACTTTCTGGGTTGGCACATTTAGCGTGCATGGTTGGTGGACAAACAATGGTTGCCCTTAAGAGCCCTACTGAAAAATACGAGGATCATTTTGGCAAGTACACATTTAGCGCTTCATTAGGTCAGATGTTAGGACCTATTGGCGCAACTCTCGTAGCTGGTTCGACGGGTGTTCTCCCGCGGTCAACAAGTGCAGCATTCGCACTCGCACTTCTTCTTTCCGCGATTGCCATGGTGCCCGTTATTTCATGGCGCAATAACCCACCCACGGTTTATGCCCGCTTAGAAGATTCCGGAACTTTTATGGCTGCGCGAAAATTATTGAAGAAACCAGGAATATTTGCTGCTGTGTATACCTCACTTGCAATTTCATCTACAGCAGATATTTTGGTGGTTTTTCTTCCTCTGTACGGAAAAGAGAATCAATTTTCAGCACTTTCAATCGGAATCATCATCTCAATCCGTGCAGCCACATCTATGGCATCTCGGTTTTTCTTAGGATTTTTAAGTCGCCGCTTCACGACAAGGCAACTGCTTATTTCTACTAACCTCATCTCAATTGTGGGTTGTGCTGCAATGGCATTTGCCCCCAATCCAATTATTTTGGGTGTGATTGTTTTCTTTACTGGATTCTCACTTGGAGTTGGCCAACCATTAACTATGACCATGATTTCTCAATTAACAATGCCGGAAGAACGAGCCTTAGCTGTATCGACGCGATTAACGGGAAATCGATTAGGGCAATTTCTCATTCCTGCTGGGGCAGGGCTCTTGGCTGCAGGATCTGGCACCAAGGCGGTATTTGTGGGCCTTGCGACCTTAATTGGCACCACATTCCTGCCGCGCCCACGGGGCAAATGAGTTGATTTTGGGCGAATTTCCCTTATAAGCGCGCCTCGCCTAGAATTCCCCTTCGCGTCTCTTGCAATCCGCCTGGGTTGGAAGGGCTAAACCATGTTCGTTCACGAAAGACAAAAGTAGAAGGTAGTGCTCCTTGGCAAGTAAAGATGGTGCGATCGAAATCGAAGGCACTGTTGCTGAAGCTTTACCTAATGCAATGTTTCGAGTTGAACTAACAAATGGACATAAAGTTTTGGCACATATCAGTGGCAAGATGCGAAAGAACTACATTCGTATTTTGCCTGCCGATCGTGTGATTGTAGAACTCAGTCCATATGACCTTACAAAAGGTCGAATCATTTACCGTTACAAGTAATTGATTCGCCTCGAGTAAAAAAAGTTGTTGAACAAAGGAGAAATCGCGTGAAGGTTAATCCAAGCGTGAAGAAGATCTGCGACAAGTGCAAAGTCATTCGTCGCAAGGGTCGCGTTATGGTGATCTGCGAAAATCTTCGTCACAAGCAACGTCAAGGCTAAAGCTAAAGAAAAACAAAAACTAAATAAGAATCGCGTGATGCGACTTAAGCAGAAAGCTTAAGACCCCCGGACCGGTAGGCCAGGGCCTCGAAAGAATTCGAGGGAGCATTGCGGAGGACCTCCGGATACAGAATGGTTGAATAGATGGCACGTCTTGTTGGCGTCGATCTCCCGCGCGAAAAGCGCGTCGAGGTGGCGCTTACCTATATCTTCGGAATGGGTCTTACCCGTTCACAAGAAACACTCAAAGCAACTGGAATCTCTCCAGATACTCGCGTCAAAGATCTGCAAGAAGCAGAGCTCGCGAAGCTTCGTGAATTTATCGAAGCTAATTACAAAATCGAAGGTGATCTTCGCCGTGAAATCGCTGGCGATATCCGTCGTAAAGTTGAAATTCAGAGCTACCAAGGTATTCGTCACCGCAAGGGACTTCCGGTACGTGGTCAGCGCACACATACAAATGCTCGTACTCGTAAGGGTCCACGCGTAGCAATTGCCGGTAAGAAAATGGTGACTAAGTAATGGCCGCTCCTAAGACAAAAACTGCAGCCCCAGCAGCAAAGGGCAAAGTAAAGATTCGCAAGAAAGAGAAGAAGAACGTTGCTGTCGGTAAGGCTTTCATCAAGTCAACCTTTAACAACACCATCATCTCTATCACCGATCCAACCGGTGCTGTCATTTCATGGGCATCATCTGGCCAAGTTGGTTTCAAGGGTTCACGTAAGTCGACTCCATTCGCAGCACAGCTCGCCGCAGAAGCAGCAGCTCGTCGCGCACAGGAGCACGGCCTCAAGAAGGTAGATGTATTCGTGAAGGGACCTGGTTCCGGTCGCGAAACTGCAATCCGTTCATTGCAAGCAGCAGGACTTGAAGTTGGAGCTATCGCAGATACAACTCCAGCTCCACACAATGGCTGCCGCCCACCGAAACCACGTCGAGTTTAAGGAAAGGAAGAGAATAAATGGCTCGTTATATCGGAGCAGACTGCAAGCGTTGCCGTCGCGAAAAAGTAAAGCTCTTCCTTAAGGGCTCAAAGTGCGATGGACCTAAGTGTCCAATCGAAACTCGCCCATATCCACCAGGACAACATGGTCGTGGTCGCGCTAAGGAATCAGAGTATTTATTGCAGATGCGTGAAAAGCAGAAGTGCGCACGTATTTACGGTGTACTCGAAAGACAATTCCGTGGTTACTACGAAGAGGCTAACCGCCAACAAGGTAAGACTGGTGAAAACCTTCTTGTCATTTTGGAAACTCGTCTCGACAACGTTGTATTCCGCGCAGGTTTTGCAAAGTCTCGTGACATGGCTCGCCAGTTGGTTCGCCACGGTCACTTCTTGGTCAATGGTAAGAAGGTAAACATTCCTTCATATCGTGTCTCTCCAATGGACATCGTTGATGTTCTACCAAAGTCACACGACCTCACACCATTTATCGTCGCTAGCGCAGAGTTCGGTGAGAAGTCTGTTCCAGCCTGGATGGAAGTTGTGCCAGCACAAATGCGCATCATCATCCATGGCGTACCAGTTCGATCAGTGATCGATACTCAGGTTCAAGAACAGCTCATCGTTGAGCTCTACAGCAAGTAATTTTTACAGCCTTACCCCAAGAGGAAATCAAATAGTGGATTTCCACGAGAAGAAAGAGGAGCACAAGTGCTAATTGCACAACGCCCAACGCTTAGCGAAGAAGTAATTTCCGAGTACCGCTCACGTTTCATCATCGAACCGCTTGAGCCAGGATTCGGCTACACCCTCGGCAACTCAATGCGCCGTACCTTGCTCTCTTCTATTCCAGGAGCTGCAGTGACCAGCATTCGCGTTGCAGGAGCGCTTCACGAGTTCACCACTCTTGAAGGCGTTAAGGAAGATCTCACCGATATCGTCCTTAACATCAAGAACTTGGTGCTCTCAAGCGATAACGATGAACCATCAGTTATTTATATCCGTAAGTCTGGTGCTGGCACTGTAACTGGCGCAGATATTGCAGTTCCAAGCGGAGTCGAAGTTCACAATCCTGAACTTCACATCGCAACACTTAATGGCAAAGCAAATCTTGAAATCGAACTTACTGTTGAACGTGGCCGCGGTTACGTCACAGCAGTTCAGAACAAGCAAGCCGGAGCTGAAATCGGACGTATTCCAGTTGACTCAATTTATTCACCAGTACTTAAGGTGACCTATAAAGTTGAAGCAACTCGCGTTGAACAGCGCACCGACTTTGATCGCCTCGTGATCGATGTCGAGACTAAGCCATCAATGAAGCCACGCGATGCAGTTGCATCAGCAGGTAAGACTCTCGTAGAACTCTTTGGTCTTGCCCGCGAACTCAATCTCGATGCTGAAGGTATTGAGATGGGGCCATCTGTGATGGATGCTGCGCTCGCTGCAGATCTTGCACTTCCTATCGAAGATCTTGATCTCACTGTTCGTTCCTATAACTGCTTAAAGCGTGAAGGAATCCACACAGTCGGAGAACTCGTTAATCGCTCAGAGGCAGATCTACTCGATATTCGTAACTTTGGATCAAAGTCGATTGACGAAATCAAGGCGAAGTTAGTCTCAATGGGAATGTCGCTAAAAGATAGCCCAGCAGGATTTGATCCATCACAACACCAGAACTACAACGCATCAGATGAAGATTTTGCTGATGCAGATCAGGCATAAAGGAGAAGACCATGCCAAAGCCAACTAAAGGCCCACGTTTGGGTTCAGGCCCATCACACGAGCGCTTGATTCTTCGTACCCTTGCTGAGCAATTGTTCGAACACGGAAAGATCACAACAACAGAGGCAAAGGCAAAGCGCCTTCGTCCACTTGCTGAAAAGCTCATCACTTTCGGTAAGAAAGGTGATCTTGCTGCACGTCGTGAAGTTATGGCGCGTATTGCAAATAAGACCGTTGTTCACAATCTCTTTACTGTGATTGCTCCAACCTTTGCTAATCGCGAAGGTGGATACACACGTATTACCAAGATCGGTCCACGCAAAGGTGACAATGCACCTATGGCAGTGATCGAGCTTGTTTCAGATAAGTAATCCCAGTACACATTTCAATGGCGCAGCCCACTCTCTTTCCTGAGAGTGGGTTTCGTCGTTTACGGATGGATATTGCTTATGATGGAACAAATTTTTTCGGATGGGCAGCGCAACCAGGAAGACGTACTGTTCAGGAATTTCTTGAAGAAGTTATCACCCGAATTTCACGATGCGATGTAGAGACCATCGTTGCTGGGCGCACTGATGCTGGGGTCCATGCAACTGGGCAGGTGATTCATGTCGACTTACCTGATGCGATATTTGGTGCAGATTTAAGTTATCAAGATTTACAGTACAAACTCAATCGCATGCTGGATGATGATGTGCGGGTCATGGATATTTCTGATGCCCCAGCTGGATTCCATGCTCGATTCTCAGCGCTGCGCCGTTATTACAGCTACAAAATTCTTGATGCCAATAAGGCAGTTCCACCACTTCAACGTTACGACGTCGCATCCTGGTATCGCCCGCTCGATGTAGATCTCATGAATCAAGCGAGTGCGCTAGTGCTCGGCCATCATGATTTTGCAGCATTCTGTAAATTTAAAGAGGGTGGAACAACAATTCGTACCCTTGAAAAATATGAGTGGCGCCGCACTGATGATGGGCTACTGGTTGCTGATGTAGTCGCGGATGCTTTCTGTTATTCGATGGTGCGCAACTTAGTGGGCGCAGTTGTGTGCGTTGCCGATGGAAGAAAAGAGCCGGCATGGATGGGTGAATTACTTGCCAATAAAGAGCGAGTTTCAGATTCGCTTGTCTTTCCAGCTCGCGGCTTAACCTTGTATCAAGTGGATTATCCAAGTGCCGACCAGTTATTAGAGCGCGCTGAAAAGACGATTGGAAAACGCGCGTAGTGGGACATATCGATGTTGCGGGAGTTGAATATTCACTCTCTGATGGACGAGTGCTCCTTACCGATGTCTCCTTTCGTGTAGGTGATGGAGCCAAAGTTGCCCTCATTGGTCCTAATGGATCTGGCAAAACAACGCTGATGCGCATGATCTCTGGTGATATTTCTCCGGATTCAGGAACAGTCGCAATTACTGGCGGACTCGGTGTGATGCGACAGTTCATTGGTCCTGTGCGCGATGAAACAACTGTGCATCAACTCTTGCTCTCGGTGGCACCTGAGCGAATACGGGAAGCTGCCGCAAAAATTGCTGAAACTGAAAATGCAATGCAGTTAGATGAGAGCGAAAAGAATCAGATGGCTTATGCCCAAGCAGTTATTGATTGGGGTGATTGTGGTGGCTATGACTTCGAAGTTATCTGGGATAAATGTTGTACTGAAATGCTTGGTAAGACTTTCGAATCCGTTGCGCAGCGCCCAGTAAATACGCTCTCGGGTGGAGAACAGAAGAAATTAGTTTTGCGCGCACTTCTTGAAGGTCCAGAAGAAGTTCTCCTTCTTGATGAGCCTGATAACTACTTAGATGTTCCCTCCAAGCGATGGTTAGAGAGAGTTGTTTCGGAAACCAAAAAATCAGTGCTCTTTGTGAGCCACGACCGCGAACTTTTACAAAATACTGCAACGCGCATCGTCGCACTCGAACAGGGAGTAAGTGGCAATACGACGTGGACTCACGGCGGAAAATTTGATACCTGGCACGAAGCACGTCGGGCTCGTAATGAGAGATTTGCTGAATTGTTGCTCAGGTGGCAGCAAGAACATGAGCGACTAAAAGAGTTAGTTCGCACTTTGCAGGTTCAAGCAGCTAATTCGCCCGATATGGCAAGTAAATATCGCGCGATGCAAACTCGGTTACGTAAATTCGAAGAGGCTGGAGCGCCGGAAGCGCCACCAATCGAACAAGATGTCAAAGTTGGATTACGAGGCGGGCGCACAGGTTTGCGAGTTTTAACTTTTGAAAGCGTTGCCATTAAGAATGGGTCAGGGGAGTTTCTTACCGAGCCATTTGATTGCGAAGTTTTCTTCGGTGATCGAATTGCTATTTTGGGCAAGAACGGGACCGGAAAGTCGCACTTTTTCCGCATGATTTCTGGCGAAAAAGAAATCGAATATCAAGGCAATTTCAAAGTTGGTGCACGCGTTGAAATTGGATACTTTGCTCAGACACATTCCCACCCAGAGTTTGAGGGTAAGACTTTGCTTGAAATCTTGTGGGAGAGCTATTCCCTTCAACTAGGACCTGCCAAAAGCGTGCTACGTAAATATGAAATTGATAAACAGGCTGAGCAGAAATTTTCATCGCTATCAGGTGGGCAGCAAGCGCGTTTTCAAATTCTCTTATTGGAATTGAGTGGTTCAACCCTGCTCTTACTTGATGAACCAACAGACAATTTAGATCTAGCAAGTGCAGAATCACTCGAACGTGCAATCAACAATTACCAAGGAACTGTCCTTGCCGTGACACACGATCGTTGGTTCACCAAAGGTTTCAATCGATTTATCATTTTTGGGGCTGATGGCCGCGTCTATGAAAGTCCAGAGCCAGTCTTCGATTTTTGATAGCGGAAGTGCCCGGGATTTACGCAGGGCTTTAGCCCATTTTGACCCGCCCCCTGCATGAAAGGTAAAGTTCATCCCCTGCGCCACACCGGCGCCGCCTGACATACAGAGCACAGAGTCACACAGCAGAAGAAAGTAGAAGGTAGTACAGCATGCGTACATACAGCCCAAAGCCAGGGGACGTCGTCCGTAAGTGGCACGTTATTGATGCCCAAGATGTAGTTCTTGGTCGCTTGGCAACTCATGCTGCCGCACTTCTTCGCGGAAAGCACAAGACAACTTTTGCACCTCACATGGATATGGGTGACTTCGTCATTGTTATCAATGCCGAGAAAGTTGCACTGACAGGTACTAAGGCAATTTCAAAGTTTGCACATCAGCACTCAGGTTTCCCAGGTGGTCTTACCTCTACCGTATACGGCGAACTTATTGAGAAGCACCCAACACGTGCAGTTGAAAAGGCGATTAAGGGAATGCTTCCAAAGAACCGTCTTGGTCAGCAGATTGCATCAAAGCTCAAGGTTTATGCAGGCCCTGAGCACCCACATGCATCACAAGCTCCAACACCATATGTCTTTAGCCAAGTTTCACAAGTAGCGAAGTAAGGGATACGTAGACAATGTCAGATACAACTTTTAACGATGTAGATCTCGAAGACGAAGTTCCTACTTCATACACTTCAGCTACACCAGCGCCTGCTACAAACCGCAAGGCAATCACCGCTCCTGGCGCCGGCACAGGTCGCCGCAAGGAAGCAGTTGCTCGCGTACGTTTAGTTCCAGGAACAGGTCGTTGGGTCGTTAACGGTAAGACTCTCGAAGCGTATTTCCCAAATAAAGTTCACCAACAATTAGTCTCCGAGCCTTTCCGCACTGTTGGTGCTGAAGGTCAAAACGATGTCTTTGCCCGTATTAATGGTGGCGGAGTTTCAGGACAAGCAGGCGCACTTCGCTTAGGCGTTGCACGTTCACTCAATGAAATTGATACCGAAGCAAACCGTCCAGCGCTGAAGAAGGCTGGATTCCTTTCACGTGATGCACGTGTAATTGAGCGCAAGAAGTACGGCCTTAAGAAGGCACGTAAGCGTTCACAGTACTCAAAGCGTTAATCTCGAAAAAAGAGTGGCCATGGCTCTCTTTGGTACAGACGGGATTCGTGGTTTAGCTAACGGAGAATCACTTACTGCTGAAATAGCTCTTGATGTTGCCGTTGCCGCAGCTCACATCATGGTCGAATCTTCGAGCAATCAAGGTAAACGTCCCTTTGCAATTGTGGGACAAGATTCCCGCGCATCTGGAGAATTTTTAGAAGCTGCAGTAACTGCAGGGCTCGCTAGCGCTGGCGTTGATGTTGTCCGAGTAGGTGTTCTTCCGACTCCTGCGATCGCCTTTCTCGTTGCAGAAACTGGTGCAGATCTTGGGGTCATGATTTCGGCATCACATAACCCAATGCCTGATAACGGCATCAAATTATTTTCACGTGGTGGCGGAAAGTTAGATGATGCAATTGAAGCGGCAATTGAAAAGCGCATGGGCGAACCTTGGGTACGTCCAACTGGTCGAAACGTTGGCCGCATTACCTTTGATGACACCGCTGAAACTCGCTATGCCAATCATTTGCTTGCATCTGTGACTACTCCACTTGCTGGATTGAAGATTGTTGTTGATTGCGCAAATGGTGCAGCCTCACATGTTGCACCGCGCACCTATGAAAAAGCGGGTGCGACAGTTATCGCAATTCATCACCAACCAGATGGTTGGAATATCAATGAAAACTGCGGTTCAACTCATCTGGAAGATTTACAAGCGCGCGTGATTGCAGAAAAAGCAGACTTTGGTATCGCTCATGATGGTGATGCTGATCGGTGTTTAGCGGTAGATGCCCACGGTGAAATTGTTGATGGAGATGCCATCATGACTATCTTGGCGCCTTATCGTGACTGGGAAAC
>OGWM01000035.1_pt1 | contig 18239 bp, 17 predicted proteins | sample 1576041 | NCBI WGS metagenome assembly OGWM01 (sample SAMN07581538, study PRJEB24739) | freshwater metagenome | place: Singapore | collected 2015-01
CAATCTTCATCTTTTCTAGTTGGATAACCGTGTTTATTAAAAAGATTTAAACTAAGTGTTCTTAGTTCATTTACCTCTTTAATATCAGTAATAGTATTCATGTTGGTTAGATTGCTTTTTGAAATTCCTTGTAGCCAATCTTATCGAGTTCTTGTGCAAGCTTAGAACAGCCCGTTTTAACAATAGTTCCATTCACCATAACGTGCACGAAATCTGGTTTGATATAATCTAATAATCTTTGATAGTGGGTAATGATTAAGAAAGATCTATTGGGTGATCTTAAAGCGTTTACTCCATCTGCAACTATTCTAAGAGCATCAATGTCTAATCCTGAATCTGTTTCATCTAAAATTGCAAGATCTGGTTCTAGAAGTGACATTTGTAAAACTTCATTACGTTTTTTCTCTCCTCCAGAAAAACCAACGTTTAAAGCTCTACCTAATTGCTCATCTTTAATGCCAAGTTTTTTAGCGTGTTGTTTAACTAAAGATAAAAATTCAACTACATCTACTTCTTTTTGACCTTTTGCTTTTTTAACTGCATTCAGTGATGTTTTTAAAAAATTATTCATAAATACCCCTGGAATTTCAATTGGGTATTGGAATGCTAAAAATATTCCCTTCTGTGCTCTTTCATCAGCCTCAAGATCGATAATGTTTTCATTTTTAAAGATAATCTTTCCATCAACTTCATAGCCATCTTTGCCAGCTAATACGTATGAAAGTGTGCTTTTTCCAGAACCGTTTGGTCCCATAATAGCGTGAACTTCACCTTTACCGATCTTAAGATTAAAATCTTTTAAGATTTTTTTATCAGCTACACTTACATTTAATTTTTCAATACTTAACATTAACCAACGCTCCCTTCTAAGCTGATGCTAACTAATTTTTGTGCTTCTACGGCAAATTCCATGGGAAGCTGTTGGAGTACTTCTTTACAAAAACCGTTTACAATTAAACTTACTGCTTCTTCTTGATTTAAACCTCTTTGCTTGCAGTAAAATAGTTGCTCTTCACTAATCTTAGATGTGGTTGCTTCATGTTCTGTTGTTGATGTTGAATTTTTATTATCAATATATGGAACTGTGTGAGCGCCACATAAGTTACCAACTAATAATGAATCGCACTGAGTATAATTTTTAGCATTACTTGCTTTTGAATGAATACTTACAAGGCCTCTATAAGTATTATCCGCATGACCCGCTGAGATACCTTTTGAAATAATTCTACTTTTTGTATTTTTACCAAGATGGATCATCTTAGTTCCAGTGTCTGCTTTTTGATAATTATTTGTAATTGCAATTGAATAAAACTCACCCGATGAGTTATCGCCTTGCAAAATACAGCTTGGATATTTCCAAGTAATCGCAGAACCCGTTTCAACTTGCGTCCAAGAAATTTTAGAATTTTTTCCCTTACAAATTCCACGTTTTGTTACAAAATTATAAATTCCACCTTTTCCCTCCTTGTCTCCTGGATACCAGTTTTGAACTGTTGAATATTTAATCTCAGCATCATCAAGTGCGATTAGTTCAACATTTGCAGCATGGAGTTGATGCTCATCTCTCATCGGTGCAGTGCAGCCTTCTAAATAACTTACATAACTTCCTTTATCTGCAATAATTAAGGTTCTTTCAAACTGACCCGTGTTTGATGCATTAATTCTAAAATATGTAGAAAGTTCCATTGGGCATCTAACGCCTTCTGGAATGTAAACAAATGAACCATCTGTAAATACTGCAGAATTTAAAGTTGCAAAGTAGTGATCTGTTAAAGGAATAACTGAACCTAAATATTTTTTAACAAGCTCAGGATGTTTTTGTACAGCTTCAGAAATTGAACAGAAAATAACTCCAATATCTTCTAATTTCTTTTTAAAGGTTGTTGCAACAGAAACAGAGTCAAATACTGCATCAACTGCAACTCCTGCTAATCTTTTTTGTTCATTAAGGGGTATGCCTAATTTTTCATAAGTCTTTTTAATTTCAGGATCAATTTCATCTAATGACTTTGGTCCTTCCTTAAAACCTTTTGGCGCTGAGTAATAATATAAAGCCTGATAATCAATTTTAGGGTACTGGGGTTTTTGCCAGTTTGGCTCGGTCATTGATTGTAATCTCTCAAATGCTTTTAATCTCCACTCCAGCAACCACTGTGGCTCTTTCTTTTGTTTAGAAATAAATTCAATAACTTCTTTATTAAGACCCTTTGGAGCTCTTACCGATTCAACATCTGTTACAAATCCATAAGCATAGTCCTGCTTAATTTGTTCTTGGATTAGATTATCTGACATTTAAAGCTCCATTTTTAAAACAATCCAACTTCCAAACATTAAAGAAAGTCTCAACCTGCTCTTTTGTTGAATCCCAACCTAAGCTTACTCGGATAGCTGAATGAATATATTTATCATCTACCTTCATTGCTTTTAAAACATGAGAAGGTTCAACTTTTCCAGATGAACAAGCAGCGCCTGAACTTACACAAATACCCTTTTGATCAAGGGCAATCACTTGGTTTTCACTCGTCATTGAAGGATAGGCAAAATAGCAAGTGTTTCCTAATCTATCTGTATCTTCACCAAAAATTTTAATTTCATTAGACAATTTTTTTAAATTTGTCTCTAATAAATCTCTATTATTTTTAATTTCAGAATTGCAAATTCTAGTTAAATTTTTAACTTCATTAATAGCCTCACTAAAGCCAACAATTCCTAAAAAGTTTTCTGTACCAGATCTTAAATTCTTCTCTTGGCCACCTCCTATAATTTCAGGAGAGATATTGTTTCTTAAATTAATTAATAAAGCACCAATTCCTGTGGGTCCGCCAATTTTATGTGATGAAATTGAAAACAAATCTACATCAAGACTATCTAAATCAATTTCAATTTTTCCAAGGCTTTGAACGCCATCACAATGAATAATACCATTATATTTTTTTACAATTTTTGATATTTCTGTAATTGGGTGAATAATTCCAGATTCATTGTTAGCAAACATAATGCTAACTAAAAATGAACTTGTTTGCTTTGATAGTAATTCTTCAATTTCTTTTAAATTAACTGTGCCATTTGAATTTGTTTTAAAGAATTTCTTTTCAATATCTAAATTTTTAACGACATCAATGACGGAAGCATGCTCTGTTTCAAGAGAATATATAGTTTTAGTATTATTTTTTTTAATAAATCCTTTAATTGCTAAATTATTTGATTCTGTAGCTCCGCTAGTGAAAATCAAATCATAGTTCTTTGCTTTTAAAGTAGATAAAATATTTCTTCTTGCTTCTTCAACAATTTTTTTAGAATTTCTACCAATCTTATGAACTGATGAAGGATTTCCAAATTCTTCAAACTTTATATTCTGAATTTTTTTAATTACATTTTTATGCAAAGGAGCTGTAGCGTTATAATCAAAATAAATCATCTATTCATTCCTTGGGGTTGATTTATTGAGTTTTCAAATGGGATGTTTCTTGGAATTTTATTCTCTAAAACATCAAGTAAAGTAACTGATGTAAAATAATTATTAATATGTCTTGATAAGCCATCCCAAAGATTGTGGGTGACGCATTTAGTTGTTTTACCTGTGCATCCTTTTTTAGATTTTAATTTGCATTTTGTAGTTTTGATATCTTCATTTACTGCCTCAATAACAGAAGAAAGATAAATTTTATTTGGATCTCTTGAAAGTTTATAACCTCCTAGATTACCTCTAACACTCGTTACTAAATCTTTCTTTTTTAACTTTAAAAATAACTGTTCTAGAAAAGAAAGAGAAATACCCTGTCTCATAGAGATATCGCTAAGACTCACTGGTTTTTGCTGCTTATTAAAAGTAGCAAGGTCAGCCATCGCCATTACAGCGTATCTACCTTTTGCTGTCAGTTTCATTGTAAATTAATGATTAATTTTCAATAAATTTAGCTATTCCTACTAATTTAGTCAACTTTAAAAAAAAACCAAAACTCAATTGCTTTTATGGTATAAGAGCCGCTTGTTAAAAAAAAATTCTTCTAAATTCAATGAACATAGTTAATCCAGCAGGAACTTTTATTAATGGACCAGATGGAAAACTAGAAGCTAAATACGTTCAAGGAAAAAGTCCCACAGCACCAACTGTTTTAATACTTCACCCTCATCCAGAGTACGGTGGAACTATGAATAATAAAGTAGTCTACAATGCATTTCATACATTTCTTAAAAATGGATTTTCGGTTTGTCGTTTTAATTTCAGAGGTGTTGGTAAGAGTGAAGGTAAGTTTGATAATGGTCAGGGAGAATTATCAGATGCCGCAGCGGTTTTAGATTGGATACAAAGACAAAATCCTAATACTAATGAAAGCTGGATTGTTGGTTTTTCATTTGGTTCTTTAATTTGTATGCAACTATTAATGAGAAGACCGGAAATTTATAGATTTATAGCAATTTGTCCTCAACCAAATATTTATGATTTTAATTTTTTAGCACCCTGTCCTTCCTCAGGTATGGTTTTATATGCATCCAATGATCAACTAGTTCCGCTAGATGCAACAAAAACTTTAGAAACTAAACTTAAAAATCAAAAGAGTATTAATGTAGATTTTGTAAAAATTGAAGGGGCAAATCATTTTTTTGCAGGTAAAGATAAAGAATTTAATGGCGCTATAGAAAAGTATATTAAAAAAGAATCTAGATTTTAATTAGAATAAATAATCCCACCTGTAACCGCCGTACTTACTCCTGTTGTTGTTGGAAGTGATAAATATTTTTTCTCTAAACTTCTTATTGCAAGATAAGCAAAGGCTTGGGATTCAATAAAATCTCCAGCAAGTTTATAATGATCAATTGGTTCAACGCTAACATTTAAAATTTTTGATAAAAATTTAATTAAAGTTTTATTCTTTCTACCTCCTCCAACTAATATAATTTTATCTTTTTTTTCTTTAATGTTTTTAACAAAATTTGCTATTAAATTTGCAGTTATGCTTACAAGAGTAGCAGCACCATCTTCTAATTTAAGACCTCTAAATTGAGCAATATTGAAATCAGTAATATCTAATGATTTTTTTTTATCGTGGTAGATATAATGATTTAAAAAATCCTCTTTTATTAATGAGTTTACTTCACCTTTTCCTGAAATATTTCCTTCCCTATCAAATTCCAGGTCTTTTGAGTTTAATCTGATCCATTGATCTAATAAGCAATTACCTGGACCAATATCATTGGAATGAATTATTGAATTTTCAAAATAACTGCCATTCGCAATACCTCCAATATTAATAATCACACCATTATTTATTAAGTTTAAATTTTTTAAAATTTGTCCGTGGTAAAGAGTAACTAAGGGTGCGCCCTGTCCTTTATTTTGAATATCATTATCTCTAAAATTAAAAACAACTTTCGTTTTAAGTAACTGCGTCATCAATTCAGGATTGCCTAATTGAAAAGTAAAACCTTGCTCAGGCTTATGAATTAAAGTGTGACCGTGATAACCAATTAAATCTAATTTGATTGTCACATTATTCTTTAAGAATTCATTAATTGCTTCCACATGCAATAGAGTAATCTTCCTAGATAAATCATTAATAAGAGGTTTTTTTAAGGTTAAATCGTCTTTTTGCAAAACCTCTTTTCTAATATTTATTAATTCATTTTTAAAATCTGGAGTGTATTGGTAAAAAAAATTATCGACAATTGTAGTATCACTTTCTCCATCAGAATTTATAATTGAAAGATCAATTCCATCCATAGATGTGCCGCTCATAGTTCCTAAAGAAATGTATTTACTCATTTTATATAGATTTAATAATATTTAATTTTGTATAATACTATCTTATTGGATGAATCAGAATCTTATCAAAACCTTTCAAGAACGAGGATATTTTAATCAGTGCACTGATTTAGATAATCTTAACAAACTCTTAGATAATAAAAAAATTAAACTTTATATCGGTTTTGATTGCACTGCTCCAAGTTTGCATGTTGGCAGTTTAGTGCAAATCATGTGTCTTAGACTGTTTCAACAATTTGGTCACACTCCAATTGTTTTATTAGGAGGGGGCACGACAATGGTCGGTGATCCATCAGGTAAAGAGGAGAGTAGAAAAATTCTAACAAGCGCTGAAATTAAAAAAAATACTTCTGGTATCAAAAAAGTTTTTAATAAGTTTTTAAACAGTAAAGGTTCTAATAAATTTATTTTTTTAAATAATGAAAAATGGCTCACTAAAATTAATTATATAAATTTTTTAAGAGACTATGGAAAACATTTTACTATTAATAAAATGTTAACCTTTGATAGTGTTAAACTTCGACTGGATAGAGAGCAATCCTTAAGTTTTTTAGAATTTAATTATATGATCTTACAGGCCTACGACTTTCTTGAGCTTAACAATAAAAATGATTGTACCCTTCAAATTGGTGGATCCGATCAATGGGGAAATATTATTAACGGAATTGAATTAATAAGAAGAGTGAATGGAAAAGAGTCTTACGGATTAACTACTCCGCTCATCACAACAAGCTCTGGAGCTAAAATGGGCAAAACCGAAAAAGGGGCTGTGTGGTTAAATGAAAAACAAACATCTGCTTATGAATACTGGCAGTTCTGGAGAAATGTGAATGACGCTGATGTATTTAAATACCTAAGGCTGTTCACTGAGCTTCCATTAGATCAGATTTCAGATTTTGAAAATAATAAATCAAGAAATATTAATGATTTTAAAGTTATCCTTGCAAATGAAGCAACTAAAATTCTTCATGGCGATAATGCAGCATCCAATGCTGAAGCCACTTCTAAAAAAACATTTGAAGATAAATCCTTCGGTGATGATCTTCCAAAAATTGAGATTAAAAAAAAAGATCTAAATAATGGAATTAAGTTTAACGATTTAATTATTAAAATTAATTTTGCAAAATCTAATGGTGAATATAGAAGAAATATCGCTAATAAAGGTTATAGAATTAATAATGAAATTGTAATGGATGAAAAAAAAATTATTACAAAAGATGATTTTAATGGTGAAAAAGTTATTAAAGTCTCATTTGGAAAAAAACAGCACGTCTTAATTGAGGCTATTTAGAAGTCCTAAATATATCTACAAATCTTTGAACAAATCTTGGAGTTATTGTTCGAACAGGATTTATTGAAGTTTCAAAATTGTTATCTTTTCCTTTAATCTTAAAGCTCACACCAAAAACTCCATCTCCACTTTTTCCCGTTAAAATCTGCCCTAGGATTGGAATATTGGATAAAAGTCGATTAACTTCATAGGCTGGGATTAAATTTCCATCCAAACTCACAAAGTCATCTAGATTATTAATTCTACCCTCCACAATAAAACCGAGAGATGGCCCTGTTCCATAAAAATCTTTAAAGGTGAAAAATTTTTCATCATTTTCGTAAACAATAACAGTGTTATCGAATCTAATTCCCTCACCTTTTAAAGTGTCTAAAATTCCCGTCACTGAAGCAAGAGACAATATTTGTGCAAGCACTGGTATTTCTCTAATTTTAAAATCAGAAATAATAATTTTTCCTTTAGAAAAAGTTGCGCTTAAATCTTCAGAGGTAAATTCTAATTTTCCTTTTTCAAATCCTTTTATAAAACTAAATCCTGCAATAAACGGTCTTGCTCGATCTGAGAGCATATAAGTTGTTAAATTTCCATTTTTATTCTTACTGATCTTGATACTAATTTTTTCTTTATTAGAAAAAACTCCATTGGCATCTAACTTAGTAAATTTCCCATTTAATATTGTCCCAGTTAAATTAAAATCACGAATATCATCGTTAGTTCCGGTATCAACGGTATCTAAATTAGCACTAATGGTTCCATTAAATTTTTTTGAAACAACATTTGAAGGTTTTGAACTTGTAAGGCTATCGATAATATACTTAGCATCTAATTTTTTTCCTGTGATTTCTATATGATTAATATTACTTTTTTTAGATGAGATAATTTTAAAATTACTTTTGTCGGTATTAACGACGATACTATTAAGAGATGTTATAGAAAAGTTTTCATCAAAATTTAAGTCAAATAACTCAATATTGTTTTTGCCAGCATTAATTGCAACTTTTTCTAACACTGAAGCGTTTTTCTTAATCTCGCCTTTTAAAAGAATCTGCCCATCATCATTTAATAATTTATTAAAATTAATAGGAGAAAAATTAATTAAACTTTTCTTAATATCTATTCGTGTATCGAAATAATATTGATCCTTATTAACATTTAATTGTACATATAATTTTGAAGAGCCTTTAATATATTCTGGCTTAAATACTTTTTGCCAATTCACAAAATTTATATCTGAAATAATATTAATCTTTGAAGTTTTTTTATTAAGATCAGAGTTTATTTTAAAATCTAATGTATCATTTTGATTAAAAATTATTCCATTAACAAAAAAATTTGTTTTATCAAAATCGACTTTAAATTTTCCATTCTTAAACTTTCTATTTTTTTCATCCAAAACATTAGGGTAAGCGCCTTGCAACAAATCTAATTCAAGATTTACAATATCTGCTTTTCCTTTAACGGATGTATTAAGTAGATTTCCTTTTTTATCAAACTCTAAGTCAATTTTGTTAGTTGCTGTAGTTGAGAATGATAATTTTTCTATGTTTTTAGTAACATCTTCTAATGCTGCTATCTTTAAATTTTTAAATTCTTTTAATGAATTAAATTTTCCAGTTAAATTTAAATCAAGGGATGCTTTATAGGAATCTGATGATTCAGTTACGAAAATTTTAGATTTATCAAAATTTAAACCTGCGGCTGATCCCGATGAAATATTAATGTTTAACTCGTTATTTTTATATTCAATATCTGCATTAATATTTTGAAACTCAGGCAGTTCATTTGAGATAACAAAGGACGTATCTTTAATACTGCCTAAAAACTCAATTTTTAAAGTTTCTTCGTTATATATTTTTAAATCTCCTTTAATAAAGCCTTTCTTAACTTTGTTATCAAGATAGCCTTTCTGACCATCTTCTAAAAAAACATCACGAATTAAATTAATACTTTTTTCAAATGAGTTTTCTGAAAATTTTACTTCTACAAATTTAGGATTGTAATTGCCTTTAATTGCAGAAAAAATACCAACACCAAAATTAGTTTGATAAATATTAGTAAGATCTCCTTTATGATAAAGTTTTGGCTGATTAAGACTAAATTTAACTGCAAAATCTTTAATATCTAAGCTTACTCTTGTATCTTTAAACTCTAATTTAACTTTCTTGTACTGATCGTTAAACTTTTTTTGAATTAGGTCATTGAAATTTGAAGTATGAAATCCAAAGGATAAAAAAATAATAATTCCTATAAAGACTGCTAATACAATTAATAAAATTTTATTTCTTTTAGCCATTAATGAATTCCTTGATAAACGGATGCTTCTAAAAATACCGAAATATCTCCATCGAGTACTTTTTCTGGATTTGTTACCTCGATATTAGTTCTGTTGTCTTTAACAAGTTGGTAAGGTTGTAAAACATAATTTCTAATTTGACTTCCCCAACCAATTTCTTTTTTTGAATTTTCTAAATTATCAGAGTCTTTTTGTTTTTTCTGCATCTCAAGCTCATAAAGTCTAGCTTTTAACATATTCATCGCTGTTTCTTTATTTTTATGCTGCGATCTTTCATTTTGACACTGGACAACTATACCTGTTGCAATATGAGTTATTCTTACGGCGCTATCTGTAGTATTTACGTGCTGTCCACCTGCTCCACTGGATCTATAAGTATCTATTCGAATGTCTTTTTCTAAAATTTCAATATTTATATTTTCATTTACAACTGGGTAGACCCATGCACTTGCAAAACTTGTGTGTCTTCTTGCTCCCGAGTCAAATGGCGAAATTCTAACCAAGCGATGAACTCCAGATTCTCCTTTCAACCAGCCATATATAAACTGCCCTGTTATTTTAATCGTAGATGATTTAATCCCAGCTTCCTCACCTCTGCTCTCATGAATAAGTTCAACTTTATAATTATTTTTCTCAGCCCATCTTGAATACATTCTTCTTAACATCTCTGCCCAGTCCTGGCTTTCTGTGCCTCCTGCCCCTGCATGAATTTCAACGTAGGCATCAAGTGCATCATTTTCATTAGATAAAAAACAAAGTAATTCAATTTTCTTTAATTTTTCTAAATTACTTTCAAATGATTTATTTAAATCTTTAGCAAGAACCTCATCATTTTCTTTAATGGCTATATCTAAAAGATCTTTATTGTCTAAGTGCTCTTTAGAAATAAAATCGTAGTTATTTTTTATTTCTAATAAAAAATTTCTTTGTTTTATTACTTTTTCGGCGTTTTTTTGATTGCTCCAGAAATCTTGAAGCTCGGTTTGTGCTGTTAGATCTGTGATTTTTTTATCAACTTGATTTTTATCAAAGATACCCCCTTATGTTATCTAAGGATTTTGCTATTTTTTCTGCGATATTTTTAACTTCGATCATTTTAAATAATCAGTTTTTATGAATAATTTATTAAATAACTTAATAACTTTACAACGATTTGCTTAAATTATTAAGATTTAAATAGATATTTTAACAAAGATGTTTATTATAATAATTAAGAAACAAATGAATTTTATGTCATTAAAAATTAATCAAAAATTTAGGAATTTATTATCATGTCTAAGGATTTACTCATCGATGCTTCGCATCCAGAAGAAACTAGAATTGCTATCAAGTCCGATAATGGAATTGAGGAATATGAATATGAAAATATTCATCGCAAAAATCTAAAAGGAAACATCTACTTAGGTAAAGTAAGTAGAATAGAACCGTCATTACAAGCCGCATTTGTTGATTTCGGAAACGAAAGACACGGGTTTTTAGCTTTCAACGACATTCAATCAGATTATTATCAAATCCCTCAAGCAGATAAAGATCGAATTAAAAAAGAAGAGGAAGAAGCACGAACAAAACTTTTAGAGGAAAACGATAAAGAGATTGTTGAACATGCTGAACAAAGTGAAAATATTAATCTACAAGATAAGAATTCATCTACGGGAGATCAAGATGAAGATAACATCGGAAACAAAGCATCTGATGAAGATCTTAATGTAAACGAAGAAAGTCATCTTGATAATAAGCCTAAAAACAATAGAAGTTTTTACAGATTCAAAAGATATCGTATTCAAGAAGTAATTAAGCCTGGACAAATAGTTTTAATTCAAATCGTAAAAGAAGAGCGTGGAAAAAAAGGTGCCGCTCTTACAACTTTTATATCACTTGCAGGAAAATATATTGTTTTAATGCCTAACACCGCTAAAGGGGGTGGGATTTCTCGAAAAATTTATAGTTCCAGCGATAGAAAAAAAATTAAGGAAATTATTAATGACTTAGAACTTCCAAAAACAATGGGGTTAATTGTTAGAACTGCTGGAGCAAATAAAACTAAAAATGAAATTAAAGATGATCTAACAAACCTACTGAATACGTGGGAAGAAATAAGAAAAAATACATTAAAATCAATTGCTCCAAGTACAATCTATGAAGAAGAAGATTTAATTGCAAGAGCGATTAGAGATTTTTACACTAAAGATATCGATAATATTATCGTTGATGGTGACAAGGCTTTTGAAGCTGCAAAAAAATATGCAAAAAAAATCTCAAGTACCCATGTAAAAAATATTAAAAAATATAAGGGAAAGATTCCTATATTCCATCATTATAATATTGAAAAATATTTAAATTCAATCTTTGAACCTAGAATAGAATTAAGATCCGGAGGCTATATAATCATCAGTCCAACAGAAGCTTTAGTTTCAATCGATATTAACTCAGGTAGATCCACTAGAGAAAGAAATGTTGAAAAAACAGCTTTGACAAATAATTTAGAAGCAGCAGAAGAGATCGCAAGACAAGTTAAATTGAGAGATTTGGCTGGTCTTATTGTTATAGATTTTATCGACATGGAAAATTATTCCAATAAACGTTTAGTTGAGAGAAAACTAAGAGAGTCATTAAAAAACGATAAGGCAAGAATCCAATTTGGAAGAATAAGTAATTTTGGTCTTCTTGAAATGACAAGACAAAGACTAAGAGAGAGTTCAATTAAATGGGAAATTCAATTATCAGTGGACTCATTTGCTCTTAAAATAATTAAATTATTAGAAGAAAGAGCCTTCAGTAATCCTAAAATTAAAATCATAGACTTAAGTTTATCAAAAAAAATAATTGATATAATCAATAATAATTATTCAACTGAGCTCAAATTCTTTAAGGACAAATATAAATTTAAAATTAATTTAATTCAAAATTCTGAATTTTTAAGCAACGAATTTTTATTTAGTTTTTATGATTCTAAAAAGAAACTAATTAACGAATTTAATGGCACTGAAATTAAAGAACCCTCTTTAAAAGAAAATCAAGTAAGTTCTTCTATAGAAGAAACTAAAGATAATTCAGAACAAAAAGAAGAAATTTCTGAAGAAAAAAAATATAATGGATACAAAGATAAAAGAAAAAAATTCTTTAGTAAAAATAGATTTAAAGAAAATAAAAGACCTAAAAAAAAAGAAACTGAACCTACTAAAGAAATAATTTAATTACTCAATAAGTCCTTCAAATGGACTTGATGGATTTGCAGTTACTTTTTTCTTAATTCTTCCTGCAATAAAAGATTTTCTTCCTGCAATCACTGCATCCTTCATAGCCTCGGCCATTAAAATTGGATTTTTAGCCTCAGCTACTGCGGTATTAATTAAAACTCCATCACAACCTAATTCCATTGCAATAGCAGCATCGGAAGCACAACCTATTCCTGCATCAACAATAACTGGTACTTTAGATTGTGTCTTAATAATTGATATATTAAATCTATTTTGAATTCCTCTTCCTGAACCAATGAGTGATCCAAGAGGCATAATAGCTGCTGCTCCCATATCCTCTAATTGTTTACAAAGTATAGGATCATCTGATGAGTAAACCATAACTTCAAAATTTTCTTTTTTTAAAACTTTTAAAGCTTCAATAGTTTCAATCATATTTGGATATAAAGTTTCTTTATCTCCAAGCACCTCTAATTTTACAAGATTCCATCCTCCTGCATCTCTAGCTAATCTTAAAGTCCTTAGTGCCTCTTCTGCCGTGTAACAGCCTGCAGTATTTGGAAGATAAGTAATTTTTTTAGGATTTAAAAAATCAACAAGCATAGGTTCTTTTGGATTTGTAACGTTCACTCTTCTTACTGCAACAGTTACAATTTCAACTTCAGCAGCTTGAATTGCTTTTGCTGTTTCTTCAAAACTTTTATATTTTCCTGTTCCAAGAATAAGACGGGATTTATATTTTTTTCCAGAAATAATTAAATCTTGCAATTAACCGCCTCCTATAAAGTGAACAATCTCAACTCGATCTTTAGCTGATAATAATTTTTTAGCATAATTATCTCTTGGTACGACTTCTTCATTAATTTCTATAGCTACTTTTTTTTCTGAAATGGACAATGTCTCTAACAAAGAAATTATATTAGTTTTTTCTTTTATATTATAAGGTTTTCCATTCAAAAAGATTTGTATCATGTTGGATTTAGGCTATTTTTAAATTATAACATATCACTTTCTTATATGAATATAGTAATTATTAATGGTCCAAATCTTAATCTTTTAGGTGAAAGAGAGCCTAAGATTTATGGAAAAGAAACTCTTAAATCGATTGAGAAGAAATGCAAAGACCATGCTAAAAAAAATAAAATTAAAGTAGATTTTTTTCAGTCTAATATTGAAGGTGAAATCGTAACTAAGATTCAAAAATCTAGAGATAAATTTGATGGTTTAATAATTAATGCTGCAGCCTTTACTCATACATCAGTTGCAATTTTAGATGCTTTAAATCTTGTTAAAATACCTAAAATAGAAATTCATATATCGAATATTTTTCATCGAGAAGAATTTCGTCATAAGTCATTAATTAGTAGCGCAGTTAATGGTATAATTTGCGGCTTAGGATCTTATGGTTATATTTTAGCAATAGACGCTATTAAAAAAATAATTAAAGATAACAAATAATGAAAATTGATAAAAAAATTATTAAAGAACTTTCAGATTATTTAGACGAATTTAATTTAACTGAAATTGAATATTCTGAAAATAACGTAAAGTATAAAGTTAGCAAATCTAACAAAGGCATTGTTCATGAACAAATCATATCAAATGATACTCAATCAAAATCATCGTCTCCTATTTCCTCGCCTGCTGCTACTAACAATATAAATAAAGCTAATATTATTAAGTCTCCTATGGTTGGAACTGCTTATCTGGCTCCAGAACCCGGTGCAAAACCATTTGTAACAGTTGGGACTAACATTAAGAAAGGTCAAACAATTATTATTATTGAAGCGATGAAAACCATGAACCATGTTCCATCTACTAAAGATGGGGTGGTTAAGAAAATATTAGTAACCGATGGTGAAGCAGTAGAATTTGATCAGGACTTAATCCTAGTCGAGTAAATGATTAAAAAAATACTTATAGCAAATAGAGGCGAAATAGCCGTACGAGTGATACGAGCTTGTAAGGAACTTGAAATTGCAACTGTTGCTGTGCACTCCACTGCTGATAATGAGTCTATGCATGTTAGGCTTGCTGATGAAAGTATATGTATTGGATCTCAAAAAGCTCAAGATAGTTATCTAAATATTCCCTCTTTAATATCAGCCATAGAAATTACAGGTGCAGATGCCGTTCACCCTGGTTATGGATTTCTATCTGAAAACTACAAATTTGCAGAAATCTTAGAACAGCACAAAATTAAGTTCATAGGTCCAAGCTCAGAACTGATTAGAAAAATGGGTGATAAGATTGAAGCTAAAAAAATAGCAAAAAGTTTAGGTCTTCCAATTGTCTCTGGTTCTGAAACAGGAATTAAAGAAGTTAGTGAAGCTATAAAAATATCAAAACAAATAGGTTTTCCCGTGCTTATTAAAGCAGCTGGTGGTGGTGGTGGAAAGGGAATGAGAATTGTTCATTCTGAAGATAAATTAGAAGAAAATATTAAAATTGCCCAAACAGAAGCTAAGAAATTCTTTAATAATGAAGAAGTTTTTATTGAAAAATTTTTTGAAAATCCAAGACATATTGAAGTTCAAATTTTATCTGATGGTAAGGATAATACGGTACATTTAGGAGAAAGAGACTGCTCTGTTCAAAGAAGATATCAAAAAATAATAGAAGAAAGTCCTTGCCCAGTTATAAATGAAGAGCAAAGAAAATACTTACTTGATGTTTCTGTAAATGCCATTTCAAAGCTTGGTTACGAAGGAGCTGGAACACTTGAATTTATTTATGATAAAGGAAAATTTTATTTTTTAGAAATGAATACAAGATTACAAGTGGAACATCCTGTTACGGAAGAAGTGACTGGAGTTGATCTTGTAAAACGTCAAATTGAAATAGCATCAACAGGTAAATTAAATTTACAGCAAAAAGATATTACATTCTTTGGTCATGCAATTGAATGTAGAATTAATGCCGAAGATCCTAGTAAAGATTTTTTACCAAGTGCTGGCACAATAAAAACTTATAATCAACCCTCAGGTCCTGGAACAAGAGTTGATAGTTGTGTATTTCAAGGATGCAAAATTCCACCTTACTATGATAGTTTAGTTGCAAAACTTATTTGCCATGGCAGAGATAGAACTTCTGCAATTTCTAGATTAAAAAGATCTTTAGACGAATTTGTTATTGAAGGAGTAAGCACAACAATTGATCTTCATAAAAAAATATTAAGAAACGAAGATTTTATTAATTCAAAATATGATGTAAATTGGCTTTCAAAGACTAAATTTTATTAGTTTTAAGGTCGCCAACTTTCGTAATCAGGCTTACTCTGTGGTTTATATTTATTTGGATTATAAGCTTCTTCAGTACCTGTTTTATTTTCTTGATGATCTTTCTGCCATTCATATTTTGAAAATTCAGCCTTAGTTGGAACTTCTTTTATTATATGATGTATCCAAGCATGCCATTCAGGTGGAATTTTTGTAGCTTCCACATCAGAATTAAAAATAACCCATCTTCTATCTTTGCTATCGACATAATATTTATTTTTAGAGTCATCAATGCCGACAAGTTTTCCAAAAAATAGTGTATTTAAAAATGTTCCAATTGTTTGACCATTCCACCAAGTAAAAATAATTTTAAGAAAATTAATCATTATAAAAATTTATATGTTTAAGATATCCACAAAAATTTTCTATTTCAAGTTGTCTGTTTTTAACTAGACACTTATTACAGATTAAAATAGTGATTTAAATCATTAAATTTTTAAGAATCAAAAAATGTCTAAATATATTGCTGAAAGTTTTTATACCTGTTTATTTAAAATTACCCATAATTTACAAGAATTAACTAACGAAGCTCTTCAAGAGATTGATAGTCGAAAAGATGGAAAAGTTGAGGTTTTAGACGTTAAATTTAATAAAAGAAAGACTAAATCATTAGCTGAACTACAAGCTAACAAAACTCAAAGCAAAGAAGAGGAAGTTAAGGAAATCTCCAGTCAAAAAATTAATGAAAATATAACCTCGTCTATTTTTAATAATATTCAAGATAATAAAACATCATCTTTATCAATAGAAAACAAAGCTTTTAGTGAAAGAAGAAAAATGCCCGATCGAAGAAAAGGCTATATTCAAAAAGCAATGATTGGTGATCATAAAGTTTATTTGCACATTGGTGAATATGACGATGGAAGAGTTGGTGAAATTTTTATTGATACAAATAAAGAAGGTGAACTTGTAAGATCTTTAATGAATAACTTTGCAATCGCAATATCTTTAGGATTACAATATGGGGTTCCGCTTGAAGAATATGTTGACGCATTCATTAATACTAAATTTGAACCATCTGGAAAAGTTAAAGGAAACGATAGGATTCTATCCGCTTCTTCAATTTTAGATTATCTATTTAGAGAACTTGCAATTTCCTATTTGGGAAGGGAGGATCTTGCGCATACCCCTTCTATTAAAAAAACTGATCAAGCAGAAGACTCTGAGGAAAATGCTCAGCTTATTGACGTTCTTAAAAATATTACAAGTAAAGGTTTCTTAAGAAATCAGTATAAAGAGAAATTAGTAGATCTAAGCAACATAAGATTAAATATTAAGAGCAAAAAAATAAATTAGTCTTTTTTAACTAATTTAATATTTAGTTCTTTTAATTGTTTTTCAGAAACATCTGATGGTGCATTCATCATTAAATCTTGAGCATTTTGATTTAGTGGAAACATAGTAACCTCTCTTATATTTTTCTCTCCAGCTAATAACATAATAATTCTATCAATCCCTGGTGCTATTCCTCCATGGGGTGGCGCACCATAAGACAAAGCGTTAATCATACCGCTAAATTTACTATCAACTTCTTCTTTTGAATAACCAGCAATTTTAAATAATTTATACATTAATTCTGGTACATGGTTTCTAATAGCCCCAGATGACAGCTCAATACCATTACAAACAATATCATACTGATAAGCTAACAATTCTAACGGATCTGTTTTATCGATCAAATCCATGGGCGTTTGTGGCATAGAAAATGGATTATGACTAAAATCAATTTTTTTATCAATTTCATTATATTCGAACATTGGGTAATCAGTGACCCAGCAAAACTCAAATACGTTATCTTTTATTAATTCTAAATTTTTAGCAATCTCGGTTCTTGCCCATGCTGAAAATTTTTCAGCATTTTTCTTGATATCGCAAACAAAGAATATGGCATCTCCGCTTATGGCGTTAATTTTTCTACATAAAGTATTTATTGCATCCTCGGAAAAGAATTTAGCTATGGGTCCTTTTCCTTCTAATTTTCCATTATTACTCTCAAGAATAATATAACCTAACCCCGAAGCCCCTTCTATTTTTGCACCTTTGTCTAAGTTGTCAAAAAAACTTCTCGGTTTTGAAGATACATTTTTTGCAACAACACATCTTACAACTGATTTTTTTTGAATTAACTTTTTAAATATTTCTAATTTAACATCTTCTCTTTCAAAAATTTCAGTAACATCATTAATTTCAATTGGATTTCTTAAATCTGGTTTATCTGTTCCAAACTTTAACATTGCATCTTTATATTTAAATCTTTTAAATGGTGTTTTACTGATTGAGGAACCTTTGCTAAATTTTGTAAAAACCTCATGAAGCAACGGCTCTACTACTTGAAATACATCTTCTTGTTCAACAAATGACATTTCAATATCTAATTGATAAAATTCACCTGGGCTTCCTATCGTGACTGGGAAAC
>OGWM01000037.1_pt1 | contig 18108 bp, 21 predicted proteins | sample 1576041 | NCBI WGS metagenome assembly OGWM01 (sample SAMN07581538, study PRJEB24739) | freshwater metagenome | place: Singapore | collected 2015-01
GTTTCCCAGTCACGATATCCTCCCGCACATCTGGTGCACATCAATTGCAGATACAAACTTTTCTTGATTTCTCTTATTAAATCTCTCTCAGTACGATTTCGCCGTTCACGAGTTCTACGTACTAGCCCCGGCTTAGTAGACGGCAACCCTCCAACGCGGTGGGGTGCTCCGGGTGACGAACAGGTCAGTTATCTGGCAAGCGCGAATTAAAAAAATCTCGCTCACCAGTTTCTGACACCTACTGCGATGAGAAGAGAGAAAATTAATGTCTAACAACTGGTCATTTGAAACCTTGCAAATTCATGCAGGGCAAACTGCAGATCCAACAACAGGTGCACGAGCACTTCCGCTTTATCAAACAACTGCCTATCAATTCCGCGATACAACGCATGCTGCAAATCTCTTTGGTTTAGCAGAGCTTGGCAATATCTACACCCGCATCATGAATCCAACTCAAGATGCAGTTGAACAGAGATTGGCTGCGCTCGAAGGTGGCGTTGCTGCACTTCTTGTTGCATCAGGATCTGCTGCAACTTCCTATGCAATTTTAAATGTCGCCGAAGCAGGTGACCACATTGTTTCAAGCCCAAGTCTTTACGGTGGCACCTACAACTTGTTCCATTACACCTTGCCTAAATTTGGAGTTGAAGTCACATTCGTTGATGATCCAAGTAATCCAGAGTCTTGGAAGAAAGCTGTCAAGCCCAATACCAAGGCGTTCTTCGGTGAAACCATTGCTAATCCAAAGAATGAAATTTTGGATATTAAAGCAATTGCAGATGTTGCACACTCTGTTGGCGTTCCACTGATTGTCGATAACACTGTTGCTACGCCATATCTAATTAAGCCAATCGATTTTGGTGCAGATGTCGTTGTCCACTCTGCAACCAAGTTCTTATCTGGCCATGGAAATGCAGTAGTTGGCGCCATCATTGATGCTGGAAAGTTTGATTACGCCAAGCACCAAGATCGCTTCCCTGGATTTAACCAACCAGATCCGAGCTATCACGGTCTTGTCTACGCGCAGGCTCTGGGAGTGGGTTCGGCATTTGGTGCAAACCTCTCGTACATCTTCAAGATTCGCTTGCAGTTGCTTCGTGATGTCGGAGCTGCGGTGTCACCATTTACTGCCTGGTTACTTGCGCAAGGCCTTGAGACGTTATCACTTCGCATTGAGCGACATGTAGAGAATGCCAAAGCTGTTGCTACCTGGTTAGAGGCGCACCCTGATGTCGAGAAAGTTAATTATGCGGCGCTGAAATCATCTCCATGGAATGCACTTGCAACGAAGTACGCTCCTAAGGGTCCAGGTGCAGTGCTCTCCTTTGAATTAAAGGGCGGCGTAGAAGCTGGCCGTAAATTCGTAGAGTCACTCCAACTCTTTAGCCATGTTGCCAACATTGGTGACGTGCGCTCTCTGGTGATTCATCCTGCAACAACTACCCATTCTCAACTCACTGCCGCAGAGCAGTTGGAAGCAGGAGTTACTCCAGGGTTGGTGCGTTTAAGCCTTGGACTTGAAAATATCAATGACATCAAGGCAGACCTTGAAGTCGGATTCAAGGCAGCGAAGGGTTAATTAACTTGATTAATTAACGAAGCCGTAAATCACAAGAAGGCCGCCGACAGTAATTACGATTGCTGAGGCGGCTTTTTTGTGCAATAAATTTTTTCCTGCATCAAAGAATGTGATGAGCAAAAGCAGCGCTCCTGGAATGATCAGCGCCAAACTGTGAGCAAGAATCGCGTCCTTGCCAGTTTGATATCGCAGATTGATAAGGCCCAGTGCGAGCAATAAGTACCCGCCCATTCGAAAATTGTTGATGCGCTGCATATTCATAATTGGAAGTGTAAAGCAGAAGGGCGCCGGTTTCCCGACGCCCTTCCTTACTGTCCTTGATTAGTGGTCAGCTGGCATTCCTTCAGCATGTGACTTCATGCGTGCGATCTTAAGAATTGTTAGACCGAATACGCACTTAGCGAGGATGTCAGCGATGGTGTAACCAACCTGGACTCCTACGAATGCTGATGAGTTCTGCTCACCTAGGTTAAGGATGTATGAAATTGGGTATACGCCCCATGTTGCGATAAGGAGAAGACGCAAACGTCCTACAGTCTCTGCAACACCAGCTGGCTGGCGCTCGAGTGACTTTCCTAGTTCTACGAAGAGAACATAAAGGATGTAGAGGAATGGGATGGTTGAAAGAACGCCCCAAAGGATTGCGGTGTTCTTATCGTTTGAAATTTCACCTGGATATCCAAGTGCAATCATCGCAGCGGCAGCTGGAACAAGGCGAGTAATAAGTGACTTCGCCATTTCCTTTGCAAGTGCAAGTACTGCAATTACTTCTACGAGTAGAAGTGGCACAGTAAGCAACCAGTCAACGTAGCGATATGCCTCGTTGAATGAGCCCTGCTCGCCTGAGATGTTTACTGCCATACCTTCTGATGCTTCACCGAAAGAATTGAAAATTCTCCAGTAGTGGTAGCCAGCAATAAATGTAACCATTGATGACATAACGAGAGCATTGCGGTACTTAGGTAGAACTCGTGACTGTGAAACAAGTGTGTACACAGTGCATGCGAGCATTGAAACTAAGCCGAATGAAAATACGTTATAAACGAGGTTCCATTCTGAGCTGTTCAGTGTTACTGACATGTATTAAGCCTCCGTGAGTGCTTTTCTGGCTGGACCGGGTGGCCCACCAGTTCAAAAACCGATGGAGTCCTCGAGGCGCTCCAGTGATTTCCGACAGACCTAGTGTGAACCTCATGCAAGTGATTTGCACCCCTAACGGGGGGTTAAATTCAAAATATTTTTACTACCTGAGCGTAAATTTATGGCGAATTCGGACATTTAACGGCCATCGCTATCCTCGCTCCATGCTGCAGGAGCTCAAGGACCTCAAGGCATTTCCCGGCTTCTACCCACTCGCAGCTTCGCGCTCCATCTCCAATGTAGGTAACGGAATCTCTCCGATTGCACTCGCCTATGGAGTTCTCAGTTTGCCGGGATCAAGTGGTGGCGACCTTTCTATTGTGATGGCTGCGCGATTTTTTCCACTCATTGCTTTCATGCTCTTTGGCGGAGTTCTCGCTGATCGCTTCAGGCGCAATCGCCTTGTAGGTGGAAGCGATGTGATCGGAAGTTTTCTCGCTGCCACAAGCGCTATCTCACTCATTGCTGGATTTTCTAGCGTCTGGTTACTGGCGCTGATGGGCGGACTCTTTGGGATTTTGAATGCAATTTGGTGGCCCGCCATGTCAGGCGTTCTCCCTGAAATTGTCCCCAAGGAAGAACTTCAAAAAGGAAATGCAGTAATTGGGTTAGTAACCAATATCGGTTACATCGTAGGCACCCTTACCGGTGGAATCATCGTCGCTACCCATGGCGCAGGGTGGGGATTGCTCGCAGATGCGCTCTCATTCTTTATCGCCGGCGTCATTGTGTGGAACCTTCCGATACTTGGAAAGATTAAAGAGAAAAGCCCAGGCATCGCACATGATCTGCGCGTTGGTTGGAAAGAATTTATCTCGAGGTCTTGGGTTATCGCACTTGTGATCTCCTTTTCTCTTATCAACATGAATTTTGAGTCGCTGCTCTCGGTGCTTGGTCCGCTCAACTTCAATGATTCCCAAACGGGGCCAAAACATTGGTCCTATAACTTGGCGGGACTTTCACTTGGAATGTTGGTTGGTGGACTCTGGATTCTCAAGGTGAAGCTGAAAAGACCGCTCTTTATTTCGATGATTCTTATCGCGCTCTCAGGGATTTGGGACCTTGCGCTCGCCTTAGATTTTCCGATTTATACTGCAGTCATTGCAGCATTCTTTGCTGGAATCAGTACTGAGATTTTCATCGTTACTTGGTACACATCACTTCAACACCATGTTCCAGAAGAATCTTATTCAAGAGTAGCTTCCTATGACACATTGGGTTCTTTTGGAATTGCTCCAATTGGGATAGTGATTGCTGGTCCACTCGCTATGCACTTTGGGGTGAACACGATTCTGCTCTTCACTGGTATCTCTACCCTGTTAGCTGCGAGCGCGGCGCTCTTCGTGCGATCTGTACGTAACCTCACCAACGACTAGGCTCATTACATGAGCACCGAAGAGACTGCTACTCCGCCCAAACTGCGCGGCTGGTTTCATTTAGGTGCAACACCAGTTGTCATCATTGCATCTCTCGTACTATTTATTTTAAGTCGCGAATCTTTTAAATTTGCAGTCGCACTCTATTCAATTACTGCAATTATGCTCTTTAGCGTCTCTGCGATTTATCACCGAGTTCCATGGGTTGCGTCAAAGAAAAAAATGTGGCGGCGTTGGGACCATGCCAATATCAACCTTCTCATTGCAGGTTCATACACTCCATTTGCAGTTGCCCTTCTTGATAGCCGCGATCGAAATATTTTGTTAAGCGTTGTTTGGATTGGTGCGCTCTTTGGCGTAGCACTTCGAGTCTTCTGGGTAACCGCTCCACGGTGGTTATATGTTGCCAATTATTTAATTCTCGGTTGGGTTGCAGTTATCTACACACCACAACTCTATGAAAAGGGTGGATTAATGGTGTTACTACCAATTTTGATTGGTGGACTTCTCTATTCCGTTGGCGCAATTTTCTATGCGCTCAAACGCCCTGGCAGAAATGCAAGGTACTTCGGATTCCATGAGCCCTTCCATATCTTTGTGTTGGCCGCATGGATTTCACAATATTTAGCGGTCTCATTCGCCATTTACCGAAACTAGCCACATGCCCTAATCTTGCCCCCATGGCAGATAAGAAATTCCGCAGTTGGGTGGGTTTTCGCGAGGAAGAAGAGCGCGCACCCATCGCTAATCCGGTTGACCGCATCCGTGAATTAGAGAACCAACTCGCCGATCTGCGTGCTCGTCGCGACATCACTGGATTAAGTCGCGAAGAGTTTGAAATTCTCGCAACTGAAACCGCCATGGCGATGATCAAGTCAGCCCAAGCTCGCGAAGCAAAGGCAACGTCCGCATCTGATCGCCTCGTCAATGAAGCAAATCGAGCTGCAAAAGATACGCTCGAGAGCGCCGAAAATAAGGCGCGCAGTATTTTGGCTGGTGCCGAATCTCGCGGACGTAAATACATTTCAACGGCAGAAGCTGAAGCAGCCGAAATTGTGCGCGATGCAACTCGCGAAGCAAGTGCAATTGCAGATGCCAAGGTTGCAGAGGCTGACACTATTGTTGAAACTCGAAAGCGCGAAGCAAGTGCGCTGACTACAGCAGCACGGCGTGAGGCTGAACGAGTTGTCTCCGAAGCGGCAGAAAGTGTGAACGATTACCGAGCCTGGCTTGCCGACATCATTGTTGAATCAGAACGACTGTATCGCAGCCAAGTTGCAGCGCTTGCAGCTGCTGAAACCACAATTGCGCAAACTAAAGAAAAACTAGATTCTTCATTTGCTCGTCTATCTCGCATGCAATCTCACGTTGATAATTCGCTGAATGAAGATGGAACAGTAAAGAAATCTGCTCCCATCAAAATTGAAAGTAGGCGCACACGCGCAGCAATTGCGGCTCCCAAAAAATCAAAATCTGGGAAAGCTAAAAAGTCAGTCAAGAAACCAGCAAAAAAACCAGCAAAGCGTAAGTAACAAAGCGTAAAAATCTTATGACTGCCAAGAGCGGCATCCGTTACATCCCCGCTATCGATGGGTTGCGCGCGCTTGCTGTCATTGCTGTCATGTTTTATCACCTGGGATTCTCGTGGATTCCAGGTGGATTTCTTGGAGTAGACCTCTTCTTTGTGATCTCTGGTTATGTGATTACCCGCTTATTGCTTGATTCCATCGCCGAAAGTGGTGGTTTAAATCTGCGTGGCTTTTATGTAGCGCGTGCTCGTCGTCTACTTCCAGCGCTCATTTTCATGATTGCAACGACAACTATCGCTATCGGTATTTGGGCTCCAGACACCATCAAACGCTTACTTGGCGATGCTCCTTTTTCATTGACCGGAACTATGAATTGGTGGTTAGTCGCGCGCCATCAGGATTACTTCGAAAGCATTGGTCGCCCGCCACTTCTGCAGCACACCTGGTCTCTCGCAGTTGAGGCCCAGTTTTACTTGATCTGGCCACTTGTTCTCTACTTCATTCTTAAAAAGTTTGGGCAATCAAAAATCCCATTTGCTGCGCTCACAATTGCCGCAGCTTCTGGTATCACATTGCTCTTTGTCTCTTTTTCATTGGATGCAGCTAATTCTTCCAAAGTAAGCCACGTCTACTTCGGAACTGATACACATAGCATCGGACTCTTTTTAGGTGCAGCGCTTGCAGTCAGTTGGATTCCGCAGAATTTTCATACCAATGTCTCGAAAAAGGCGCAGAATTTTATTGATGGGGTTGGCATCTTTGGATTTGTTGGAATTCTCGCCACATTTTTACTGATTGATGAGACTCAACCAACGCTCTATAAAATTGCATTTCCACTCGCTGGAATTTTTGGTTCCGCCATCATTATGTCAATTGTTCATCCAGCATCTCGCTTTGCTCCCATCCTAGAGAACAAAGTTTTGCTCTGGATCGGAGAAAGGTCATATGCAATTTATCTTTGGCACTGGGTAATTTTTCAAGTAACTCGGCCATCGCTAGATCTTGCTGGACAAACCTGGGCGCTCTATTCACTGCGCATCCTTATTGTCTTTGCGCTTGCTGATATCTCTCTACGATTTGTCGAACTTCCGGTGCGACGTGGTGTCATCACCTATTGGTGGAAAGGGCGCAAATACCGCACAAAGAGAGAGCGAAATTCTCAAACATATCTCTTTGCATTCGTCACCAGTTTTGTATTTCTGTTGGCAGCCTGGGTAAGCGTGCGCGCTTTGATTATTGCGGAGCAGGCACAAATGGAATTAAAGGAATCTCTCACAGCAGTGCAGAGCGCTAATGCCCAATCCACTCCCGATGGTGTGTGGCTAACAGGCGACTCGGTCATCCTCGGAATCAGAGCTGCTCTTGAAGAAGATCGTCCGCTTTCAGTGGTGAACGCCCGCATCGGTCGACAAGCCCCTGAACTCTTGAGCGTAATCCAGCACGATAAAGCACAGGCAGAACAGGCGCCCATTGTCTTTAATCTTGGCAATAACAATGCGCTCACACGAACGCAAGTTGAAGAGATTTTTAGAGAAGTGAAAGATCAACCAGAAATCGTGGTGGTCAATACTGCAGTTCCACGCCCTTGGCGCGATGCAAACAATAAACTCATTAGCGAAGTTGCATCCCAATATCCTAAAGTTCGAATTGTTGACTGGAATTCCATTTCACAGGGACATCCCGAATATTTTGCTCCAGATGGAGTCCATTTGGTACCTACTGGAGTCAACGTGTATGTCTCAGCGATATTAGAAAAGTTGCGCTCCAATTAAAAAACCCCGCCAATTACGGCGGGGTTTTTAGGTTCTTATTTTTGATTTTTATTCAAACTGTCCGGCGAAACCAAATGCTTTGGCAACTCCGTATGTTCCGTCGGCATAGACTGCACTGACACGGAATGACGTTGAACCATCTGCCGATGTCTTAGCAAACTCGGCAGAGTTTGTTGTTGCTGAAACTTCAGAGACAACTTTCCACTCGCCCATATTGGAACGAGTTTCAACGACATAACCTGAAACTTCTCCAGCTGGCGCCTTCCAGGTAATCACCATGACTTCCTTAGAAGAATCTTTCCAATTTCCAATGAAACGAGATGGCGCTTCGCCAGTTGCTGCTGCTGGATCAATCTTTGATGGAGCAGGTGCAGCTGATTCTGCAGGTGCAGCTGATTCTGATGCAGCGGGTGCTGCAGATTGAGAAGCAGCAGGTGCTGCAGCATCATCTGATTTATCTCCAGAGTTAGAGATCACAATCGCTGCAAGTACGACAACTGCAACGAGTACTCCGAAGAGAACTTTTCCTGAACCACCTGAACGTGGCGCTGCACTTGGCTTAGGCGCTGCACTTGGCTTAGGCGCTGCTGGCGCAGGAGTAGTTGAAACATTTACAGGAGCAGAAGGACGTGATGCTGTCACACGTGATGGCGCAGCCTTTCGAGTAGTCGCTTTCTTAGTTGCTGACTTCTTGGCCGTTGACTTTTTCACCGCGCTCTTTTTTGCTGTGGATTTCTTAGCGGTTGATTTCTTAGCAGCGGTTTTCTTTGCCGGAGATTTCTTCACGGCCTTCTTTGCTGCACTCTTCTTCTTTACTGCCACGGGATATCTCCTTGAGTATTTGGAAAACTAGGGGTTGAGCGATATGGGAAAAGTTTATCTCACTGAAGAGAGAGCGCTCATCACATGAGGGGCAATGGCACGGAGCGCTTTTCCGCGATGGCTAATTGCATCCTTTTCAGCTGCGCTCATTTGAGCGCTGGAGATTGAATATCCCTCTGGGCGAAAAATTGGATCGTAGCCAAATCCTTCTCCACCAATAGGTGCACGCAAAATCCAGCCATCGAATCTTCCCTCTTCATAGTGGCTGCGTCCATCAGGAAGATAGAGCGCTGCAACACATGTGAAGTGTGCGCTGCGATTCTCATCCGCGACATCGCGAAGTTGCTCTAAAACTTTTTGATTATTCGCAGCATCATCCCCATGTTTGCCGGCCCATCGTGCAGAAAAAATCCCAGGATCACCACCTAGCGCATCAACACACAAACCGCTGTCATCTGCAATTGCTGGTATTCCAGTAGCTAACGCCATTTCGCGCGCTTTCTTCATCGCATTTTCAACAAAAGTTTTCCCGTCTTCCACTACATCATGCGTATCTGGAAAAGCATCAAGTCCCAATAACTCAATTTCGCCTGGAGCCTGCGCCTCCAAAATACGGCGGAATTCCTCAATTTTGCCAAGATTGCGAGTTGCAAGAAGTAATTGATGAGGCATCAGGATTGCGAAAGCGCTGCTTTTTGAAGCGAAGTAAGTTCTGCACACCCGGCAACCGCTAAATCCAAAAGTGAATCAAGGAGTGCACGATCAAAAGGTTTTCCTTCAGCAGTTCCCTGTACTTCAATAAATTTTCCATCGCCTGAACAGACCACATTCATATCTGTTTCAGCGCGGACATCTTCTTCGTAGCAAAGATCAAGCATTGGAGTCCCATCAATAATTCCCACGCTAATTGCTGCAACCGAATCAGTCAGTGGTTGTGCATCTTTTTTGATATGCCCTTGCGCTTTTGCCCAGGTAATTGCATCGGCAAGTGCAACATAAGCACCCGTGATTGCCGCTGTGCGGGTTCCGCCATCTGCTTGCAACACATCACAATCAATTACAATGGTGTTTTCTCCAAGTGCTTTGGTATCAACTATTCCGCGTAGTGATCTACCGACTAAACGAGAAATCTCTTGTGTGCGGCCGCCTAGCTTTCCTTTCACACTTTCCCGATCAGATCTTGTGTGGGTAGCGCGCGGCAACATGGCGTATTCAGAAGTAACCCAACCTTTTCCAGAATCTTTTAACCAACGAGGAACTCCTGGAGTAAAAGATGCAACACAAAGGACGCGGGTATTGCCAAATTCAATCAAAACTGAACCTTCGGCATTCTGTAACCAACCACGAGTGATTTTGATACTTCGTAATTGATTGACATTTCTTCCATCGCTGCGTGCCATTGATGTGCTCCTATAACTCTTGATGTTTCACGGCTGTGACTTCTGGACCCAAAAATCTGCGAGCTAAAGTTTCAAATGCTTGCGCATCTCCGGTAGCCAAAAATGAATGTGTGGCAGGGATATTTGATACCTGACGCAGTAATGAATTCTCTACGAGAGTCCGATATAGATCTTTTGCAGTCTCTTCTGCGCTAGAAACTAAGGAGACTCCCTCGCCCATCACATACGAAATAACACCAGTTAACAATGGGTAGTGGGTACATCCCAAAACTAAGGTGTCGATATCTGCATCAATCATGGGTTGTAAATACTCGCGCGCCACACGTGTAATTTCAGGGCCAGATGTTTCACCGCGTTCGACAAACTCAACAAATAATGGGCATGCTACAGAGTGAATAGATAGTTGTGGTGCTGCTGCAAAAGCATCGAGATAGGCCTTTGAATCAATAGTTGCACGTGTTCCGATGACGCCCACTTTTCCAGTGCGGGTAGCAGCAACTGCGCGACGTACTGCAGGTTGTATCACTTCAATGACTGGAATCGAATATCTTTCGCGGGCATCGCGCAACATCGCAGCACTTGCGGTGTTGCATGCAATTACCAAAGCCTTCACACCTTGATCCACTAAAAAATCGAGAGTTTCTAAAGCAAAGTCGCGCACTTCAGCGAGCGAACGTGGACCATAGGGACCCCGAGCGGTATCGCCAATATAAATAGTGGATTCGTTGGGAAGTTGATCAAGAATTGCACGCGCTACCGTTAAACCACCAACACCTGAATCGAAGATACCGATCGGCGCGTTGCTCATAGCGCACAGTCTAACTGGGGGTTAAGCCCGCTTTATGCCCACTTTATGCCCACAATGTGCCGTCGAGTCCTTCCGTAGCAGCATCACTTTCACTGCCATATACGCCAGTAGATAAGTATTTCCAGCCAGCATCACAGACAATAAATGCAATATCTGCATCTTTTCCTGCCGCCATTGCTTCTTTACCCATTGCAATTGCTGCATGCAAAATTGCACCCGTTGAGATTCCCGCAAAGATTCCTTCTACTTCAAGGAGTTGGCGCACCCGCTTTACTGAGTCCTCGGCACCCACAGAAAAACGTCGTGTTAATACAGATGCATCGTAAAGTTCTGGAACAAATCCTTCATCAATATTGCGAAGTCCATAAACAAGCTCTCCGTAACGAGGTTCAGCAGCAATAATCTGAATATCTGGATTCTGCTCACGCAGATAACGACCAGCACCCATCAGAGTTCCGGTAGTGCCAAGCCCAGCAACAAAATGTGTCACAGTTGGTAGATCACGAAATATTTCTGGACCAGTTCCACGGTAATGCGCTTCTGTATTTGCCGGATTTCCATATTGATAAAGAAAAACGTAGTGAGGATTCTGGGCAGCTAATTCCTTAGCAACTCGTACGGCTTCATTAGATCCACCGGCGGCGGGTGAGGAAATAATCTCTGCGCCCCACATCTCTAATAGTTGACGTCTTTCCGGGCTGGTGTTTTCTGGCATGACACAAATAAGTTTGTACCCGCGCACTTTTGCTGCCATCGCAAGTGAAATTCCAGTATTGCCACTTGTGGGCTCAAGAATTGTGGCGCCAGGTTTTAAGAGACCATCTCGCTCTGCAGCATCAATCATTGAAATGGCAGTGCGATCTTTGATTGAACCGGTGGGGTTGCGATCTTCCATCTTTGCCCAAAGACGAACATTGGGTGCAGGAGAAAGTCGAGGTAATCCGATAAGAGGTGTGTTACCTACCGATGTTTCAAGCGAGTCGTAGCGCGCCAAAATTATCCACCGGCAACAGCAGGCAGAATCGTGACTGAATCTCCAGCTTTAACCGGTGCTTCTAATCCGCCCAAGAAACGAACATCTTCATCATTAATGTAGACATTGATAAAGCGTCGGAGTGAACCATTTTCAAGAAGTCGTTCGCCGATTCCTGCATATTGTGAATCTAAGTGAGAAATAACTGCAGAAAGAGTTGCTCCTTCAGCGCTTACAGTCTTTTGATCTTTGGTGTAAGGGCGAAGGATTGTTGGGATACGTACTTCAATGCTCATGGGGCTATTATCGCGAAAAAAGCTGCTTATCTCTAATTGAGATGATGAGCGAGAAATTAATCCGTGATATCGACTGACTCTTCTGTGACGACGCCATCAATGATGCGATAAGAGCGAAATTCAGTCGCAGGTGCAATCTCTTTGCGAGTAGAGACCAATACATAGTGCGCGCCTGGCTCGCCAGCGTATGCAATGTCGGTGCGCGATGGATATGCCTCGGTTTCAGTATGAGAATGATAAATGACCACGATTTCTTCATCCCGGTCATCTACTTCTCGATAGAGCGCGAGCAAATCTTTAGGGTCAAATTCATAAAAAGTAGGTGAGTGTGCTGCATTAGCCATCGGTTTTAATCGAATTGGTGAATCAGATCCAACTGGGCCAAGGATGACGCCACAACATTCGTCGGGATATTCAGCGCGCGATTGCTCGAGAATTGCATTCACAATCGCTCGCGAAATTGTTAATGACATGCGCGCATCGTACAGGAGTTACGAGTTACCTAATTCTGATTCTTCATCTTCGTCGGAATCATCAATGAGCGCTTGAAGTAGCGTCTCTTGCAACCAACCAAGCCAGGTATAGACGGCATACACACCTCGTAGTGGATCATCAGGTGCAAGTAGTTCCAAATCTTCTTGCGAATTGTTCTCAACTTTCAAGCGCACTCCAAGTGCCAATCGAATATCGTTAATTGCACCAAGCCACGCATTAGCGTTGTCATGATCTAAATCAACGATGCCATCTTCCGCTGATTTCAAGTGAATTCGCATTGAGATCGCATGTGCTTGCTTCTTCTGTCGTAAATTTGATTCGGTATAACGTCTAAATTCAGAGGCATCTACCGCATCTGCATATGCATTGGGCAGGAGTCGATGGAGCACCTCATCTTCAGGCGGCGAATCGTGTGTTGTAATTCCAACCATGGCAGCTAGTGGATCTTCATTTCCGATATCTGTACGTTCTGCCAACAATTCAATGATTTGTTCGCAGAGGTTGAGAAGTACTTCCTTTTCGCTCTCTGCAAAAGTCGCTACATAGGAATGATCTCCATGGCGCTTAAAACCTTCAGTTGCGCTCACAACTGGTCACCGCGCTGCAAAGTTGCCCAGAGTCCATACTCATGCAGGCGCGCCACATCATGTTCCATCTCTTCGCGACTTCCTGTTGAGACAACTGCTTTGCCCTCATTGTGGACCTTCAACATTAATTCGGTAGCGCGTGCTTTGGAATATCCAAAGAGTTCCATAAATACATAAACAACATATGTTTGTAGATTTACTGGGTCATCCCACACAATGGTGACCCACGGAGTATCTCCTGAAAAGATTGCACGAATCTCTTCTTCGATTTTATCCGCTGTCTTTACCATCACCGGATAATGATATTAAAGGTCGGACTAGTAGCGACTGCCCACATTTGATCTGCTGCAACGCTGACCCGTAAAGTCAGAACTCCTCTTGGTTGTCCAGCAGTCGCAAAGGTAAAGTTGCCTTGCGCATCAGTGACAGCGCTCTTATCAAAAGGCTGCCACTCTTTTCCAACTAATTTTTCTAAAGTAACAACTGCGCCTTCAGAACGTGGGCGGATACTTCCTGAAATCGAAATTGAATCTCCAGCTCGAACCGACGCAGGTGGAGCAATAGTCATAGTGCGATTTACTGTTACGGCAACTTCTGTGCCAATACCTTCGGTGCGTTCCCATGTGGATTCAGAGAAGACACGGACGGTTGTGGGTTTACCGATGATGAGCGCCTTTTGAATACTTCCTGTGGCATCTGTCGTTGACGTTGCGAGAGTGCGCCAATTCAGATCTGAAGCAGATTTACCTTGGATAAGAACGGGTGCATTTGTTACAGGAGATTTATCTTTAATCGCAAAGGTCGCTGTAATCACTATTGGATTTCCGTAATCCACGGTGATCTTATCAATAGCGGAAGTTACATTTACTTGATCTGGTGCAATCTCTTTGGCAACTTTTCGAATCGTTTCAGTAGCTAGCGGCTCTTGCATTCCAAAGGTCCATGCAGTGATTCCGCCGATACGATATTTATTGACCAGCGCTGCTCGAAGCGCCCATCCACGTGCATCTTGATACCACGCTGTACGGGTTGCAGTACACGATGTCGAAAGCCCCGTTGCCGTTTGCCCGGTATAAGTTTTTTGATAGGTAAAGGTGCTCTCACCAAATTGTTCGTTATACGTAGGAACAACTCCATATGTTGTTGCTAGATCATTAGCATTTCGCATCACAAATGTTGCAGCTTTTGCCCCAGGTTTGATTGCTCCGGCAACATTTGCAGGACAGATTCCAGAAACTGCTGTGACCCAATCTCGTCCATATCCCGGCACGCCAACAAAGACTTTAGATGCCGGCATGATGGATACTGCATATTGGACTGTACGCTCTGCCCAAAAAATTGGACCAAGCGGGCCAACCTTGGCAACTGAATAGTCGTAGGTCATGATTCTTAACTTGTCGATGTAGCTTGCAATATCTGCCCAGGCGTAAACAAAGTAACCCTTCTGCTTATCCGCTGGATTTAAGACATAAGGTGTTGAAACCGATAAAAGTTTATTTTCTGCGCGCAGTGCTGCGCTTAATTCACGAATAAATGCAACCCATAATGGCGCCGTAGCTTTCCATGTGTCGTTGCCATCGACAAAGGCAAAACCTTCAAAATCGATATCAATGCCGTCATAGTTATTGGTTCGCACCAAGTTCATGATTGCGTTAACAACTTGGGTTCTAGAAGTTGGGGATTTTAATAGACCTGCCAATACCAACTTGGCTGTGCCATCTGTAATTGTTGGGATGATAGAAAAACCTGCGTTACGTAGCGCCGTCAATGGTTCGGAGATTGGAACACTTGGATTTGCTGGTGCATACAAATCTGTAACGACGGGAGTCTTCAGTGTGGAGTCGAACTTAAGTGTGTACCAAAAGGGCATCACTTCTTTGATGAGATCTGCATTGTTGAGCACATCTGGAAGCGCTGTTTTCATCGAGTAATAAGGAATCCATCCCGTCATAATTTTTCGTGGCGGGTTATCCGCCTGCGCGGGCGATGCCAAAGTAGATAGTGCTACAAGAAGAGCTAAGCCAATCTGAACCAGCCTCGAAGAAACTAAGGTGCGCATTTAATCCTGGCCAGATGGACCGTGAGGGTTTCCACGCCCTTTAAATCGCTTCTGAAAAAATTGTTTTACCTTTGCGGTGAGTGAGCCGCCATATTCGCGATCGATCGCCCACACATTCAGAACCATTGAAATAAGCGCAATTATTTTGAGCGCCCCACCAACTTGTGCAGATAAGAAGAAGCTACTCAATGTCAGACCCAGAAAGTTAATAACTCCCATAATGATGCGCCGAATGATCAAGAGCGCAATATGCGAAGTCCATCCGCGAATTAACTTGGAGGAGAGAACGAGAGTTATTGGTCCGCTAAACATGCAGATGAAGACCATGATCGCCACAACCAGCGCGAGTGATTCCACCTGTAACTCCTAAGGATTGAGCGGCTTCCAAGAAATATTCGTTGCGGCAAAGAGTGCCATATCTATCTGGCGACCATCTTCACGTGTGACCTTGTTTCGCAAAATTCCTTCTCGATCTAGCCCTGCACTCATGAGAAGTTTCTGTGAAGCAACATTATCGACATCGGCGAGGGCATCGATGCGGCGAAACCCCATTGTGACGAAACCGTAATCGGTAATCATCCGAGTTGCAGTTGTGCCAATTCCTTTTCCGCGCATTGACTTTTCAATCCAGTATCCAAGCTCTGCGGTGTGGTTTTTAATATTGATGGTGTGTAGTGAAATCACTCCTGCAAATTTTCTATCATCGCCGTTTCCATGTTCAATCACAAAGCGGAATTCACGACGTTCGCGAAAACTAAAGGGATCTTGCCGCACAAATTCAATCGCATGATCTTTCGTGTAATGCGATGGAACTGTTGTGAATGCCGGAATCATTGGATCTTGACAGGCTTGATAGATAGATTCGATGTCAGATTCAGCGCTCGGGCGCAAGGTGATGAGGCCGTATGTCAGTGTGGGTACCTCGGGTGGCCACCAAATCATGGTTAGCCGACGAGTTCAGAATCGCGCTGACGAGATTGATCGTGGGTGCAGCTTAAATTCGAAGGAAGTGCTGCACATGAATCGCAGAGAAGAATTAGTTGGTGGCACGATGCGGTGTTGCAATTTCTAAATGATTTTGTTGGCGCACTGCATTTATCGCACTGGCCGATGACTTTGGCCTTCTCGGAAAAATCTACTGCCATGCGATCGTCAAAGACGTAGAGAGAACCTTCCCATGAAGCCTCATCGCCAAATCGTTCGCCGTACTTAACTATGCCGCCATCGATTTGGTAAACCTCGTTAAAGCCACGATTTTTCATGACGACCGAGAGAATTTCACAACGAATTCCACCAGTGCAATATGTAACAACTGGCTTATCTTTGAGGTGATCATATTTTCCGCTTTCAATTTCGCGTACAAAATCGCGTGATGTATTTACATCTGGAACAACTGCATTTTTAAACTTACCAATTTTCGCTTCATAAGCGTTACGGCCATCAAAGAAAACGACTTCATCACCGCGCTCTTTTACTAAAGAAAATACCTGGGTTGTCGTTAAGAGCTACTGTAGCAGGTAAAGTATTAAGTTGAGTTAAACTTCCTGTATTAAAAGAAAAATCTCTCCATCTAAACTCTAATTGAGGAGGATAGATAGTATGAGTATCTCTTGAATAATATCTTAAAGTAGTTTCTCTCTTGGTTTTTGGTTTTGTTTAAAAAATACGTCTGCAATACTATACTGATCTTTTTCTGATGCAAGATCAACTTTGAGAAAATCTGCTAAATTTTGTGCTTGCTTACGATTCAAATAATCAAAAGTCAATACATCGAAGCAACGACCTGGACGTACAAGTGCCTGATCAATATCCTTTACTGAGGGCAAATTAGTACTAAATATCATTTTCTTATTCTTTGTGGTAATAAGACCATCCCCCACGTTTAAGAACTTATGCATCACTGTATTACCTTCGTTTCTGCTACCTAGAAAATTATCCGCATCCTCAATGACCATGATGTTATTATTGCCTTCAATGAATCGTGCAAACACATAATCTTTTTCTAGTAGCTCAGGATCATATGTAACCATCGCGCTGGATTTAGTGTACTGCAAAAGTCCTCGAATAAAAGTAGTCTTACCTGTACCAGGTGGCCCGATCAATGCGAGCACACTTGCAGATGAATGCATGTAACGATCATAGTAATCAGTTAATTCCTCGTCCCCTAGAAAAGGATACATTGCACTAACAGGAGTTTTCTCAGTTGTTAGAGGTACAGTTACATTTGAACCATCGCTTGAGTACATCCATTCAATAAATGATTCTGCTATATCAAAAGATTTTTTTAACTTAGTTTCAAATTTATCAATGAACTCAGATTCACCGATAAGTTTTACTGAGATATAGGTGCTGCTAATGTTATACTTAATAATGGCCTCATTAAAAAAGATAACACCGTTTTCTTCGCTTGATTGGAAGATACGAATACGATCTTTAGTGTTGACTTCCACGTAACGTTTCCACTCTTCCATTGAACACATCAAATGCATAGATTTGAATTGTGTATCTTTTTGATGCAGTGCCTTGTCGAGCAAAAATTCAGATACAATAACATCTTCTGCATCTGTTGCTGCCATAAAAACTTGCTCATTACTCATCTTTGGATGATCCCATGTATAACTATTTAAACCAATTCTTTTATCTTTTCTAATTTGTCTAGATTGTAAAGAATTTCTACGTTTACCCATTCTATACAATATATCATCTAACGATCTTGAAGAATAAACACTCATTTTATTTGCTTACTATTATCTGCTACGTTCTTATCTTCTCGCAACTCAATGAAGGTCGGAAGAAATAAACTTTCTACGTTTCCGCCTTTATCTTGAATACGAGCATTATATTTAACTGTTGCAATTTTTCCTACTGTATAGTCTACTGTAAAAATATCTCTTTGTTCATCGGAATAACCTGAACCAACATTTACTCGAATAGCACCATCTGCTGATTCACAAATTAATGCACCAAGACGATTTTTATTCTTACCAGTACCTTTTTCCCAACCAACAATCATAAGATCACATTCAAGTTCTGCTTTGAATTTAACTTGATTCTTACTACGTTTATCTTCCCAAATACCATTCATTGACTTAAGAATAATACCTTCTTGTCCTTCGTCCATGAATTTATTGAATAACTTATTTGCAGTATATTGATCTTCAACAGTTATTGTCTCAACTACATTGATAAGATGTCCGAGAGAAGATTTCTTCTTGAATTTATTAATATTTTTTACTAGATTACTAAAACGACCCTTATCGTGACTGGGAAAC
>OGWM01000038.1_pt1 | contig 18032 bp, 17 predicted proteins | sample 1576041 | NCBI WGS metagenome assembly OGWM01 (sample SAMN07581538, study PRJEB24739) | freshwater metagenome | place: Singapore | collected 2015-01
TTTTTTTTTTTCAAGCAGAAGACGGCATACGAGATCATAGCCGGTGACTGGAGTTCAGACGTGTGCTCTTCCGATCTGTTTCCCAGTCACGATAGAAATCAAATATAAAAGCAAAATTATCCAATCAGAAGAGATCAGATTTAATGATGGAGCCGTTGACCCATCGGGGCGATTTGTTGTCGGCAGTATGGGTTATGAAGCAGAGCGGAATATAGGTTCGCTCTATTCCTACACTTTAGATGGTCATGTAAAAACTCTTTTAACAAATGTTGGAATAAGCAATGGAATCTGCTGGAATTTAGATGCAACGAAGATGTATTACATCGATTCTCTAACTCAATCTGTACAAATCTTTGATTATGATTTATCCCAAGGATTGATTTCTAATGCGCGAACTCTTATTCAATTTAATTCGCAAGACGGCACCCCCGATGGAATGACGAGCGATGTTGATGGAAACCTATGGATTGCTATGTGGGGCGGCGCTCAAGTATGTGTCGTAAGCCCTGAAGGAGAATTAATAGATCGAATACATTTCCCAGTATCAAATGTCACAAGTTTGGCATTTGCAGGTCCAAATTTAAGTGATCTTTATGTGACTACAGCTCGGTACTTACTATCGCCCGAGCAATTAGCGCAAGAACCGCTAGCGGGTAGTCTTTTTAAAATAAGTACAGACACATGCGGCAAAGTTGAAAATTGCATGAAATAAGGCCCGCTCAATTTCTTGAGCGGGCCTTATTTATAAGTGTTGATTAGTTAGCAGTTACTGCGTCAGCCTGTGGGCCCTTTGGACCTTGGACGACTTCAAATGAAACTGACTGACCCTCTTCAAGAGACTTGTATCCGTTTCCTTGGATAGCTGAGTAGTGAACGAATACATCTTGTCCGCCACCATCAACTGCAATGAAACCGAAACCCTTTTCAGAGTTGAACCACTTAACTGTGCCTGTTGCCATATTTTTTTACTATTCCTTCGATATGTGGGGAGTTCGAGAATTCCTCGGACCCCAGTCTTCGTCTTGCATTCAGCCATACCGAGTAAAGATGTAGATCTAACAACGGGTACTGATAAAGCGTCCGACTAGGGCCAAGCGTACCTGCTACCACCGCGTACTCCTATTTCAAGAAGTGTTATATCGAGCCAAATCACGCTCAAAATATGAGGTGAAAACTCTCGGATTCCAAAAGTTCGCCAAAAGTTGTATAAATAAGGCACTCACTAGCAGTTGCAGTTGTGGATCGGGGAAGGTCGCACAAAACGCACCTTGCTAGGAGCTCTACATGAAACACCTTCAGATGAAGGGCCACGTTGCCATTCATTCGGCACCGTCTGCCCTGCGCCAACATATTGAATGGGGACTGAACACAATTCTGGGTTCGCCGCAGAATTTCAGTTGGCGTGAACAACCACTTGCTGCCGGCACATCACGTACTGCCATAGATTTTCATGCACCATTTGGAACGGCGGCAAAGATTGCAACAGCGCTAAAGAATTGGCACTACTTACGTTTTGAGGTTCATGAACTCGGAGCGAGTGGCGGGGATATGTATCGCTGCACACCAGAACTTGGAATTCATAGGGCATCACTCGATGGAGCTGGAAATATCGTGATTAATGAGAATCAAATTACCAAAGCGCTGGCAGCTTTTGATGAAGCAGAAGTTCGCAAGAATTTTGATTATGTACTAGGTAAGCCGTGGGATGTTGCGCTTGAACCATTTCGTGGAGTGGATTTGCAGGAAGTTGGCAAATTTAGAATTACAGCGATTTAAAGGCGAGAACAACGTTGTGACCACCGAAGCCGAAAGAATCATTGAGGGCCGCAATATCTCCTTGCGGTAATTCACGCGGTGTATCGCGCACAACGTCAATAGTGACAGCAGGATCAAGATTTTCAATGTTGATAGTGGGTGGAGCTAAGCGATCGGCAAGCGCTTTTACAATAAAGATAGATTCAATCGCACCCGCGCCACCTAAAAGGTGCCCAGTCATCGATTTGGTTGCTGAGACTGCAACATGGTCAGCATCAGTACCGAGCGCCTTTCGCAGCGCATTTGCCTCTGCGACATCGCCAGCGGGAGTTGATGTTGCATGGGCATTCAGATGCACAATGTCTTTTGTTGATAATCCAGCAGCAGCGAGTGCGAATTTAATTGCTCGTTGCACACCTTCACCATCTGGATCAGGTGCTGCAATGTGATAGCCATCCGAGGTAAGCCCTTGACCGCCAACTTCACAATAAATTTTGGCGCCACGTGATTTTGCAGATTCATATTCTTCAAGAATTAAAACTCCGCCACCTTCACCGAGTACAAAGCCATCGCGATCTAGATCATATGGACGGGATGCTCTTTCAGGCGCATCGTTTCGCGTGGAGAGCGCTTTCATAGATGCAAAAGCAGCCATCGGAAGTTGATGAATCGCAGCTTCGACCCCGCCGGTGACAATAATGTCCGCGCGATTATTTTTAATCATCTCGTAGGCATAGCCAATTGCTTCAGCCCCAGATGCGCAGGCACTTACTGGAGTATGCACACCGGCCTTCGCTTTAAGTTCGAGCCCGACATTTGCTGCAGGTCCGTTAGGCATCAACATCGGAACTGTATGCGGGCTAACGCTGCGAGCGCCCTTTTCTTCCAAGATATCAAATTGATCTAAGAGAGTGCTGACGCCGCCGATACCAGAAGCAATCACAACTCCCAAACGATCTTTTGGAATGTCATCGGGTGAGCCAGCATCTTTCCACGCCTCACGAGATGCAATCAGTGCAAATTGTTCTGAACGATCGAGTCTGCGCATTTCAACGCGCTCCATCTGATCGCCAGGTTCAACTGCCACACGGGCAGCAAAATGCACGGGAAGATTTTCACGCCAATCTTCGGTAAGTAAGCGGACTCCACTCTTTCCAGCAAGGAGCGCACTCCATGTTGTGGGCACGTCACCACCGATTGGAGTTGTGGCTCCTAATCCGGTGACTACAACACGACGAGCGGTCATAGGTAAAAGTGGGTGAAGTTAAGCGGCAGCGTTAACGATGAAATTCACTGCATCTTCAACGGTTGCAAGATCAGTTACTTTGTCATCAGGAATTTTGACTCCAAAACGCTCTTCGCATGCGACGACGACTTCAACCATGCTCAATGAATCGACTTCAAGATCATCTGTGAAGTTCTTATTGAGTTCGATGGATGCAGCTGGAATACCTGCAACTTCTTCAACGATTTCTTTGATTCCTGCAAGTACATCTGCTTGTGACAGCGCCATTGTGTTTCCTTTTCTTGATTTATTGCTTACCCACGCAGTTCTGCGCGTAGAGCGTAATTGTCTATGAGATATGACCTTACTTTCCAGTAAACGGGGGAGTAACTCGAAAAAATTTAGGCTTTTTCGGGCAATCTCACAACTTGCCCCGCATAAACGAGACCTGCGCCATACCCAATGAGCAAGGCTAGTTTGCCGTGCAATTGCGGGTGCTGGGCAAGGAGCGCATCCATTGCAAGTGGAATCGATGCAGCAGATGTATTTCCATTTGTGCGAATGTCATCTGCAATGATCACTGAATCAGGCATCTTCATCTCTTTTGCCATAGTTTCAATAATGCGCATATTTGCTTGGTGCGGAATGAATGCATCGATGTCGTTGACTGTTAATCCTGCGGAATCAAGTGCTTTCAGTGCAGCCTTCCCCATAGAAAATACCGCCCAGCGAAATACTTTCTGACCTTCTTGATAAATATTGGGCCACTTTCCGCCAGCCTTTGTTAATTGTGTTTCAGTGTCGCGAATACCAACCCATGAAGGGTTCATCAAAATTGCATCGCGGCTATCTGCATCTGAACCCCACTCAACTGGGCCAATACCCGCTTCAGCAGATGGGCCAATCACCACTGCGCCAGCACCATCTGCAAAGATAAAAGCAGTAGCGCGATCATTGGGATCTGTGAAATCTGAAATCTTTTCTGCGCCGATAACGAGAACGTGTGTGGAGCTACCTGACTTAATGAAGTCATGGGCCATTGCAACGCCATATGAAAATCCAGCGCATGCTGCATTGATATCAAAGGCGGCTGCTTTGGGGTGTCCGAGTCGCTGCAGCAGCGCGGTTGCTGCAGAAGGCGCCTGGAACGGAAAGGTAATTGTTGCAACGATGACTGTGTCGATATCGGTAATAGCTAATTTCGCTTTTTTCAGCGCATCCTCTGCCGCAGCAGTTGCCATATCCAGAACTGATTCACCAGGCTCAGCTACGCGTCGTGTTTCAATTCCAGTGCGCTGTTGAATCCATTCGTCGCTTGAATCAATTCGATCGACAATCTCTGAATTAGGAACAATTTTTTGTGGGCGATAAGAACCAACTGCGAGGATCCGACTTTCGCTTCCTGCTTTTGTGCCGATGACTTTAGCCACTACGCGCCTCCATGCTCTTTCGCAAATTCACGTGCTGCATCTAGATCAGCAGGAGATTTGAAAGCAAACTGCGCAATTGTAGGAACTGCACGTTTGATTAATCCAGCAAGCGTGCCGGCAGGTGCAACTTCAATAACGCCCGTGACTCCACTTTTTTGTAATTGTTCCATACATAAATCCCACCGCACTGGATTAGCTATCTGATTCACGATCAGATCTAGTGTTTCGCGGCCATCGTTGACGATATTGCCCGCCTTGTTGGAAATGATGGGAGAGCGCGGAGTGTGAACTTCGAGCCCAGCCGCGATTTCACGGAGCGGTGCAACAGCAGGTTCCATTTGCGATGTATGAAATGCACCAGCCACAGCGAGTGGGCGCACACGAGCACCTTCGGGTGCTAATTGTGAAAGCGCGGCTAAAGAGCCTGCTGCAACGATTTGCCCGCCGCCATTGTCATTGGCTGCAACTAAATCTAAATCTGAAATTGCTTTCAAAACGGTATTGCGATCGCCACCTAATACAGCAGCCATTCCACCTTCTGTCAGGGCAGCAGCTTTCGCCATTTCACGCCCGCGCGCTCGTACTAAATTCATCGCATCGATATCTGAAATAACTCCAGCAATGGCAGCAGCAGAAATTTCTCCAACAGAGTGTCCTGCAACAAAGGCAGCGCTTTTAATCGATAAAGCGTGCGCACTCAGCAAACTAGTGGCGACGATGAGTGGTTGGGCATAGGCCGTATCTTTAATTTCTTCAGCATCAGCGTTGACGCCTAAATGCTGAAGATCTAAATCAATCGCGGCAGAATAAGAATCAAGTAACTTCTTTAATTCAGGGTTAGTAAGCCACGGAGTAAGCATCCCGGGAGTCTGTGAACCTTGACCAGGGGCAAGAAGTGCGAGCACAGTTTTAACTATATGGGATTACGAACGAGTAACTAGCCACACCTGCGCACAGTGAGGCGGTACATTTACCTTACTTTCTGGCAATAACATGATTGATTCGTGGGCATCTACAGGTTGAGATGCATCAAAAATACGGCGAAAGTTTGAGCCCCACTTCTTAGTTGGCAAAGTCATATTTTCGGAATGTCGCTCTGAATTGAGCAAAAGTAGCAATCCTTGAAATGGTCCAGCATCAATGAAAACTGTCAATGTTCGTCGGGCGCCATCCTCCCAACGGTCTTCGGTCATCTCATTACCGTTGATACTGAACCAGGCGATATCTTTTCGCTGAGTTCCTAAATCTATTCGTCCAGTAAAGAACTCCGCGGCGATATCAGTGAGGTAGGTCTTTCTGATTTTTATTAACTCAATAACAGCAGCGTGCATATCTTTTTGCATGTCGCTGTATTGCCAAGCAAGTGCCCATCCACCCATAAAAGTGGCTGGCGAATCTTCAATATCTACGCGCATATTTACCGGCATTGTGAAGGCGTTATTCGAGCCATTCTGGCTGCGCTGTACTTCATCACCCATAAGGATCATGGGAACTCCAGCCGACAAAAGCAGGGTGGCCATCATAGATTTTTGGAGGCAGTGGCGAATATTCTGGATGTTCGTATCTTCGGTAGGGCCTTCGATACCGACATTCCACGAGCGGTTATCGTCAGACCCATCGCGATTATTCTCTTCATTCGGTTCGTTTCGCTTTTTTGAGTATGTCACCAAATCTGACAAGGTAAAACCATCATGGGCTGTGAGAAAATTAATGGATGAGGTAGGTCCGCGATGATAAAAAATGTCGGAAGACCCACTAATACCGGAGGCGATATCAGAGACGCCCTCACCGTATCCGCGCGCAAGGTCGGCCAACCAGAATTGGCGTACTGAATCTCGGTAGTGATCGTTCCACTCACGCCAAGGATGTGGAAAATCTCCGAGAGAGTAACGGGTGACATCCCACGGCTCTGCAATCATTTTGAAATTCCGTAAAACAGCGTCAGATTCGATTGCTGTGAGAAGTGATGACTCACTCGCAGAATTATTGGGATAAAGAGCGGTGGCTAAATCGAAGCGAAATCCATCTACTCCAATAACTTCAACCCACCAACGAAGTGAATCAACTATGTGCCGTACTGCGTGAGGCTTGGAAGCAGAAACAGTGTTCCCACATCCAGTGACATCGATATAGCCGCCTTTACCATCTCCACGATACCAAGCACGATTATCAATACCTTTGAAGGAGAGCGTAGGTCCTCCTACTCCACCCTCTGCGGTGTGGTTATAAACAACATCGAGAAATACCTCAATTCCAGCTTCATGGAGTCGATCAATCGACCATTGCAATTCCGCAATCGGATTCTCCGTCGCAGCATATTCAGGATGGGGCGCAGAGTAAGCAATCGTGTTGTAACCCCAGTGATTTTTTCGACCACGAGTATGGATTCCCGGTTCATCAAGGTATGCATGAATGGGGAGCAATTCGAGTGCGGTAATGCCGAGTTCTGTAAGGTAGTGAATCGTACTGGGGTGGCCAAGCGCTTTATAAGTCCCGCGTTCTTCTAGTGGTATCTCTGGATTTTTGGCAGTTAATCCTTGAACATGAGCTTCATAAATAATCTCTTCGGCCCAAGGGTGAATTGGTCGAGATATTTCTCGTGGTGCAGAGGGAACGACTACTGAAAGTGGAACAAACTCCGCGCTATCGCGTTCATCACGGGTATTTGTATCACCTTGGCCCAAACCATCGGTAGCAACATGTCCATAAATTTCGGGCACATATTGGAGTTGGCCAAATAGTTGATGGGCATAGGGATCAATCAATAACTTGGCAGCGTTAAATCGTGCGCCTTGCGTTGGATTCCATGGACCATAAATTCGGTAGCCATAACGTTGTCCCGCACGTACCCCAGCGAGATAGCCATGCCAAATTGGGCCGTAACGGTGCGAGAGAGCAAAACGAGTTTCAATCAATTTTCCATTTACATTATTGAAAAGACATAGTTCAACAGCATCTGCAGCATTACTCCAAATAGCAAAGTTACACCCACCTTCAGTGAGTGTTGCGCCAAGGATTCTAGGGTCGGCTGGATGCACAGGGTCAGTGTGCCCTTAGATTGTTTCAATAGGATTAAGAGACGCGCTCATTTTCCAGAAGAGCAGGGAAATTCAGTGAATCTTGATTGAAATGTGGGTAGTGAATACTTGCATACTCAGAATTTCTACCGAATCTGGCCATGTGGAAAAGTTCAACGAGAGATAAAAATGCAATTGCGGGCAGCAAATCCAGACTCCTTTTGAGAAACCATGGAGTTCCATTTCTGAGCATCCACAGAATGGAATCTCGCGTACTTCGGTTATTCTTAGTTGAATATTTCATCTCACCCACGTCAAATCCACGTTTTCGTAGTAAATGCCCAAAACTGTCTGCTATGAATTGATGTCCAATTCGACTTGGATGCATACGGTCAACATGCCATTTATTTCGATCATAGATATCAGGAAGTGATCGAGTTTCAAGAAGAATGCAACTGTAGCGATGGGCCAACTTTCGCGTGATGTGATTGACGGCGTTCACCCGTCTACGGCAAACGCGAGCGACTATACGCGGCATGGGTACAATTTTTGTTGGATCATGTAATTCAAGAAGCATTGAAGTGGCACCATTAGATTCAATCTGAGCGAGAGTTTCATTGAGATTCTCTTCAAAGACTTGAGGCGAAAAACCATTCCGCAATAGGTCATTTCCACCAACAATGACAGCTACGAGTTCGGGATCATGAATGAGAATTTTCGGAAGTTGCTCTTCACGAACTTCCTTAGATTGGGCACCAGGTCGCGCGGCATTGATATAGACCAAAGGTTCATTAAATGCTTGGGCTAAGTGATAACCCCAACCAAAATGGTTTCCGCTTGCATCAGAATCGCCAACACCTGATGCAGCGCTATCTCCGATAATTGCGAAAGTTAGCGGTTTCATCATTTCATGCCGCTTTCACTTGTGCGCTATGAAGTTGGTGAAGATCGGAAATGGTTTTTGACCAAGGAAAATTTTCTGCCTGTGTTCGACAATCACCTTTCAGGGACGGCTCTTTTTTAATCAAGTTCAATAACTCTGCAATCGCGTCAGCAAAAGCTGCGCCGTTATTCGCTGCGGTAAGACCAATGCGTTTACCTTCTGAAGTGACCAGGAATTCCCCAACGGCACTGGTCTCAGAAGCAACGACGGGAGTTCCACTGGCCAAAGATTCAAGCGCTGCCAAGCAGAAAGTTTCATAAGGACCTGGGGCAATTGATATATCTGCCGATGCAATCATTTGGGCAAGGAGAGTTTTATTGGCAACGTATCCCCAGAATGTGACTGGAATATCGCGCGTTGAACCATAAAGTTTCTTATGTAATGGCCCGCTACCAATAAATACCAATCGGGCATTTACTCCACGTGCCAGCAATTCACGGAGCGCTTGGATCGAACGTTCCGGCTTCTTTTCAGGAGATAAGCGGCCACAATGCACGAGCAAAACCTCGCCGCCTTTGAGCATCTTGGTGCGCAGATCGCCATCAAATTTATCGGGATGAAAATTTTCAAGATCAACACCCAGCGGAATTTGGACTAAATTGCGAGAGCCGATCTCTCGAAATTCGTGAGCCGCAAAGTTTGTAGTTGTAACCACGTAATCAAATTTTGAAGCTAATTTGGAGTTATGCCATTTCACTAGTCGGTTGAGAGAAACTCCGCAGAAGTTTTTGATTAAACCCTTCAGAGTCTCGTGGCTAAATACAATGGCGGGGATGCCTTTGCTCCGAGCCCATTTACCGAGGCAGGAAAGAGTAAATCGGTCTGAAACTTCGAGGCGATCGGGTTTGAGGGCTTGCAACAACGACTTTACTTGCCGGGTTGATCGAATCAATCTATAGCCACCACTAAATGGAATTACCCAGGATGGCAGAGTGATGCAGACACCGAATTCATTTGAACCGCGTGCAAATTTCTGTCCGGGTACTATAAAAATGAATTCATGCCCGCCTTCGCGATAGCCCAAACCCAATTGATGCAAGGTTGTTTTAATACCACCAGATTTGGGGCCATAAAAATTAGCTACGTGGACTATTTTCATGCAACTAAACCTCGCTCTTTCGAAACCTGGTTAATTGCATCCTGATAGTGAGCCATGAGTTGTTGGTTAATGTAATCCCAAGTTCGGTGTTCAACTGATTTGCGAGCCGCAAGCTGCATCAGGTCTAACGAGCTGTGGCTCCGCAAAGTTTCCACCGCTTCAAGAAGTTGATGAGGATCTGCCGTATCAATGAGCAGTCCGGTGACACCATGTTCGATGAGGTCAACAGGTCCTCCCGTATCTGGCCCAATTACCGGCACTCCTGAGGCGAGTGATTCCTGTATTCCCTGACAGAAAGTCTCATGTTTTCCGGTATGAACAAAGATGTCGAAAGATGCCACGTATCGAGCTAATTCAGTTCCCGATTGATACCCCACAAATCTAGCGTTTGGCAGTTCTTTCTTTAACCGTGGAGCAGCTGGCCCATCTCCAACAATTACTAATTTGATATGTGGTTGCCGATCTAAAATTGCTAAATCATCAATACGCTTTTCATTGGCTAAGCGACCAACATAGCCCACAATAATCTTGTCGCGTGATCCAGCAATATTGACACGCAACGATTCGTCTCGCCGCGTAGGTGCAAAATTGACTAGATCTACGCCGCGTTTCCATAGTCGTACATTTTTGACACCAGATTGCTCAAGATCTCTACACGCCCATTTAGAGGGAGCTAAAGTGATATCAGAAGCTTGATGGATACGTGAAATCCATTTCTTGAGAGTGTTGTGCGCAATTGTTAAACCGTAATGTCGCGCAAACCCTGCAATATCCGTCTGATATACCGAGACAGTTGGAATTCCGGCGCGCTTTGCAATCCTTGCCACGTAGTGGCCCAAGAAGATCGGTGATGCTAAGTGAATGACATCTGGTTGGAATCCTTCAAGCAGCGGCTCCAAATATTTTCTAGGAACTGCCATCGGAATCAACTTCTTCATCGAGATGCTTGGTACATGTTTTATTTTGTATCCGAGATACTCTGTAGGTGCCCCTTCGCTTTCGGGAGCGATGATCAACACGTCATGTCCTTGTACCTTGCAGAACTCGAGCAAGCGGAGTACTGAATTGGTCACGCCATTTACCTGCGGCAAGAATGCCTCCGTGACGACTGCAATTCTCATGAGGCGAGAGTGAGCGCAGGACACAACTGGGTAGAGAAAAAAAGGTGAAGTGTCAGCAAATAGAAGGTGAAGTAATGGTTGAGAGTTTCGCGTTGAGAAAGAGGCTACCCGTCAGTAACATAAGCCCCATGAAGATTGCTGTCTGCGTCAAGCAAGTTCCCGATTCATGGGCTGAGAAGAAAATGGTCGGTGGAGTTCTCGATCGCGAAAACGTTGATGCAGTTCTTAATGATCTTGATGAATATGCAGTCGAAGAAGCGTTGCGCATTGCAGAAGCACACGGTGGCAATGAAGAAGGCGGCCCACATACCGTCACAGTGATTTCAATGGGACCAGATCGCGCAACTGATGCAGTACGCAAAGCGCTTTCTATGGGCGCCAATGATGCAATCTTGGTAACAGATGCAGCGCTTGCTGGTTCTGATGCACTTGCAACATCTGCTGTCCTTGCCAAAGTAATTAGCGATGGCGGTTATGACTTGGTTATCTGCGGAACTGAATCAACCGATGCGCGAATGAGCGTCATTCCTGCGATGTTGAGCGCTCGCCTTGGTTGGGCGCAACTTACCTTTGCTTCCAAGGTGACAGTTGATCCTGCAGGAACAGTTGCAATCACTCGCGTCACAGAAGCTGGCGTTGATGAAATTTCTGCAGCATTCCCTGCAGTTGTGAGTGTGGTTGAAAAAATCAATGAACCACGTTATCCATCCTTTAAAGGAATCATGGCAGCAAAGAAAAAGACTATTGCACAGAAAGATTTAGCAGCAGTGGGAGTCACAGCACAAGCAGCGTGGTCTCAAGTAAAAGATGCAACGCCGCGTCCAGCACGTGCTGCAGGTATCAAAGTCAGCGATGAAGGCAATGGCGGCGAAGCGCTTGCTTCCTATCTAGCAGAGAAGAAATTGATATGAGTACTGTATTAATACTTGCTGATTTTTCAGGCGATCAGATCACTAAGACAACCGCTGAATTAGCAACAGCGGGCGCTCGCATTGGAGCCGTTACTGCAGTAGTAATTGCACCAGCCGGAAAAGGTGCAGCGTGGGCAGAACAAATTGAACAAGGACCAGTGACTTCAGTAGTAGTGATCGAATCTGCAGATTTTGCCTCAGCTGGAGTTCCTGCAGTTGCCGATGCACTTGCTCATGTCGTAAAAGAGAAATCTCCAGCAGCACTTCTGATTGCATCCCATGCATTTGGAAAAGAAGTGGCAGCGCGCGTTGCAGTACTGTGCGATTCAGGAATCATTACCGATGCAGTCGATGTTGCAGCCGATGCCAGCGCAACACAACTGGTCTTTGGTGGTTCAACGACGGTACATTCACAAGTTTCACACGGAATTCCTGTGATTACAGTTCGCCCCAACAGCATCGAAGCAGATCTGGCAGCAGCATCACCTGCCATCGAAAATGTCACTGCAGTTATTAGCGATGCAGCCAAGAAAGCAAAGATTTCAAGTTCGCAGCCACCCGTAAAAGGTGGACGTCCTGAATTAACTGAAGCAAACATTGTTGTCTCAGGTGGTCGTGGCACTGATGGAAACTTTGCACCAGTAGAAGCATTTGCAGATTTATTAGGTGCAGCAGTTGGCGCATCACGCGCTGCAACAGATGCCGGGTGGTATCCACATTCACATCAAGTAGGGCAGACCGGCAAAACCGTAAGTCCGCAGCTCTATGTGGCATGTGGAATTTCAGGAGCGATTCAACATCGCGCAGGTATGCAAACTTCTAAGACAATTGTTGTGGTCAATAAAGATCCCGAAGCACCGCTCTTTGATATTGCAGATTTCGGTGTAGTAGGAGACCTCTTTAACGTGCTGCCGCAGGCAACTGCTGCAGTTGCAGCGAAAAAGGGCTAATACTCGCGAGCGAACTAGAATGCTCCTGTGAGCGTTTATCTAGACCATGCTGCAACAACGCCAATGAGCGATGTTGCGATTGACGCTATGAACGCATCACTGCGCAAGCTTGGTAATCCTTCTTCGCTCCATACCGATGGTCGAGCAACTCGTAAAGATGTTGAAGATGCTCGCGAAGTAATCGCTCACAGTATTGATTGCCTTCCCAGCGAAGTGATCTTTACTGGGTCTGGCACCGAAGCCGATAACGCCGCCATTAAAGGTTTATTTTGGTATTCCAAGAAGAAAGTCATTCTGGTCTCGAGCATCGAACATCACGCAGTTCTAGATCCAGCACATTGGTTGGTCGAGCACGAAGGTGCAGAGTTGATTGAAATTCCAGTCACTGCAACTGGCATCGTTGATCTTGTTTTTCTGGCCGAAGTCGTTGCCAAGCGGGCTGGTGAAATTGCACTGATATCTGTCATGCATAGCAATAATGAAACCGGCGTCATTCAACCGATAGCAGAAATCGTAAAGATTGCTGGCGAAATTCCCGTCCATTGCGATGCAGTGCAGAGCTTTACCAAAGTGCCGCTCTCATTTAAGAACCTTGGTCTCTTTGCTATGACTATAAGCGCTCACAAAGTAGGAGGACCACTTGGAATCGGCGCACTTATATTGTGACGCGCAGTTGAGCTGCCACCACTTTTACATGGCGGGGGACAAGAGCGCGATATTCGAAGTGGCACTGTAAACGCTCCTGCCATTGTCGCCTTTGCCGCTGCTGTAGCAGCGCACGAATACGATGCAGAAAAAGTTCAAGCGCTCCGTGAAAAATTTGAATCAGGCGTACTTGCGCTGCGCAGTGATGCAGTGATCAATGGTGCAAGCGCTCCACGACTTCCTGGAATTTCCAACATCACATTTCCAGGTACACAGAGCGATTCGCTCTTGCTCTTGATGGATGCAGAGAAAGTTTCATGTTCCACGGGCGCTGCGTGTAGTGCAGGTGTACATCGCCCGAGCCATGTATTAATGGCGATGGGCTTATCTGATGTCGTTGCACAATCATCATTGCGCTTTTCATTTGGTGCCACTTCTACAGAAGCAGATGTTGACTTTGCACTCTCTGTTTTGCCAGCTGTGATTGAGCGTGGTTTAGCAGCACACTCAGTAGGTCGCAGATGAAGGTCATCGCCGCCATGAGCGGTGGAGTTGATTCTGCAGTCGCTGCAGCTCGCGCAGTTGAAGCAGGACATGAAGTTATTGGTGTCCACCTTGCGCTCTCTTCCAATCCCCAAAAGTATCGAAGCGGTGCGCGCGGTTGCTGCACAATCGAGGATTCACATGATGCTCGGCGCGCAGCTGATGTCATCGGCATTCCCTTTTATATCTGGGATATGGCAGATGAATTTCATGAAGGTGTCGTCGAAAATTTCATGAGCGAATATGCAGCAGGTCGTACCCCAAATCCATGTTTACGGTGCAATGAAAAAATTAAGTTTGCTGCGGTATTAGATCGCGCGAAGGCGATGGGATTTGATGGAGTTGTGACGGGTCATTACGCACGCACTCAAGAATCAGCTGCTGGAAAGACGCTGCACCGCGCCATTGATCCGCTCAAAGATCAGTCCTATGTGCTTGCAGTATTAACGCGCGAACAAATTAATGGAGCAATATTTCCATTAGGTGATACCGAGAAAGTTGATATTCGAAAAGAAGCTGAAGCTCGCGGTTTAGCAGTTGCCCAAAAACCCGATAGCCACGATATTTGTTTTGTTCCATCTGGAGATAATGCTGGTTGGTTACGTGAACGTTTGGGAAGTGAAGTAGGTCCCATCGTTGATCAAGATGGTAAAAAGATTGGTGAACATAAAGGGGCGTATACCTACACCATCGGCCAACGCAAAGGTTTGGGGTTGACGGTTCCGGCATCCGATGGAACTCCGCGCTTTGTATTAAAAATTGAACCCGTGAGCAACACCGTTGTCGTAGGTCCACGCGAAGATTTAGCGGTGACAACAATGCGTGGTGAAAAACCAATATTTTGCGGACCTGAAATTGGAGCAGCTCCACTTCGTGGATTCGTCCAAGTGCGTGCACATGGCGCAGCTCTCGATTGCACTTATTACTTAGATGACAATCAATTAGTTGCAGAACTTGATCAACCTTTGCTCGGACTTGCCACCGGCCAAGCGATGGTGATTTATGACGGTGATCGAGTAGTTGGCTCTGCAACAATCTGCGAGACAGCATGAGCACAGAACTCAATAAAGCACGCCATCGCATTGCAGAACTGACCGCTGAGATTCGAGATCACCAATTTAAATATTATGTTTTGGATGCGCCCACAATTACAGATGCACAATTTGATGCGCTTCTTAAGGAGTTGCAGCACGTTGAAGCGAAATTTCCCGAATTACTAGAACCTGATTCGCCATCACTTGGCGTGGGTGGAGGATTTGCCACCACCTTTGCGCAACATGATCACATCGAAAAGATGATGAGCCTAGATAACGTCTTTGATGAGAACGAACTCGGTGCTTGGTTTGATCGAGTAGAAAAAGAGAGCCCATCACCAGAATTCTTATGCGAGCTAAAAGTCGACGGACTTGCCATCAATCTGCTCTATCAAGATGGACAACTGGTGCGAGCTCTCACGCGCGGAAACGGTACGACCGGCGAAGATGTGACCCTCAATGTGAAAACCATCAAAGGACTTCCACATACGCTCACTGGAAAAAAAGTTCCTTCACTGATTGAAGTACGCGGTGAAGTTTTTCTTCCAGTTGCAGCATTTAGCCAACTCAATGAAGAGCTCGAAGAGGCAGGTAAACCGCTCTTTGCCAATCCGCGCAACTGTGCAGCAGGTTCTTTGCGCCAAAAAGATCCACGCATCACAGCATCACGCCCGCTGCAGATAGTCGTGCATGGCATTGGAGCAGTCGATGGTTTGCAGTTGGAATCCCAATCCGATGCATACGCGCAATTAAAAGCGCTGGGGTTACCTACATCATCTCGTTTTACCGTAGCCACAACGCGAAAAGAAGTACTCGCGTATATTGAAAACTACAACCTTCATCGCCACGATGTTGAACATGAGATTGATGGTGTTGTCATTAAAGTTGATCGCATCGCTGAACAGAAAAAATTAGGTTTTACTTCTCGCGCACCGAAATGGGCCATTGCTTACAAGTATCCGCCTGAAGAAGTCACTACCAAATTGTTAGATATTAAGGTGAGCGTTGGTCGCACTGGCCGAGTTACCCCATTTGCTTTTATGGAGCCAGTCAAAGTTGCAGGTTCTACAGTTACCAATGCGACTTTGCATAATCAAGAAGAGATTGAACGCAAAGGTGTATTAATTGGTGACACCGTCATTATTCGAAAAGCTGGCGATGTTATCCCTGAAGTCTTAGGGCCGGTAAAAGAGAAGCGCACCGGAAAAGAAAAGGCATTTGTGATGCCAAGCAAGTGCCCTGAATGTGCAAGCGCTCTCCGTGCAATCTCAGAAGGCGATGTCGATATTCGTTGCCCAAATTCGCGCAGTTGCCCAGCACAATTACGCGAACGTATTTATTACATCGGTTCGCGTGCAGCGCTTGATATTGATGTTCTGGGATATGAAGCAGCGGTTGCACTGCTTACCGATCACATCATCACTGACGAAGCCGATATTTTTGCGCTCACTGAAGCTAAGTTGATGAAATCAGAATTCTTCACCAAGAAAGATGGAACCAAAGGTAAGAACTTAGAGAAATTACTTGCCGCTCTCGACACAGCAAAGTCTCGCCCGTTATGGCGCGTAATTGTTGCGCTGTCTATTCGCCACGTAGGTCCAACTGCAGCGCAAGCATTGGCAAATCACTTTGGCAGCATGAAAGCAATTTCGCAGGCTTCACAAGATGAATTAGCTGCCATTGATGGCGTTGGAGATGTCATCGCACAATCCATCATCGAATGGTTTACCGTTGATTGGCATCGCAACATCATTACTGCGTGGGAAAAAGCTGGTGTTCTGATGGTGAATCAGAAGAGTGCGGATGTTCCACAAACATTGGCAGGGCTCACCTTTGTTGTCACAGGTGGATTGCAAGGATTCACCCGTGATTCGATTGCTGAAACCATTACTGCACATGGAGGTAAGCCATCTTCGTCAGTCTCGAAAAAGACTGACTATGTATTAGTCGGAGAAGATCCCGGTTCTAAATTGGCGAAGGCGCAAGAATTAGGCGTTGCGATTATTGATGAAGCCCGCTTTTTAGAACTTCTCGCGGGAAAGTAGTAATCTTTGCTCCATGATGAGCCAACTTTCAGAAGCAACACGCGAACTCCCACTTCCTCCTATCGGATTTGGATTGATCGCATTTGGCACATTCGTTTTCTTGCTCTACATCGTTCTTCGTTTCGATAAGTAAGCGGTTGTAATCCATTGATAGTTGGGCTTTATGGCGGGACTTTTGACCCCATCCATAATGGCCACATCCACGTCATCACTCAACTTATTTCGCGCGGTTTGGTAGATCGCATCATTGTTGTGCCAGCTGGGCAACCACAATTGCGCGATGGTCAGCCGCATGCAACCGGTGCGCAACGTCGCGCTATGTGTCAGCTCGCAGTGAATTCGCTCCCAGATGATGTGAAATCAAAAGTGGAAGTTGATCCCATCGAAATTTTGCGCGAGGGACAAGCTGGCCAGGGCCACGAGCGCGGCAAGAACAGCACTAATGCGCTTAATCATTTTGTTTTCTCCTTTGTTTGTGTTTGTTTGTGTTCCCAGAGGACCGTGATTGACAGCCAAAATTCACTAAGAACTTTTTAATTGTATACCCTAAAATACTTGCGTCAATTTTTTTTGAACAATTTTGTTAGTACTTAAAGTATTGTTAGCAAGTTATTTGCAGTTTTTTTATAATCTTGTTAGCCATTTTAGAACCCATCACCCCGATGGGGTAATAAAATTTTTAAGGTTCACAGGCGGATACCCCAAAAGGGTCGTTTGGTTATGGGGTCCTAAGGCCCAACGAGGCGACCAAGGAACAGATCGCCCTACCGAGGTTACAATTATCAGTGCCGTGGTAGGGACGCCTATCCTTAGGCGTCCATGTTGAACGCCGAACTATCAAAACTCTGCATGGCCGGTTAATGATAACCGTCCCTACCAAGTTTGAATTTCGAGTCTTGAGCTATCGGTACGGACGTCTCGACCGGGTTAGAGCTAATGCGGCAGGGTCATCGACCCTGCCCTACCGGCTATACGAACAAGAATGGCGAAACCTAAACCCCCGGATTTTCGCTGCCGAAAAAGCGTTTCAGCTCCGCCTTGGCCGTCTCCGCCGAATCGGACGCGTGCAGGACGTTCCTCATTTTATCCTTCCCCCAATCGCCGCGGATCGTGCCCTTGGGAGCCTTCGTGCTGTCGGTTGGTCCCAACAACTCCCGCACCCGCTCAATCGCTCTCGCCCCCTGCATCGCCACGGCGATCACCGGTCCCGAGGACATAAACTTCTCGATCTCCGGAAAAAAAGGCAGGTGGGCGATATGAGAGTAATGTTCCTTGAGCAACGGCCCGTTGAGGCGAAGCATCCGGCAGTTCAGG
>OGWM01000039.1_pt1 | contig 17993 bp, 21 predicted proteins | sample 1576041 | NCBI WGS metagenome assembly OGWM01 (sample SAMN07581538, study PRJEB24739) | freshwater metagenome | place: Singapore | collected 2015-01
GTTTCCCAGTCACGATAAAGCCCAGTACCGGAGAAGATCCCAACTCTCATAGCGCCACGATTGCGAAGATGTCGAGTAATGGCCCTAGTATCAACTCCTTGAATGCCGACGATTCCTTGTTCGATAAGTGCAGCTTCCAGATCAGCTTCGCTGCGCCAATTGCTAGTCAGCGTAGATGGATTTCGCACAACAAATCCGGCAACCCAATATTTGCGTGATTCGTTATCAAAAGTATTAACACCAGTGTTGCCAATATGAGGAGCTGTCATCACCACAACTTGTTTGTGATACGAAGGATCGGTCAGTGTTTCTTGGTAACCAGTCATTCCAGTTTGAAAGACTGCTTCGCCAAAAGTTTTGCCAGTTGCCGCCCAAGAACGACCTTCAAAGATGCGCCCGTCATCTAAGACAAAGAATGCTTTAGCCACTAAGCACCTGCCTGGTAAGTAAGTTGTCCTTGGAAAAATGTTGCTTGGATAGTTCCTGGAAGTTCCATCCCATGGAACGGAGTATTGCGGCTGCGCGAAGCCATCCGGTCTCTATCCACTCGATAGGTTGCGGTTGGGTTCATCACAGTGATGTGTGCGGGTTTGCCGACTGAGATTTGATGGCCATGATTCTCGTAACGGCCAATTTTCGCAGGCGCTGAGCTCATTCGATCTGCCACATCAGACCATTTCATTAATCCGCTTTCAACCATGGTGAGATTAACAATCGAGAGCGCCGTCTCAAGACCTAACATCCCAAATGAGGCAGCTTGCCATTCGCATTCCTTGGTTTCGGAAGGATGCGGAGCATGATCAGTTGCCACAATATCGATCACGCCTTCGGCAAGCGCTTCGCGCAGCGCCATCACATCTGATTCAGTACGCAAAGGTGGATTTACCTTATAAATGGGGTCATAACTCCGCGCTAATTCGTCAGTCAGCAATAAATGATGTGGAGTTACTTCGGCTGTAACTTGAATGCCACGTGATTTTGCCCAGCGAATAATTTCAACTCCACCACGAGTTGTCACGTGGCATATATGAAGTCGCGCCTGCACATGATCTGCAAGCAAAACATCGCGCGCAATAATCGATTCCTCAGCGATTGCTGGCCATCCTTTCAAGCCAAGTTGAGAGGAAACAAAACCTTCATTCATCTGACTTTGATCGGTCAAACGAGGTTCTTGAGCATGCTGTGCAATGACGCCATCAAACTTCTTCACATATTCGAGAGCGCGTCTCATCATCAGCGGATCAGAGACACAATTCCCGTCATCGCTAAAGACTCGTACACGTGCAACCGAATCTGCCATCGCACCTATCTCAGCTAAATGTTCGCCAGCAATCCCTTGCGTCACCGCTCCAATAGGAAATACATCGAGCAGGCCGGCATCTTGTCCCAATCGATACACCTGTTCAACAACTCCAGCGGTATCTGCAACCGGTGATGTATTTGCCATAGCACTGAGTGCCACAAATCCACCACGAGCGCCGGCGCGAGAGCCAGATAGAACTGTCTCCGCATCCTCTTTACCAGGCTCTCGTAGATGAGTATGTAAATCAACCAATCCTGGAAGTGCAACGCTCTGAGCGCAGTCGATTGCGACTGCTCCATCGAGAGAAATATTTGAACCAATCTGTTCCACGGTGCCATCCGCAATTGCAATGTCAACAACAGAGCCTTGAAGATCTACCTCTTTGAGAAGGAACTTACTCATCATGCAGGTACTCCTTCGCTTTGAGATGTGCCAGCAAGTAAGAGGTAAAGGATTGCCATACGAACATTTACTCCATTAGTAACCTGTTCGACAATGACTGACCGTGCGCTATCAGCGCTATCTGCTGTGATTTCAAGCCCGCGATTCATAGGACCTGGATGCATGACAATCGAATTCTGTTTCATGCGACGAAGTCGATCTGCATTGAGTCCAAAATATCGCGAGTATTCGCGTGCATTTGGGAAGAACATTTCAGTCATCCGCTCAAGTTGAATTCGTAGCATCATCACAACATCGACAGTTTCGATGATTTCATCAAAGTTAAAGGTTATTGAAACTGGCCAATTCTCGACTCCCACCGGCAACAACGTTGGAGGCGCAACAAGAGTGACCTTAGCGCCAAGTTTGGTAAGGAGAAGCACATTTGACCTGGCAACACGTGAGTGCAAAATATCGCCGACTATCGCCACATGAAGACCATCAAGGGTGTCACCACCATGAATCAAATGTCTTCGAATCGTAAAGGCATCGAGCAGGGCTTGGCTGGGATGTTCATGGGTACCATCACCTGCGTTAATCACTGCACCAGACATCCATCTGTTATCCGCTAATCGTGCTGCTGCACCACATGCTTGATGGCGAATGATGACTGCATCCGCACCCATTGCCTGCAAAGTCTGCGCCGTATCTTTGAGAGATTCACCTTTACTAAGGCTTGAACCTTTTGCGGAAAAATTGATGACATCCGCGGATAACCTTTTGGCCGCTGCTTCAAAGGAGATGCGAGTTCGAGTTGAATCCTCTGCGAAGAGATTGACAATGGTGCGGCCTCGCAGAGTAGGCAACTTCTTGATTGGACCATCCGTTGCTTTAGCTAACTCTTCTGCGGTATTTAAAATCGTTACCGCTTCAGCCTGGGAAATGTCGTTTATTGAGAGGAGATGTTTCATTCTGCACCTCCATCATCAACTACCACTGCATCTACTCCATCCAATTCCGTGAATTGAACTTTGATTGATTGGTGTAATGAAGTTGGAAGATTTTTCCCCACATAATCAGCTCTGATAGGTAGTTCGCGATGTCCTCGGTCGACGAGGACCGCTAATTGGACGGTACGCGGGCGACCAATTTGGCCAAGGGCATCAAGTGCTGCGCGGATAGTGCGACCCGAAAAGAGCACATCATCGACAAGCACCACATTTCGATCTTCGACACCAAGTGGCGGAATCACTGTTGGCATCAGTGCACGTGGTGGACGCATTCGTAGATCATCACGGTGCAAAGTAATGTCGAGCGTTCCCTGTTGAACTGGGTGGCCCTCGATAGTGGCGATATTGGCGGCTATTCGCGCTGCGAGGTACGCACCACGAGTTGGAATTCCAAGAAGAGTGACAGATTCGGAACCAGAGTTACGTTCCAAGATTTCATGTGAAATGCGCATAATCGCTCGTGCGATATCTGGCGCAGGCAGGGCAAGGTTCATTTTTTCTCCTTCCCTGCCTCTCTGGACAGGTCGTTAAAGGATGCGGAATAAGGATACCACTTGGTGAACCAATCTGTGGATGGACATCATCGTGATGAAGGCTCCGCCTCTACCGTGTCTTCATGACCACTCACTCGCAACTATCAATGACCGATATCTGCCAAAAATTGCGCTCGCTGCGCAAATCCCAATCCCTTTCACTTGCTGATGTTGAATCTCTGAGTCACGGCCGCATCAAAGCAGTTGTCCTTGGCTCATACGAACGGGGTTCGCGCGCGCTCAGCGTAAAACGCGCCCTAGAAATTGCTGCGATCTACCAAGTCCCTGCCGCGGAGTTATTTCGCGAGCAATCTGCACCAACACATTCACAGCATGGCTCTTACATCATTGATCTAAGAAAATTGAAGGAGAAATCACTGCACCACAGCGCATTTGTATCGATAGCGCTTTTTTGCAGTGAAATTCAGCGCAGAAGAGAGGATTGGAATGGAGAAATCATCTCACTGCGCAGCTCTGATTTTGATTTCTTACAAGTAACCTCGCGAGTTACAGATACAAACCTAGAAGATTTGCTCATTCAAGAGCGCATTCTCATCGCAAGAAACTAGCGAGCAATACTCTCTTTGATCAGGGAAATCTTGCCAAGCACGCCATGAATATAAGTAGCTGACTCGTCGGTCGAAAGAACCTTTGCTAAATCCAGCGCTTCATTGATGACTATTCCTTCAGCTAAATCTGGGGTCCATACAAGTTCGTAAATTGCAAGGCGCAAAATGTTTCGATCGACTGTTGGCAAGCGGTCCATATCCCAGCCCTGGGCGTATGTTGAGATTAACTCATCAATCTTTCGCTTTTGGGCGCTGATTCCGCTGACAAGTTCTCGCGTAAATTCTCGGATAGGTCTGGCATCTGGATCTGTGGCGTTATCAACGCGCGCTGCCAAAATATCAATAGCAGCTGTCCCCCGAATATCAGCCTCGTAGAGCAAATCTAAAGTTTGCTTGCGAGCTTTACTGCGAGCCGACACTAGTTAGCTCGGCCCAAATATGATCCGTCGCGGGTATCGACGAGAACTACTTCGTCTTGCTTAATGAAGAGTGGTACTTGAATTTGAATTCCGGTTTCAACTGTTGCCGGCTTTGTTCCACCTGATGATCGATCTCCTTGAAGCCCCGGTTCGGTATAGGTGATTTTCAGGGCTACAGATGCTGGAAGTTCTACATAGAGCGGATTTCCCTCGTGAATGGCAACAATCGCTTCGGTATTTTCCAGCATGTAGTTTGCGGCATCTCCGACAGTATCTGCAGAAATCGTCATCTGATCAAAGCTGACATTGTCCATAAAAACATAGTCAGAACCTTCCTTGTAGAGGAAGTTCATCTCGCGCTTTTCAAGGATCGCTACCTCAACCTTAACGCCAGCGTTAAAGGTCTTATCAACTACCTTGCCGCTGAGTACTTGCTTCAATTTGGTGCGAACGAATGCCGGACCCTTACCCGGTTTCACATGTTGAAACTCAACGACAGTCCATAACTGACCATCAATATCGAGCGTCATTCCATTTTTCAAATCATTCGTTGTTGCCACGATAACTCCAGTTCGCAATGCCTAAGCGCATAAGGGGGCAGTTTACCTCAGGATGAAAGGCAGAAAAAATCAGCCAATCAGCGTTTTGAGAGCGATCAGCGCCAACTCGTAAGAATGTGGTCCAAATCCTGCAATAGTGCCGTTCGCGATCCCTGAAATTACAGATGTGTGTCGGAATTCCTCACGCGCCAAAGGATTTGAAAGATGAACTTCAATCAGAGGAGATTTAACAAGTTCGGCAGCATCGCGAATTGCATACGAGTAATGCGTGAAAGCAGCTGGATTGATAATGACAGGAAGCTTGGAATCTGCCGCCTCATGTAACCAACCAATAATTTCGGCCTCGTCATTACTTTGACGCACATCCGCTTCGAATCCATGTTTTTCTGCAGCTGAACGGACAAAATCAACCAATTGCGGATAGGTCAGATCTCCATACATTGAAGAATCACGAATATCTAACCGCCCTAAATTGGGGCCATTCAAGACCAAAACCTTCATTGCCGTACTCTCTCATATGCTGCTAGCAAAGCCGCCTCGGATGGATTCTCTAACCGTTGTGTCTTGCCAATATCGGTGATCACGACAAATCTCATGTTGTTTCCACGTGATTTTTTATCGCGCCGCATGGCTGCTAATAGTTCGGGAAAGTCCCCTGCCGCATACGTAATGGGCAAATTGAGCTTCTTAAGAACTTCAATATGAAGTTGTACATTTTCCGGTGATAGCAGGTTCAATTCCTCTGCCAAGTAAGCAATAAATGCCATCCCAATCGATACACATTCCCCATGGCGCAATGAATACTTAGAGTGCAGTTCTATTGCGTGGCCAAATGTGTGGCCATAATTAAGAATCTCACGATCAAAGCTCTCTTTGAAATCTCCTGATACCACTTCGGCTTTCACGGCAACGGCTCGTTCGATGAGCTCGTGGGTGATTGAACTACTTGCACGAATATCAGAGAGTGAATTCTGTAGAACTAGGTCAAGGATCTTGCGATCTCGAATGAAGCCACATTTGACCACTTCTGCTAATCCCGCGGCAAAGTCACGATCTGAAAGCGAACTGAGCCAATTAAAATCAATGACAACTCCTGTTGGAGAATGAAATGCACCGATGAGATTTTTCCCGTAATCACTATTGATGCCAGTCTTTCCGCCAATGGCTGCGTCCACCATTCCAGCCACAGTTGTCGGTATCGCTAGCCAATCAATTCCGCGCAACCATGAAGCGGCAGCAAAACCAGCAAAATCTGTAATTGCCCCGCCCCCGATTGCGACGATTCCATCCGAGCGCGTGAAACCTGCTGCGCCTAGCCAATTCCACACCATCGTGAGGGTGTGTGAACTTTTGGCAGCCTCTCCATCAGGAATTCCAAAATAGAAAAACTCAGTTTGATGGGCAGAAAATTTCGGGATGGATTCCTTCATAGATTCTGAATACACCACAGCGACACGTTCTCTCTTGTCGGCAAAATCTATTACTGATTCAGCGTATGAAGCGCCAATCCGTACTCCATAAGAACGTTCTGCTTTGATAACTATCTCTTTGCTCATTGCACAACACCTGCCTCTGTCAGATGTGAAAATGCAATATCAACAATTTCCTCTTCACTGCGATTATCAACATTGATAGTTGCATCTGCCAGCAATTCATAAATCGGCCTGCGCTCTTGCATCAAGTTCTGCCAAGTTCCTCGTGGATTATCAAGCAGTAAAGGCCGATCGCGGTTAAAGCCAATTCGAGGCGCAACTGTCGATAGCGAAATATCAAGAAAGATAATGTAGGAAGAAATTGCACGAAGCGCTGACTGGGCATCGAGTGAAATAGGCGCCCCACCACCTAACGCCAGCACCGCACCGTCTCGCAAAAGTTCATCGCGTAACACTCGCTTTTCCATGGCTCTGAATTCAGCTTCGCCATGTTCAAGAAAGATTTGTGAGACTGACTTTCCTTGTTCATTCTCAATGAGGTCATCCGTATCACGAAATGGTGCATCTAATTTTGACGCGAGCAATTTTCCGATGGTTGATTTCCCGCTACCCATCGGTCCGATCAATATGACACGTGGAGCCATCTACTTAAAGCGAAGATTCTTCATATAAGACTCGAAGTTTCGGCGAACTTCTTGCACTGAATCGCCACCAAATTTCTCAAGAACTGCCTCAGCAAGTACTAGCGCCGCCATTGCTTCACCTACAACTCCAGCCGCAGGAACTGCACACACATCAGAGCGCTGATTAATTGCTTTAGCAGCCTCGCCAGTTTTTACATCAATAGTGTCGAGCGCCTTGGGAACAGTTGAAATAGGTTTCATCGCAATCGAAATTCTTAAAATTTCTCCATTGGACATTCCGCCTTCAGTTCCACCAGCTCTATCTGTGCGACGCTGGATTAATCCTGCTTTGTTGCGTTCGATTTCATCGTGTGCAACTGATCCCCTTCTGGTCGCAGTTCTAAATCCATCTCCAATTTCTACGCCCTTGATCGCTTGAATTCCCATCATTGCACCGGCTAATCGCGAATCTAATCTGCGATCCCAATGAACATGTGACCCAAGTCCAGGTGGGACATTGAAGGCTAAAATTTCGCAGACACCGCCAAGTGTGTCCCCCTCTGAATGTGCACTTTCAATTTCAGAGATCATCGCAGCGCTTGTTGCTGAGTCAGCGCAGCGCACTGGATCTTCATCGATGCGTGCCATATCTGCTGCTTGTGGAAGCGCAGTTTCGTCTGGAATTCGCACCGACCCGATGGAGACTACGTGGCTTAAAATCGTAATTCCCACTGATTGCTCGAGGAATTTACGAGCTATCGCACCGAGTGCAACACGTGCTGCTGTTTCACGAGCACTCGCCCGTTCGAGTATGGGTCTGGCATCATCAAAATCATATTTTTGCATTCCCACTAGATCTGCATGCCCCGGTCTTGGTCTTGAAAGGGGCGCATTGCGTGCAAGGTTCGCAATTTCATCTTCTGGGACTGGATCTGCCGACATCACCTTTTCCCATTTTGGCCATTCACTATTTCCTACTTGAATGGAGATAGGTCCACCTTGCGAAATCCCGAGTCGAATACCTCCAAGAATCGAAACTTTATCCGCCTCAAAATTCTGTCGTGCACCACGCCCAACTCCGAGTCGGCGCCTTGCTAAATGAAAATCGATATCTGAAGTTGAAACTTCAATATGGGCAGGCAAACCCTCAACTATTGCAGTCAGGGCTGGGCCATGAGATTCACCCGCAGTCAACCAACGCATTGTCATATTCTCTCAGATACTTTCGATTCGGGAGCGCCAATTTAGGCATATTCCGCTCATTGATATCGCTCACGATATTTGTGCAACGATAAATCCGAAGGTAATTGCCGGGGCAAGGGGTATATGAATTGAGAATCTGCGATATCGCATAAGGAGTATTACTGAAGAAATAAACCCTCCAATAGCAAGTCCTAGTACAAAATTTGATATCTCATCGATATCTATCGCACATATCAATAGGCTCGCTAGCAACTTGATGTCGCCAGCTCCAACGCCAAGATATCGATAGAAGATAAACCCGACGCATATCGCCGCAGGAATGAATCCTGCATTGAAGATTGGGAATTTTGATATCGCCTGAATCCCAAAGATTGAAGCAATAGACCAATTAGGGATTCGATGAGATCGAATATCAATCACTGAAATGAGGATAAGCAGCGGGATCACTCACGGATTTTAGGAACCGTGAGATGGCCTTTAGATATGCCTGTGGATTAAGAACGCGCCTTGCCTAAAGTGCTGCGTAAAATGTCGGCAAAATGAGGATCATCTAATTTTCTATCAAGAACTATTTCCAGTTGATGAATGCCTTGATACAGCAAGAGTTCTAGCCCACTTAAAACCGTTCCTCCAAGATCCATCCAACGACTCGCGATTTTTGTGGGCCATGGCTGATAAATAACATCAAAGAGCACAGCGCCCTGGCTGCTGCTTAAATATTCGGCAAAAAGGTCGGCAGCTCCCGAGGGAGTTGTATTGACGATCAATGAATATCCAGCGGTGTTGAAATTGTCATTCCAATTTTCATAGACCAATTGTGAGCGAGTGACTATGCGAGTGAGCGCTTCCTTTCGACTCTGCGATCTTCCCAATACGGTAATGGTGTCAGCAATGCCGTCAAGACTTGCGCACAGAGAGCGCGCGGTTCCTCCTGCACCCAGAATCAAGACGTTGCCAAACTGCTTGAAAGATTTATTGGACAAAGCAGAAAGGAACCCTGTGCCATCGGTGGTGTGACATCTCCATTGGTTGTCACTTCTCACTAAAGTATTGCCAGATTGAGACTTCACAACTTCAGTGGAGATATCAACCTCGAGATTCAGCACCTCTTCTTTCAGAGGCATTGTGAGTGATAAATAATCAAATTCGTGGCCTCGCGCATCTAAAAAACTCTCAAGTTCTCCACTTTGAACTTCAATAGCTTCATAACTTCCTGCGATACCCAGTTCCTTGAACGCAGCATTGTGCAACGTAGGAGAAAGCGAGTGGTGGATGGGATAACCCAATACTGCTCCACGAATCATTGATCTCCCCTAAATTTGCCCGCTCTTAAATTCTTCTTATATTCAACTTTCCACTGATTGAATTCGCCAAGATTATCGGTAAAGCGAGTGTCGCCGGGTGCAACCGTGATGAAATAGATCCATGGTCCAATTTCTGGATTGAGCGCTGCCTTCATCGCCTTGGCTCCGGGATTATTGATAGGTCCTGGTGGTAAGCCATATCGTTGATACGTATTGTATGGAGATCGGATCAAGGTCGATTGAGTACTGAGGAAGATATTGCCTCTCAACTTTTTTACATAGTGGACAGTCGAATCAAATTGCAATGGCATACCTTTTGCTAAACGGTTATAGATAACACGTGACACCTTGCCGAAATCTTCCTCTGAGCCCTCGGCTTGAATGAGCGAGGCGATAATCAGCAACTTTTGCGGACTGAACTTTGATTTTCCATCATAGAAACCGGCACGCTTCATTTCTTGTTCTGCTCGCGTAATCATTGAATTCAGCGCAGCTTCCGCCGATACATCCTTATCGAAACTGTATTGCGCAGGGAAAAGCAAACCTTCCGTCAAGGTAAATCCAGATGGACGTTTCACTTTTGTGAGCGCGTGTGTCACATCTTTCTTGGCAAACCCTGCCGAATACATCTGAGGAAGAACTTCTGAAACCCACATACCCTCTTGCACAGCGATGAGTCCTGCTATTCGTTTTGTATCTAGCAATTCATTGAGAACGGCCTTTGCACAATTTGCTTTGGTCAATCTGTGATCTCCAGGTGCAACGCGCTGTGAGCGCTCATCCCCAACGGCAACACGGAAATAGGACTCAGCAGATTTCACAACACCTTTGGAAAAAAGAGTCTGTGCAATCGTAGATCCACTATCCCCCGAATTAATATGAACGATGACTTCCTCACCTGAACTGCGACATGAAAAATCGGGTGCATTTCCAGAGACAGCCCGAACTTGGTGAATTGCGACAGTGAAGAGAAAGGCGAACAGGAGCGCTCCAGAGACTCGGAGCAGATCACCTCTACGCGGAACGTTCACGACTTATTCCAGCCTCAAGAATCTCTACCGCCGCCATTGAATCAATCAAATTTTTGGATTCGCGCGCACTGATTCCAGATGCTCTCAATTTTCCCTGCGCCGCAACAGTCGTAAGTCGCTCATCAACAAATTCAATCGGTATCTCAATAGCCTGCTGTAGCACGTGTGAAAATTCACGGACTTTTTCAGTCGCAGCACTCTCCTGCCCCGATAAGTGCATAGGAAGACCAATAAATATTTTTATGGGGTCATATTCATTAAGTAGGCCTGAAATGTTTTCTAACAATTTTGGATCTTGGGCCCGGATTGGATTAAGCGGTGTCGACACGATGCAATCAGGATCAGAAATTGCTAAACCAATACGTACATCACCATAATCAATCGCAAGGCGCCTGCCTCGAATCACCTGGTGTTCGCTCTCACTATCGGCCAATCGCATTTGAAATTGCAGCAAGAGCCTCAGCTACTTCGGTGAGTTTGGTACCTCCACCTTGCGCAAAGTCACTCTTGCCACCGCCACCGCCGCCTAAAACTGTCGAACCAATTTTTACTAATTCTCCAGCTTTGATTCCGGCTTTTTGAGCAGCTTCACTTACCGCTACGACAAGCACTGCTTTTCCTTCGCTCACGCTCACTAGAGCAACAACTGATTGTTGTGCACGTGATTTCAGATCGGTTGCAATCTTGCGTAAGTCCTCAGCTCCGATTCCATCTCCCAATGCAGTTGCAATAACAGTTGTTCCGGCAACGACACGAGCGTTCTCTGCAATCGTTGCAATCTGTCCCATAACTTGGGCAGTTCTCACCTTCGCCAATTCCTTCTCAATCTCTTTGATTTTTGTGAGTAATTCAGCGATACGTTCTGGCAATTCTTCAGTGCGTGAACCCTTCATGATGTCAGTTAATGAATTCAAAAGAAGATGTTCTCGAGCGAGATATCGATATGCATCTACACCCACCAATGCTTCGACTCTGCGAACACCTGCTCCAATCGATGATTCAGAGAGCAGCTTTACGACGCCCAATTGCCCAGATGCTGCAACGTGAGTGCCGCCGCATAGTTCTCGCGCCCAATCACCAACGCTTACTACTCGAACAACATCGCCGTATTTCTCTCCAAAAAGCGCCATGGCGCCCATCTTCTTGGCAGCATCCTGCGACATCGTTTCTGCGGTAACAGCCAAGTTATCCAAGAGCAACGTATTCACTCGAGATTCAACATCATTCAGCACTGATTCAGGAACTGCACCAGTAGAAGGAAAATCAAAACGGAATCGACCTGGTGAGTTCTCTGAACCCGCCTGAGTTGCAGTTTCTCCCAATATTTCTCGGAAAGCTTTATGCACCATATGAGTTGCAGTGTGAGCCCGTGAAATAGCATGGCGGCGCTCTACATCAATCGCTGCATGTGCAGGTGAACCGACCGAAACTTCACCAGATACGACTCGACCTCGGTGAACTGATAAACCGGTGACGGGGCTTTGTACATCGTCAATTTCGATCACTGCACCATTTGAGAGCGTGATGCGTCCACCATCTGCGAGTTGACCGCCGCCTTCTGCGTAGAACGGAGTGCGATCTAAAACAATTTCTACTTCAGTGCCTGCAGAAGCGGCTGCTGCATTGACGCCATCGACAAGAATTCCATTGATTGTTGATTCGGTCTCTGTGAGTGTGTAACCAACAAAGGAAGAGGCTCCTTTGGCATCCGCAATCTTGCGATATTCGCTCACATCGGTATGACCGCTCTTCTTCGCCTTTGCATCAGCTTTAGCGCGATCTCGTTGCTCATTCATGAGACGTTTAAAGCCTGCCTCATCTACCTCTAGACCTTCTTCGCGTGCCATTTCAAGAGTGAGATCAAAAGGGAAACCATACGTGTCATGCAATTTGAATACATCTTCACCAGGCAATACCTTCTTGTTACTGCTCTTCAGTTGAGTTGAAGCGAGATCAAAAATCGCGGTTCCACTCTTGAGTGTTTGTAAGAAGGAATCTTCCTCAGAAGTGGCAACTGAGATAATTCGTTTTTGATCTGTGACAAGTTCAGGATATTGAGGCCCCATGGCACCAATCGCAGATTCTGTTAACTCTTGCATGATTGGATCATTGACGCCCAAAAGTCGCATATTTCGAATGGTGCGGCGCATCATGCGACGGAGTACATACCCACGCCCTTCATTACCTGGAGTCACACCATCTCCAATAAGCATCGCCGCAGTACGGGCGTGATCTGCAACTACGCGCAGCGAAATATCCGAATGTGAAGCGCTGCCGTATTTAACTCCAGTGAGAGCGCTTGCCTTTGAAAGAATCTGCATAGTCGTATCAATTTCATAAATATTCTCAACCCCTTGTAAGAGAGCCGCGGTACGTTCAAGTCCAAGTCCAGTGTCGATACTTTTCGCAGGTAACTCACCAAGGATGGGAAAATCTGCCTTTCCACCGCCCTCGCCTCGTTCATTCTGCATAAAGACGAGATTCCATACTTCTAAATAACGATTTTCATCAGCAATCGGCCCACCTTCAGCTCCATATGCTGGGCCGCGATCATAATAAATTTCTGAACATGGACCGCATGGTCCTGGAACTCCCATCGACCAAAAATTATCTGCCATGTCACGGCGCTGAATGCGATCTTGTGGAATTCCAATCTTTTTATGCCAGATATCTGCAGCTTCGTCATCATCAAGGTAGACGGTGACCCACAAACGATCTTCTGGGAATCCATAACCGCCATCTGCGATGGGGCGAGTAAGAAGTTCCCATGCTAAAGCAATTGCACCTTCTTTAAAATAATCACCAAAGGAAAAGTTGCCACACATTTGAAAGAAAGATGCATGTCGTGTTGTCTTGCCTACTTCATCAATATCAAGGGTGCGTACGCATTTTTGTACAGAAGTGGCTCGCTTATAGGGAGGGGTAACTTCTCCCAAAAAGTATGGCTTAAAGGGCACCATGCCAGCATTAACAAGAAGGAGATTTGGATCATCAGCTATCAATGATGCCGACGGAACAACGGTGTGCTTAAGCCCTTGTTTATTCTCAGATTCAAAGAATTTAAGCCATCGTGAACGGATCTCTGCTGATTGCACTATCTATTTCCGATCACTTCTACTATTGGGATTTCTTCTTTTTGCGCCCTTTGCCTATCTGGGCTGCGCTTAAAAGCGCACCTGCAACCTTTACGGCAGCGCCATTTTTCTCCATGAAATCGGTGGTTGCACCGGAAACTTTGGTTGTCACTTCTTCCACATTCTTAGTAATTTTTGCAATGCTTTCGAGCGGACTATTGATGAGTTCGAGAGTTCTGGTCGATTCCTGCAGAAGCGGAGTTGTATCGTCGGTAAAAGCTTTTAAGGAGACCTTCGCTTCATCGATGAACTTGCTCAAGCGGAAAACCGCATACCCAAGCGCTACTGCAATAACAAAGAGCGATGCTGCAGCAATAATTGTTGCTATTCCGCCTGGACCCATATCGCTAGCCTACCTGACTACTCCTTTGGAGGAGTCCAATCAATTGCAGCTTCCTTACGTTGTGCTGGGGTGATTGGAGTAGGTGCACCTGTAAGTGGGTCGCCACCGCTTGCTGTTTTTGGAAATGCGATTACTTCTCTGATGGATTCTGAACCGGTAAGGAGAGCACACACTCGATCTAATCCCAATGCAATTCCACCATGTGGTGGCGGACCATAATTGAATGCCTCAAGCAAAAATCCAAATTTACTTTGTGCTTCTTCATCAGTTAATCCGATGACAGAAAAAACATCTTTCTGAATCGCACGATCGTGGATACGAATTGATCCTTACCTAATTCGGTGCCATTGAGAACAATGTCATATGCATATGCCAGTGCCTCACCAGGGTTGCTCTTAAATGTTGCTGCGTACTCTGGTTTTGGACCAGTAAACGGATGGTGAACTGCTGTCCAGCCACCGTTTTCAGTTGGCTCAAACATCGGCGCATCTACCACCCAGAGAAATTCCCATGCATCTGGTGTGATGAGATTGCAACGTTTTCCGATTTCTAATCGCGCAGCTCCGAGCAGTTGTTGCGAGGCGGAACGTTCGCCAGCTGCAAAGAAGATTGCATCTCCAGGTTTTGCACCCACATGCGCTGCAATACCTGACTGTTCTTTTTCCGAAATATTCTTGGCAACTGGTCCCCCTAAAGAACCATCTGGGTTCACCAAAATATAGGCAATTCCCTTAGCGCCGCGCGCTTTTGCCCAGTCTTGCCAAGCATCTAATTCACGTCGAGGAGAATCAGCGCCTCCAGGCATGACAACTGCGCCAACATAAGGAGCCTGAAATACTCGAAATTCTGTCTGTGAAAAATAGTCGGTACATTCGACAAGTTCGTAGCCAAATCTCAAATCTGGTTTATCGGACCCATATCGATTCATCGCATCTGCATATGTCATATGCGGAATCGGTGTTGGAATTTCAACCCCTAATGCATCCTTCCACACCTTTACCAAGATCTTTTCTGCGACTGCGATGATGTCTGCTTGATCAACGAATGACATCTCGATATCTAACTGAGTAAATTCAGGTTGACGATCGGCACGGAAATCTTCATCACGGAAACAACGCGCAATTTGATAATAACGTTCCATGCCAGCAACCATGAGAAGTTGCTTAAATAACTGAGGTGATTGAGGTAGGGCATACCAAGAACCCGGCTGAAGTCGCACTGGCACAAGAAAATCGCGCGCTCCTTCAGGAGTTGAGCGAGTGAGATACGGAGTTTCAATCTCAAGAAAATCTAACTCCTGCATAACGTTTCGAATTGCCGCAGTTACCTTGGAACGTAATCGCAGATTTGATGCAGGACCTTCACGGCGTAAATCCAAGTAGCGGTAGCGCAGCCGAACTTCTTCAGAAATATCAATATCTGCTCCTGAATCAACCGGGAAAGGAAGTGGAGCCGCTTCGCTGAGAACGACAACCTGATCACCCATCACTTCAATCTCACCAGTTGCGATATGTGAGTTTTCATTACCCGCAGGTCGAAGTGTTACTTCTCCGGTGATCTGCAGACACCATTCTGCGCGTAACTGCCCAGCTGTCTTTTCATCGCGAATTACTACCTGCACCGAACCGGTTGCATCTCTCAAATCAATAAATGCAACGCCACCGTGATCGCGCCGTCTTGCTACCCAGCCAGCTAATGTGACTGTTTTTCCTACGTGGGATGCGCGCAGTGAACCAGCATCTGTATTTCTCAACATGGGTTGTGCGCCATCCTCATTTAATCTGTGATGAGCGCACGTTGCAGCTCATTCGCTAATTGCGCAATCTTAACTGACTTAGTCGACCCATCGGTCATGCGCTTCAATTCAACTGTTTCGCTCGAAATTTCTGCATCTCCCAGCACGATGACATAACGTGCCCCAGATTTATCAGCAGCCTTCATGGCACCTTTCAAGGCGCGATCACCAAATGCAATCTCAGTTCTAATCTTGGCAGCGCGTAATTGCTCAGCAATTTGCAGCGCATCTGATCGAGAATTTTCACCCAATGGAATAATGAAAAGATCTGAGGTAAAGGCAGATTGCGGAACTGTATTTTCGGCTATAGCTGCAAGCAGAGCTCGATCTACACCTAGTCCAAAACCGATTCCAGAAAGTGGCTGTCCCCCAAGAATTTCCATGAGACCGTCATAGCGGCCACCGCCGCCAATTCCACTTTGCGCGCCAAGTTCGGAATGAACGAATTCAAAGGTAGTTCCTGTGTAGTAATCAAGCCCACGCACCATACGAGGATTAATTTCAAAGGCAATTCCTAAATTTTTCAAATAGCTTTGCACTTTTTCAAAATTTTCTGCAGCTTCTTTTGATAAGTAATCGAGAAGAATCGGTGCAGATTTCATCGCTTCAATCATTTCGGGGCGCTTGTCGTCAAAGAGACGAAGTGGGTTAAGCGCAGCGCGAGCCTGGGTTGCTTCATCCAAAGAGAGCGTTGCGAAATACTTAACTAAATCTGCCCGATGTGCAGCACGCGATGCCGCATCACCAAGCGAGGTAATCTGCAGTGAGTATTTCTTCAATCCCAAATTCTTAAATCCACGGTCAGCAATCGCAATCACTTCGGCATCAATGGCTGGATCGTCCAGGCCAATCGCTTCAATTCCAACTTGATAAAACTGTCGATAGCGGCCTGCTTGTGGACGTTCTGCGCGGAAGTACTGACCTGAATACCACACCTTCACGGGTAATTGACCGCGATCAAGATTTGCTTCAATCACAGCGCGCATAACTCCAGCAGTTCCTTCTGGTCGCAGGGTGATCGAACGTCCTCCGCGGTCTTCGAAGGTATACATCTCCTTTGAGACAACATCTGTTGATTCGCCTACACCTCGAGAAAAAAGATTTGTATCCTCAAAAACAGGCAGCTCCATCAATTGATATCCAGCTAATCGAGCAGGAGAAATCAACTGCTCTCGAACCCACTCGAATGCAGTCGATTCAGGCGGCAGGTATTCGCGTACCCCTTTGGGAGCCTGAAATTTCTCGTACTTCATGGGGTTAATTCTTTCAGATATGGATTGTTTTTTCGCTCGAATTTTATGGTCGTTTCAGCGCCATGGCCTGGCAGTACTCGTAAATCATCCGACAGCGGAAGCACTTTATTTGTCAATGTGCGTGTCATTTCGGCGCTATCTCCAGTTGGTAAATCAGTGCGTCCGATGGAACCCGCAAAAAGAACATCTCCCGAAAGTAGCAATTCATCATTAACAACAAACATCATTGATCCGCGAGTGTGGCCTGGCGCATGAATTGCACGAATCTTCATATCAAGAAGATTGAGCTCGGCGCCATTCCGTAATTCCTGTACATCGTGCGGCTCAGAGAATTCCATCCCTTTCAACATCTCTAAAAATTGTGGACCATGAATCCCAGCCGGATCTTTGATAAAACGTCTATCTTCTGAGTGAATGTATGTTGGTATGTCATACCCATCAGCAAGTGGTGTAATGGAAAATGTATGGTCCAAATGTCCGTGAGTGATAAGTGCAGCAACAGGTTTAACACCCAATTCATCCACTATGGCTCTGACATCCATCGAAATGTCAGGCATCCCAGGGTCAACGATGATGCATTCTCCCCCAGCGCTTGTGGCGATCACCCAGCAATTGGTCGCGAACATCGGGGCGGGAAAAGCTCGCACCAGCATGGAATTGACCCCTATTTCTCGCGCGGATTTACGGCTCTGTGTGTCACAGGGTACCTTTGACCTCTTCACAACTACGCACACATAACGGAGGCGTCTACCTGTGGTTACATCACAGCGACGCTAACGCGCCAAGGAGGTTCACAATGACCGATATCAATCCAGCAACACTCGCCCAGCAATCACATCCTGTAGCAAGTGCTGCATCGGCTCTTATTGGAGATCCTTCCCGATTTGGACGCGTTGCTGAAGATGGAACTGTTTATGTGAAAACCCATGATGGTGAAAAAGCCGTCGGGGGTTAATTCTTTCAGATATGGATTGTTTTTTCGCTCGAATTTTATGGTCGTTTCAGCGCCATGCCCTGGCAGTACTCGTGAATCATCCGACAGCGGAAGCACTTTATTTGTCAGTGTGCGTGTCATTTCGGCGCTATCTCCAGTTGGTAA
>OGWM01000040.1_pt1 | contig 17930 bp, 34 predicted proteins | sample 1576041 | NCBI WGS metagenome assembly OGWM01 (sample SAMN07581538, study PRJEB24739) | freshwater metagenome | place: Singapore | collected 2015-01
GGCAACAGATCGGCGCAGGACAAGTCACCGTCGTTGGCGATAGCGGTGTGACAGTCAATGGAACCGGCACCAAGACCCGCGCTCAATGGTCTGCAGCAAGTCTTCTCAAGACAGCAACCAATACCTGGACCTTGATTGGAGATATCGCCTAATGCCAACAACATATAAAGTCCTAGGACAGAGTGCACCAAGCGCTGCTACGGCAACCACGTTGTACACCGTTCCGGCTGCTACAAGCACAATCGTCTCAACAATCAACGCTGTCAATACCCACGCATCAACTGCTGATGTGATTCGCATTGCGGTACGCCCAGCAGGTGCGACCCTTGCTAATCAGCACTACATCGTCTATGGAGTTTCGTTGAGCGCAGGAGCCACATTCACATATACCGGCGGTGTCACGCTGGCTACAACTGATGTGGTCACTGTCTACTCAACCAACGGTACAACTTCGTTCAATGCCTTCGGAAGCGAGATTGCATAATGGCCGTCGATATCACACCCAATCCCAACGTTGTCGGACCTACAGGTCCAACCGGACCAACTGGTGCAACCGGAGCAACTGGCTCTACTGGAGCATCAGGTACCAACCTTGCTGGCTTCAATGCCCAGACTGGTACCACCTACACACTAGTTATCGGTGACAAGGACAAGATTGTCACAGCATCAAATGCCTCGGCTATTACTGTCACCGTTCCGCCATCAGTCTTTAGCGCTAATGACATCATCAATGTCCAACAAATCGGAGCAGGTCAAGTTTCCTTTGCTCAAGGTTCCGGCGTAACGATTACCTCAACAGGTGCTACGTCAACAGCGCCTAAGTTGAGAGCGCAATATTCGGCAGCATCTGTTATTTGTACAGCAAGCAATACATTTACGGTTATAGGAGACATTTCGTAATGACACCTATTCTTGGTATTTGGGCAGCACAAAACTATTCTCGTGGATTGAGAGTTGAATACTTAGTTATTGCTGGTGGCGGTGGCGGTGGTAGAGATAATCTTTCACCTCGTGCTGGTGGTGGCGGTGCGGGTGGATTTAGAACAAATGTCGGTGGAACTGCCGTAACTTTTGGATTGAATACAAGTTTCACAGTCACAGTAGGCGCTGGTGGCGCGGGTTCAACTACGCCATCACAACTAGCATCTGTTGGTAATGGTGCAAATTCTTCTATCTCTGGTACAGGAATTACAACCATCACTTCTACTGGCGGCGGTGGTGGCGGTCAAGGCTGGCAAGGTGGAAACAACAACTCTAATAACAATGGTGCTTCTGGCGGTTCAGGTGGTGGCGGTGGTCTTAGCGGTGGCCCTGCTTTATCTGTTGCCGGTGGCTCAGGCAATGCTGGCTCATATTCTCCAGTTGAAGGTTATGCTGGCGGTGCATCAAATGCTAACTCTGGTTTTACTGCAGTAGCAGGTGGTGGTGGTGGTGGTGCTGGAGCAGTTGGCGCCGATGGTTCTACTAATGGTAATGGTGGTAATGGCGGTAATGGTGCTTCATCATCTATCTCTGGTTCATCTGTTACTTATGCAGGTGGTGGCGGTGGTCACGGATTAGGTGGCGCTGGTACACAGGGAAGCGGCGGAACCGGTGGTGGTGGAGCAGCAAGTTCTACTGGCGCCGGTGGTTCAGGGACTGCAAATACAGGTTCCGGTGGTGGTGCTTCATATAACACTAATGGAGGCAATGGCGGATCAGGCATAGTCATCGCTCGTTATCTTGGTTCACAACAAGCCTATGGTGGGACTGTCACATCTAGCGGTGGCTACACTATCCACACGTTCACTTCATCAGGAACTTTTGTAACATCAATGCCAAAAGCAACTGGTGGAACTATTACTTTTTACTCATCAAGTGGAACTAATTATTGGGTTCACACCTTTACATCATCAGGAACATTTACTCCCACAGCAAACCTTACCGTTGATTATTTAGTTGTTGCTGGTGGTGGAGGAGGCGCGTGGGGTGGCGCTGGCGCTGGTGCTGGTGGAGTTCGATGCACCGTCAACGCTACTGGAGGCGGAGGGGCACTTCCATCCGCATTGACTCTGACATCAAATAATTCATACACCGTCACCGTGGGGGCTGGAGGAGCAGGCGCTACAGGTAGCACACCTGCTCCGAGGAATGGTTCCAATGGAACTTCGTCTTCAATCAGCGGAAGCGGCATTACTACAGTTTCAACAACTGGTGGTGGTGGTGGTGGTGGTGCAGATTCTGGAAACGGACAAAACGGTGGTTCCGGTGGCGGCGGCAACGATGATGCGACTTCTGTCGGAACTCGTGTTGCAGGCGAAGGAAACATCGGAGGAATGGGTGCAGCAAGAGGCCCAGGGCCGCAGTATCACGTATATTCGGGAGGCGGTGGTGGCGCTGGAGCCGCAGGTGGCGCAGCAACTTCTGGTTCTGCAGCCGGAAACGGTGGTAGCGGCATCACTACGTCAATCAGTGGAAGTTCTGTTTCATACGGTGGTGGTGGTGGAGGAGGAACAAGTAACACTGGCGCAACTGCCGGTTCCGCTGGAAGCGGCGGCGGTGGTGCTGGCGCTGCCTCTTACAACACAACCGCACTTGGTGGTAACGGTTCAGTCAACACAGGTGGCGGCGGCGGTGGTACTGGAGGCGGTTCTGGTTCTGCTGGTGGCTCTGGCGGTAGCGGTATAGTTATCATCCGCTACGCAGCATAAAGGAGCCGCTATGACAGAGAAGAAAAAAGACGAAGGAACTCTTGCCACTCACGCTTATACCTATGAAGTGATGATGGTTGTTCAGATTCTTGCCGAAGATGAGAAGGAAGCAAGGAACAGATTGGATAACCAAGGTGGCTATGTCACCTCACGCAAGGTAGTTCTCAAAGATTCAGTTCCATTGTTCAACGGAAAAGATAAGGAAAACTAATGGCACATTTCGCAGAAGTAGACGCAGACAATACCGTTCTTCGCGTCATTGTTGCTGATACCAAAGAATGGTGTGAGAACAATCTGGGCGGTACTTGGGTGCAGACGTCATACAACACCCACGGAAACCAGCATCCAGAAGGACGACCGCTGCATAAGAACTATGCAGGAATCGGCTATAAGTGGGATGGCGTAGGTTTCTACGCTCCACAACCATTCCCTTCGTGGTCGCTCAATAACGACACCTATCTATGGGAAGCACCTGTTGCTATGCCAACAGATGGAAAACCTTACGTCTGGAATGAAGCAGACCAGAAGTGGGATGAAGTAACCCTCTAAGTTTGAAATGAAACCAGCCCCGCTTCGGCGGGGCATTTCTATTGAAGGAGTAAGTCTTGGCCCCTTACGGCAGTGATATCACAGAAGCACTGGTTTACACGCTTTCCAATCCTGCTGGCGCTACTAACTACGCTGCCACTGGTGAGGCGTACGACATCGCTGTAGCAGGGCTACCGTTTTTCCTTGCTGCCTCCGATGACACTCCTTATCGTCGAGTCACAGCGCAGTATCGCAAGCAACAGATTGACCAGACCAGAGAGCCTGGCGAGCAGACCTTGACCGGTTGGTGGCTACGATCTCAGTCATCATTCCACCTTGGCTCTGGCGCTAAGTTCTTTGAGCCAGCTCAAGATGAATCACTTCGCTTCCAGTTCACTGTCTCCAAGGGACTGAACATCTGGACACGAGGTCAGATAACCCTGCTCGATGACACTGCTTCGTTTTATACCGGCAGTATCGGTACTACCTATGACACACAGATTGTCGGTGTCAACGATGGAACCAATGACTGCTTGCTTGTCAGTGATGCAACAGCCCTAAAGAAGATTACCTCTGCTGGAGTATCGACAACCTATACCCAAGCAGGAACTGCAAGCAGAATCTTCTCTGTCACCACAGATGGTAAGCGTTACTTCTTTGTCAATACTGACCACATTCACCGTGGCAATATCTCAGGTACAACTAGCGATACAGAGATTTACAATGTTGGTTCTACTGTCACCAGAGCAACTATCCGCTATGTCAAGCAGCGCCTTATCTGCGCTATTGGCCCAGCGCTCTATGAGTTAGACCCTAATCATTCATCAGGTTCACTACCTGCTGCCTTCTATACCCATCCCAACCCAGACTGGGTATGGTCATCTATCGCAGAAGGACCTGCTGCTATCTATGTATCAGGTTATGACCCAACGGGTACATCATCGTCAGTCTTCAAGATTACTTTAGATGTAGCCACTCCAAACTCACTGGGCTTTCCAACGCTCAACGTTCCTACTGTCGTTATCGATATGCCAGAGAACGAGAAGATCAATGACTTTGATGTCTACCTTGGACAGTACGCAGTCTTGGCTACCAGCAAGGGAGCACGTGTTGGTGTTACCAGCTCCAACGGAGATGTCACCTACGGACCACTGCTGTATAAGGACTCACCGTCCTATGGCGTAGCTTTCAGAGACACCTATGCCTTTGTTTCAACTAAGGTTGATGGTGAAGCAGGTCTTGCCCGTATTGACCTTTCAACGACTATCTATAGCGGATTGTTATTCTTCCCCTACACGTGGGATCTTGTGGCCTCTGGGACGGCTCTGACGGCCTCTCAGGTGGCATTCTTTGGCACCTCTAACCAAGCAGCATTCACAGTGGGCAACAACATCTGGGCTGAGACGATGGGGCAGAAGGTAGCAAGTGGCTACCTGCAGACTGGCTTTATCCGATATAACACCTTGGAAGATAAAATCTTCAAGATTCTTACACCACGCTTTGACACCACCGATGGCGGTATGGATGTCTACTCAGTGGCAGCAGATGGTTCAGTAGTATCCATCGGTACCTACCCACAGGGTTCACAGGTAGACCAGATTGGTGTTCCTTATCCTGCTACCCCACAGCAGTATCTCGGTTTCAAGTTCATCTTCTCACGTAGCACAACAGATAGTTCCAAGGGACCACTGTTCACTGGCTATCAAATCAAGACCCTGCCATCCATCCCTCGTCAGAGGCTGATCCAATATCCAGTCTTCTGCTATGACCACGAGATGGATAAGTTCAACAACGCTGTCGGTTACGAAGGTTCAGCCTTCTACCGTATGAGCCAGTTGGAAGAGGTTGAAAGCGTTGGTGACACAATCCGTGTGGAAGATTTCAGAACGGGTGAGTCTTACCTTGGTCTGATTGAAGAGCTTGACTTCATCAATAAAACGCCAACCGATAAGCGTTTCTCCGGTTTCGGTGGGACGCTGCTGATAACTATAAGGAAAATCTAATGTCAATCGCAGACTGGGCAACCACAATCTCTGGCTTCCTAGCCGTACTTGTCGCAGTGGGAGCAGGCTTCCGCTGGCTTATCAAGAACTATCTATTTGAGATGAAACCTAATGGCGGGTCTTCTATGAAGGATGCCATCACAAGACTTGAAGCACGCATTGATGAGATTTATAGAATCTTGGCAGAACGGAAATGAATGACACCGATAGCAAAGAAAGCAAGTCCGGCTGCGCTTGCTGTCCTGAAGCAAGCCACTGCATTGTGGCCGAAGCGCAACAAGTTGTCCGACGGATTGTTGCCTTCGTTGGCGCATCAACAGCAAAATCCTGGGAGTGACCACAACAGCGGATTAGCAGTAGACCTGACCAATGACCCAGCCAATGGGGTTGATTGCAAGGATTTGTTCCAACGCCTGAAGGCAGATGACAGAGTGACCTACCTGATCCACGATGGCAAGATTTGGTCTAAGGACAGAGCCGCTGAAGGCGATAGAAAGTATGACGGAATCAATCCGCATCACAAGCATCTACATATTTCCATCCGTGAGGACAAGGCAAGTGACACCAGACCTTGGTTCCCGTGGATGAATCAACCAAGTCTTCTGAGTCAGGTCGCTGCTGCGGTCAAGCAGACGCAACCGGTCAAGCAGGTAGCAGCACCTTTGGTCTGCACCTGCTGTCCTATCCACGCTCAGAAGTAAACGAAAGGAAGACAATGGATAAGTTCAAACAAATGAGCCTGACCTGGTTTCGCGCTGCAGCTTCTGCTGGTATTGCGCTTTACCTGACAGGTGTTACGGATCCAAAGAAACTCGGAGCAGCAGTGCTCGCTGGTTTCCTTGGTCCAGTCCTCAAGTGGCTTGACCCATCGGCTAAGGAGTTTGGTCGAGGAGCATAAGGAAGTATCTGCGAGGCAAACAAAAGGGCCGTCCCGAAAGGGACGGCCTCATTTTTTGTTGTCTAAATTTGGTACTAAATTTGGTCAGGATTATCGACGGGGCAAGGAGCTTTCAACAGGTTGCCACAGTTGGCACATTGGGCATCTAAAGCCCACCAGGTAGGTTCATAATCTTCAAACTGAACGAAGCAAACAAAGACGCTACATCCGCAGACGCAGACGTGCGTTGGGCCGATATCACGCAGATCACTAGCCTCGATGGGCGGTAGAGCTGTATTATATTTCAACAGCCGAAGTAGACGGAACCACACAGGGTAGGTATCGGGCGCTGTCGCGCCCTCTGGTTATCGGCGGCGCGAGCCGCCTTTATCTGACGGACACTCACCACAACCGGTGTCCTTTACCTAGTGAAATTCGCTGACGCTCATAGTGTAATCAAAGCAGGTGTGTCGCTGGTCGCGACACGCCGATGGCAGATATAAAGTTCTCTGCCTAATGACAACTCTTATTGGGATATCTCTCCCAACGAAATCAATCCTCGCTGCTGACTCGCAGATCACCGAGGATAACTTACGCACGATATCTACAGCCACACCGAAGATAGTTTCGGTAGGTAAGTATCTACTGGGAATCACCGGTGACTCAAGGCCTGGTGACATCCTTGCGTACAACTGGAATCCACCGAGCTACAAAGGGCAAGACCCTATCCAATGGATGGGAAAGAAAGTTATGCCGTCGATACTCGCGGCATTCAAAGAGAATGGATACGACCCATATGAAGCTACGAAAGACAAAGACTCAGGCTTCGACTACCTTGTATCGTTTGCTGGCAATCTCTTCCACATTGCGTGCGACCTCTCGTTCATCCAAAGCGACTACGGACTCTACGGTCTGGGGTCGGGTGGTCATTTCGCTCTTGGTTATCTGTATAGCGTGGCTGATCTTCTCACACCTACCACAGTAAAACGACACGCCGAGAAGTCAGTTCACATAGCGTCAATCCTTGACGTCAATACAAACCTGCCTTTACAGTACGTCGTACAAGAAAGGGAGGGTTGAAATGCCTATTAGAGATTTTGGTAATACAACCATTAGTTTCAATTTCTATCATTTAGATAACTGGGCTGTAGGTATTGACTACTATCATATGTATGAACATCCAGAGCAGTTCCTAGTTGCTAAAGTTTGCCTTTTCAATTTTTTATTCTTCAACATAGCAATCACAAGGTGGGTACCGTGGACATCAGAGAACTCTTAGTCAAAGCTCTACACGAGAAGGAAAACTCTCGTGGTCGTAGCACACAGGTACAGATTGGCCCATCGGAGTTAGGCGGTTGCCGTCGTAAGGTCTGGTATCGATTGAACCAACAACCAGAGACCAACGATAATGAAATCAAACTGGCAGCGATTATGGGTACAGCAATTCACTCTGCAATCGAAGCTGCTCTTGCTAACAACAAAGAAGTTTTGCTTGAAAAAACCGTTGAGTTTGACGGTATGAAGGCACACGTTGACTGCTTCATCCCTGGGACAGGAGATGTAGTTGACTGGAAGACAGTCAAAGTAAAGAACCTTAGTTACTTTCCTAGCCAGCAACAACGCTGGCAGGTACAGGTCTATGGCTACCTGATTAGCAAATCTGGATTGGGGAAGGTTCAGACTGTGAACCTAGTAGCCATACCTCGAGATGGAGATGAGCGTGACATCCTTGTCCACTCTGAACCATACGATGAGGCCATTGCACTAGAGGCGCTCAACTGGTTATCTGCGATAAAACAATCGGACACAGCTCCTGCTCCTGAAAAGGACGAGAGTTATTGTAAGTTCTATTGCAAATACTATGACGCCTCTGGTGAGATGGGATGCGTTGGTCTAAAAAAAGAACTTACAAAAACTGAACAGGTCATCATTGAGGATTCCGATGCAGACAAGAATGCATTGGAGTATTTGCAACTGGATGCCAAGATCAAGGAACTCACCGAACGAAAGGAAGGACTCAAAGAGTCACTTGCTGGATTACTCGGTGTCACCAAGTCTGGCATCCAAGTGCAATGGACTACCGTCAAAGGTCAGTTCATTGTGGATAAGAAAGAAGTAGAAGAGAAGCTGGGATACCTTCCTGGCAAAGAAAGCAAAGAGTCAAATCGACTCAGCGTCAAACTAACTGGAGGAAAGTAAATGGCTGCACCAGAATCAACCAAGTTCCAGGTCAATTTCAAAGCACCTGATGGAACCCTTATCAATCTTTACGCTGCAAGCAAGGAGGAACTTGAAGCGCTGCTCGCCGCAGCGCAGGACTTTTCCGCCCTTATTGGAGCAGTTAGCCAGTCGTTCTCTGGCGTGGCAAATGTTGCGCCCGTACAGTCAAGTCCGAGATTAGCAGCGGTACCACAACAGCAGGCACCTGCTGGCGGTGGAGCACCAAGCTGTGCTCACGGCCCGATGAGTTACAAGGAAGGTACCAACGCGCAAGGTCGAGCGTGGAAAGGTTATTTGTGTAACGCACCTAAAGGTGCGACCAAGTGCCAAGCAATCTGGGTATGACTCTATGCGAGAGCCACGTGAGTACGAGGCTCCGCTATGTGCAGAAGTCGGTGGAGATCATTGGTTCCCCGAAAGAGACTTGGATAACCCAGTCCCTGACAATTCAGATTACGCAAAGAGAATCTGTCACCAATGCATCCACCGAGTCGAATGCGCCGAATGGGGCATCCGTAACGAAGCCTTCGGAATCTGGGGAGGTCTTAGTTCCTACCAGCGTAAGGTAATCAGAAGGCAAAGAAGGATAAAATTACAGGAGGATAAAAGTGCTTAGGCTTGACAGGGCGTGGGCAAACTCGCACGTCGTTGCTGAGCCACTACCGACTGTCTGGAAAGATTTAGATAACAAAGGCATCCGCTTTAGGCGTGGTCAGGTATGTATGGTTGCTGCCGCACCTAACGCTGGTAAGTCAATGCTTGCTCTGATCTATGCCATCAAAGCCGGAGTACCAACACTTTTCTTCTCTGCTGATACCGACTCAGCCACGGTAATGATACGAGCTGCTGCACACATCTCAGGTCACACCCAGGAAACTGTGGAGAACCTGCTGCATCAGAATAAGTTTCGTTACCGTGATGAGTTAGACAAGATGAAACATATTGAGTTCGTCTTTGATTCATCACCAAGTCTTGATGACATTGAGAATGAAATCAAAGCGTACGTTGAACTCTATGGAGTCCAACCGCAACTTATCGTCATCGATAACCTAATGAATATCGCGGCAGAAACTGACAACGAATGGGCAGGACTGCGAGCGATAATGGCTGAGTTCCACGATATGGCTAGAAAGACTGAGGCTTGCGTCTTAGTTCTTCACCACGTCTCAGAGCACAGCGAGTATGGCCGATTAGATGAACCGCCACCGCGAAGGGCGATTCAAGGAAAGGTCAGCCAACTACCGGCGATGATCCTGACTCTTGCCTACGATGTCTGGAATCACCAGCTTCGTGTCGCATCAGTCAAGAATCGCTTCGGTAAACATAGCGCCGATGGTAAGGATTACATCAGCTTGTTTGTGAACTTTGCTTCGTGCCAAATCAACGATAGCGATGCAATGGGCAGAGCAGTCTTACGTTCTAACTATGCAGGGAACTATGAGTACGTACAATAAAGTCAAGGGCAGTAAGTTCGAGACTGACGTAATGAAATTCCTGCGCTCCCTGGGACACTTCGCTGAGCGTCTGGCTAAGGCTGGATCTAGCGATGAGGGTGACATCGTGACCATAATCGCAGGTCAGACCTACATTTTAGAATGTAAGAATAGAAAGAAGATTGATCTGCCAGCCTTCTGGGGTGAGGCAGTCAAAGAAGCAGCCAACTACGCAAAGGCTAGAGGACAAGTGGTTGCTCCTCCGGCCTTTGTGGTAGTCAAACGTAGGAATGCCAGCATCGCAGATGCGTGGGTGATACAGCCACTATCAGAGTGGGTCAACAACATAGAAGGAGATATCAATGCCAATACCAGGCGGAGAGATAACGACAACAGAGATATGGGTTCCGGAACAGAAGGAGCCTGAGAAGAAGGAAGAAGAGAAAAAAGAATGATCTGTTCATCGTGTGCGTGGGGCGCACATTACAACTCACTAGGTCAAATCAATCTGTCGCAAGATATGCACGATGAGTGCAAAGGAGATTGCGGATGTCAGCACCAGACTGGACGAGGGTGGTTCGTAAGAGTGGGCGAAAAACCAAAACCGATGCAGGTTCAATCTCCATAGCAGATATCGTGTCGCACTATGGAGGCGAGGTGCGAGAAGGTAAGAGCGCATCGGTGCGATGCTGTATGCACGATGACTCACGTCGTAGTGCGGTGATAAATACCTACGACAATTTATATTTCTGCCACACCTGTGGCAAGGGTGGAAGCTCTATTGATGTAGTGATGGTCAAGGAAGGATTAGGTTTCAAAGATGCTCTCGAACGTGCAATCGAAATCATTGAAAGAGGTGGCGGAAAGGTACGCTCAAGCAATAAGCGAGGACGCCCTAGCCTACCTCGCAGGACGTGGGATATCTGAACAGACTGCTAGTGTATTTAGATTAGGAACGATTACCAATCCCACCGAAGGTCATCAGGACTACACCGGCTGGCTCTCCATCCCATACTTCACAGCGTTAGATCATTGTGTCGGTTTCAAATTCAGAAGGCTTGATGATGGTAAGCCAAAGTACGGAGCACCAGTAGGACAGAAATCTCATCTCTTCAATGTCTCTGCCATCACGATAGATAGCCCACGAGTTGTCATCACCGAAGGTGAGTTTGATGCCATCATCGTTAGTCAATTAGGGATACCAGCAGTCGGTGTGCCAGGAGTGGCAGCGTGGAAACCATTCTATGAAAAGTTATTTCACGGTTATGATGTGGTATATATCGTTGGAGATAATGATGTGAAAGAAGATGGCACTAATCCTGGAGCTGAGTTCTCTAGGCGTGTCGCATCTGAACTAACAAACGGACAAATCATACAATTACCCGCAGGTATGGACATTACGGACTTCTACCTTACTTTCGGGGCAGAACAAACAGCCAACCTAGTAGGAGGAGCATAGTGAGTGAGCAAGAAAAAGGACTTGGAAGAGGCAGCAAGATTATTGATGGATATGGGGATGATAGTAGTCTCGATAGATTACAAGGCTGGGACGATAACCTGCAAGCCGATGCCCACCCGCAAATAAATGAACAGTTCATCGCCGACATCTGGAGAATCCTTGACGGAGCAGGGAATCTGCTCATCCGCAAACATAAAGATTACGGTCCGAAAAACATTGCTCACTCTCCAGGTGGAGCACTCAACGGACTGCGTGTCAGGATGCACGATAAGGTCGCTAGGATCAATTATCTCATTGATTCAAAGGTTGCCCCGTCCAATGAGTCACTACGAGATTCCTTCATAGACCTGCTCAACTATTCCGCTATTGCCATTATGGTGCTCGATAAGAAGTGGCCTGAATTACCGAATGACTGAGCAATTTAATCCAGAAGGCAAAACATATTTGTCTAACTTTCCTATGGCTGAGTTTGAAAAGTTTATTCGTGAACAGATTGCTAATGACTTAGAACGACAGGCTACTTTTGCGATGATAAGCGATGAGTATAACTTCAACGATACTGCGGTTCGTGCCAAGACCTACCATAGCGCTGCTCAAATAGTTAGAGGAAAACCAAGTGACTGACCATCTCAACCCTGCTCTTGATGACTTAGTAACGTCAGTCGTTACTATCATCCACCGGCGCTATCGCCAATGGGTAGAGAAGGGTGACCTGCTTCAAGAGGCGTGGGCTTTCGTGCTTTCACGAGCCGAGCAATTCAATGAAGCGTTAGAAGATGAGAATGAAATCCAGCGTAAGTGGAACGAGAAGCGTGTAGCCTGGCAAATCAAGCGCAACCTTGAGAGATACTGTCGCAAAGAGAAGGCCAATAAGTCTGGCTATCAAATCAACGATGAAGCCTATTACGATACTGTCACTATCGCTCAACTCTTGCCCTTTGTCATCAAGAGTTTTGTTAGCGAGACTGCCTTAGAGCAGAGCCAAATCCTTATCAACGATGGCACGCCACGCAAACCTGCCGCACCTGCTGAGGGTGGCAACTTGCTTGCGATGCTGGTCGATATCAAGAAGGCCTATGAAAGATTAGAGAAGGAAGATCAGGACATCCTTCGTATGCGCTACCACGAGAACCTTACCCTTCAACAGATTGCTGAGTATGTAGAGTGCGCTGTCTCTACTGCCGATAGAAGGGTCAATAACTCTTTACGCAAGCTCCAGAACAATATCGGTGGGGAAACTCCGTTCTAATGGATACTGAAGAAATTATCCAGCGAATAGATAAAGAGATAGAAGAGTTGAAGCCATTTGGTTTCCGCACTCCTGAACTTACCGAGGCTATGAAGCAAGGATTAGAAATTGCTAAAAGAATAATCCTTACTGGGAATTGCGGACATTCCTTATGAAAGAACAGGAACTCTTCGACCATCTCAAAACCTCCCACTTTCCCGACCTTACAAAGTCAGAAGGAACCTATGATTCTTTCGACTGTATTTCTGAGGACAAGAAGTATTACATCGAACTGAAGTGTCGTCACACTCACTACCCAGACCTGCTCATTGAGCGTAGTAAATACGTTCGCCTTGTTGATGAGGCAGGCTTTCGTATCCTTACTCCGTGGTATATCAACTCCACACCGGAAGGTATCTGGGGCTTTGATCTCTCACGCGTACCTGAGCCATCCTGGGAAGAGAGATGGATGCCCACCACGACAGAGTTTGCTAACACTTCCAAGAAAACCAAAGTTGTAGGCTTTCTCCATCTTGATTATGGGTTAGCGTTATGATCTATGAATACAAATGTCCGACCTGTCATACTTCTATTGAGGTTGATAGGTCTATCCACGCTGAAGCTAGCACTCCCTCCTGTGCTGACTGCGGCAGTCTGATGAATAGGGTCTATACCCCTGCTCCCATCTCCTTCCGTGGGAGAGGCTTCTATTCAACAGACCCCAGGTAAGATACAAAGTTGATCCACACAAAAGGATCATCTTTGTATCTGCCAAGGGTGGTATTACATCTTTGACAAAGTAATCCTCTTACTTGTCCTGTCTTGTGATCGTGGTCTACTGATAACTGCTTTGCCTTTCCTCGTAAGGTTTGGTATTCCGGTTCCTTACAGATAGCGCAAGCGTGAAGCTGTTTATCTAGCATTTCATTGTATTGTTTTAGGGTGATTCCATACTTGTTGAGCAAGATTTTATTTTTTCCGTGCTCTGTATTTCTCCATTGCCGAGTTGTTTGCCTTGCTTTATCTCTATTTTTTTCTCGATATCTGCGTTGATATTCTTTATACTCCGGTGTCATAGCACGACGGCGCAATCTCTCTTTTTCTCTATGTCTTTGACCATAGATGCGTTGTTTTTCTTTTCTTTTTTCTGGGTCTTTGTATGGCATAAAGGTATTTTACATCCAAAAGTAAAATCCGTTACCCGACACGCCAGACAAGTAAGTAAAGAAGCCCCGTGGGAAAGGTGGCCACGGGGCTTTCTTGCTAAGAGACAAGAGAGGATCAAACTCTTAGCAATTCACTATACCTTCAATCAACCACTCTACCACAGGAACAGCGACAGCATTACCCATCTGCTTGTACCTATTGGTATCGCTTTGACCGGCAGTCCAGCCATCAGGAAATCCTTGTAGTCTTTCACATTCTGTCGGTGTCAATCGACGTACTTGAGAATCGTATTGAGTTGCCATACCTCCTCCTTCTCTTCGTAAAGTTGGTGATACTTCATCACTTGGTTGAGCATCTAAACCTTGTGTATGACTAAATACTGTAGCAACCATAGGCGTATTCAATCCTCCCGTTCCCATAAAAGCTGTCAAAGTATTGACAGTATCCTCTTGTATCCTTACCCCATCAGAACGATGGGGATGGAATACGAATAGCGTTTGATCGTTAGCAGTAGCCAATGTCAGACTCTTATTCTCACTCATCAACGGTCCTTTGCCCCCCCCTGGTTTACCTTCACGCATACGAACCACGATGATAGTCGTTACTCGCACATCTCCATTATCAAATCCATTCAAAGTCGGCACAACCCCCCCCTCACGCCACGTCTCAAAGTCTTCAGGACTCTGCGCTCGTTTGGCTTTGTTGAACCACAAGTTTATTTTCTGCGACATACTGATTGCCAACCCCCTTATAGTCGCGAGCTTGAAGAGTTCCAACTACAACATTATCTTCTGGTCTTTTGTATGCGGTAGCAGTCAGGGTTGCTGGTCCTTCTGTGTACCCTGCGAAACTTGATTGACCAAAGCTTCGTGGAGTGCTGGCGGTAGAGTCTTGCCCCGTCTGTTGGCTCGACGTAAGATTCCTTCGCACGCCTTGGCGCTCAAATAATACTTTTCCGATACGCTCTGATCCTCCAGAACGGCTGCCAACGATGAAGACTCTGCGCCTGCGCTGGGGTACTCCAAAGTACTGAGCATCAAGCACACGCCATCCGAGAGAATACCCGAGGTTGGCCATCTCCCTGAGAACGACTCCAAAGTCCTTCCCTCCGTTAGAGGATAATAAACCAAGGACATTTTCGAGGACGAACCATTCGGTTTGTGTTTCTTCCACAAGTCTTCTAATCTCCCAGAATAACCCGCTTCTTTCGCCAGCCAAGCCAGCGCGTTTGCCAGCCACGGATAGGTCTTGGCAGGGAAATCCTCCGGTAATGATTCCGTTTGTTGGGTCAAATCCGACATCTAATAAATCCTTTCCTGTTATCTGTTGAACATCGGTAAATTGTTTCGCTTCAGGGAAATGGTGAGCCAAGACTTCATTACACTTCTTGTCTATCTCTACCGTCGCTACAACTTTCACGCCATTGCGTGTCATAGCCAGGTCAAAGCCACCTACCCCAGCAAAGAGTGATACTCCTGTAATCATTGTTCCTCCTTGTCAGTACCAGCCGTGTCGAGAGTGGAAGCGTAGAGCCTTACAAGGCGTTCCGTAACGCTTGCTAATGTAGCGCAAACCTCTGAGAATCTGTAGCTCTGGTCTGCTATCTCTCTCTCCAAGCAGTTGAGCAATTCCGTAAGCACTTGATCTTCCGTTCGTCGCGTAGTTATCAAACCTGCTCTCACGGGTCCATAGTTCGACAAGACACTTGCTCTCTCGTCCCTGCCAACCAAACGCAGCACCGGCGTAGTCTGTGGCGATTCGCTTGTTCTCCCGCTTCTGTTCATAGGTTGCCACCTGGTTGCTCAGGTATGTCGGTTTGCGTGGGTCGAGTATGCCGGTTCTCGGACTTGAGTGCCATAAGATTGCCAGAGCTACCAGACAGATCAAGCCAAACCTTACCTTCTGCTTCATCGCGCTCTCTCTCTTCCGTCAATAGACGGAGGTAATCGTCAGGGTAAAGCCGGCGCAAACGCGCCAGCGCCCTATCGCGTTGCCTTCGGTAATTGCGCTGAGCTACCGCCCTCCGGTGAGCGGTAGCCCTTCTTCTCTCTATTACTTCGACCACTTCTCTCCTAACACTACGATTAGATAGCCGGCTATGGTAGCAAGGATTATCCCTAAGAAGATCATTTCATCACCTTCCTATCGTCATTTTCCCACTTCTTTAGTAGCTTCGTGGGGTAGCGTTCCTCTCTCTCACTTGCCAGCAGGGAGAGGAATAGTCCGGTCACTTCGATCTTGTCGGTGACAAGCACCGGATTTTCTAGGTCACTTTCGTCCCATACCGAGACAAAGATTGAGTTATCTATACTCCGGCGAAACCACTTGACCGCCTCGGTAGCGTTAGATCCTCCCCACTCTATGTTTCCGTATCTGTCCATAACCTCGTAGAAATTGACCTGCTTCATACTTCTTCCTCCACTTCAACCATTTCCTCAACGAAAGTTCCGCCGAGGGTAGTCATTACATAGGTCAGCACCTTCTTCATCTCCTTCTTCTTCCCGAGATTACCGCCAGCCAATAGGTCGGCGCGAATCTCGATCTCTTGTTCGTTAGTCATTATCCTCTCCTTCTGTCGGATCTTGACACTCTTTTTCGTATTCAATGTGCGTCAGGCTTTCACGCAGGTCATCTCCTCCATTGGCAAGTAAATCCATAGCCAGCCTCTCGGCTTCATCAGGATTCTTTGCGTCAATGCGAACCTCGAAGGTTGCCTCTACAATGAAATAAGTCATTATCTTCTCCAGTCTTGTTCGCCGTGTATCTCGCAATCGAAAGAGATGATCCGCTCTTTCTCGCTTGGATCCAGTAGTTCGGTTCCACAGTTTGAACACACCCACCACTCGCCCTCTTGCGCGAGAGTGTGATCCTTAGTCCAGCCACATACCTCTTGGCAGTCGCAATTCTCTAGCACTGTCTTATTCATTAGCTTTCTCCTCCTCTTGTTGTCTGATTAGGTCATCAATCTCCGGCGCATAGGGCATCGCCGGCGCTTTCGTATCGTCCTCGCAGATAACTCCGTGAGGAATAACTGTCCGGCTAATTGTGCCTCCGCATACTCCGCACGAGCTCATAAATAGCCCCATTTCTCTTCGGCGTTTATGATTCGCACGCCAAAGTATTCTTCTAATTGTTCAGCAGAAAATTCTGCTGTTTCGGGTGCTTGTCGTTTCACCAAATATTCGTGAACCTTCTCCCACAAAAGAGTTTTTGCTTCCTCTTCTGTTTCGCCACTAGCCCAAATTGAATCGTGCGTATTTATTGAAAGCGCAATATAACTCATTAGTTGCCCCCTTCTAGTTTTATTCGACAACTCACGCAGAAATCTAGTGTTTTTGCGGTAAATCTCTCGTTGCCCCATTTATCTATCCAATAAGTTATTGAGTCGCCATATTCTTTATCGTTGTAGCACTCAACTGTTGAGCACATTGAATTTTTTTTCACTTGTTGCCCCCTAGTTGATAGATGTTGATAAGGATTCTTTCTATTGCCTCGACGCTGTGAGATTCCATCGTGAGAATCTCGGCAGTATCGCGGATCGTTTTCTTATCTTGCTCGTCCATTTACTTTCTCTCCCTCTTGTAGTCACGGATAGAGGAATCTCCCCTATCCGGTAATTCTATCTTACTCAGAATCCACAGAATCGCAAGGATTACCCCTGCCATTAGTAGGCATTGGACGGTTGCCCACACGCCCCCGATCTGAACGCCGAATAGTCGCTCCCACATTATGCGCTCATCTCCGCTTTAGTGTTGAGGATTTCCCTAGCGATAATGTCAAAGGGTAGAGAGCCCTGCCCCTGTAGTAATTGAGCGATAAATAGTGAGGCTATCGGGCTGATCTTCTCCTCGACTAGTTCGACTACCTGCTCTGCTAATTGCTCATACTCTCCGCGTAAAGTGTCGGAAAGTTCGGGCATACTCTTTCCCTCTGCCTCGCTCATTAGTTCGCTGTAGGTGGCGTAGTCATTTTCTGCCACCAATAGCCAATCGGTGGCGAATTGGTCTGCCACTACGATTCTCTTCACGTCGTCGTGAAGAGTGTCTGCTTGAACTTGCGCCATACTTGTCATTATTTCTCCCTTTCGTGATTAGCCCCTATCGGTTAGGTGGCTACCTTCCCCCATAATCTCGCGATTATGAGGGAAAGTAAAGCACCTACGCCCTTACTCTATGGATTCGATACGCCCCTCCCTGCCACGCGGTCATAGAGATCGCGTAAGTCTCCGCCTCGCTCTTAGTGATGAACTCATAAGGCATCACGCCTAGACCTCGAATCTCGACTTTATAGATCATTAGCGCACCTTCGTATCGTGACTGGGAAAC
>OGWM01000042.1_pt1 | contig 17922 bp, 13 predicted proteins | sample 1576041 | NCBI WGS metagenome assembly OGWM01 (sample SAMN07581538, study PRJEB24739) | freshwater metagenome | place: Singapore | collected 2015-01
GTTTCCCAGTCACGATACATGCGCCCATCTGTACGACTTGCTGCATTGATGGATATCCCAACGACATTTGTCTGGACTCACGATTCGATTGGTTTAGGGGAAGATGGACCAACTCACCAACCCATCGAACATATTGCAGCTCTGCGTGCAATCCCTAATTTTGCTGTGATTCGCCCTGCTGATGGCAATGAAGTGCGTGAGGCATGGAAAGCAATTTTGCAACGCAAAAAACCTGCAGGTCTCTTGCTTTCACGTCAAAATTTGCGAACAGTTGATCGCACTACTCACGCAAGTGCAGCTGGACTTCACCAAGGTGCTTACATCCTCAAAGAAGCAATGGCTGCTCCAAAAGTTGTCATCATTGCAACTGGTTCAGAAGTTTCACTGGCCTTGGATGCTCACACTCAACTTGAAGCGGATGGAATTCCAACCCAAGTAGTTAGCGCTCCTTGCTTAGAGTGGTTTGCTGAACAACCTGAAAGTTATCGCGAAAGGGTGCTGCCATCTTCAGCGCTTCGAGTAAGTGTCGAAGCAGGAATTGCGCAAGGATGGCGTGAGTATGTCGGTGACAAGGGAGTCATTATTTCCCTTGATCACTTTGGCGCATCAGCTGGAGCCGCCAAATTATTCTCAGAATTTGGCTTCACCCCCGAAAACATTGTCACCAAGGTGAAGCAGGCGCTCTAGCAATGAAGATCAGTTCTTCATACCTACAGAGCATCGATCGTTCTGATGCACTGTATTCATCACTACGTTCCGCTCATGCTCGCCTTGCAAAGAAAGATGCAGAAATTTGGGGTAAAGCAGCTGCTGCTGAAGCAGCGGTTCGACTCAATTGGGTAGATCTTCCCGAATCTTCACAAACGCTCATTCCTATCATTTCCGAGATTGCAAAAAAGTTTTCTCACAATCATCGAGTCGTCTTGTGCGGAATGGGTGGTTCATCACTCGGACCGGAAGTAATTGCACCTACCTATAAAAAGGATATCTTCATCTTTGATTCCACTGACCCAAATTATGCAGCACACGCATTACATGGTGATCTTTCATCGACGACTGTTGTAGTCAGCTCCAAATCTGGTTCCACCATTGAGACTGCATCACAGCGACTCATCTTTGAGAATGCCTTTTCCATCCAAGGTTTAGATCCGCGCAGTCATATGCTCTTTGTGACCGACCCGCAATCACCGTTAGATAAGGAAGTCAGGGCAAGCGGATTCACAGTGGTTAATGCTGATCCACATGTGGGTGGACGCTTTAGTGTTCTTAGCGCATTTGGATTAGTCCCATCTGCATTAATCGGTGCACCTATTGCAGAGATTTTGAGCCACGCAGCAGCTGAGAAGAAATCTTTTTTAGAGGGTCCAGAGACTCTCATTGATGTCGTGTATCTACTCGCCACTCGCACATCTCAATATGTTGCTTTCTCTGATTCAGGATCTCACGTTCCAGGGTTATCAGACTGGATTGAACAATTAATTGCTGAATCAACCGGCAAAGATGCAACTGGCCGATTGCCAATTGCTTCATCATCGCTTGACGCAAAAGCCGTCGGTGGAGCGTTTACCGTTGCATATGCTGGCTCGAATGCAGATCTGGTTGCAGAAGGACCGCTCGGAGCACACTTTATTTTCTGGGAATGGGTGACTGCATTGTTGGGGTTTGCACTCGGCATTGATCCCTTTAATCAACCAAACGTGACTGAAGCTAAAGAACAGACAGCCAAATGCTTAGAAGAATGGGATAACCAGCTTCCATCATTTTCACCGACCTGTACTGATCAAGCAGTTCAGATTTTTGGTGATGGCCAATCTCTCAAAGATGCTCTTGCTACCTTTATTGAAGGTGTAGAAGATGGTGGATATATCGCCATCATGGCCTACCTTGATAGACGCGACGACCAAAAGATTGCAGAGCTGCAAGAGATATTGGCGCGCAAATCAGGTAAACCAACTTCATTTGGCTGGGGTCCACGCTTTTTGCACTCCACGGGTCAATTTCATAAAGGTGGCCAGCGCAATGGTTCCTTCTTACAGATAACTGGAACTACCGGTACCGATTATGAGATTGCAGGAAAGCCATATTCGCTACGCACTCTCGTGATGGCTCAAGCGATTGGAGATCATCGAGCGTTAGCGGCAAGAGAATATCCGCTACTTCGCCTGCATCTCTTGGATCGAATGGCGGGTATTGAGCAAGTGCTTGCGGTTGCGCGAACTCTATAAATTCCTCACACGCAAACACATTTACAGCAATTTAATCTAGATCGTCTCCACGCAATTTTCGGAGCGCATCCTGCAGAATTTTTTCGCCTTCTGCATCTGTACGACGCTCTTTCACGTAAGCAAGATGGGTCTTATAGGGAACATTGACAACTGCAGTCGGTGGATTATTTCGATCACGTCCAGCAGGAAGACCGCACTTTGGGCAATCCCATTCCGCTGGAATAACTACTGTTTCTGGGTCAACTGCGAAAGATGGGCGAACTTCGTGTCCGTTGGCACACCAGTAAGAAACTGTGGCACGTTCTACTTGATCACCGCGTTCAGCTTCGCCCATTGGGCCGGCGCCGACACGACTTCCACGAATTGCACTAGCCATTGATTAACCTTTCAAAACAAGAGAGAGTCCGACGACGCCTGCAAACCACAAACCACCCACAACAATGGTGATGCGATCGAGATTCCGCTCAACGACAGAAGAACCGCCGTAATTTGATGAGATTCCTCCGCCAAAGAGATCAGAGAGACCCGATCCTTTTCCTTTGTGAAGAAGAACTAACAAGATCATGACGATGCTTGAGAGAACAAGAAAGATAGAGAGCGCTAAAACCACGAATTAACTCCTAATTGAAATGAGAGGCTAAGGATACCTGAGCGGATCCGTTGTATTCGACTTAAACCTGGGCGTGGAATTTGACGATCTTGGCGAGTTCTTCAGGATCAAGGCTCGCTCCCCCGATAAGGGCGCCATCCACATCGCTCTGCTTCATAATCTCAACAATATTTGCAGATTTAACAGAGCCTCCATAGAGGATTCGCATCTTCTCTGCGATTTCTGCAGAACCTATCTGGCCAATCTCTTCTCGAATAGCAGCACAGACTTCTTGTGCATCCTCGGGGGTAGCTGTCTTTCCCGTACCGATTGCCCAGACTGGTTCGTAGGCAATCACAATCTTTTTCAAATCTGGTTTATGGAAACCTTCGAGACCTGCTCGCACCTGACGAATCACGTGCGATACATGAGTGCCAGCTTCGCGAATAGGTAACTCTTCACCAACGCAAAAAATTGGGGTCAATTCATGGGCAAGCGCTGCTTTGATTTTGCGATTAATCAATACGTCATCTTCGCGATGAATCGCGCGGCGTTCTGAGTGTCCGATAATCACATAGGTGCATCCCAATTTAGCGAGCATAGATCCAGAGATATCTCCAGTAAATGCTCCAGAATTTTCGGGAGATAAATCTTGTGCTCCGTATTGCAAGCGAAGTCGATCTCCATCAACCATAGTTTGAATCGAACGAATATCGGTAAATGGTGGAATGATTGCAACATCAACTGCGTCATAATCTTTATCGTCAAGTGAATACACCAACTTTTGGGCAACAGCAATTGCTTCTAGATGATTGAGATTCATCTTCCAATTTCCTGCCATCAGCGGCTTGCGCATATATGTACTCCCTATCGAGGTCTTGGGTCTTAGATTAAATCTAGCGCTTTCAAACCAGGCAATTCTTTGCCTTCAAGATATTCAAGCGATGCGCCACCACCCGTTGAGATATAACCAAATGAGCTTTCATTAAACCCAAGCGCACGCACCGCAGCTGCAGAATCGCCTCCACCTACAACAGAGATTCCGGAAACTTGGGTAAGTGATTCGGCTACAACGCGAGTTCCTTCGGCAAATTGAGGAAATTCAAATACACCCATCGGGCCATTCCAAAAAACTGTCTTACATTCTCTAATTGCCGCTGCAAATGTTTCTGCGGTCTTTGGACCAATATCCAGACCCATTTGATCGTGTGGAATTGAATCTGCTGAGACCAATGTTGCGGGAGCATCTGCTGCAAAGGCGGGTGCTACCAGAATATCTGTAGGCAACAAGAGTTTTACATTGTTCTTCTCAGCTTGGGCAATCAAATTCTTCACAGAATCAATCAAGTCACGTTCAACGAGTGACGTACCAATCTCTTTGCCCAGGGCTGCAAGAAATGTAAAGAGCATTCCCCCGCCAATAGCCATGACGTCAACTTTGTCGAGCAAGTTGGCGATAACTCCAATTTTGTCGGAAACTTTCGATCCACCAAGAACTACACCATATGGACGAACTGGATTCTCAGTTAACTGCTTCAATACCTTCACTTCCGCTGCAACAAGTGTTCCGGCTGCATGAGGAAGTAACTTGGGAAGATCAAAGACTGAGGCATGCTTACGGTGTACTGCGCCAAATCCATCACCCACATAAAAGTCAGCGAGTTGCGCTAACTCTTGCGCAAAGGCAGCGCGTTCTGCTTCATCCTTAGAAGTTTCTGCTGCGCTGAATCGAATATCTTCCAGCAAAAGAATTTCACCGGGCGCAAGGGATTCAGCAGCTTGAGTGACAGATGCTCCTGTGATTGCTCCTGCAAAGGTAACTTTCTTTCCAACTAGTTCGCCCAGACGTTGTGCAATGGGAGCAAGTGAAAGCTCTGGTTTTGCTTCACCTTTCGGACGACCTAGATGCGCAGCAATAACTAACCGTGCACCTTTATCAAGGAGTGCATTGATAGTTGGCAGAGAAGCGCGGATTCGCCCATCATCTGTGATAGCACCTTCTTTCAAAGGCACGTTGAGATCACAACGAAGAAATACTCGCTTCCCAGCTACATCAAGGTCTGCTAGTTGGGTCATTACAAAGATTTACCAACGTAACCAACGAGGTCGACGAGGCGGTTTGAATAACCCCATTCATTGTCATACCAACCAACAACTTTGACAGTTGTACCAATCGCTTTGGTGAGTTGAGCATCGAAAATACATGAAGAAGGATCGGTCACAATATCTGTGGAAACAATTGGATCTTCTGTGTATGACAAGAATCCCTTGAGCGAACCATGCGCTGCTTCCTTCATTGCTGCATTGATCTCTGCTGCACTTGCTTCTTTTGCCAATTCAACGGTGAGATCTGTCGCTGATCCAGTTGGTACTGGTACGCGCATCGCAAAACCATCGAGCTTGCCCTTGAGTTGAGGCAAGACGAGCGAGATTGCTTTCGCTGCACCTGTAGAACTTGGGATGATATTTGTTGCAGCTGCACGTGCTCGGCGAAGATCCTTATGTGGGAAATCCAAGATCACTTGATCGTTGGTGTAGGCGTGAATTGTGGTCATGAGGCCTCGGACAATTCCGAACTTCTCATCAAGCACCTTGGCCATTGGAGCAAGGCAGTTGGTTGTACAGGATGCATTTGAAATGACATGGTGGTTTGCAGCGTCGTATTTGTCGTGATTGACGCCCATGACGATGGTGATGTCTTCATCGGTTGCTGGAGCAGAGATGATTACCTTCTTTGCGCCTGCTGCGATGTGCTTCTTGGCATCCGCTGCCTTGGTGAAAATACCGGTTGATTCAATGACGATATCTGCCTTCACTGAAGCCCATGGAAGATTGGCAGGATCGCGATCTGCAAAAACTTTAATGGTCTTTCCACCTACTGTGATGGTGTCTTCGGTATGCGAAACCTCAAGGCCAAGTCGACCCAAAATTGAGTCGTACTTCAGCAAATGAGCAAGCGTTGCATTATCGGTGAGATCGTTGATACCTACGATATTGATATTTGGGTTCGCAAGAGCTGCGCGAAAGAAATTACGACCGATTCGACCAAAACCATTAATTCCGACATTAATCATCATCAAACCTCTTCTAGAAATTGAAAGGCCCCAAAAAATAGTGGCTAAGAAAAACACCACAACGTTGGGGGCTAGGTCGAAAGTCTACCAGTTGGAAAAGAGTTACCGGACAGTTAGGAATCGCTGAGTAAATCTGGAGAGAGACCCGCTTCAGTATCTGGAATACCGAGTTCTGCGGCTCGCTTATCTGCCATTGCAAGCAAACGGCGAATTCGCCCAGCAATTGCATCCTTCGTCATCGGTGGTGATGCGAGCGAACCAAGTTCTTCCAAGCTTGCTTGACCATGTGCGATACGTAACTCGCCCGCCTCTTTCAAGTGATCAGGAATTTCTGGTCCAAGAATTTCCATAGCGCGCTGCACTCGAGCAGCTGCTGCAACTGCAGCACGCGCAGATCGACGCAAATTCGCATCATCAAAATTAGCCAATCGATTTGCTGTTGCACGCACTTCACGACGCATTCTGCGTTCTTCCCAATTAAGCACGCTCTCATGCGCACCTAAACGGGTAAGTAAAACTCCAATGGCATCGCCATCTCTAATGACAACACGATCAACACCACGAACTTCTCGCGCCTTTGCCACAATATTTAAGCGACGTGCGGCACCAACTAGAGCCAGCGCTGCTTCTGGACCTGGACATGTGATTTCCAGTGAAGAAGATCTGCCAGGTTCGGTAAGAGAACCGTGAGCAATAAATGCACCACGCCAAGCTGCTTCAGCGTCACACACATTTGCAGCGACTACTTGCGGCGGTAATCCACGAACAGGACGACCGTGAGCGTCAATGAGCCCTGTCTGTCTGGCTAGCGCATCTCCTGCTTCAACTACGCGAACGACATAGCGCGATCCTTTTCGAAGACCACTTGACGACAAGACTGCTAAATCTGAATCGTGTCCATAAATATCGGCGATATCTTTCTTTAATCTCCGCGCACTCTGTGAAGTATCCAATTCAACTTCGATGATTACTTTTCCGCCTGAGATATGCAATCCCCCAGCAAAGCGAAGCAAGGAGGAGACTTCAGCCTTGCGGCAGCAAGGTTTGGATATTGCGAGTCGACTCAACTCATCCTTTACCGCTGCAGTCATTGCCATAGGTTTATCCAACCAGTTTTTCTTTCGCAATGTGGGCGAAAAGTTGACCTAATTTTTTCGTATCGTGATGTAGCGGTTGACCTGGACTGCGCAAATCCGCCCGCATCAACTCTGAACCAAAGGTTGAAAGATAGCTCTGTAGTTCATCAATACCATCAGCCGAAGCATCGACCACCACTACATCAAAATGAAGATCAGGGGCATAGGTATGCAGAATCTGCAGGTGATCAAGCGGTGAATAACCTGCATATTCGCCTGCAGATTTATCTGCTGAATCAAGATTGAGCAATAAAATCTTTTTAGCTTTTGTTAAGACCAGTGCATCGCGCTGGGCGGGCATCAATAAATGAGGAATGACGCTGGAAAACCAGGATCCCGGTCCCATAGTTACCCAATCTGCTTCAGCGATTGCAGCAATACTCTGCGGAAGAACTTTAGGATTTTCGGGAATCAACCGTAAGGATTTCAATTTTCCCTTTGTAGTTGCTACTTGAACTTGTCCCCGCACAACATGTGATTTATGGTCAGTTTCAAAAGTTGCTTCAATATCAAGCGGTTCGGCTGCCATGGGAAGCACTCGGCCAATTACTTTGAGCAGAGAACCAACTCGTTCTAGCCCAGCAACAGTATCTTCATCGCGATCCCATAACGCCGCCAGCAATAAATTTCCCATAGCGTGACCATCGAGCGCACCATCACTGGTAAATCGGTATTGCATGATGTCAGCCCAGCTACGACCCCATTCATCATCACCACAGAGCGCAGCAAGTGCCATACGTAAATCACCAGGAGGAAGAATGGGAAATTCTTCGCGAAGTCGACCGCTTGAGCCTCCGTTATCAGCAACAGTTACTACAGCGGTGATGTCAGATGTCATACTGCGGAGAGCGGTTAATGTTGCAGCCAAACCGTGGCCGCCTCCGAGCGCAACTACCTTTTTACTCACGTCCCACATCTCTATGCGTTGCGTGAGCTGATACTTCTAATTGCTGTGATGCGGAATTTAATTGATGTGCAATCTCTTCTGCAATTGCTACCGATCGATGTTTTCCTCCGGTGCAACCAATTGCAATTGTGACGTATTTCTTACCTTCACGGAAATATCCAGGAATCATCTGTGTGACGACCTCAACATAACTGCGCACAAAATCTGCGACTCCCTCGCTTCCGAGTACCCGTTCTGAAACGGGAGCATCCAATCCATTGAGTGGTCGCAATTCTGGAACCCAATGAGGGTTTGGGATGAACCGACAATCGAGAACGAGATCTGCATCCACCGGAATTCCATATTTGTACCCGAAAGAGAGCACGTTTATGCGAAGGGTTGCCAGCATTCCGGCCGCAAATATCTCAGTTGTGCGTTTTTCCAGTTGATGAACGTTGAGATTTGAAGTGTCAATAACAACATCTGCTTGTGCTCGAATGTTCTCTAGTTTTGCTCGTTCGCGTTCAATGCCATCCACGATGCGATCGGTGCTTTGCAATGGATGCGGTCTACGGGTTGACTCAAATCTTTGAACGAGCGATTGATCCGTCGCATCCAAGAAGAGCAAACGGTATGGAGTTCCACTGTTCTTCAGCGTCTCCAAGGCGCTTACCAAATCATCGAAGAATTTTCCGCCACGCACATCGACGACCACGGCAAGTGAAGCGTGAGATTCAAAACTTTGTTCAGCTAAAGAGGGCAAGAGTGACGGAGGAAGATTGTCGACAACATACCAACCTAGATCTTCAAGTGCGTGCGCCACGGTAGAGCGGCCAGCCCCTGACATTCCGGTGAGTATGAGTAACTCTCTACGTGCCATGTTGGTCATTCTGCCCTAACTGTCAAGGATCTCTCCAGTGCTCACATTTACTTGATGGACACCTTCGCTCTTGGCCTGATCAGTCAAAGCCTGTAGATGTTCATAAATAATTCCAGCGATTGTTGCACCTATTCCAGGAGTTGCCGCAAGTTCTTCACGAGCAGCTTTTCTAATGGCAGAAACTGAGCCAAACCTATCAAGTAGGGCTTTTCTCCTCGCTTCACCCAATTGCGGAATCTCATCAAGTAAAGATTCAAGCATTACCTTTGAACGACGCGAGCGGTGGAAAGTAATAGCAAATCGATGAGCCTCATCTCGCACCCGTTGAAGTAAATACATTCCTTCACTCGTTCTTGGCAAAATTAGTGGGTCTTTATCACCAGGCATCCACACTTCCTCTAAGCGTTTTGCTAAACCGCATAAAGCGATATCTGAAATTCCAAGCTCATCCAGTGCGCGCTGTGCAGCAGCAACTTGAGGTGCACCACCATCAACAACTATGAGTTGTGGTGGATAAGCAAATTTGCTCACAGTTCCACCAGTTTCAGCGATCTCTGCAGGATTTACGGTGCGATCCGCTAGAAGTCTTTTCATGCGACGGGTGATGACTTGGTGCATTGCGCGGGTATCGTCATTGGCAGTGTCGGTATTGATGATGAAACGGCGATATTCGGATTTCTTAGCTAAGCCATCTTCAAAGACCACCATAGATGCAACCACAGATGTGCCAGAAATATTTGAAATATCAAAACATTCAATACGTAGCGGAGTTCGTTCTAATTGAAGTTCTTCTTCAAGTTCAATCAAGGCTTTACCTGAGACTGCGGCATCTGTTGCTCGTTTACTAAGGAATTGCACGAGTGCGTAATGAGCGTTTCTTCCGACAGTTTGTAGCAACTCAGCTTTCTCGCCTCGTTGTGGAACTTTAATCGAGACCTTTGCTCCCCGTAACTGTGAGAGCCATTCTTCAAGGGCGGCGTGATCCAGTGGTGTTTCATTAAGATAAATTTCAGCTGGTATATCCGCCGGGGCGCTCTGGTTGTAAATCGAAAAGAATAGTGAAGCTACTTGATCATCGCCTTCGAGCGCCCGCTCTTGATCCACAATCCACGATCGCGATCCCTTAATCGATCCCCTTCGCACCATAAAGATGGAGCCAGCTGCGTGTAGACCTTCTTCGTGAAGAGCGATGAAATCTCCATGTAAATCATCAGACCACTGACCTTGGGTTGATCGTTGCGCCTTTTCAAAGGATTCAATCTGATCACGTAACCTAGCAGCGCGTTCAAATTCCTCACGAGATGAAGCATCTTCCATCTCACTTCGAAGCGTTGGGAGCAAATGCTCCATCCCTTTCTCCATAAAGGAATCTAATTTTCGGGCAATTTCTTTATGTTCCTCGGGAGTTACCCAGCCAACACAGGGTGCTGCACATTTACCTATATCACCGAGCAGACATTGCCGTTTAGTTCGCTGAGCGCGATGAAAATTACCTGCACTGCAAGAACGAACCGGATAAACCTTTAAAAGCACTTCAAAGGTATTGCGCAGCGCCCAAGCATTTGTATACGGCCCAAAATATTTAAGTCCAGGACGCTTTTCATTTCGAGTGATGAAGACTCGCGGGTATTCATCGCTGAGAGAGATTGCTAGATAGGGATAGGACTTGTCATCCTTAAACTGCACATTGTAGGTAGGTTGAAATTGTTTAATCCAAGAAAATTCAAGTGCCAGAGCTTCTAATTCAGTCGCAACGATGGTCCAATCAACCCGAACTGCTTCATGCACCATTCTGCGAGTTTTATTAGTCAGATGTGAGCCAAAGTAGGTTGAGAGGCGATTCTTGAGATTCTTTGCTTTCCCTACATAGATCACCTTCTCGGCCTGATTGAAGAAGCGATATACCCCAGGTTCTTCTGGAATTTGTGAGGGCCGATAACTGGCGGGATTTGCCATGAGATCTACTTCTTAGCTGATTTCGTTGCCGCTACTTTTTTTGGCGCCACTGCGCGATTTGATTGCAAAATCTCAGCTAAAAATTGTCCGGTATAACTAGCGGATACCTTTGCAACTTGTTCGGGAGTTCCTTCCGCAACAACAGTGCCGCCTCTAAATCCACCTTCTGGACCCATATCAATCACCCAATCAGATGACTTAATGACATCTAAATTATGTTCAATCACAATCACAGTATTTCCTGATTCAACTAAGCGCTTGAGAACTCCGAGCAATTTATTGACATCTTCAAAATGAAGCCCTGTTGTGGGTTCATCTAAGACATAAATCGTTCTTCCTGTTGATCGACGTTGCAATTCCGTTGCCAACTTTACGCGCTGCGCTTCGCCACCTGAAAGAGTCGGAGCAGACTGTCCTAGCCGGACATAGCCAAGGCCAACATCACATAACGTTTTGAGATAGCGAGCGATTGTTGGAACGGATTCAAAGAATTCGTATGCAACTTCGATGGGCATATCAAGTACTTCTGCGATGGTCTTGCCTTTGTAATGTACCTCCAGAGTCTCTCTGTTGTAGCGCGCACCATGACAAATTTCGCATGGTACATACACATCAGGAAGGAAGTTCATTTCAATGGTGATAGTTCCATCACCAGAACAATTTTCGCAGCGACCACCTTTGACGTTAAAAGAGAAGCGGCCTTGCTGGTACCCACGCACCTTTGCTTCTGTTGTTTCAGCAAAGAGCGCTCGGACCTTATCGAAAACACCGGTATACGTCGCTGGATTAGAACGCGGCGTGCGTCCAATCGGTGATTGATCTACGTGCACAACTTTATCGAGCTGATCGATTCCTGTGACGGTGCGATGTCGTCCTGGTACAAGCCGGGCGCCATTGAGTTTGTTTGCAAGTGTTGAATACAAGATGTCATTCACCAGCGTTGATTTTCCAGAGCCAGATACACCTGTGACAGAGACAAAAAGTCCCAATGGAATCGTTACTTCGATATCTTTGAGGTTATTCTCTTTTGCACCTTTAATGACGAGTTGGCGCTTTGGATCAAAGGTACGGCGCTTTTTCGGAATCTCTATTGCTTTTCGACCTGAAAGATAAGCACCTGTGATGGAGTCTGCAGCTGCAATCAGCTGATCATACGAACCTGAAACTACAACTTTTCCACCGTGCTCTCCTGCCCCCGGTCCGATATCGACAACCCAGTCGGCGGTACGAATTGTCTCTTCATCATGCTCAACCACAATGAGTGTGTTTCCTAAGTCGCGCAATCGTGTCAAAGTATCAATGAGGCGGCGGTTATCTCTTTGATGCAAACCAATTGATGGCTCATCTAGCACATACAGGACACCGACTAACCCAGAACCAATTTGGGTTGCGAGGCGAATTCTTTGCGCTTCACCACCAGAGAGCGTTGCAGCGGGACGATCAAGAGATAAGTAATCAAGGCCAACGTCAAGCAAAAAGCCAAGCCGTGCATGTACTTCTTTCATGACACGCTCAGCAATTTGTGCTTCGCGTTTATTGAGTTTTACCTCTTTGAGAAAAGTTGCACAATCGTCGATAGAAAGCGCACAGACTTCGGCAATGCTCTTTCCGCCGAGAGTCACTGCCAATACTTCTGGTTTCAAGCGCGCACCCTTACAGGCTGGGCAAGGGGTTTCGCGCATGTAAGCCTCATATTTATCACGGCTGTAGTCGCTATCTGTCTCGCTATGGCGACGATGGATAAATGGAACTACACCTTCAAAACCGGTTGAGTAATTGCGCACTCGACCATATCGGTTGCGGTACTTCACATGAACTTCATATTCAAATCCGTTAATAATTGCATCTTTAGCTTTTGCGGAAAGCTTCTTCCAAGGGCTATCCATTGAAAATTTAAGCTCTTTCGCCAGTGCTTCAAGTAAGCGTAAGAAGTACTCAGAAGATTGCCCGCCAGACCATGGAGCAATAGCACCTTCATTTATTGATATTGAATCATCTGGGATGATCAATTCTTCATCAACTTCAAGTTGAGTTCCGATTCCCGTGCACTCAGGGCAAGCACCAAAAGGTGAGTTAAATGAGAATGAACGAGGTTCAAGTTCTTCGAATGAAAGATTGCAATCATGGCACGCTAAATGCTCGCTATATGTGTGTTCCTTTTCTCCTGCTTTAGCATCGACAAAATCCAATAAGACCAGCCCGTTCCCAAGTTTGAGAGCAGTCTCGATTGAATCGGTTAATCTAGATTTACTTTCTGCCTTTGCGGTCAAGCGATCGATCACGACTTCGATGGTGTGTTTCTCTTGCTTCTTCAACTTAGGTGGTTCGGTGAGTTGAATGGTTGCGCCATCTACGCGGGCTCGTGAAAAACCTTGCGTGACGAGCTCGGCAAAGAGATCTACAAATTCACCTTTGCGCTCCCGTACAACTGGCGCCAGCACTTGAAATTTTGTGGTTGCCGGCATCGTCAAAATTTGATCCACAATTTGTTGCGGACTTTGACGAGAGACTGCCTTACCGCAATTCGGACAGTGAGGTCGTCCTGCACGCGCGAAGAGAAGGCGGAAATAGTCATAAACTTCAGTAATCGTTCCAACAGTTGATCGTGGATTTCGATTTGTAGATTTCTGATCAATCGACACTGCCGGAGACAAACCTTCGATGAAATCAACATCTGGTTTATCCATTTGTCCAAGAAACTGGCGCGCATACGCAGAGAGAGATTCCACATAACGACGCTGACCTTCAGCAAAAATGGTGTCGAAGGCAAGACTAGATTTTCCAGATCCCGAGAGACCCGTAAAAACAATCAGGGCATTGCGTGGCAGTTCGATGGAGACATCTTTGAGGTTGTGCTCGCGCGCTCCCCTGACGACCAATTTCTCAATGCTCATGTCCCTGCTTCATCCATTCCCCGTAACTCTTTCTTGAGTTCGCGCAATTCATCTCGCAATCTAGCGGCCAACTCGAAAGCAAGTTCGTCGGCAGCAGATCGCATCTGTTCGGTTAGCGAGCCTATCAACGCAATCAATTCTTGGCGCGGCATCGAATCCGTTGGTTTCGATGAGAATGGAAGTACTGCAGCGCTCTTCTTCGCCTTCACTGCGCTCAAAATATCTTCTGTGTCATCACTCTCTTGAACGATGAGATCTGTGATATCCGAGATCTTTTTGCGAAGCGGTTGAGGGTCAACTCCACGCTCTAAGTTGTAAGCCACCTGCTTGGCGCGTCGACGATTAGTTTCATCAATCGCCTTGGACATTGATGCCGTGATGTTATCTGCATACATGTGCACTTCACCAGAAACATTTCTAGCAGCGCGCCCGATAGTTTGAATGAGTGAAGTAGAAGATCGCAAGAACCCTTCCTTATCTGCATCCAAGATGGCAACCAACGAAACTTCAGGTAGATCAAGCCCTTCGCGCAGAAGGTTGATACCAACCAGGACGTCATATTCTCCACTTCGTAATTCGCGAAGCAATTCAACGCGGCGCAAAGTATCAACTTCCGAGTGCAGATAACGAACTCGAATACCCTTTTCTTGTAAGTAGTCGGTGAGATCCTCAGACATCTTTTTCGTGAGAGTGGTTACTAGTACTCGTTCATTTCGCTCAGCTCGTAACTGAATCTCGCCTAGAAGATCATCAATTTGTCCCCTAATTGGTTTTACAACAATCTGTGGATCAACCAATCCGGTAGGTCTAATTACTTGTTCCACAACATCGCCATCTACCTTTTCAAGTTCATATCGACCTGGAGTTGCTGATAGATAAATCTTCTGGCCAGTACGTTCGAGGAATTCTGGCCATTTCAGTGGGCGATTATCAAGCGCGCTAGGCAATCTAAATCCGTGTTCAACCAAGGTGCGTTTTCGTGCAGCGTCACCTTCATACATGGCGCCTATTTGAGGGACCGTCACATGGCTTTCATCAATCACAACAAGAAAATCTTCAGGGAAATAATCAAGCAAACAATTGGGTGGAGAACCTGGTTCACGACCATCCAAGTGGCGTGAATAATTCTCAATTCCAGAGCAGAACCCAAGCTGTTCCATCATTTCAAGATCAAAAGTAGTTCGCATGCGAAGTCGTTGTTCTTCAAGTAACTTGCCTTGCTTTTTGAAGAGATTGAGCTGTACCTGCAATTCATCTTGAATATCGCCCATAGCGCGTTTCATAGTTTCAGGGCCAGCGGCATAGTGCGTCGCAGGAAATATGTAAATTTCTTCTTCATCCCGAATAATTTCACCGGTTAAAGGATTGAGAGTCATGATTTTTTCAATCTCATCACCGAACATCTCAATCCGCACTGCCAACTCTTCATACATCGGAATGATTTCGATGGTGTCGCCTCTGACTCGGAAAGTTCCTCGTTCGAAGGCCATGTCATTGCGCTTATATTGAATATCCACAAACTTGCGCAACAAGGCATTGCGTTCGATTTCATCGCCCACTTTGAGGCGAACCATTCGGTCAATATATTCTTGAGGAGTTCCTAACCCATAAATACAAGAAACGGTAGCGACCACAACGACATCTCGGCGGGTCAGTAAAGAATTGGTTGCAGAGTGACGTAAGCGCTCTACCTCATCGTTGATGCTGGCATCTTTTTCAATGAAGGTATCCGTTTGTGGAACATAGGCTTCAGGTTGGTAGTAATCGTAATAAGAAACAAAATACTCAACTGCATTATTGGGAAGTAATTCGCGGAATTCATTGGCTAACTGCGCAGCCAAAGTCTTATTAGGCGCAAGTACCAAAGTGGGGCGTTGCAAGCGCTCAATCAGCCAAGCAGTTGTGGCAGATTTTCCAGTTCCTGTTGCTCCTAAGAGAACCACATCTGTGACGCCACCATTTATTCGTCGCGCAATCTCTTCTATTGCAGCGGGCTGATCTCCAGCAGGAACGTAATCGCTGACAACCTGAAAAGGCGCGACCTTTCGCTGTAATTCGCTAACTGGGCGCATCTACCTATCCTAGAGAAAGAGGCAGTAAAACGTCTTCCCAAAGATTTTCAACTTGGCGCAAAAGCGCGTCTTCATCTCCATCGTTGCGGATTACAGTGTTGGCTATTGCAGCGCGAGCTTCGGGGGTTGCTTGAGCCGAGATTCGCTTTTCTATCTGTGAAATATAGAGACCCTTTTTGATGAGTCGTTTTTTGCGAAGCTCCAAATCGGCCTCAACGGTAATAATGTAATCAAATTTCTCCGCTGCACCTGTTTCTACAAGAAGTGGAATTTCATAAATCAAAATATCTTCAGGATTGAGATCAGCAACAGCTTCTGCAAAGAGCGCCTGGACCTTGGGATGGATAATTTCTTCTAAATCTGCTCGGGCCTTGGAGTCGGAAAAAACTATTTCTGCCAATTTTCTGCGATCGATATCTCCATTGATAATGACTTCATCACCAAAACGCATCATTACTTCGGCAAATCCATCAGTACCACGTTCAATGGCAAGACGAGCTAATTGATCAGCATCGATGACTAGCGCACCCAGTTGCGCAAAGAATTGCGCAACTGTGGATTTGCCAGCACCTATTCCGCCTGTAAGTGCAACGACTAACATGGCGATAGAGACGAATCTCTTTTAATCAGAAACTATTCAGCGGGAACTGCGGCAGCTTCAACGGCCGCTTTTGCTTCGGCCTTCTGCTTCTTGTGAGCGAGGAAGCGTTCTTGCGCCATTGCATATTGACGCTCCCACTCTTCACGCTGTGCATCAAATCCTGGTTTCCACTCTTGAGTTTGTGGATCAAAACCTTCTGGATAGATGAAGTTTCCATCTGCATCGTAACGGGCAGCCATTCCATATTGAGTTGGATCGAATGCTTCGATCTCAACTTCATGACCTTCATTGGCTTGCTTCAATGAGAGAGAGATGCGACGACGCTCAAGATCAATATCAATAATCTTGACGAAGAGTTCATCTCCCACGGATACAACCTGCTCTGGAATTTCTACGTGACGCTCTGCCAGTTCGGAGATATGTACCAATCCTTCGATTCCTTCATGGACGCGAATAAATGCACCAAATGGAACGAGCTTGGTTACAACACCCGGAACAACAGTGTTAATGGTGTGAGTGCGAGCGAATGCTTGCCATGGATCTTCCTGAGTAGCTTTGAGTGAGAGTGAAACACGTTCGCGCTCAAAATCAACTTCGAGAACTTCAACGGTTACTTCGTCTCCTACTTCAACGACCTCACCTGGGTGGTCAATATGCTTCCAAGAAAGTTCTGAGACGTGAACCAAACCATCAACGCCACCAAGATCAACGAACGCACCAAAGTTAACGATTGATGAAACAACACCCGTGCGGACCTGACCCTTTTGAAGTTGGTTGAGGAATTCAGTACGAGATTGTGATTGTGATTGCTCAAGGAAAGCGCGGCGAGAAAGAACTACGTTGTTGCGGTTCTTATCGAGCTCAATGATGCGAGCTTCAACTTGCTTACCAATGTAAGGAGTTAGATCGCGAACACGGCGCATTTCAACGAGCGATGCTGGCAAGAAGCCACGAAGACCTATATCAACGATGAGTCCGCCCTTAACGACTTCAATAACTGTTCCGACGACAACTTCGTCGCGTTCTTTCTTGCCTTCAATTTCTCCCCATGCACGCTCGTACTGAGCACGCTTCTTAGAGAGGATGAGGCGACCTTCTTTATCTTCCTTTTGAAGAACGAGAGCTTCGACCTTATCGCCGACCTTAACGATCTCATTTGGATCTGCATCGTGGCGGATTGATAGTTCGCGTGATGGAATTACACCTTCGGTCTTATATCCGACGTCTAGAAGTACTTCTTCGCGATCAATTTGTACGACTGTGCCAACGACTAAATCTCCGTCGCTGAAATTTCTGATTGTGCCTTCGATTGCTGCAAGAAAATCTGCTGCTGATCCAATGTCATTAACTGCTATTTGAGTGCTCAAGATGCTCCGTAGGGATAGAAAGTAGTAGGGATAGGGCCTATGAAATTGTGGCTTTGTGAGAAGTTCTTTCTCCAAAGGGAGGCTAAGAGTACGGGGCAGCCCTTATGCGCAGCAAATTCACGCATAAAAATCGGACATTACAAGTACGATTGAAGAGTTATGAAGCGATACGCCGAACTATTCAGATTTCCAAATGTATGGGTCTTAGTTCTTGCCTGTTTCCCTGCTCGTGTTGCTTACGG
>OGWM01000044.1_pt1 | contig 17519 bp, 22 predicted proteins | sample 1576041 | NCBI WGS metagenome assembly OGWM01 (sample SAMN07581538, study PRJEB24739) | freshwater metagenome | place: Singapore | collected 2015-01
TACGGCGACCACCGAGATCTACACCCTATCCTACACTCTTTCCCTACACGACGCTCTTCCGATCTTTCTACTGTACCTGTTAAAGTTACGACCTTTTCTGCAGGGATATGCTTTTTAATAAACTCTTGTATAATCTCATCAATTTTAACCTGTAAATCGTGACTTAATCTATCTGGATCGCCTTGTTCGAAAGTAAATTCGATAGGAATATAGTAGAAGTACTCTACTTGGTCTTTAGTCTCTTCGAATAAGGTAATTAAGTTTTCGATATCAACATCAGGTGTTAATATTTGAGAGTAGATAATACAGTCTACTAAACTACGAGTACTAATTACATTTCTATGCTTTAGGTAATTCTCATAAGCCCAAGCAGATAGCTCGTTAATTGCATACTGCTTTTCGTTATTAGATAACTCAAGCATTCTACCAATCTTTAATACAGGGCGAGAAAACCCGTCAGTTACATAGTAATTAGGAAATCTGGTAGATACCTCTTTTAATAAGGTAGTCTTACCAGTTCCATGAGATCCTATTAATATTTTCATAATGCTATTTTGTTAAAAATAACGATTTATCTTCAGATAGCCAACTTTTAAAGAAAACTTCCCAAGATCTTAGAGAAGTTTCTCTAAGTAAAGCATAAGCTTCGTCTACGGTATTTGCTGTATTCTTAGAACTACACTCTACTACAATTTTTCCAGCATCTAACTCTGGAATACATTCGTGAATTACAGATCCACATAATTCATACTTCTCTTGATTTCCAGCAATATCTTCTTGTTTATTAAAACCCTTCAATTCCGGATACACAGTAATTAAGGCTGGATGTCCGTTATAAATTCTACCTTTTAGGTATGGAAAAAGCTCTTCTGGAAGTATTCTTAGATAACCGTGGAGTGTTATTAGCTCTTTAAGGTTAATTCTCGAACGTAAGTAACTAACTATGTTAGGTCTACGAGGTATAGTAACTATCTCAATGTTATTTTCCCCAAAGATCTCCATGTTTCTTGGTGATATCTTCGTAATGTTATTGGTTACTATTAAACTTGGGAGAATCCCAAGCTTTTCACTAATAGCTACTACTTCAGAACCTGTCTGAGATATTAACACTCCCCAATTATCTAATACTTTCATTATTGACCCATTGCTTTTTTAGTGTAGAAGCCTGTATCGATTAGCTCTTTTGGAATTAAGTACTCTTTTGAAGCACGAACAGGATTAATATCTAACGAACCACGTCTTGCATATAACAACATTACTACGCAATCTTCAACATCTGGATGTTTCATAATATTTGTAAATAACTTCTCGCTACAAAACTCATGAAACTCGTTTACTTCACGTAGAGAGATAACTTCTTTAAGCAAGCTCTTTAAATCTACTGTACCTGTCTTTGTAATAATACGGAAATAAGCTGCTCCTGTATCTTTTTGCTTTGTATGTCTACATCTTGATCTTAAAATATTAGTCATAACAAACAAATCTTCACTGCCAGCGCCTGGAGTTATTGTAAAATGATTTTCTTTAGCAGCATAGTCTGTAATCTCCATAGCTTCTAATTCTTTGTTACCAATTAAACGTAACATATCTACATAGAAAGCACCTGGATCTCCTTCAAACATCTTTTGTTCACCTTCTCTAAAGAAAGCTACTTTAACTTCTGCACCAATACATTCACTGATATCTTTAGCTACTTGCTTTTCGTAATTTTCGATAGCTTGAGGAATTGTAGCTCCCATCTTACACATATCGAATGTATTTAAGTAAAGCTTAAAAGACTTAGACTCTACCATAAATTCAGAACTAGCAGGACATACGATCTTTAACGTACCTGCCATTGGTAAGCCATTATCTAATAAGAAGGTAGCTTCATGACAATGCCATGTATCATACCCTACAAACTCATCCCCTTTAATACCCCAATCCCCACGAGCTAAAGCTCTTGGCATAGGGTTTAATTGACTTGGATCGAATTGATCCGTATAGACTGCGTAGGAGTTAGCCGACCCAAGGGTTTTAGCGGCTACTTCCGACATGTTACTAGCTGACATAGCTTCTGAATGTTTTTATATTTTTAAAAATAAGGTTTATTCGATCTTCAGACAACTCAATATCTAAGTTATCTGCTAATTTTGCTTTCGGTTTAGGTACGGTTAATCCATGAGGACCTAATTCATTACCTACCCAACCGTTAATAACCGGGGAGCTAGTATCTAATGAGTGGATAAGTTTTCTTAATACAATGTTTAAATCGTTAATTAAGATAAACTCAACTGGATTTTGACATCCTAGTAAATGAAATTTAGGTAATCCAATTCCCATGTTAAATCTATTGTTATACCACCAATTTAAGAACCTAGTTCTTACTGTTACGTAGTCTGAATCTTTAACTAAGTCGAAAGGTAAAGCAATAATATCTACTCTTTCTCTTAGGTAGTAATCTATGCAATCTGCAATTTGCTCAAAAGTATCTCCTTGACAAACGCCAATATACTTCTGTCCTTCTACTCTATAATTCTCTAAATACTCTTTTGCATTAAGCAAAGTTTGATCGTGGTCATTAACTACATCAGGAAGTACAAGATGGGTAGGAAGATATTCCTTACCCAACTCATACAATTCTTCCATTGGTATAGATTTGCCTAATTCGAATGCTGAATTATCTAATATAGAGTATTCTGCTGTTTTAAGCTTTTCTTTATAAAAGTCAGCATATTCTGTATCCAAGTTTAATAAATGACCTAGTACGTAAGGATAATCACTTACCTCATCATGACGGTCAAATAAAGCTTTTGGTATTTCGTGTGAAATTAAAGGCATAATTTATTTTTTATATTCTGATAATACTCTCTCTACTTGTATTTTTGCAAACTGCCAACTAACAGGTCCCATTTCGTCAGCGTATTCTACCGGATCAGGACGTCCTAACTTGATAAACGCTTCAATACGTTCTACAGAAGCTGCAGATTTGTAATCTGAATACCATTTATCTACTAACGTAGTTTGTTCGTCACCGTAAACATTACCTTCGTCATCAGTTTTAAACCATTTATGTTCGGTAGTAATTTTAATCGGCTTATAAGACGTGTTTGTACGCTTATATACTTCATCAAAATCTAAACCTAATTTTTCGCAAGACTTTAAACCGTCTTGTAGAATACCAAACTTATCTGTATCGAGATATGGAGTATAAACTGATACTAATTCTGAATCCCAGTTACCACTTTTAAATGCTTCGAAATCGATGTCACGAAACTCTTGTCTGCAATCTGGATAGATTTGGTGGTCGCCAGCATGGATCCCCATTGCAATTTCTACTGGTTGTTTTTCACCTTTAGTAGCAATTGATAAAGCTACTGCTTGAATTAATGAAGCGAAAATTTTGTTACGATTAGGAACAACTGTTTCTTTCATGTTGTCTTGTTCGTAATGACCTTCTGGAACGTCTTGACCGCCGGTTACTAAAGCTGAGTTTAATAACTGCTGTAACCCATCTAACTTAATAACTTGGTAAGTTACTGGTTGTTTGTTCTCTCTTAAGTACTGAACTAACGATGTGGCACGTTCTAATTCTACTCTGTGTTTTTGACCATAATCAAAACCTAATGCTGTTACTTCATAGCCATTAGCTAAAAGGTGTAACAATAAGGATGAAGAATCCATCCCACCTGACAGTGATAAAACTGCTTTTTTCATGTTTAAATTAATTAAAATTTAGAGCGTATTATTTTCTTGACCGATTAGCTCTATAACCGGTTATTTTTTATCTTGCTTGTCGTTAATATCTTTCTGCATAGTCATTATTTGACTTGTAATATTACCGACTAAAGTTCCTAACTGTGCCCAAATATCATCACATTCTTTCTCTAATGCTTTGATAGTTCTTTGCTGATAAATTTGAATAGCTATAAGTACTATTATAATACCTACGTATAAATGTTCTTGTGTTAATGTTACTGTCATACTATAAAGGTATTATTTTTTATTCGGATCAACAACTCCTTGGTTCATAAATTCATAAGCTTCTGGTGTTCCTGGAAATGCTATAAAGTTAGGTTCGTTCATCGCTCTTTGTAATATTTTAAGACATAAATCTTCGTTTGCAGTATCTATTAAAAGAGGTTCAAAAACAAACTCTGTCTCTGAATTACCTTTACGTGATAAGTAATATAAAGTACCAGCACCTACGTGCTTAATAGCTTGATAGAAGTCTTTAGCTGTTGTTTTCACAATACCTACTTTTTCTTTATTTCTATTATGATATTATCGTATCTTGGTTTGTCTTTTCTTAAATCAAAAACATTATAGCTTTCAATCTTCGACTTATCTACATAAGATTCTATTACCTCTGCCCATAAGAACTCCTGTACATCCTCTATAATCAACTTACCTCCCGGTTTTACCTTATTAATCCACTTTTGAACACTTGTAACCATAGAAGTTAAAGTATGAGGTCCATCATCAATTACATAGTCAAAAGAATTATCTTCAAACTTATTGATAGTCTCGTCTGAAAATCCATCTGCGTAGATTAACTCTACATTGCTATACTCTGATAATACTCTCGGTAAAGATCTATTACATTCAATTCCAGTAATGTTACCGTTTGTAAACCATTCACTCCACAGTCTTAGGCTATCTCCTTGAGCAACTCCTATTTCTAAAAGGTTAATATTACGATTTCTATCTTTAAACTCATGCTCGTAATACCCGCTTAAGTAGGTATGGTTAGTTTCTTTATCAGAAGTCCACTCTGTATGATGCTGTCCGTCTATTAGTTTACTAGCGTTTAGCTCTGTTAAAGTCATACCTATGTATTTAATTTACGTAACTCTTTATTTTGATTAATTACTAATTTAGTTTCCGGTGGTTCAGTTCCTCTTATTGTTATTCCGTATTGAGTTGATACTGTCATAGGACCTGGATCAAAGCTACTAGAGCTTGGTGTCGTGACTTTCTTTGGTTCTTCTTTTTTAGGTACTACAACCATATTATATTCGTTACCTTCTTTATCAAATACAGCTATTGATTCGGCAACTTGTAACTCTTCTTCTTTCTTCTTAGGAATATAGCTTGATACTCTAGCACCAACTACTCCTGCTGCAAATAAACCTACAGCTTTAAAAAAATCTCTTCTATTTTCCATAACTATACGTTTAATGTTTTATTCCAAGCTGCAATATGCAATCTAGTTAAACCTCTAAATTTATATTTCTTAGCCATCTCCATTACAAATCGAGTTCTTTCTTCAAAATTAGCAGCATCATCTAAACCTGGCATGCAAACTACATTCTCTAAAGGTATATCGAATGGTTCTACAAAGTCTCTAAAGATTTCTTTAACGTCTTCTTCGGTACTAATCACAAATTTAAACTGATAGTTTCTATGTTCCATAATACGGTTAATTGCTTTAGGAACAATACGTTGTTTAACTGTCATACCTGAGTTAGCTAACTTAGGTGAGCAGTTAATTTGATTTAAGCTTTGAAATAACTCTTCTTCAATGTAATTTGTACCGTTAGTTTCAATTTCATAGAAAGTATTGCGTAAAGAACCCTCAATATCCATCCAGTATTCTGTAAAGTTATTAATCGCTACTTGATGACCTGCAATAGTAGGTTCACCGCCAGTCCAAATAATATGTACATAACCGTTTAAGATATCGTCATATACTCCTTCTTCTTTAAAACGATTAATTAAGTACTGAAACTCTTTATCTTCTCCTCTCCATAACCATTGAGAAGTAGAATCACAAGTCCAAGTAGCTTTACCTTCTTTGTGTAAATCACCTTCGAAGATTTCTCCATCTTCTAAAGATTTCTCTTTCATTAACATATTAGTAAATGCTCTACTCATACCGCAGGTTAAGTTACATATACCTAAACGAACGAAATAAGCCGGTATACCAGAAGAAATACCTTCTCCTTGTACTGTATAGAAGTCAGAAGAAATTAATAATTTATTTGGATCTATTTTGCTCATTAGCTTCTGTTTTAGGGGTTTCCACTTTTTTAAATTGAGCTTTCCATTCAGATTTAGGGATAAATTTCCATTCACTTGTAGCTGTATCTGCTTTTGCATCGCTAACTCTGATGATTTCTCCTGTCTTAGAACTTTTTAAACACTTCATAGTTTTCCTCCATGTTTTTATTTATGATTAAATTATTATCCAATGTAAATGGCAGAGTTTCTTTTATTCTCAAAAAACTCTACTTGTACTACTCTAACACGGCCATTAGTTTCCTCTTGTACGAAAGTGTTAATTTTACCGTAAATGTACTTTGCAAATTGTTCTGCACCAACTGGACCTTCAAGTATTCTTAACTGAACTACTCCTTTTTTATCTAACTCTTTAAAGATTTCTAATTCCGGATCATCAGGTGCTAATACAGTAGTGTGATCAAACATATAATCCATCCACGCTTTAGGATTCATACTATCGATAGTACCTTTAGCTCTTTTCATACCGCCAAAGTCCCATACCCAGTTTCTATGATCTAACTCTCCTTCGAAAGTTACTCTAAATTCGATATCATACCCATGTAAAAATCTGCAGTGTGTACCTTCTGCAGCCCATTGACGAAAAACGGTACTAAACCCGTCGTATAATTTTGTAGATCTAAATGTACTCATAACTGTATTTTTTATTAAATTAAGAATCTTTTCTTAGATGACCAAATTCTTCTGCAAGTATTTTGGCACCTTTTTTATGTTTGTCTCTATAAGGACAATGTCTACATCCGTTTCCACAACACTGACCTCTTTGAGAGTGGAAGAGGGCCGTAAAAATGACCCTCTCTCCCTCTAAATAGTAGTGTATTCCTTGTATGAAATCTTTCTTTTCTGACATATTATACAATTTCGCAAGCACCTCCTGCGCAAGCAGCTTCACCCATTAAATTAGTATTATCGTTAAACTCTACAACTTTTGATAGATCTACATTATGCAAATGCTGAATCATTTCTTCGTATTTTTCTTGAGTACAGTCTTCGAAAGGTGCTTGAGTATAGGTTCCACCGTTGTATGGTAATACAGATAATCCATTATAGAATTTTCTATTTTCCCACATCCATTTTCCTACTGTTTCCCACTCATCTTCTTTAATAGATACTGTAGCAGAAATATTGTGTGTATTTTGACCCGATCTATGACCTGGTTTAATCCAGTTTTGATAGAAGAACTTAACTCTCTCAAGCAAATCTAAAGCAGACTCTGTTCTATAGATAGATCCTGCTGGAGCTTTTTGTGGTACAGAAATTACTGCTGTATCGTGAGGACGAAAATACTCGTCTTCAATTAATTCAGGGTGGTTAATAGCTAAATGAGTATAGATTGCTTCGTTCTTACCTACTCTAATTCTACGAATGTAGTAGTCATTATGCCAAGCATGAATACCGCTTGAAGTACCTAATGTCAGAGACGAAGTACCTGAAGGCTTAATTGTAGTACATCTAGCTGCTGCATTAATACCTAATAACTTAGCTACTCTTTCGTTTTCTTCTTTAACAATTTTAGCTGCTTCTTTTAAATCTAATTTCTGTGCAGCACCAGAACCGATACCTGTCATGCCAACACCAATTAAACCGTCTTTTTCAGTTGTTCTTTGCCATACTGGACGTAAGTAATGAAAGTTAGTATAAGATGCCTGTAAAGTACCTATAAATGCTGCTGCTTTTACACGTGCATTTAGATCTTCTTGATCAACTACATCAGATACATTTACTTCACATAAGTTACAGAATTGAAATGGACGCAATGCAATCTCACAACATGGATTAGTTCCCCAATCTTTATCGTTTGACAAGTAAATACCAGGTTCACCAGCGCCACTTGCCTTAATTTTGTCCCACAAGCTAAAGAAAAACTCTTCAGTCACTTTATTTCTTAGTAATACTGCTGAATTGTTAGCTCTTCCGCGCTGTGGGTTAAGTTCCCACCATGCACCTGACTTAGCTGATATCATATCATCGTCATCTGCACTGAAGAGGCTAATTAAAGCTGCTCTTCTAATACCGCCTGTCAGTACTGCATCTGCAATATGACAAACTATATCATGGACTTCAATAGAAGTTAGTTTTTCGTTATCTTGTTTACTATCTAAGATACCTTGGATCTTGATTAAGCATTCTTTCAATGGTTGAGGACCAGGTGCTTTACCGCCTGTAGTAATTAAGGCAGCTCCCTTAGCTCTAATGTCTGAAAAATCGAATACTGGTGTAGATCCACCTTCGAAATATGATCTAACAAGTACTTTTACTGCATCAGCCCATCCTTCGATAGAGTCACCAATTAAAAAACGTCTATGTTTCTTTGGATCTGGCTTTCTGATTTCAGGTAATTGCTCAACGTGATGCTTCTGTACTGAATAACCTACCCCAGTACCGCCCAATAACAAGAACATCGTTTCTCCAAAGGCTCTCCAATCATCAATAGGAAGATAAGCACAGTTGTAAATACGGTTAGGACTAATTTCGATAGGTTTACCTGCAAATTGCATAGAACGCATTGAAGGCAATGCCTTTTTATCGTAAACAAAGCTATATGCTTTCTCAATTTCTTCTTGTAACTGTGGGAATTTCTTTAAGTGCATTGCTTTATTCCTATCTACTAACTCCGACCAAGTCTCTCTTCTATTTACTTCCGGATTAAATTTAGCATACTTCATGTATACCGTAATGTCACTTAAAATACTCTGTGAAATGTCCATTTTTTTACTGTTTTTTCTAATTTTAAAGATACGTTTTTCATTCGGAGGTTTTTCAACCGCCGTTAGGTCAATAACTAATTAACTAAGCTTATAGGTTTTTGTTTAAACCGTCTTGAAAGACAGTTTCAAGGTACGAGTTTGAAGCTAAAGGAGGTCTAAATGTAGGATCTACCATATCTCTCTCTACTAAATCATTAGTGCCATTCTTCTCCATGTCAAATACAAACTGCTCATAAGTAGTTTGATTCGTTGGCGGTGCAAATGCTGTCTTTTTCTCGTTGTATAGTGCAGTTAAACTCATATCAGATAACTTTTGTCTTAATAAATAGTGTTATTTACCTAATTCAAAGAATCTTTGCTGTAAATAATTTCGTTCTTCTGCACTAAAATTCGTAGTAGGTGCCTTAGGTCCTTGAGTACCATTTTCTACCGTAAATTCCCCTTCTTCCATCTCTCTATCTAAAATTTCTATATTACCGTTTTCAGTGTTAATTTTTACTGGATATGTCATACCGTCTCCTCCGTACCTATTCTTCATAACGTGACATCTTCCTGTACCGTTTACCTTATCTAACCTCTTTCTTGATAAAGACATTGCAAAATCTGCAATCATAATCTTATTATAAGATCCTGCTGCTTTATCTCCTTCGATTACATCGTCTTTAGCACCTGCTCTATTTACTTGAGATACAGTCCAAATAGGTAATTTAAGTTCACGTGCTAGAGCCTTTGTGGAAACATAAATATCATCGATTTCGTCTTTTCTATCTATAGATTTACGTTTAGATTTTAATAAGTCTACGTAATCGATAATAACTAAATCTGGTCTATGTCCAAGATCGGTTAGTTTTTGAATATGAGCTTCAATAGATGATATAGATGCTTTACCCATCGAGAATTCCTTAATGACTAATTTACCTTGAAGCTTCTCAATCATGTCATTAACCTCTTGTCTATGTAATCCTAAGTCTTGTACTCTGATTCCTGTAAAGGTAGCATCGTATCTTCTACCCATATATCCTTCAGATAACTCTAAAGTATAGTGAGCTACGGTATATCCTAAAGAAACAGGCATAGCACCTAATGCAGTTAACATCCAACTCTTACCTCCACCTGGATTACCGAAGATAATACCTACATCTCCAGCACCTAACCCACCTTGTAGTAACTCGTTTACATGAGGCCATGGTGTCGGTATAGGATTTCTATCTTCTGCCCTATATCTAGACTCGGTATCTTTTTCATACTCGTGTCCTAAGTTTTTATCCATACCAGCTTTTAATGCTGAATCGATTAAATACCTAATATCATCATACTGTCCTTTCTCTAGTAAGTCAACTGAAGATAATAATGCTTTTTTTAACTGTTGATTCTTGCAGAAATTAGCAAACTCCTGTTCTACATACTCTTGATCTTCATTAGACGCTTTATATGCTTCTAACAACTGACTTTTAATAGATTCTTTTAATACTTCGTTATCAACTTTCTTAGCTTCAACTGATAAAGCTTCTTTAGTGGGTGTAGTATGGTACTTGTAATGGTATTTTAAAATCTCTTCAACAATCCACTTATGTGCTGGGTTGTCAAAATACTCTTCTTCTAGTATATCATGTATATTCTGTAAGAACTCTTTATGTTTAAGTAAACTCGATAACACTTTTACCTGAAAACCTACTCCGTATTGATTCAACTGATTTAAAACTGCCATGTTCTCTTCTTTATTCTTTAATATAGTAAACTATTCTTGATCTTTCAACTGATACTGTGTTAATTTTGCAAAAGTTTCACCTAACCATATTTGAGGACTTAGTAAAGTCTTACCTAGTAAGTCTTCGTTATACAGTTTTACAAATTTAACAGGGTCATATCCGTTGTTTGGGTTAAGTAGTAAATTATCTATTACTTGCTTATCTTCTTGAGGTATATTTGGACTATGCAAATTCATTAACTTATCATTTATAGCTAATTGATGAGAAAAATTAAGTATATCTCCGTAGTGTTTACTTTTTGCTATATTTTGCTTTGCATGCTCTAATAAAACTACTAATCTAAACTTTTCTTCTTTACTTAGCTGGGGGAAAAGCTTTATTAACGTCTTAGCACCAATACCTTTTACTCCAGGGACATTATCTCCTTTATCACCTAGTATAATTTTACCTACTAAAAAGTTTTGAGGTGTAATTCCGTAATCTTTTACTACTCTCTCTGGAGTATAGATTATTTTCTTAACAGGTGAATATACTGATATTTTATCTGATACAAGTTGTAGATAGTCTTGGTCGGTAGAGAGTATAGTTACCTTCTCAGGAAACTTAGTTGCAAGGTAGCCAATAACGTCGTCTGCTTCAATTTTATCTATTGCAATTAGATCGACAGGTAAACATTTTAAATAAGCTACTAAACGTAAGATTTGATTAGTAATTGCTTCTGATTCTTCTTCTTGACTGTCAAAAGCATCCCAGTTTGAAATTTTAGTAATGTGTCTATTAGCTTTATACTCAGGATAAAGATATCTTTTGTTTGTAGACCCTCCTACTCCGTCAAAAACTAAAATAACTCTTGTAGGTTGTAGTTGTTTTATGACAGCACCAACTGATTTTAAAAAACCACCTAATCCTCCTACGTGGTTACCTGCTGGATTAACGTGATGTATTGCTACAAAACTACGTAGAAAAGTATTTAAAGAATCTACGATTAAAACTCTACTGTTTTTATGTAAATCTTCAGGCTCTTTACTCTCCATTTGTTCGAACATCTTCCTGTAGTCCATTCTTCTTTTGCTTTGCGATTGGATTAGCTAATCTATCAGCTATCCTTTCTGTTACTATTAATACATCTCTTTCTGTAGGTACATAACTATTCATTAACTCTTGTGGAACACCATCCCAACAGTCTTCGTAGTTTTGTACATTAAAGCCTCGATTAATACACTCGTTATAAAGGCTAACGTACCGTTCTTTTAGATAGCCTAGCTTGTCATAAAAAAACGATACGTGTCCTTTACCTAAAGTAAATTGGGGCGGAACGCCCTTAAGGTTGTATTTACCTTTTGAGACAACGTTAGGAATACGTTTTATCTCTCTATGTTCAGCAATTAAATGCTTATTTGTTAACTCACGTGGAGGTACTCCAATATTAATCCTTGTCATAACATTTATTTATCTAAAGATACGACTATTCTTCTGAAACGTCAAAAATATCTTTATTATCTTCATCAGTTTCGATAATTACATCGAATTCTGTAGTTCCTAAGCTCTTTAACCAGTCTTTTGAATGCTCTTTCTTATAGGCATCAATAGCTTGCTTAGTATCATCAATAAATCCATGGGCTGTCATGATGATTTTACCTGCAGAAGTAACATCATTAACGTGATTTTTATCACAACTGATCTTAGTTCTCTTAGCAAACTCAACATCCTTTCCATTCTTAGTAGCTTTGATCTTATTAGTACCGGAATTAGTTACATTACCGAAAGTAATAATCAAAGAAGAATCGAAATACATGGTATCACCGCCTTTATTTTTCATTTTAGGCTGTGCCATAATATTCTCAGCTTTAGCTACCCAGATTTTATTAACTGCTAACATTGTGTTAGTATAGGGTTGACTTTCTTTACGTGATAATACTATTCTTTGGTTAATAAAATTACCGAAAGTCTTAGACATAGCACCTGCATTCCATTCGTTATTGTTCTTATTAGAATCAATTGACTGTTGACTTGGAATACTACCTACTGAATCCCATAAGAAAAGTAAGTCATAAGGTAATCTACCGTTCTTTTGTTCATCTAATAAATCTCCAATAAATGCACCTACGTCTTCAATAGCATTTAACTTTTCTCTATCTACATACAAGAAAAATCCTTTGTAGTCTTTTACTACTCCATCTTCATCAGCTACTTCTTCATATTGTAATCCCATTTGCTTAGCATGCTCCCAGTTCCATTTCATCTCTGTAATAATAAACACAGGTAAGACGCCCAATTTCTGGGCGCTTACTGCTGCTTCTAGAAGAGCTGTTGTTTTACCTGTGTCAGAATGGCCACGTAATAGTGTAATGTGACCTTTTGGTATACCGGGAATAGATAGACAATCTTGAAAGGCTTGTGATAAAGGAATCCATTTTTGTTCTTTCATCTTAACAGATGTACTAGATAAGTTTTTTGCTTCTTTGAAGCTATCTAGATTGAAGGTACCTTTTATAGCACCTGCTATACTCTCATTAAGAGAAGCTTTAGTTCCTTTCGCCATATTTTATTTACTATTTAAATAATTCTTCAAATTCGTCATCGATATTTGCTTTAGGTTTAGCGTTTAAAGCAAATGAAGCTGGTTTAGCAGCTGGTGCTGGTGTTTCAGCTACTGGTGGAGTTGGTGCTACAGGTTCGTCAGTTGCAGCTTCAGGATGTAACCAACTTAATAAAGACTCTTTCATCTCTTCATAAGAATATTTCTTGAAAATAGAATATACATCTGGTTGATTATTTAACCACTTATCAACTTGTGCAGCATCTTCTGATAAAGGAGTAGTTTTAGTACGAACACGTACTTTAGTTTGGTTATAACCAGTACCGTTAGTTGCTCCGTCTGTAGTTTCAATCGTAATATCACGACCATCAATTACGTCTGTGTAATCTCCTACATCTGGATCGTCAGCTAATGATAATAACTCGGCATATACTTGCTTACCGAACTCCCATAAACGTACTCCTTTCTCTTCTTCGTCTCTAACGATAACAGGAACGAATACGCGGGTTTTTGGTTCTAACTTCTTAGACATAGTCCAGTTCTCCTTGTCACCTGCAGAAGCTAATTGCTTTGCAAATTCAACGATTGGATCTTTTTCACCGAAATTAGTTAATGCAATCATAGTACGGTTACCGATACCGTAGTGTACTTGTACCTCTTTGAAAGGATTTGTTCTGTCCCATACAGCTGGAACGATACGAACGGAGTGCTTGCCTGGTGTAGGCTTCCATAAGATCAAAGACATGTCTCTTTTTTGACCGCCTGACTTTTGGGAATTTAATGCGTTAAGCTTTGACTTAATCGCAGATAGGTCCATTGCCATAACTTATTGTTTTAGTTTAAAATTTACTTTATATTCAAATATACGAACTAAAAAACAAATAGCCAACTTAAATGTTGACTATTTTGTGTATTTTTGTAGAAAGTTTTCTAAGGTCTTCACCTTGAGTCAGTAAGACTGTATTCCTGTAATTTTGCCATTCCACTCTAAACGACGTATCTAAAATTCCCTCGTTTAAAGATTTAATAAGCAAGTTCAGACTATTAATCGTATATAATGTATTAGTCTCTTTCTTTCTATGTAAAAGTATAGTATTTGGAAGTACTCTTGTATTAGTACTTTGAACTTCAATGTTGTAGGTGCATAAAAACTCATCAGAATCTTCAGATTCCAATACGAATATCTTTCCGTACATGATAACATATTCGGATTTGATCGTATCTAAAACCTCTTCCAACTTGTCTTTAGGAGAGAATGTGCAAAATAACTTATTTTTCAACTGATCTTGTGTTAACTGTATAAATTCCATAATAAATAGTTGATTATTAGTGAGAAAAATCGTAGTTAGAGCCTTTTTTAGCTTTGACTCTATATCCTTCTGTTTCTAATATATCTTTAATGTGAGATAATGTTCCTTTTCCGTCTGATGCCGAGTAATCGATTAAGATTGAATCATATACAACCAATAGAACTTTGCTTTTCTTGTCTTTTAAATATTTTTTAAGTTTATCTAGTTTTTTAACGTTATTTACTGTCTCTAGGCACTGAATATAGTAGTTAAATAGCTTTTGGGGATTAGGGTTTTCTATAGTAATTCTTCTTCTGTTTGGTAATTCTAAAAATCCATTATTTTTATAGGTAGCCCACATAGCATCTACTGCAATTGCTACATCTTCAAAGAATTCAATATTTCTAAACCCTTCTTCTACTCCATTATACATCTGTCTAAACGTGATCTTTTTAGCTTCTTGGTATTCTTCAGGAGTTAGTTCATCTTTACCGTAATATTGCTTACCTAAGTACTCATGAATCGATTGATCTTGGGGTATTTCAGTACCCATCTTATTAGCAATTAACCTTAAATGATATCCATCGAAGTCAAACTCTACAAAAGCATCATTTTCAGGTATAAAAGCCGTTCTAGAACCGTTTTCTTTATTAAAAGCAAGGAAATTTATACTGTTAAATGCATTAGTAGGACGTGAAGTAATGTTATATAGGTTATAACTTGAATAAACCTTAGAATTACCTATAGATCTCCCTTTCCAAGGAGTTTCAAAGTACTTATCAAAGAGCTTTTCATCAATCAAGATTCCCTGCTCTTCTACCCATTTATATACTTCTACGTATTTGTTCTGCCATTCAGTATTTGACTCTAATCCTATGTAGTCTTTTACTGTTTCAAACATACATTCACATCTTTCATAGTGTTTAGAGATTGGAATGTAATCATTTACAAAAGAAGAGAATTTAAACTTCTCGTAATAGTCTAAATGTACTGGAGTGTAGCATTGAAAATCCTTTATTTGACCTTCTCTATCTAATACTGTAAAGTATACATCAATAGAATTAGGTAGATTGAGATAATAAGAATGCCATTTCTTATCTAAGAGATAGACCTTTGGAATAGTCTTAAGTAAATTCTCTATAGACTGTAGTTTAATAGAAAATCCTTCTGAATGATTAATTGGAATAATATACCCTTTCTGGAAGTCGTTATAATAGAGTACACATGGATTGGTTAACGTCGGATGAGTATATTCTGATAAGGACATTAACTCTATAAAACACTTATCTACTTTTGGGAGCTTTGCTAATTGCTCTTCAGTCTCGATAATAAAATACATAACATTTATTTACATAGAATATACTACATACTACCCGAAATAGCAACTGATCCGTCAGTTATTTTTGCAAATTTAGTATAGTTACCTCCAATATACTCTACTATACCTCTAAAGCTTTGCTGTTTAGCTTCTGTAACGCGTTTATTAGTGTCATAGACTCCTCCCTGTATTTGATACTGAGATATTCTCGTATTATACATTGGTCCGGTCAGCTGCCAAAGCATATCTGTAATTTCATAAGATAGTAAACCTTTATTTAACTCTCCGTCTCCTATTTGACTCCAATCTTGTTGTGAAATTTCTATAATATAACCAGCTCCACTTACTTTTTTAGCAAAGTATCTTGTAAAATAACCTCTTTGATAATCGCTAGATAGGGGTACAGGAACGTAAGGATTTAGTTCTGTTAAAGTACCAGGAAGCTGTCCAGTTGATTGGTCATAAGCAGCAGAAGAGCTAGGCACTACATTTATACCGTTGGCTGAATTAATAAGAGTGTTATTAGTTCTGCTACGTGCATTAAAAACGCTAACTGGTATTAACTCTTCGTTTGTTCCTAATGCTGGAGTTGCTCCTGTAAAGAATTTATTATTATAAGTTGCATAATATTTTCCAGCATAGGGAGTTCCGTTAGGTAAAACAAACTCATTACCTCTAGTGTATTTGTTTGTAGCTACTCTACTTAGTGGATAGTACTTTAATGCCATATTCTATATAGTTATACCTACTGTTTTATAATACTCTCTCAAATAAGGTAAAGCTCCTGGTGATGTTTCTTTCCATTTATTTGTTTTCCATGCATTGTACTCCGATAACGCCTGAGTTACTATAGCAGCTAACTTATCTTCAGGAGGTCTTAGTATTACAAAGTAATCAGATTTTCCTAATCTACCGTTAGTAAGTCGAAGAACTCTCGCACTAACAGATTGACTTACATTACCTCCAACTACTGTAGCAGTACCGCCAGTTATGTTAACTACAATATCCCCATGACCGTTTCCGCTCCAAGTTTTAGTTGTAAAAGTCATATTATTATCTCTATTTGCTACTATTAAATCTCCTACTCTTATAACAGTCTTACTAGGATCTAAAATTTCAAATCCATTAGGTTTAGTTCTCAAAGATTGTGCGTAAGCTGTATGAAGTGCATTAACAGGGAAGTTGCTTACTCCTGCTTGTTTCATTACGTAACTTATAAAGGCGGCGCTCCAAGGCTTATTAGTTAAAATATCATTTAAGCTAGTTACAGAAGCTAAAGAAACCTGCACTCTGTCTATTCTCTGCTGCGGTGTTGCTATTAATACTGGTGTTTTTAATTTGATCATTTGTCCTTTGATCTTAGTTAACCATTCGTTGTTTTGAATAGTGTGTACTAAACCAGTTACGATAAAGGCAACTTTAGTTGCACCATTTTCTCCTCTGTAAGTGTAGGGAAGTCTTTCATTTGGAACAGTGAAAGCATTTCCCATTATTATACCGCTTATACCGTCTACTGTCATTTCTAATTCAAGAGCTATATAAGGAGAAGCACTAGTCAAAGGATTAGAGGATTTTATTTTAGACATTCTCTCTAAATAATAATTTTTAGCAGCTTCAATATTCTTAGGGTTATATCCCTCAAACTTGCCGTATAAACACTCTACGTGGCTATTAAACAAATTTGCTGCCTGCTGATCAGAAGAGATACCCTTTAAGTTCGTCTTTGACGGTCTATTAGCATTAGTTACTGTTGTAGGATCTTCTTTTGAGCGAGAAAATCTATCTTCGTAAAACGTATTTAAATGACTGTAAGGAGAGTGATCTTTAGAATTTACCTTTCTCTAAATAATTCTTGATTTGTTGATTTTGTGTCATAAGTTAAAGTTTTGTTAATGTTTAAAATGGCATTATATCTTGATCTTCCATTTCTTGCTTGTTAGTGTTTTTATACTCTTT
>OGWM01000045.1_pt1 | contig 17363 bp, 17 predicted proteins | sample 1576041 | NCBI WGS metagenome assembly OGWM01 (sample SAMN07581538, study PRJEB24739) | freshwater metagenome | place: Singapore | collected 2015-01
TCTTCGGAGCTGCGGGCCGTGAAGAAGCAACTGGGCGGGGAGTTGCCATGATTGCTGCAGAGACTTTGAAACAACACAACGTCAAGGTAAAGGGAGCAACGGTTGCAATCCAAGGTTTTGGAAATGTGGGTAGATATGCGGCACTTGTCTGTCAAGAGTTGGGCATGAAAGTTATCGCGATTTCCGATGTCACTGGTGGCACTATAAATTTAGATGGGATCAATATCAATTCGATATTTCAAGAGAAAACATTGCAAAACTTGACCGTTGGGGATCAAATCGGATCTGCAGAAGTCTTAGAAGTTGATTGTGATTTGCTTATACCTGCAGCACTTGGTGGAGTAATTAATGGTAGTAATTTTGAAAAAATTAAATCAGAATTTATTGTCGAAGGGGCAAATCAACCCATTACCTTTGATGCAGATGCTGAGCTCCGTGCCCAAGGAGTTGTAATTGTCCCTGATATTTTGGCCAATTCTGGCGGCGTTATGGGCTCATATTTTGAATGGACCCAAAATATCCAAGAGTTTAGTTGGCCTCAAGAAAAATTCCGACGCGAACTTGATGCGAGAATGGAAAAAGCTCTTGGAAATGTCGTCAAGACTGCCAAAAAATATTCCGTTGATTTGCGAACCGCGGCCTTCATTGTGTCAGTTGAGCGAGTTGCTAAAGCATTTACTATGAGAGGTTCCTTGGTGTGATGGCATTAATAAAGAAAATGTTAAAACGCCTTCAACGATTTCGCGAAGCGAGAAGGTTTGAGCATAACCGCTTTAAGCGGGGGCGCGGTGAAGATTTTCACCACGAATAAATTAAATTAACTAGCGATGGTTTGTATGATTACAGGCGAAATATCCTCAAATGTAGAGATGCGGCTGTATCCACATTCTCCACATAAGGTCATTGGCCCAAAATCAACATTGCTTACGATTTCCAGCTCTTGTGATTGGCACACCGAGCAAATTGGGTTTTTTAGAAATGTAGACATGGCAACCTCCTCTCACGTTGGGTAATCGTTTGGGGAAGTAGGTTCATAATGAGTGTTTACTGGTGGGTAGAGCCGCTCAAATGAGTTAAAGCCCGTTTAATATTTGGTAAATCGAAAGTTAAGCATCCAATATGTATTGAGATTTCCGGTACATGGCTGACTTCATGAAGCCTCACAAAGGAAGTTCGTTTAGCTGTTAAATCGAGACTGGGTTAAATCAAGACCTTTATCGATCAAATACTCGACACAATCAGCGCCGCGATCGATAAATTCGCCGAGGTTTTGCTTCTCTTCTTTACTAAATTGTTTCAAGACAAAATCCCCTGGATCTTGCTGGCCCATGGGGCGACCGATTCCAAGACGGACTCTGAAATAGTCGGCTGTACCAAAAGCAGAAGTAAGTGATTTCAAACCATTATGTCCATTGTCGCCACCGGCCACCTTTGCGCGAATCGCTGCATAGGGAATATCTAATTCATCGTGGAGAACAATGATCTGCGAAGGATCAACTGAATAAAAAGTTGCTAAAGCTTTGATGGGGCCACCAGATTCATTCATATAACTTTTTGCTTTAGCCAGAATGACTGAATGAGCATCTACACCGACGCCTAGTTTGTAGGCAGCAATATCGGTGCGAGATTTATGAGAGGTTAACTTGAGATTGTGACGTGAGACCAGATGATCAATCACCATCTGACCTACATTGTGTCGGGTGGCAGCGTATTGATCGCCTGGATTACCAAGCCCTACTACCAACCATGTCATGGCAGGGGCCGAAACTACTCGTCCTTCTTCTCTGCTTCAGGAGCCGCTGCAGCATCTGCAGGAGCATCAGTTGCTGCTGCAACTGGAGTCTCTTCAACAACAGCGGAGCGCTCTGACAAGTGAACAATCACAGTGTTGGCTGGGCTGATCAAAGTGATGCCTGCTGGAAGAACAACATCTGATGCAAATCGTGAAGTTCCGGCAGTCATGCCTTCAATATCAATCACCAAGAACTTAGGAATAGAAGTTGCTTCGCACTCAACTTCAACAGTGTTGTGCTGGTGCTCGAGGATTCCATCTGGATCGTGCTTTCCTTCAGTGTGAACAGGAACAGCAACCACAACTTTCTCACCACGACGCACAAGTACGAGGTCAATGTGCTCGAGGTTCTGCTTAATTGGGTGGCGAACTACTGACTTAGGAAGTGTGAGTTCTGCCTTTCCATCAATATCAATATTAAGAAGTACGTTTGACTCTTTAAGAGCAACACCAAGTTCGCGAGCTGGCAATGTGATGTGTACTGGCTTTTCACCGTGACCATAAATGACTGCAGGAACTTGACCGGCAACACGTGCGCGACGAGATGCACCCTTACCAAATTCGGTGCGAGTTGCGCCCTTGATTGAAACTTCTGCCATTTTTCAAACTCCTTCAGTGCTATTGATCGAACTTCTTTGTGTTGCGAAGTTCCAGCAGGAGTTACTTCCTACGCCGTCGATTACGGATATTTTCACCCTCGCCGGAACTAGGGGTGAAGGTTAGCCTGCTTTAGCTGTGTCCGTCAAAAAGACTTGTGACTGAGCCATCTTCGAAGACTTCTCGGATAGCCCGCGCCAAAAGTGGAGCGATAGTCAGCACGGTCAATTTATCGAAGCGCTTCTCTTCTTCAATCGGTAATGAATTGGTGACCACGACTTCAACTGCACGCGATGCCTTGAGGCGATCGACAGCGGGTCCTGAGAAAACTGCATGGGTTGCGGCGACAATCACATCTTTGGCGCCCGCATCAAAGAGCGCATCCACTGCTTTGGTAATGGTTCCTGCCGTATCAATCATGTCATCGATAACAACGCAGGTGCGCCCAGTTACTTCACCAACAACTCGTCCAGTTACTGCTTCGTTGGGAACAAGTGGATCGCGTGTTTTGTGAATAAATGCAATCGGACATCCACCTAAAAGTTCAGACCAACGTTCTGCCACACGGACTCGACCTGAATCTGGAGAGACGATGGTGAGCGCCTTGCGATCAACTTTGCTTCCAACATAATTTGCCAGCATGGGAAGTGCGAAGAGGTGATCTACTGGTCCATCAAAGAATCCTTGAATTTGTGAAGTGTGAAGATCAACGACCATTAAACGATCTGCGCCTGCAGTCTTATAAAGATCTGCCATGAGACGTGCAGAAATTGGTTCGCGTCCACGATGTTTTTTATCTTGGCGGGCATATCCATAAAAAGGTGCAACAACTGTGATGCGCTTTGCTGATGCGCGCTTGAGCGCATCAACCATGATGAGCTGTTCCATGATTTGTTTATTCACTGGCGCTGCATGAGATTGCAGAACGAATGCATCGCAACCGCGAACTGATTCTTCAAAGCGTACAAAGATTTCGCCATTGGCAAAGTCATATGCCGATGTTGGAGTTATTGGAATACCAAGCTCGGTTGCAACTTCATCTGCTAACTCTGGAAATCCGCGCCCAGAAAAAAGTCGCAATCTTTTCTCTGACGATAACCGAATCTCGCTCAAGGAAGTTAGCCCTTCTGCTCGTCGTTGCTATGTCGCGCTGCGGCTTCAGCAGATTTAGTGCCAGCTCGCTTGCGCAGAACCCAACCTATTACATTTCTCTGTTTTGCCCTACCCACTCCGATTGCTCCGGGCGGAACATCTTCGGTAATCACTGAACCAGCAGCGGTATATGCGCCATCGCCGATAGTCACGGGTGCAACCAACATCGAATCGCTGCCAATCCGCACATGATCACCAACGACGGTGTAATGCTTTTCAACTCCGTCGTAGTTAACAAAAATTGTGGCTGCCCCGATATTGGTTCCTTCGCCAATCACTGCATCACCAACATAAGACAGGTGTGGCACTTTGGAATCATTACCCAAGGTTGCATTTTTCATCTCAACAAATGCTCCAACTTTTGAATGTGGCAGCAGCTTTGTTCCCGGGCGCAAAAAGGTGAATGGACCAACGGCAACATCATTTCCAATCACCGCTTCTTGGCAGCGAGATTCAAAAACATGTGCGGATGCACCGACAGTGCAATCAATTAATGTGGTTCGCGGTCCAATGACTGCGCCACTCTCAATTGCGGTGGTTCCGCTAATCGCAGAACCAGGCAAGACAACGACATCGGCTGCAACTGTGGCGGTGGCATCAATCCAGGTATTGAGTGGATCGACGATGCTTACGCCAGCGCGCATCAAATCTTCATTAATCCGATCCCGCAGAAGCGCGGCAGATTCAGCCAACTGCACCCGGTCATTAACACCTAAAATTTCAATGAAGTCTTCAATGAGGACGGCAGCGATTGTGCCGCCTTCATTGCGCAAGATTTCAATGACATCGGTGAGATAGAGCTCGCCTTGCGAATTATCGCTCTTTAATTTGCCGATAGCGCCGGCAAGTTTGGCGGCATCAAAGGCATACACACCTGAATTCACTTCAATTATGTCGCGGGTGATCTCATCTGCATCGCGTTCTTCAACGATGCGCACAAGTGAGCCATCGTCAGCGCGCACTATTCGTCCATATCCCGTTGGATCTGGGTGTTCTGCCGTCATGACGGAGGCGGTAAATCCACCATCATGGTGATGCTGCAAAAGTTTTTGGAGAGAATCTCCGGTCAACATCGGAGTATCGCCTGCTACGACCAAAATCGTGCCTGATGGCGAAAGACCAGCGAGCGCCAACTGCGTTGCATGTCCAGTGCCGCCACGTTTTTCCTGAAAGATGGTGACAGCATGTGGCGCAATCTCGGCAATATGTGCTTCTACTTCTTCACGACCTGCACCAACCACAATTCTTACATTCTTAGGTTGAAGAGATGTCACTGCATGAACAACATGGCCAACTAATGTGCGACCAGCGACAGTATGCAAAACTTTTGGCTTACTCGACTTCATGCGAGTTCCTTCACCAGCAGCGAGAATCACTACGGTTTCAAGGACCATAAATGAAGTCTACTTGCTCCGCCACCAGGTATCGATCCTGGACCCTGGGCTTCAAAGGCCCATGTGCTAGCCACTACACAATGGCGGAACCTATATTCTCCCTTATCTTCACTAGTGCTCGCGACCACTAAACTCATTTCTTATGGCACACCTTTCACAAGACCGTGATGAAGTTGACCGACTCATCGCGGCATGGAAGCGCGAACGCCCCGATTTAGACCTCTCTCCTCTTGCCGTCCTCAGTCGCATTACCCGCATTGCACGCCATCTTGATATTGCACGTCGCGATGCATTCGGTGATCTAGAAAATTGGGGATTCGATGTTCTTGCTGCGTTGCGTAGAGCTGGTGCACCCCATCAACTATCTCCTGGACAACTCATGCAAGAGACCATGGTGACAAGCGGCACTATGACTAATCGACTTGATCGATTAGAAGAGTTGCAATTAATAACTCGCGAATCTGATCCAAGCGATGGACGCGGCTCACTGGTCACTCTCACAAAAGCTGGAATGCGTGCAGTCGATAGCGCAATGGAAGACTTATTAGAAAATGAACGTGAATTACTTCAAAATCTCAGCACGAAAGATCGCGAAATTTTGGCGGATTTGCTCAGCAAATTAGTCACCGAATTTGACGAGAATTAAATAACTTTCGCACCTGCAACTGGTCCAAGTGCACGTGCAACGCTTCCGACAACACCACTAGCAGTAAGCGCCACCGCTAGATCTAATCCCGCCTCTTCATCTGCGACAAGAAAAGCAACAGTGGGACCTGAACCTGAAACAATCGCACCTAGCGCTCCATAATCTCTACCTACTTCTAATACGAGAGAGAGTGCAGGGCGCAATGAACAAGCTGCGCTTTGTAAATCATTTGTGAGTGCACGCCCCACTGCTTGAGCATCTGCTGCCAATAAAGATTGCATCAAGGCATCCGAAACTTGTGGTGGCGCAATCTCTAACTCTGCGCGCATGCGATCGCACTCTGCATATACAGCAGGTGTGGAAAGCCCAACGCTAGAAAGAGCCAATACCCAGTGATAAGTACCGCGCGAAAGCGCTGCTGTGAGTTGATCTCCACGTCCTTGACCTACAGCTGTTCCACCAGAGATCATGAATGGAACATCACTTCCTAATTCAGAACCTAAACGATGAAGTTCTTCGCGTGATAGTTCAAGTTGAAAGAGCGCATCTAGCGCTACCAGAGTCGCAGCCGCATCTGCACTTCCTCCAGCCATTCCTCCTGCAACTGGAATTGATTTTTTTACCTCAAGCTGCAAATCAGCATCTATATCAAAGCGATCAATCATCAACTGTGCAGCTTTCACAGCTAAATTTGAAGCATCAGCAGGGACTCCATGGGTTTGTTCTCCTAAAACTGAAATACAAATTCCTGATCCGGGTGCACCTCGACTTACTGTGACATCATCAAAGATTGAGATTGCTTGAAAGACCGAAACCAGATTGTGAAAACCATCTGCTTCGCGCGGGCCTACTGATAACTGCAAATTGACCTTGGCAGGTACTCGTACAGTTACTGAATTACTGGGCACGCTAAAACTCTACACACATTTTGCAATTGTGCAGAAGTCTTGGATATCTAGAGCCTCTCCTCGCAATGTGGGATCTATACCCACTGATTGCAAGGCGCTTTCTGCTGCTGCCGAACTTCCAAAGAGCGAGGAGAGCGCAGCACGTAACATTTTTCGACGTTGTGCAAAAGCTAAATCAATCACCATAAATACTTTCTTACGCATAGCCTCATCACCAGGAGGAGTGCGACGTGTAAATGCAACCAACTTAGAATCCACATTTGGTTGTGGCCAAAAAATAGTGCGTGATACCGAACCAGCTCCTGTCACATCTGCCCACCACGCAGCCTTCACACTGGGAACTCCATACTCCTTCGAGTGTGGTTTGGCGGCCAATCGATCTGCAACTTCTGCCTGAACCATCACAACTCCGCGTTGCAGTGATGGCAAAGTTTCCAGGAGATGTAAAAGAACTGGAACAGATACGTTGTAAGGCAAATTTGCAACCAAGACCGTTGGATCTTTTTCAAGAGATTGCAATTGAAGTGCATCGAGGTTATGCACCTGCAGCGCATCTGACCTATCTGAATGCTGTGCAACCGTCAGAGGTAATTGCTGGGCGAGGCGGCTATCTATTTCTACGGCAATAACTTCTCGGGCAACCTCGAGCAAAGCAAGTGTGAGTGAACCAAGTCCTGGTCCAATTTCGAGCGCTATATCTGATTCAACAACATCAGCAGTGCGCACAATTTTTCGACAGACATTGCCATCATGAACAAAGTTCTGCCCTAACGATTTAGCTGGTCTTAGATCTAATTGCGCGGCTAGCTCACGGATTTCTGCAGCACCGAGCAAACTCATACAAAAGATCCAAATATACGTTCTGCATTATTTGATAGAGCAGTTGCTAATTCAGCAACATCTTCGCCCCGCTCTTGCGCCATCGCACGGACAATATTGGCAATTTGTGCTGGAGTATTGAGCGCACCGCGATGAGGAGTTGGCGCTAAAAACGGAGAGTCGGTCTCTACCAACAACTGCTCGCGCGGAACAATCTTTACCGCATCACGTAATGCGGGAGCATTCTTAAAAGTAAGAGTTCCTGCAAAGGAGATGATGTATCCGCGTTCAACACACTTTTCTGCCATGGCAAGGTCTCCCGAGAAGCAGTGAAAAACTGTTTTTTCTGGCGCTCCTACTTCCAGCAAGATGGAGAGCACGTCATCATGTGAATCGCGATCATGAATGACTAGCGCTTTATTGGTGCGCTTAGCTAAATCAATGTGCCACTTAAAAGAATCTTGTTGTCGTGTGCGCAGTTCTGGAGGAGTTCGAAAATAATCTAGTCCAGTTTCACCAATAGCTCGCACTCGCGGTTCAGCCGCCAACTTTTCAATAATTTTCCAATCGCGCTCTAAATCATCTGTCACGGGAGCTTCATTGGGATGAAGTGCTACTGCTGCAAGTACTCTTCCTGGAAAAGCATTTGCCATATCAACACACCATTGCGATTGTTCAGCTGAGTAACCGACTTGCACGATTCGATCCACATTCACTGACTTGGCATCATCTAATACTTTTCGAACTGACACAGAATCTGGTTCGTCGTTTGTCACTATTTCCAGATGGGCATGTGCATCAACTGTAGGAACGGGAAGCGGTTCTGGGAGTGGAGCTAATTCACGATCAATATCGCGATTGTGGCGATCTGCCATATAAATCTAAGCCTTTGTCTCTAATCGCGGAAAGAGAACAGGTGTTTTAGTGATAACAGAACCTGCTGGTAACTGACCCCATCGCGCTATCTCACTAATTTTTTGTGAACCGATGGGACCTAAAGATTCTTTCACTCCCAATGATTCCCACAAAATTTCAGTTGTCTGTGGCATTACTGGATGCAGTAACACCGCAAGTGCTCTGATTGATTCGGCGGTGTTGTAGAGAACTTCTTCTAATACTTTTTGATTGGCAGGATCTTTTGCCAAAATCCAGGGCTCTTTCTCGGTGACATATCCATTTACGCGCTTACAGAAATCCATCGCTGCATTGATTCCACCTTGGAAATCAAGCGCCACCATAGCTTCATCGGCTTGAGTGACAGTTGTTGAAAGCGCCTCTGCAAGTGCTGCATCCTGAGCGACCGCCGGCACTTTTCCGTCACAATACTTTTCAATCATGGCAGCAAGGCGCGACGCTAAGTTTCCAAAATCATTTGCGAGTTCAGATGTGTAACGCGCGCTCATATCTTCCCAAGAAAATGATCCATCTGAACCAAAAGGAATTGCGCGTAAGAAGTAATAGCGGAATGCATCTACACCGAAATGATCAGTGATATCAGATGGTGCAATTCCAGTAAGTTTTGATTTGCTCATCTTCTCACCGCCCACCAATAACCATCCGTGAGCAAATACTTTCTTAGGAATATCAACACCTGCTGCCATTAACATCGCTGGCCAAATGACAGCATGGAAACGCAAAATATCTTTTCCAACCAGATGCACATCAGCAGGCCATGTGGCTGCAAACTTCTTGCCTCCTGCTGAATCGGGTGCATCAGTCAAACCTACTGCAGTTGCATAATTTAAAAGGGCATCAAACCAGACATAGACAACTTGATCGGTATCCCATGGAACAGGTATTCCCCACTTAAATGTTGAGCGAGATATTGAAAGATCTGAGACTCCACCTTCAAGAAAGGCAATAACTTCATTGCGTGCACTCTCTGGCTGACATGCTTGAGGATTTTTCTTGTAGTGCTCAAGTAATAATGGTGCAAACTCTGAGAGTTTAAAGAACCAATTGTTTTCATTCACTAATTCGACTGGCTTGCTATGTATCGGGCAGAGCTTTTCGCCATCTGCATCGATGAGATCGCCAGGTAATTTAAATTCTTCACACCCTACGCAGTAAGGGCCTTCGTATTTTCCAGCGTAAATATGTCCTGAATCTTTGAGCGATTGTAAAAATCGCTGAACTCGTTCTGTGTGGCGGCTCTCTGTAGTGCGAATGAAATCATCGTTAGCTATATTCAGCGCGCGCCAATTAGGAAGCCACGCTTCTTTTACTAATTTATCGACCCACGCTTGTGGTGCTGAGTTATTTTGCTCAGCAGTACGCATAACTTTTTGACCGTGTTCATCAGTGCCCGTTAAGAACCAAACCGATTCGCCGCGTTGGCGATGCCACCGTGTAAGGACATCTCCCGCTACCGTCGTATACGCATGGCCAATATGTGGCGCATCATTTACATAGTAAATGGGCGTAGTGAGATAGAAGGATTTCATTTGCTCATCTTATTCGCATCAACGACTGCGGCATAAACGATTTTCTTCGGTAATCCTGATTCATCTGCCACAGTTGCAATCGCTTCTTTGCGATCCATCCCCGCAGCCTCATAATCCTTGACTCGGGAAACGGCATCAGCTGCTGATGTAATTTCGCTCCCAGCCGCACTGCCTGCGATTACAAGTGTGATTTCACCGAGAATTTCTTTGCTCATCGACCATTGCAATAGCTCTTCGAGCGAACCGCGCACAACTTCTTCGTACGTCTTGGTCATTTCGCGACAGATTGCTGCGCTGCGAGCTGCGCCGAATACTGCCAACGCATCAGCTAAAGATTCTGCCAAGCGATGTGGCGCTTCAAACAAGACCATAGTGCGCTCTTCAAATCGTAATTTTTCATAGAAACTTTTTCGTGCACCTTGAGCGCGTGGTGCAAAACCTTCAAAGGTAAATCGATCAGTGGGTAAACCTGATAGTGCAATCGCCATGGTGGGAGCACTTGGTCCAGGAATTACAGTAGTTTCAATATTTTGCGCAATCGCATCGCGCAATAATCGAAATCCTGGATCACTAATTGTGGGCATGCCGGCATCAGTGACGACTAAGACTTCTTTACCTGAACGCAAGAGTTCGAGAATTTCTACGGTGCGGTCACTTTCATTGCCTTCAAAGAATGAAATTACTTTTGCAGTAAATGTAACGCCAAGATCAGATGCCAATCGATGAAAACGACGCGAATCTTCAGCTGCGATGATTTCAGCTGATGCAATTGCTTGTTTCAATCTTTCACTCGCATCGAGCGGATTTCCGAGTGGAGTCGCTGCGAGTACTAGTGCCATATGCAAATCTTCCCATACTCTGTGCACATGATTGCTGGTATCGCTCCGATACTCATCGCTCTAGCCGCGCTATTACTTCGCTTATTTGATCTTGGAAAAATCCAATCGTTAATTTTTGATGAGGTGTATTACGTCGATGGTGCACGTGATTATCTAAATCACGGAGTTGAAATCTCTGGAGCAAAAGCTGAATTTGTGGTGCATCCTCCAGTTGGAAAGTGGCTCATTGCCAGTGGAATCAAGTTATTTGGAGACTCTGGCTTTGGATGGCGTATTGCTACTGCAGTTATTGGCTCTCTATCAATTCTTCTCATTGGCATGATTGCCAAACGGCTTTTCCGGTCCCCTTTACTTGCAGCTCTTGCTAGTGGCTTGATGGCACTTGATGGTCTGGCACTTGTTCATTCGCGTACGGCGCTGCTCGATAACTTTCTCACCTTTTTTATCTTGGTAGCAACATACTTCTTTATTAGAAAGCAATATTGGTGGGTTGGAATTGCACTCGGCCTAGCAATTGGCACGAAATGGAGCGGTCTTTACTTTCTCGTAGCGTTCGGTGTTATTGCGCTCTATCGAGCCTTTACTCATCACAGTGGAACTGCACTCATCAAACCAACTCTGCACCGCGTGATTCAATTCCTGATCATTCCTGTTATCACTTATATAACTTCGTGGATTGGTTGGTTTGCATCAGATCGTGGTTGGGATCGAGATTATTCAACGAATCCATTTTCCTCACTTATTTACTACCACCAACAAATTCTTAACTTTCATACGACTCTTACTGAGAAGCATCCTTACGAAGCGAACCCATGGAGCTGGCTCATCATGGGCAGGCCAACTTCATTCTTTTATGAAACTCCTAAAACGTGCGGTGCATCTCAATGTTCGCAAGAAATTCTTGCTCTTGGAACTCCACTCTTATGGTGGTTAGGAGTTGCAGCACTCGCAGTTTCCTTTGGAATGTGGCTCAATGGAGCGCGAAAGCGCCAATTTGATCCTGCTTTAACAATCATTGTGACAGGCATGATTGCTGGCTATCTTCCTTGGTTCTTCTTTCAAAATCGCACTGTCTTCACTTTTTATGCAATTGCCTTTGAACCTTTTCTTATTTTGGCGCTGGTGTACTGCTCGCACTTATTGTTAGCGCGGTATCAGATAGCGGGCAAAATCATTGTGATTACTTGCCTATCCTTAATATTCCTGAATTTTCTCTACTTTTTGCCGATTTATTTGGGAGATGTCATCACGTATGACGCATGGAAAGCACGGATGTGGTTTCCGCAATGGATTTGAAAACTAAAGGGTTTATTCGTTAGCTGCACGTGATTCGCGCAAACGCTTAACCGCTTCTTCAGCTAACTGCTGATCAAAGATTTCATCCTTGGAAGGAGCCGCTGCTGCAAGCGCTTCGCGTTCAAGACGTTGTTGTTCTTCTGTCCATTTACCAGGTTCAGTCAGATCTATAACGCGTTTGGCTGGAACTGCCTTCGGCGCATTGACGTAGGTAGGAAGTGGTACATCATTTGGTTGCCACTGCGCACGTGATTCTGCAGTTCCCTTTGGAAGGAGCGTAACTCCTGAAAGTTCGCGTTCAGAAAGCGGAACCCAATGTTCTTGATTTACCACGGGATCATGGTGAGCGTGTGATCCAACCACATCTGCCAAATTAGTATGTGAAACTCCCTCTGTTGTGCGATGGAGTTGATCCATGCGGCGGCGCTGAATCTTTTCGTGATTGATATGGCGACGAACGTAGGCAACATATATAAGAAGTGCTGTCGCTGGGATTGCTGTAGCAATGTAAGCAAATGTTTTCATGATTGCACCTACCGTTGTGAGTATCAATGTGAGAATAATGAGAGAAAAAATAATTCTGCGTCTCAAAATTTGTTGAGCAACACGACCCATCCGATTTACGTCGGTGAAAATCTCATCAGCATGAGAGGGATTAGATGTATTTGTACTTGCAACAACGCGCAACGCACTCTTATAACGTTCAACACTCTTGCCAGAAAATTCATTTTTGTTATGAAGCCAACGGGGAAGGAAATAGGCAACCCACATTCCAGCGATTGCCAAATAAATTATTCCCGTTGCCATGGTGGGTAAAGGTTAAGGGAGCCCCCCATAAATTTAGGGGATTTCCAAGGGGTTTACTGAATCAAATGGTTGTACTTAACGAAGCAGAGATGGTCGCGCCATCCCCCATCTATATGTAAATAAGCCTTTCGCTCACCTTCAAATGTATAACCAGCTTTTTCTGCCACCCTGCGCGATGCTCCATTTTCAGGGCGCAGATTGATTTCAATTCTATGTAGCCCAAGTTGAGCAAAACCGAACTCTGTTACTAGGACAACTGATTGGGTTGTAAATCCGCGGTTTGCATAATTGCGATCAATCCAATATCCAATATGCGCACCGCGCAGTGCGCCGTAAATAACTCCCCCCATAGTGATCTGCCCAATGAGGTTCTTTCCATGCCAGATGAGGAATGAATAGGAACGCCCTGCTCTTGCTTCACGATTAAGCGCTCCCACCATTGCGAAAAATGATGGGCGCTTGGAAATAAATTCGCTTGCCGGAGATCCTGCTGGAACATGAGGAAGCGTTGCCTCCCAAGGAGTGAGCCACTCCTTATTCTCTGATCGAACCTGAGCCCATTTTCTCTGGTCACGTAACCGTGCAGGACGAAGAATAATTTCGTCACCGTGAAGCACGACCGGCCACATAGCTAGAGATATCGGCGTTCAAGTACAACGACGGTGACTTCAGTACCAGCTACCAATTTAGTTTCACCCTCAGGCACTGCAATGAAGCAATTTGCATCCGACAATGTTGCTTGTTCATCCTGTGAACTTAACGGTGACACAGATTTTCCATCTGCACTTAATACTGCACGCACATATGAACGCATTCCACCTGATGAAGAAAGTGCTTTCTCTAATTTTGCTTTGACCGATGGCCGGTGAATATTGGCAGTTCCAAGCATGGTTCGAATCATGGGGCGAATAAGTAACTCAAAAGAAATGTAAGCAGCGATGGGATCTCCTGGCAAAGTAACGACAGGAGTTTTATCTGGGCCGATAACCCCATAATTGTGGCGACCACTAGATTCGATAGCGATTTCAACTGTGCTGATCTCGCCGATTCGCTGCAAAGTACGAGTAATCAAATCAAAGGAATCATCGTGGCGTTCTCCGCTAATAATGATGAGATCGGCGCGAACGAGTTGATCCTCAATCACTCCCTGCAGTTCATCTTCATCATCTGGAATTGAATGAACTCGATAAGCCACAGCGCCAACTTCTCGCACAGCGGTAGTAAGTAGCCACGAATTTGTTTCATACTCTTCATCGGATTTGAGTGGCAAACCAGGCTCAACTAAATCCGGCCCAGCTGAAATCACGACAACGCGTGGATGCGGTCTAGTAGGTAGATGATCAAGACCAATCGATGCAGCTAAACCAATTTGCGTTGCTCGGATACGAGTTCCGGCTTTCATTACCAACCGCTCACCCGCATAGATGTCTTCGGCGAGAGTGGCATCATGCGCATCGAGCAAAGGCATATCAAAATGCTCGAGTGGTTTACAAAGCTCGAGTAAAGCAGTCAATACTTCATCGACGCGTGCACGTTCTGACATAATCTCTAACCTTACTTGCAGAGCGTGCACTTCGAGGGGATTTACATGGGTATCAGCGAAGAAAAAACAGCGCTTCGTACCCGCTATCGTCGCGAACGTAATGCGCGTTACATCGAACACAGCTTTGAATTTTTGGCAACAATAAAAGAGTTGGAGAGTGCCTCCGTCATTGCTAGTTATCGGTCATACGGAGTCGAACCAGATACACAAGCGCTCAACCAAAAACTAATTCTGGATGGAAAAACTTTATTGCTTCCTCGAATGTCTGGCGATTCCATTGAGTGGGTCCAATGGAATGGTGATGAATCCGCATTTTCTCGAAATAAAAATATTGAAGAACCCATTGGTGATTCGTTTAGCGACCTTGATGCAATTGAAGTGATTGTGGTTCCTGCATTGCGTATTGACCGAAGTGGTTATCGTCTAGGGCAAGGTGGTGGATATTACGACCGAGCTTTGGCAAAGACCAGTGCATTTACCATCGGCCTCATTCATCCAGATGAAATTTCGAGTGAGGATTTACCGCGCGAACCTTGGGATATCCCACTTCGTGCTGCAGCAACGCCTGATTTAGTCACGCGCTTTTGAAAAAAACTAAGGAAGATTGCGCGCAATCACGATTCGTTGAATTTGATTGGTACCTTCATAAATCTGAGTTAACTTGGCATCCCGCATCATTCGTTCGACTGGATAGTCTGAAACGTATCCATATCCACCCAAAATCTGCACGGCATCAGTTGTGACTTTCATGGCTACATCTGTGGCATAGGTCTTGCTGGCAGCAGAGAAGAATTTGAGATCCTTATCCATGCGCTCACTTTTAGCTGCAGCAGCATAAGTAATCTGGCGAGCAGTTTCGACAGCAATTGCCATGTCGGCCAACATAAATTGCACACCTTGAAAATCAAAAATCTCTTTGCCGAATTGTTTTCTCTCGTGAGAATATTTTTTAGCTGTATCAAGGGCACCTTGTGCAATCCCAAGAGCTTGTGCAGCAATAGTGATTCTGGTGTGATCCAAAGTATCCATCGCAAGCGCAAAGCCCTTGCCAACTTCGCTGATGCGGCGATCGTCTCCGATTTCCACATTGTCAAAGTAGACCTCGCGCGTTGGAGATCCCCGGAAACCCATCTTCTTTTCAGGTGCACCAAAGGAGACACCAGGATCAGATTTTTCAATAACAAAAGCGGTGATTCCTTTAGAACCAAGTGATGGATCTGTTTGGGCAATTACTGTGTAGAACTCAGAGACTCCAGCGTTAGAGATCCACTTCTTACTGCCATTGATAACCCAGCCATCACCTTTGCGCTCTGCTTTAGTTTTCAAAGCAGATGCATCAGAACCGGCTTCAGATTCTGAAAGACAATATGAGAATCCTTTTCCTTTTGCTAGCGGTCTGAGCCAGCGCTCTTTCTGCTCTTTATTGCCACTCAAAATAAGTGGAAGTGAGCCCAATTTATTAACTGCTGGAATAAGCGATGAAGATGCACATACTCGTGCCACTTCTTCGATTATTAAACATGCTGCAAGTGCATCTGCACCATCGCCACCAAATTCTGTTGGTACATGTGCTGCAAAGAGCCCAGCTTTAGTCAGCGCATCATGAGCTTCTTGCGGATATCGATGATCAGCATCTACTGCATGTGCATGGGGCGCAATTTCTTTTTCACAAAGTGCACGAACACTGTCCCGTAAATCGTTATATTCAGAAGGCAGAGTAAAGAGATTTTCTACACTCATTAGCTACCCTCCTTTTCAGTTCTACGTTGCAACTGTGCCAGATAGTTATTGTATTGCGCGAGTTCATCTGGCTCACCCATCGCTGCTAAGCGTGCTTCGTTCCGATCTATCCGCTTGGTCTCACGTTTATCCGCTCGCATCCACTGAATAAACGTTGCAATCAGCGCCAAAATAATTGGAATCTCACCCATTGCCCATCCAATTGATCCCGCAGCATTCTGGTCAGCGAGTAAATCGGTAAGCCATGGAGTCTTTAACGATGCATAAAATCCGCCATCAATAAGAGTTGTGGATGAAATAAGTGCAATCGAAAAGAAAGCATGAATGCTCATCGCCGCAAAAAGCATCACAATTCGAACAATGTGCGGAACCTTTCGTGGATTTGGATCGATGCCAATAATGATATGGAAAAACAGGAAGCCAACTAAGAGAAAATGTATATTCATGAAGAGATGACCGGCATGTGACGACATCAAATTTCCGAACAAATCCGTGAAGTAGAGAACGAAGAGAGATCCATCAAAAAGTGCTAGCGCAGTGAGTGGGTTCGTCAGCACCACTGAATAACGTGAGTGAAGAAATGAAATCAACATGGCTCGAACGCCACCTTCTTCGGGAGTTCTTCCTTGTGGCAGAGATCGAAGCGCTAAAGTGATCGGGGCGCTTAAGACAAAGAATATTGGAGCAATCATTCCCAGCACCATATGAGCAATCATGTGATATTGAAATGAAAACATTGCATAAACACCAAGTCCACCACTTGTGGCAAAATCGACAGAAGCAATGGCACATGCAAACGAAATAGTGCGTCCAACTGGCCACTTATCTCCGCGTCTAGATAAGGCAACGACTCCCTTGATGTAGAGAGCCACAAGAAGTATCAAGATGCCGAGTATCAAAGCATCTGGTTGATATGCCCAGAGAATGCGCCCGATGGTAGGTGCTGCAGGTGTTGGAAATCCAACAATGGCTGTCGCTGCTGAAAGATCTACAGTCGAACGTGTCGGCGGATCTAGTTGTGATAGCCAACTTCCCAAGATAACTATTGCGCTCATCAGAACTGCTTCTACGGCAACAATGCGTGTAATTAATTTCAGCCCTGATGCATCTGAGTTGGCTAACTGACGACGATTACGCCAACCTAGATAAATAAGAATTAGCGTAAGCACAATCTTGATCATCACAATTCGCGCATATGCATGCGACCATGCAGCCTGAAAATTAAGTCTCACCCAAGCGTTAGTTGCTCCACTTGCGACGACTGCAATCGCTGCCCAGAGCGCCATCTGGCTAAAACGAGGTAAAGCTATTTTTCGGTCTTCATTGTTAAGAACTATCAGAGCAAAAATTCCACCTACCCAGAGAGATAACGCAGCCACATGCACC
>OGWM01000046.1_pt1 | contig 17328 bp, 36 predicted proteins | sample 1576041 | NCBI WGS metagenome assembly OGWM01 (sample SAMN07581538, study PRJEB24739) | freshwater metagenome | place: Singapore | collected 2015-01
ATTTACCGCCAGACTTCATTTCTTTTTCAATTTGGTCTAAGTTACCATCTAATTTCTCCATGATAACTTCGTCCATAAACTTTACTTCACGCTTTGCAGCTTTCTTTTGTGCAGCGTTTTGTGCATCGATTTGCTTTTGCATTTCGTCAGCAACAACTTTGATAGAAGTCTTAACTTCTTCAATTTGAGCAGATACGTCAGACTTAATGCCTTTTACGTTTTCTGCCATTTCGTTAATTAAATGTTCCATTTCTTACTTTTTAAATAGATTGTTAAATTGTTGGATAGCTTTGAGAACTTGCTCATTATCTTCAGTCTTTTCTTCAACTATCGGCTCAATTGATTGCTCGGATTGAGTGATTTCTTTGATTACTTCAATTTCTAATAATTCCGCTTGGATTCTCTTTATTTCAATCTCTACTAAGCTAAACGTTTCGTCAGTAAATCTACCGCCTTTAAACGCTTTAATTAGCTTTTCAAGTCTGTCGCTTAATTGTTTTCTTTTATCAGCCGCTTCCATTTCTCCTTTAAACCCTAAAGTTGGAGTTTCTGGATTAGCCCCCCATAATACTGCTGAACCTTCATAAAGTTTCAATTCAGTAATGGTTCTAATACCCTCTTTGTTTACGTTTGACTTAATCGTACTAAATCCGATTGAGTGTTGGTTGATTAAACCAGCTTCGTAAAGTTTGATAATGTCTTCGCCCTTTTCAGTTTCTACGATTGGAGTGATTGCGATTAACATATCATTCTCCACATATAGTTGTTCTGGCTTACCAATTACATTGTTCATATCAGCACAATGGTCAACTAAAGACCAAACTAAGTTTTTTCCTTTTGGACCTCTTTCGCTAATAGTCTTAGTAAATGCTTCTGGAACGATAATATCATTGTCTAAATCAACGTTACCGCACATCGCCCATACTGCTTTTACTCGTCTTTGCTCACTATCAACATCCATGATGTTGTAGCCAATATCTTGTTTCTCAACAAGTGTATTTTTAAGTTGCATTGTACTCATGTAACAAAGTTATTAATTTTTTATTTATTATTTTAACGCTTCCGCTATTAAGTTCCCTATCTCCATTCCTACGATATTACTAAGCACTCCCCATATAAATCCAATGTCGCCAACTGGTGGATTGTTTTGGAATGTTTTTAGTTTTCCGTTTGCATCTCTTACCGCCTCAAAAGCAACTGTGCATCTACAATTACAAGTATTTGCTGCACTCGCTCCGCTATCGCATGGGTGCATCATTAATTCAACACCGCCCTCATGGATTCCACCTTTTGCCTTGTAACTTGTTGGAACTCGGAAAGGTTGGTCGTAATTTACTTTAACTCCGTCCATAACTAAATGGTCCGCATAACTTGGCGGCATACGTCTTGTTCTTGCATCTCTTGTAGAAATCCATTCTTTCATCGTAACCAATCCAGTTGCAGTTGCTCCAACCATCGCTCCTAAGTTAGCCGCTCTACCAGTTTCAGTTCTTGCGATTAACTCCGCTCTAAAGTCAGTTATCCCAGACTTTCTTAGTAAAGGTATAAGTTCTTGTATTGTTAAGTTATTCTCAAAACCTTGTTGAAGATATGCAGCAATTTGCTTTGCAGTTGTGTTTGTGATTTCGTCTGCTATATTGTTTACACCTTGACGCTCTAAGAACTGAAGAATAACATAGGCATAAATATCGCTTTGACTCATTTTAACCTCAAATGGCTCATAAAACCCCTTTGTTGCCTTTTTAACGGACTTATTTGTGATTGTAGCCATCTTTGTACCTAAAGCCACATGAAGCTGCTTAATTGTCTTCGCAATGCCCTTAGAACTCATTTTAGAGTAATCTTGGGTGCGACAAAACGTATCAACCTGCTTTTGAAGTTCTTTTTGGAACTTAGGCGAGTATTGTTTTAGTGCGTTGTAATAAAGTTGTTTGTATTGAGTCCAAACCATTATGCGTCTATTTTCTCTAATAGTTTACCAGCCGCTTCAAATATTGCAGTTTCTTTATTTTGTCCTGCTCTTTGTCTAATAGCAATAAGTCCTGCTCTATCTATGGTTTTAAAGTCGCTTGTAAAGACATAAGTCCAATATCCTTTAGTTGTAGCTACTGTGCTATTATCAATACCTAAGTGCCATTTGCCATACGCCTCAATCCCTTCTTTCTCAATATAAGCGTTTTCTTCAGCTGCGGTTGGATGTTGCCAAGAATTAGGTTTAATTACTTTGCCGTCTGCAATAAGATTATTTGCGAAAGTGTACCCAGCTTTGTTTAAACCAGTTGTAGCTTTTAATTCCTCAATAAGAGATAAAAACTTGTCAAAGTGTTTAGTTTCCATTTTATTTATTTATTTGGGTTATATGCCCAGTTCTTTAAGCTAATATCTCTTTTAGAAGGGCAATCTTTTGATACTGGTTCGCCTTGCTCCATGTTCTTCATACGGCTAATAAAACTTATAGTCCTATTTGCTGACTTAACTTCATCTGCACCCCAATCAGCTTTTTTCTTAGATAATAGGTTTAAGTTTCTATTTATTGGTCCTCTATCCAAACTTGCCTTTTTAGAGCAATCAGTTTCGCTCCACGCTTTTAACTCAGAATAAGACATATTTACTAAGCCGTGATACTTTGCGTAAACTTCGTCAATAGTATCTTGCAAGTTGCCTTTTAAGTCAACTTTTAAGTCAAATAACTTGTCTAATAAATCGTCTATATTATTCATTACTTCAATGTTAAAAGGTACAAATGTTTTGCTATTAAAGCAGCGATTTCATCTATTTGGTTTTGAATCCAACTATCTTGATAGATTGTTTTGCGTTCTTTTTGAACGTACTCGTACAACCCTTTGTAATATGCCGTCAATTGGTCTATGCCTTGATAATTTTGTAGGGTAGCAACGGAATAATTTTTAGGTCTGCCGTATATACCAGAAACGCTTTCTACTAAATCATCGTACAATTCAGCTAATTCGTCTTGGAACTTGTCTAATGCCTTATGTTCTGCATAACTTGTCGTTTGATTGTGCCAAACGATAGTTTGCTCCTTTGCGTCTAATAGTGTACTCAAAAACTCTACAAATGTTGCCATCTTAACTTATTTTATTTGTTCCGTCTGGAATTGTTAAAGGTTGGTATTGGTCTAATGGTTGCAAGTTAGAAGGTACATAGATTTTCTCTAATTCTTCTTGTGGCACATATTCAGGTGCTTTGATACCCATTATTTCTAACTTTTGAGCAGGTGGAATCCACCACGCTTTGTCTAACCAATCAACTTGTTCAGTCTTGTTTGCTTCTAATTCTTGGTAAACTTGTATGTCATAACCTACATAAAGGTTTGTGCCTCTATAACCCCAGTCAGAATGTAACTTACGATTTAAGTTATCTGTCAAGCTATCTAACAAAGGAATAGCACAACGTAAAGTCAATGCTTTCTCCCCTTCTCTTTGGTTGTTATAAGTCTTATTCTCGTTATCGTTTAAAAGTTGTGCAGGTACTCCGTAAATGTTACAAAGTGCCTTCATATCCCACTTTTCAGACTCAATGATATTTAATTCAACTGGACTTAAACCAATTTGCTTCCAATCTACCTTAAATCCACTAACAGCTATTGAGTTATAGTTAAACGAACCGCCTTTCTCACTAATTGCCTTTTTAAGTGCTTGTGCTTGTTGCACTCCGCTCATTGGATCAAATCTATCATCATTCATAAACAATACCCCAGCAGGTCCACCATTTTGGAACGCTGCAACTGAAGCAGTCTTAGCTTCGTTTGAACGAGTTAATGTTCTTGCTGCTGCTAATAATGGCGATTGTCCATAAAGTTCATTTCCAGTTAAGCTCCAATAAGGGTTAAAGTATTTGTCGTGTAATATTTCCTTTGTGTCAAAGGTCCACAACTTGCCGTAAAATAATTGATACCCAACTCTAACTGGTGGGAATACTTCCACATCGGCAATGATAGCCATGTACTGACTTGGTAAGGCGAATAGTTCAAAAGGTTTGCCATCGTTTGCTCCACCTTCAATCATTTTAGCGTAAATAAAAGAGTTACCAGTTATCAACTTGAATCCGCACCATTGTTCAATTAAATCTGCCCATGTGTCCTCGCCATTTGGATATTTCAACAACTCGTTTAGTCTTGAATCGCCAGTATATACTTCAAATGCTTTCTTGTGTAATTGTCTTACTTCGTGCCAGTTCTCAATCTTATCTGGTTGCTTCATTAAAGACTTGTATCTTTTAGCCGCAGTTTCGTCTACTACCTTATAAACGTGGAATGGTGCTAACTTTGCTTTATCGGTAATTAGTTTAATGATTGAATAAACTATATCGTTTGATTGGTAACCATCTCTAACAAATTGTTGAGCGTTTTGTCCTTGCCAAGTAACGATTCCGTGTTGTATAGCTACTTCTGCACCTGTTGGAATATTTGGAAAAAGAGTGTTTACTTTCTTTTTGCTAAAGAAGTCTAATAATCCCATGTGTAAATATTTAAAGTCAAAGTTAGTATATTTTAGTCTAAAATACTGATACTTGGAATTTTGGAGTATATTCAAAAATCATTCGCATAGCTAAACAATCGCTAAAGTCTGGAGAACGACCTATTAATGCTTTTACTTTGTCCTTTGGTATAATTGCTTTTTTGCCGTCATTATCAACTGACTTTTGTTTGACTTGCTCAAGTTCTTGAATAATACTTTCTTTCATTTGCCCACTTGCATTGATATACAATTTGCTATCATTTATCATTTCTGCTAACTTATAATAGCATTGTGATTTAAGGTTGTCAAAGTTTTCCTTTTGCCTTGTTATAGGGTTTTCTAATGGAGAACTATTGTTTACAAAGTTCTTGCAACCTACAAGCATATCAGCAACTCCACCGCCCACCCCATCAGAGTCCACAACTATATGCGAAGTAGGTACTTGGTTTTCTATTTGATACGCTTTAATGATCTCAGCCACTTCAACAACCGACTTACCTTTATACTGGTGTAGCTTAACACGAAAGCCGTCCCAGATACCAATAACAGTGCTATCAGAACCAAAACGAGCAACGTCACAACTAATATAGCGTGAACCAGTAGGTACAAAAGTGCTACTAAAAGCGTCAAGAATTTTGTCATATTCTATTAAGGTTGATGGGTCATTAGAGTATTCCCAGTTACCAAATAACAAACGTTCCTTACTAACTGTGTCTAATGTTAAAAGGTTTTGTTTGTAGTGCTTAGAGATAAATGGGTTGTCATCAATTAACGATGGGATAAATCTTTTATTGTTTTGAATTGTCTTGTCTAATTGCGGTTTGTAGAACTCGTGATATGTCCAATTCTTTGCAGGATTACAAGTGTATAATATCTTAGGCACTAAATCGTTCTCATCAAGTTGGTATCTAATCCTTGATTTGATAATGTTTCGTGCTTTGTCTTCTATCTGGTTTGCTTCATCTATGAATGCATCTGTGATTTCTAATGAACCCAATTCGTCAAAGTTTGGGTCGCTTGGGTATGAATAAAGGTCTTTAAGTAGAATAACCGAGCCGTTTACAAAATCAATTTGACTCATTTGTGCATTGTACTTGTAGTGGGTATCAGCAGACAAGCCTTGCATTTTAGCCACTTGGAATAATGAAACTAATGTCGTTTCCTTTAGTGTCTTTAATACCGCACGACCTATTAATCCACGAGTATTTGGGTATTTTAATCTTTGTTTTAATTGCCAATAACAACCAAGAGCGGTTTTGCCACCACCAGCACCGCCACCAAATAAGACTTCGTTTGTTGTTTTATCCTCTAATAAATCAAGAGCAATTGTTTGCTTTATTGATAGTTCCATTAAATACTTGGGTTATTTCCAACGTATGTTTTCTTTTCTTCCCAAACCACACTTAAGCCGCCACTAACTTCAAGTTCAGTTGATTGCTTAGGTTTCCCTTCTAATCGGTCTAATAGTATTTCGTATGCTTTTAAATCTCCTTTTCTTGCTTTAGCTATAATCTGCATATCTAATTGTTCAGCTATCGTAAATTCTTCCGTTTCGCCAGTAACTGGGTTCTTAGTTTCAGTAACCAATTCCAAAAGTCTAAGTAAACGAGTCTTTGAGTTTAGAACTCCCTTACCCCTACCTTTAGGGTTTCTAACTTCCCCCTTTTTAGCTGGTATTAAGTTTTGTTCGTTTGCCATCTTCTAATCTTTTTCTAATTATTACAAAGGTACTCCGTTCTTCTTGATAATCAATGTTGGGTCAAGTTTACGCATTCGGTCCACTATAACTTGACAATATTTTGGGTCTAATTCCATCAAATATGTTTTGACCCCAATTTGTTGTCCAGTAACCATAGTTACTCCAGAACCACCAAAAAAGTCTGCAATTGATGTTATTTTATCTTTAGTTTTATCAATACACCATTCAACCAATGAAACTGGTTTTTGAGTTGGGTGTACTCTGTTTGTTTTTTCTGATGCTTGTGTAAATTGTCTTACAACACTTCTTATATTAGTCCATGCCAACTCGCAATCAGTTTGGTCGCTTCCGCCATTGTTTTTATCCCACACTAACCAACATTCGCTATCTGGTAATGCTGATGAATAATAATTAGCACCCCACCAAATATGATGCGATTTTGGATATAAAGAATAAATTAAATTAAAACTATCTTTTGCTACATCAGTATTATCATCCCCTAAAATATCATTACCATATTTTTCTTTTAAAACACCACTTTTGCTAACTGCATTCATTCCGTATGGTGGGTCTGTATGTATTAAATCTGGTTCATTATTATTCATTAATTTATCTATGTGGTCAGCATCAATACTACTTCCACACAAAAGTCTATGTTCGCCAATTTCAAATAAATCTCCTAATACTATATCCGTTTCAACTCCGCCGTTTGGTACTGCAAAATCATCTTCTTCAGCTTCTAATACTTCTGGCTCAAAATTTGGTATATCTAAACCCCATTCTATTAAATCATCCGTGTTCCAGTTATTAGCCAAGTCATCCCAATCCCATTCTCCATAACCAACGTTATCCTTTACAATAAATTCTTTCTTTTGTTCTTCTGTTAGGTCAGCAGCTTGTTTTACTGGCACATCTATTAGTCCAGCTTCTATACACGCTTTTAAACGCATATTACCGCCTAAGACTACATTATTCTCGTCTATTACGATTGGTCTAAGTTCAAGCATTTGTGGGAAGTCCTTTATTGACTTAACTAGCTTTTTAAACTTATCATCTTTGATAATTCTTGGATTGTTTGGATTAGGTTTGATGTCTTGTATTCTCATTATCGGTTTTTTGTTGGAGTTCTAATTGATGCCACTTGAACTGCTGAAGCTGCCTTTAAATTGTCTATGGTTAATTCTTTGCCACATTTGAAGCAGTTTACTTTATGTTTGGATAATTCAGACTGCCAGACATAGTCTTCGGTTAATCTTCCGCATTTACAAGTATAAGTTCTTTTGCCGTAAGTGTCTTTCATTATTTTAATTTAGGTTTATAATTATGAAAGTAAATCATATTATCTGAGCAAGTCGCCCATATTTCTAAAATTAAACCTTTATATATATCTTGACCTTTAGCATTTCTTTCAAATGGAATTAATTTTGAAGTATTATAGCTTACAACCATATATTTTGGTTTTAAACTTCCTTCTTTAGCTTTATCTATTAAATTATTAATATTTTCTAACATCTTCCTTGTTTTACATAAGGTTTAACTGGTTTATCCTTTGGACCAGATGTTTTTTTAGCTTTGCCGCCTTTTCTGCGACCAAAATTTACCTTGTTTGAGTTATTTGCTTTCGCCATAATACATTAGATGTTTATTTCTTTCTTGAATTGCCATTTCTAAAGTATCAAATTTACCAATATAAATTTGTTTACCAGCTATATTTACTTCAGTTTGATATTTATTGCACCTTTTATCAAGTGAAATGCCTCTATGTCCGCTTGTATTATTGCTTCTCACTTTATGATTTTCAAACCTGCAATTATCGGCTTGAGTACACCATCTTAGGTTTTCAATTCTATTATCTAATTTATTGCCGTTTATATGGTCAACAAAAGGATAATTATTTGGATTAGGTATAAATTGTTCAGCAATTAATCTATGTATAAATACTTTTTTTCTTTTGTTATCTTTAGTAAGATTTACTCTTAGATAACCATTTTTAGTATTTAATTGCTTTGTTAAAATTCCGCCAGTTGTTCCTTTTCTTGGTTTTGATACTAAATCTAAATTATCATTAAAATAAAATAAATCTTCATATCCTTTTAAAGGTATCATAATTTGTATTTTTCAATTATTTCTTCAAGTTCGGCTCTTTGCCATTTTTTTAATTTATTGTTTACTGCAATTTCTTCTAATTCCTTAACTGCCTTTTCTCCAATTTTTTGAACCAGACCTACCCTATATAAAACTTGATTTCCGTGCTTATAAAGGTTACAACCTGCACACTGAAGATTAATATTCCACTCATTAAATCGCAAAGCACTTGATTGGCGAACACTTACCCAATGCCCTGCTTGATTAGCATTAGGACTTCCGCAAGATATACAAGGTAATCCTTCATCGCGTCGCCTTACATAAGCGTTCACAACCTTTTGCGTTTTTTCTAATAGTTTAGGTAATGGAGTTAGAGCCATAATGCAAAATTAGGGTTTATGAACACGAAAACAAACTTTTCTACCATTTACCTCAAATCGCTTTTTAGCCAATGGACTTAATCCCTGCCTAATTGAATATTCTGGCACTTTAGTCGTTCTAACTGCGTACGCTATGCTTTTAAATATGGTTACTTCTTTGGTTTCTATGTCTATCATTTTAATTGGTCTTGCGTTTTCTGCTCCGCTCACTATCATTTCAAAAGTCGTTTTAGTTCAAATAATACATTAGCCGTTACAAATAGCACACAAGCTAAAGGAACGGATATAAAAAAGAATTTTGCAAATTGTAATAATTTCATAGTTAAGGTTTTAAAATCCCCCACCTTTTGACATAACAAACACCCTTGATTATTAATGTTAAATTTAGTGAGGGATTAATTTATTTAAAATTTGTTAGATATTGTTTCATAGCGTTTCTGTTAGCTTCTTTGTCTGTATCGGTTGACATTCGGTTACTATCTCCCATTGACTTAAATTGTGCGTGTTGTTCTTCTCTTGCATTAACAAACGCTTGATGTCTTTGTTCACGATAAACCTCCAACATCTCAAAGAAAGTAGGCATATCCATTCGGTCATACACTTTTCCATATTTAAACTTAGGCAATCCGTCTAAAAAAAGCATTATGTCTTCAACTGCTAAATTATCCTCTTCAGCAGTTTCAATGATAGCTAAAGCTAAATCATAAATTTGCTCACTATTCATTCCAACCCTTAAATTAAAGTTTAGTAGCGTTTTAGTTATTTGCTTACCTAATACTGTGGCAATTTTATCAATTCCGTACATTTTAGCAATTTGTGGCAATCTTTGATCCTTTGGTATATTTTGCATAACCGCCAAATGATTAGGTTCTCCTCTTTCTTTGTATCTGCACATCTGGTTGTGCAATTCGCCAGTGCTACCAACCGCCATTGCGTTTAAAAGCTGTTTGGATAAACTGTTCTTCGGTAGCGTGGCTAACTCTTGATTTTGTTTGATTAATTCCATTTTGTTCATTTTTTAGTGCAAAAAATCCTTTCCAACCTTTATTTATTGATTGCTCAATTATTTGAATAGCAATTTGTTCTTGTCCGTTTGAAAGTTTGACTAATTCGTTTAATGCAGCTTGTTTTGATATTGCAGATTTATAAGTAAAGTTAAATTGTTCTTTCTTAAATTCAACCCATAAATTCCATTTATCTAAAAATAAATTACTACTAAACGGAAAAACAACCTCTTTACTTTCCTTTTTTTTATTTTCTTTAATTTCCTTTCCTTTTATTTCCTTTTCTTTACTTTTCTTTGCATTAGCCCCTCCAATAGCCACCCTATTAGCCCACCTATTAGCTGCCCCATTTTTGCCGCTTTCACTTAATTTAAGTCTAAGTTGCAAATGATCTTCTAACCTTTCTGAATAAAATTCTCCTTGCTTAATCTTAAATAAATCAAAATTATGAATTACCCCATTAACTTTTACGTCTGTTGACTGCATTTGCATAGTTAAAACTGGTATTAATTCTAAAGGTAAACGACCACCAGCATTAGCCAATTGCTCAATTAAAAACCAATAAATCCCATAACCTTCCATTCCTAATTGATGCCTAAGAAACAAAATCTTAGTATCATTTGCAGCATTGTAATCGTGGCTAAAATAATAACTATTCCCTTTCATAAAATAAAAGTGGCTCTCGGCATTCCCCCCAGTAGGATTGAGGGTTCAGCTTTGAGCCAATAAGTTTAACAATGGATATCCTACATCCGTTACAAATATACTATACTAACCGATAACTTGCAAATGTTTTGCCGTCTTTAGTTACAATCTTAGTCGCAATATTTAAGCCATGATTTCTCAAATCGCTTATTCTTGCAGCTAATCTAAAGCAGCCAAATTTATTTAAAGCTTGGATTGGAGTTATAGATTTTCCTTTCTCTAAATAACTCTTGATTTGTTGGTTTTGTGTCATAAGTTAAAGTTTTGTTATTTTTTAAAATGGCATTACATCTTGGTCTTCCATTTCCTGCTTGTTAGTGTTTTTGTACTCTTTTTTAGCGTCAAACTTGTACTCCTTACCACGACCACAATATTCTTTCTTGGCTCTTTCTGCCCTTTGTTCAGCAGTTTGATTATTCCAAACAGTTAGGTTGTTGCCTTTATCGTCTGGTTCTTTTAAATAGTCCACCGCAATATTAGCGTAGTGTTTTACTCCAGACTTAGTTTGAACTGGTTTCCATTTAATGTCTTCTTGACAAATGTTAAGTACTTTCATTGTTATTTATTTAAAGTTATTGAATAAGTGCGTTTGTAAGATTTTAAAGGTATTTGACCTCTTTCAAATTTCTTACCATTTTCTTCTATTTCTTTTTGCTCTTCTTTAAGAACATCAATTTGTGCTTGTAATTCTGCCCATCTTTGAGAATATGCAGCATAATCATAGGTTTGGCTATCTTTTAGCTTTAATTCAGCTCCTAAGTGATTATATGCACCTTTTGGGCATTTATCCAAGAAGTCAATAATATGCTCTTCAGCTTTTGCTCGTAAAGTCTTAGCAAAGGTTTCTATTGCAGCCATTTTAACTGCAACGTCTTCTGGCTTAGTTATTCCTTCAGCCAATTCATTTGCTATGTTATTAGCAAAGTTGTCAATGTCGGTTTTTGTGGGTGCGACTTCCCAAATCATTAGATTGTTCATAGTTTTTTGGTTTTAAATAAATGTAATATTAAGGTCTTTAGATTCATAAATATATCTGTCACTTCTAAAATCAAATACAAATCCTTTTTTCATGTACTTAACGATAAGTTCATCTGATATACTTCCTTGTAAATGTATTCCACTTGCATAAAATGAAATACTATAAAAGTCGTCTAAATCAAATCCCATTTTGATAAGATCAATAATTTTCTTTTCCATTATAAGTTGTTTTTTGCGTTAGTAAATAGTTCAGCCAATTTTTCTTTTTTGATTAAGTCTTGGTTCAGTTCGTAAAGATGCTTTAATTCTTGCACATTTTCGCAAAAGTCTATCGCAGTTGTTAAATCTTCTTTAGTACTGTGCTTTTTAATGTAAGGTGCTGGTTCTTTAGCAAAGTCCATCTCTTCTGCTGGAGTTGCTTCAAATCCTGCAGCTTTCATAAGCCAACCTAAAAGCAATCTATACGCTTTACCTTCTGCTCTTGTTTGTGCCATTGAGCATATTGCATACTCGTCAAAAGAACGTTTAGTCCTTTCTTTGTTGGAGCAAATAGCATGTCCGATTGATACTACTTGCCCAGTTGCAATGTTTCGCACTTCACAAGTTGCCCAATACTTTAACTCGTTTTCTTTGCTTAGGTCTTTGACTTCGGTAATAATTGGAATCAAGCCAATTGCTGCTCCAGCGTACCCCCAACCCTCAACGTTGACAAATTGTTTACCTTGAATGTTGGTGCTTAGTTTTTTTTCTTTGATTAGACTTGCCAACTCATTTGATAGACTCAAAAGCGAGTCTTTGTTGATAAGTTCATAGGTGGGTCTAATTTGTTGTAATTCACTCATAATGCAGATTTAAGGTTATTTAATAATTAAAAGTAATACTATTTTGTGAATAATCAAATAATATTAGAAAGTTTTTTTAGGTCTACCATTATATCGGTTTCGTAGTGTAAACTTTGAACCTGCCTAATGGTTTTTAATGCATGGATAATACTGGCATGATCTCGTTTAAACATTCTGCCAATTGTCTTTAATGTAAACTCGGTTTTATTACGGATAAAGTAAATGGCTATAAATCTGGCTTTAACCAGTTCTTGCTTTCTGCATCTGCCTAATACTTCATCTGTAGTCATGCCGTAATATTTAGCTACTTTGTTTAGGATATTCTCCGCCGCTTTCGTTTGGTCTCTTATATCCAATCTTCCCTTCATTGCAGGTTGGGTCCAATAATTCATTTAATTTAGTTTTTAAGTCTTTAATTTGTTTTCTTAATAATTCGTTTTCTAATTCCAAGATTTGATTCATCTTGATATAATAGCTTTTGTTGTCTATGTAAGTCATTTTAGTCGTTAGTTATATAATTCATAAAATAGTATTTAGAACTATCACAATCTTTTGATGTATGTGATTTTCCGGCATTATAAGCACGTTCTATGTCTGACCTTTCTTCTTTCAATCTTTCTTTAAAATAGTTTAATAAAAATTCTCTACTGAATGTAGAATTTTCTGCAGTTTGCTCTAATGCGTTAATAAAAATCTGGATAGTTGTTTTCATATAGTTTGTTTTAAAAGTGTAAAAGGTTTACTGGAAGCATAAAATCTTCTGTGATTTCATACAAATCCAAGATTAAAAAATGATACGATTTTAAGATACGTTTTTGGATTTCGTTCATACGAGCCAACTTAATTAAGTAGTCATCTTCGTACTTGTTCATCAGCTTAATTGGTTCGTCCCAAGTAGCTGCTCTCCATTTGTAAAGGTCGTTTTCAATCATTGTTTGTCTTGCTTGTGCCTTTTTAAGCAATTCTAGTAACATTGTTGCTCTTTTATGAAGTTTTAATTGCTTTCCGTGATAAGGTAATTTCATATTGACTAATTTTAAAGGTTTTCTACTAATGCGGTTAAAATTAACGCACCTAATACAATTAAAAATGCGTACAAAGGTTTGATTGAGTCTTTTTGATACTGATTCATAATTAGCGTTTTACTTGAATAATAATTGATTTGGTAAATGTAGAAAATGTAATGCTTTCTACTGTGAACATAATTGAATTAACTTCTTTTCCAAACATTACGATAACATTATCGCCTACTCTTGGAATTTGTGGTCCGTCAAATACTTGTTGGTAGTCTGCTCCGTTCTCGGAGTAATAGATGGTTGTTTGCCAGTTCATAACTAAGGTTTTTGTTTTTGCATTATTGCTCCGTAAAACTAATAAACCTAAAGTTATTAACAAAACTTATTTACAACTATTTTCAACAATTTTGCAATATTTTAAAATTTGCACAATTAAAAGTGCAGTTTATAGTGTTTTTTGCTAAGGTTTTTAGCATTTGAGACGAATAAAGTTTATTATTAGCTCAAAATTGGTAGTATTGTTACCTATTTATATAAATTTGTAAAATGGATAACCGCAACAACTACGACTCAATACCAGATCAACCTGCTCAAATTGAGATAACCAGATTAGAAGTAATCAACCACGCTAAAAATGATAAACCAATTGGCAGGATTTTAACCTTATATAAGGAATTAGGCGATTTTAATTCAATTGAGTTAAGTTTTCAAGATGGTAAACAAACTCTAAAAATTTTCTTGGATTAAAGTAAATTCATTTAGCTTATAATTTACTTTTAGGCGGTTTAAGTAAAATATGTCAAATTTTATTGCTTATTTCGGTGAATTTCCGAATTAGTACAAGATTTTGTACACTTTCTAAATAGATTAGAAAGTCCAGTAATGTATGTTTTTACAATTATGGAATGTCCAGTTTATTATATAAAAAAAGGAGCGTAGAAACGCCCCTCGCTTGTAAAACCTTAGTCTGTCAATATGAATAGTCAAAGATAATAAAAAACTCCCAGCTTTTTACACTGGGAGAAACCTGAACTATGAAAAAACAACACTACAAAGATAAGACTTCTATTTTGAGCCATCTTGGAGCAAATCCTTGTCGTGATTGTCAACCCTTCTATACCCTTCTTTCCATAGTATTTTGGTTAGGGCAACGCTTTTACGCACAATCTCGTCTTCTTCGTCTTCTGGGTTAAGCAAATGCATAACCTCATGGATCAATATTTCTAAGTGCTTTTTGCCTTTTAGTCTAACATCAATCAATACTTCGCCATCACTACAAGCTATGCCGTGTGCCTTCTCTTTGCCGAGTTTCTTGTATGTTATCTTAATCTTCATCTTTTAACATAGCCAAATCTGGGCGGTCTATTTCTTTAGGAGTGTATTTTATTCCACCTCTAACCTTTGCCAACGCTTTTTTAATTTCTGTCTCTACTTGGTAAATTTCGTTTAACTTATTTACTAATGCTGCTTCTTGTTCGTATAGTGTCATTTTTGAAAATCCCTTTGGGAGTTTAGATGTTGCCATTTCTTATGATTATTTAAAATTGTGATTGTAGACTCTTTTTATCCATTGTAAAAAATACTCTAAATCGTGTTTGTTTTTTGATATATTACACATTTTACAACAACTTACGCTATTTTCAGTTGTGTAACCTAATGTATTATCTAATCTATCTATACCATTGTATAATTGTTTATAATATGAACTACCAAACAAATTTAAAGGTTCAGAACCACAATAAAAACAATTACTTTTTATTAATATTATAAATTCTTCTTTTGTTAATTCAAAAACATAATTTCTTGCTTTAGCATTACTTCTATATGAACTATAAATGCTATTATATGCAGCATTTGGCTTTATTATTTTGTATCTTGATTTTATACTATTTTCAACACTCGTTATTTTTTGCAAACAACCACAAGACTTTGTTTTACCAGTTATTAATTGAGATGTTGTAACATTTGTTTTATTCCCACAATCACATAAACATTCCCAATTACGTTTTTTATATTTTCCGTATTGTCTACTTTCTAATAGTTTTATAACTAATAGTTTGCCAAACTTTTTGCCTTCTATGTTTTCTAATTTATACCCCATTTCTCATCATTATTAGTTTACGGAGATAAATTGCGAAGTCCAAACTTTCCTCGTAAGCGTGTTGCAGCCATTGATCTTGTGTAAGGTCGTCTCTATCCATTGTCGTTCCATATGTCTCAATCCCTTTTAGTTCTCGTTTTTGTATGTCGTTTATCACTTGTTCGGTTACTTGGCTCATTAGTAGACTTTGTTTTTTATTATTCGTTTATTATGTACTCTATAATCTCCGCTTTTATCTTTCTCTAATATCGCAAAACCTTGATTGTACTGATCTATATGTTTTGCATACTCAACGTTTGAATGCATCAAATGGCCAGTAGTCCAACAAGTAAATATTTCGCCGTCAAACTGATTTTTAGTTGTGTATTCGCTTGTTCTGTGAACGTGCGATGCAATAGCTGACTGCTTAACTCTATCGTATAAAGTTTTAGCAGGACTTACACCACTCCCACGTCTAAACGTAGTATCTCCGTGAATTATTGGTAAATGCCCAAACTTAACATGGTCAATATTCTTTAATGGCTTAATGTCAAATGCGTTTAATTGTAAAATGTCTTCAATCTCAAATAACTGCAACCCTAACATTTCTGGTGCTTTAGTCCTCATGTATCTTTCGTAGCGAAACTCATGATTAGCGTCTAAATTGTAATAAATTGTAATATTAGGGAACGACTTTCTTATGTAAGCCAACATCTCAATAATAGCTTCGTGTTCTTCGTCAAACTTTCTTACTCTTGGGTCTTTCTGGAAATCACTTAATTGATAGAAGTCAACTAAGTCGCCATTGATAAATAAAGTGTCAATCCCTTCCTTTTTTAAGTACTCAAAGCAAATATCAATTGCTTTAGGATCATGAAAAGGCACTTGTAAATCACTTATAAACCCCATCTTTTTAACTCCGACTGGAATATTAAAAATTACTTTTTCCTCTACCCAAGTAGGCGGTTGAACAAAGTTTGCTGAATGTCTAATAAAATCTTCTTTGTATGTTGTAACTCCTAAATATTGTCTTGGTTTGTTACCAAGTTTACCTCTATAATATCTTATTAATGCACGAATAGACTCGCTATTCTCAAAATGATTTTTGTTTTCTTTAAGGATCAAAGCTGCTAAAGTATTCGATGGCATCCATTGTGGATACTTCTCTAAGTAGTCAAGTATTATTTGACCAGTCATGGTTGTTCTTCTCATTATTGTTCGGTTTTTGGTTAAGCTAAACTTTCCCTTATTAAGTCCGCCTCAGCTTCTCTTCTAATTACTAATCCGTCAAGTCCTTTCCCTTCCCACAATCTTTTGCTTTGCTCAATTTGTTCTGCAATCCCTTCGTAGTCTTTCTTAGCTACTAAATCCACAATTGCTTTCATTTCCTTTCTTGAATCTCCGTCAATCTTTGCTCCTCTATTGTAAACCATTGAAACTAACGCACCTCTTGTGTCCTCGTTTAGTTCATCTAATTGCGGATATATCTTCTTAGTTAAAGCGTAGTATTTAGGAATTGACTTCTTAACGAAAACTTCATACGCAATATTGTACGGAATGATAACATTTAACACCTCGCCACGCATCATTGTTTTAACAACTTCTCCTTTAACTCCGCAAAATCTTTTAAGTGCGTTTAAAAAGTTTAGGTTCAAACCTTGCCAATCCAAAAATAATTGTGCTTCTTTTACATAACCAATATCATAGCCAAGACCTATTGTAAGTCCAGAGTCGCCACCTGCCCAAATAGGTTTTTGGTAGCGTTTCTCGTAAACGGCACGACCGCCAACTTCGTGTTGGATAATCATTTCTATTGCTTTACGGCTAATCATTGTTATTCATTTTTCTTTTTGCCCAAGCTAATTTATGAGAATTAGACATTTTTAATTTTGTTTCTTCAGATGCATTAGAACCTAATCTTGCTTTTCTTAATCTATTTTTTTGTTCTTCGCTTAAAACTCTATTTTTCATTCTTTCACTTGTCTTTTGTCTCATAGAGTCTGGCATTTTTCTGCCAGTATTAATTTTACTTATCTTTTGTTTTTATCGTGACTGGGAAAC
>OGWM01000048.1_pt1 | contig 16958 bp, 15 predicted proteins | sample 1576041 | NCBI WGS metagenome assembly OGWM01 (sample SAMN07581538, study PRJEB24739) | freshwater metagenome | place: Singapore | collected 2015-01
TTCCAAATTTAGCTGCCATCAAAATATTGGCGATATTCTCATTGACGCCTGCAACGCGTGTTGCATCAATTTGCATAAAGGAAAAAGCCTTCGCCTGCAGCATCTGCTTAAAGAGAATGCGATTCATTCCGTGCTCACCCGTTGCAACGCGCACAGGTGCAATTGCTCGCGCAATAGCTGCATGACCCAAAACATCATCAGGATTAGTTGGCTCTTCTACCCAATGCAGATTGACATCACCGATTCCCTTAATCCAATCAATCGCTTGATTCACATCCCATACTTGATTGGCATCAATGGAAATTTTGATATCTGGTCCTACTGCTTCACGGGCAAGGCGCAATCTACGTTTATCGTCTTCGAGAGAGCCGCCACATTTCAACTTAATAAGTTTGTATCCATCGGCAACTGCCTGCTTGGCAAGCCGCACCATCTTTTCATCGGTATATCCAAGCCATCCTGGAGTAGTTGTATATGCAGGTAATCCTTCGGCTAACAACTTGGATTCGTTCGCTGCACGTTGCGGCACCGCTTTGCGCAAAATCTCGAGAGCTTCTTCTGGAGTAAGCGCATCAGTGATGTATCTAAAATCAACAAGATCAACAATTTCTTCTGGTGTTAAATCCGATAGAAATTTCCAGAGTGGTTTCTTCGCAAATTTAGTGACCACATCCCAAGCAGCATTGATCACTGCACCCGCTGCCATCTGAGTGACACCTTTTTCAGGACCTAACCAACGAATCTGAGAATCGCGAACCAAACTGCGGGCAAAGTCGCCCATGCTTGTAGATAAATCTTGAATATCTCGTCCAACTGCATACGGAGCTAATTGTTCGATGAAATCGCATTGGAGATCGTTTCCACGGCCACATGTAAAAACAAATCCATGTCCTTCTAAACCAGGTTGATCAGTTTCTAAAATAACTAGCGCAGCTGAATAATCTGGCTCCTTGTTCATTGCATCCGAACCATCTAACCCTCGCGATGTCGGAAAGCGAACATCAACAGTTCTAAAACCAGTTATCTTGGGCATCATCTTCCTTTAATCTCAAAAAGTGACTCTTCACTAGGTCTGCAAAATCTTATAGGATGAATTTATGGCGCGACACAATCAAAAAGTTAAGTTAAAACGTTCAAATGTTGAAGTCACTCGGCTCAGTCTTGGAACTGCCCCACTTGGCGGCCTCTTTAAAGCGGTCACCGATGCTGATGGTGACGAGATGCTCAATACCGCTCTTGATATCGGAATCAATTATTTTGATACAGCGCCGCAATATGGTCACGGAGTTGCTGAAATCCGACTGGGTAAAGCGTTGCGCAATGCCAAGGTCCCTTATGTAATTGAGACCAAAGTTGGTCGTACCTTAGAAAAAGTTGAAAACGCTGAACTCTTTCCTTGGTTTCCTGATGCACCTCGCGATGTCATGCCAATCTTTGATTACACCGCTGATGGAATCAAGAAGGCCTTTGACCAGAGCCTTGAACGCATGGGATTAGATCACCTCGACATTGTTTTGATGCACGATGCAGAAGATCACGTGAAAGAAGCAATCGAAAATGCATTTCCAGTTCTTGCAGACTACCGTTCTCAAGGTTTGATTAAGGCAGTTGGAATCGGCATCAACTATGTCGAACAAGCGCTCCAAATCATGAAAGGTACCGATCTCGATATTGCTTTGATTGCAGGTCGCTATACCTTGCTAGATCAAATTGCTCATCGCGATTTATTTCCTTACGCACTAGCTCACAACATTGATATCACGATGGGTGGAGTTTTAAATTCTGGTGTTCTCGCAAATCCAGTAGCAGGAGCTACATATAACTACTTACCAGCATCTGATGAAATTATTCAACGCGCTGCCAAAATTGGTGAGTTCCTGAAAGTCCGCGGAATCCCGCTCATTGCAGCAGCACTGCAGTTCCCACTTCGCCATCCTGCTGTCACATCTGTTCTTACTGGTCCACGCAATGCTCAAGAGCTGCTCTCTAATGTCGAAGACTTCAATCGAGAATTACCTGCCGATATTTGGAAAGAGCTAGAAGATGCAAACCTCATCGAAAGGATTCCTGCATGAGCGTGAAGCGGATAGCCCAAGTAATAGGTATCAGACCTCAAGATATTGAAGAGTACGAAAGAATTCATGCTGATGTCTGGCCCAGCGTTTTAGCCACTATTAAGAAAGCAAATATTCAGAATTACTCCATATTTCGTTATGAACATCTGCTCTTTGCATATATGGAATACACCGGTACTGATTATGAAGCAGATATGAAATCCATTGCAGCCGATCCTGAAACTCAGCGCTGGTGGAAGATCACCGATCCGATGCAGGCTCAGGTTCCAGAATCAAAGCCTGGGGAATGGTGGCATGTCATCCCCGAGAATTTTCACGTGGATTAACGATGAAACTTTCAGTCCTTCATACTTCAACACAGCGATTCCAACTTGCAGTCACTGAGGCTGGTAAACACCGCAGCATCTCAAAAATTCCCACTCTCACCGAAGCCATGCATCTCACGCTGGCGCAATTGAAAGAAGCAGTATCGGCAACAGCTGATGAAATAACTGGCGAACTTACCGCGCCAATATCTCCAGAAATCGAGTTATGGGGTGCGGGAGTTACCTACTTGCGTTCGCGTGATGCACGTAAAGAAGAGAGCGGTGTTCCTGATGTTTATCAGCGCGTCTATGAAGCTGATCGCCCTGAACTCTTCTTTAAGTCAACGGCTGTGCGAGCGCGCGGCACTGGTGCGCCGATTGGAATTCGCTATGACAGCGCCGCATCTGTGCCTGAACCAGAAGTAGCTATCTATATAAATAAGCATCGCGAAATTATTGGGTATGCCATATGCAACGATGTCACCGCTCGCACAATAGAAGGTGAAAATCCGCTCTACTTGTCACAAGCAAAAATTTATATTGGCTCTACTGCTCTCGGTCCCGACATCACGCCCGCTTGGCTTGCGCCTGCAGCAGATGCAATGGCCATCACAGCAAAAATCTTGCGCGGATCAGCAATTGCTTGGGAAGCAGAAACGTCGCTCGGAAAATTAAATCGCACGCTAGAAGATTTAGTTTCTTATGTATTTAGATGCCAAGATTTTCCACACGGTGTGATTCTTTCAACCGGTACCGGAATTGTTCCGCCGATGGATGTTTCACTTGCCGCAGGCGATATTGTCGAAATAAATGTAGCAGGCGTTGGCACCATCTCTAATCCTGTTGAAGTGATCCCTGAACGGTAGCTACATTCATGGCATTTAGAGTGTGGACTCAATGGAGTGACTTACGCGTTCCCGATGGAATCACGCTTCTATCCCCTGCAAATTTTCCACTCGATTCTTCCGATCTATCGCAGATAGATATGTATGTACCTTCTTATATGGGTGGGGCGAAGGCGCTCTCCTATGCGGCGCAGATGCCAAACCTTTCCATTCTGCAGATGCTCAATGCCGGCTACGACGATGCGCTTGCCTATGTGCGCCCCGGAATAACGCTCTGCAATGCACGTGGTGTGCATGATGCATCAACAGCTGAATTAGCAGTGGGTCTAGCGATTGCATCACGGCGCGGATTTATTGAATTTTCAGATGATCAGCGTCGTGGAATATGGAACCACCGTCGCTTTCCCGCGCTCTCAGATAGCAAAGTGGGAATCATCGGCTTTGGGTCTATTGGCAAAGAAGTAGCGCGCAAACTATCGGGCTTTGATGTTGCTATCACTGCCTTCACTCAATCAGGGCGCGATGGCACAGTTGCTATTTCAGATCTCGATAAATATTTACCAAATCTCGATATTGTCATATTGATTTTGCCGCTTTCCGACAGCTCGCGCCATATGTTTAGCGCAGCGCGTTTAGCGAAGATGAAAGATGGCGCGCTCATTATTAATGTGGCACGAGGCCCAATTATCGACACTGATGCGTTGGTTAAAGAGTTAGAGCGCAAGCGCTTATTCGCAGCTGTAGATGTGACAGATCCCGAACCACTCCCTGAAGGACATCCTCTCTGGAAAGCGCCCAATGTGATCATCGTTCCTCACGTAGGTGGTAACTCCGCAGCATTCGAACCACGCGGGCGAGCGCTGATTGAATCGCAGCTCGCACTCATCTCTGAAGGAAAGCCGCTTAACCACATTGTCGCAAAGGGCTAAAGATGAAAATTGATGCACACCATCATCTCTTTGATTTCGCAAAAGATTCGTATGACTGGATTGAGGGCGCTGCCATGGCCCCAATCAAACGAGATTTCACCATGACAGACTTACGTGAAGCTATACAAAACACTGGAATCACCAACACAATCTTGGTACATGCAACTGGCACTCATCAAGAAACTCATGACATGTTAGATCTAGCGGCTACCGATGAAATGGTTGTCGCGGTTGTGGGTTGGCTAGATGTGCAATCTATAGATTCGATTTCTGTATGCGATGAGTATCTGCAACACAGCGCTGCTAATTACCTCAAAGGAATTCGCGATATTGCCCAAGATAATCCCAACCCAGATTACTTGGCTACTTCGCAAGCAATTAAAACTGTCCAAGCAGTTGGCGAACGTGGATTGGTCTATGAAATTCTCACCAAGACTCCCGAACTCAAAGCAGCACTTGAATTAGTCCGCGCATGTCCAAATATGCAATTTGTACTTGACCATATCTCTAAGCCATACATTGCTAAAGAAGAATTTGAACCTTGGAAATCTTTAATTGCAGAACTTGCACAGTTCCCCAATGTGGCCTGCAAAATTTCAGGACTAGTAACTGAGGCTAAATGGAAAGCTTGGAAAGTTTCAGATTTCACTCCCTATACAGATCACATCATCGAATCTTTCTCGCCAGAACGTTTGATGTATGGATCCGATTGGCCGGTGGCACTTCTTGGTGCCGAGAACTATTCCGAAGTATTTTCTTTGGCTGAGTCGGTAACATCACAATTGAGTAACGCTGAAAAAGATGCGTTCTGGTGCTCCAACGCGCGCCGCATCTATAAAATAACAAACCTGTAACAATCTTCCTCAAATACCGAAAATTGGCCTATATTTCTTGAATCGTTCAACCTCACTCCATACGATTACGCCACAGCAATTCCGCTGCTTTTGAAGGGAAACACATGAAAAAAGGTCTAATGACAGTTGCTGCAGTAGCAGCACTGACGCTAGTCGCCGGAACAGCTGCAGCTCCAGTATCTGCAGCAGATAAGACCCTCAAGATCTATCTCATCTCTAAGGGTGAAACACACCAGTTCTGGCAAGCAGTAAAGAAGGGTGCTGAAGAGCAGGCTGCGAAGATGAACGCAACAATCGTCTTCCAAGGCCCAGCTGCAGAAACCATGATCGATAAGCAACTTGAAATGCTTGATGCAGCAATTGCAGTTAAGCCAGATGCAATCGGTTATGCAGCACTCGGAACAACACAAGCTGTTCCAAAGCTCAAGGCTGCACATGATGCAGGAATTCCTGTTTACATGTTCGATACAGCTGCAAGCTGCCCAGGAAAGCTTGGCGTTAAGTCAGATTGCGCACTTGGCGTTGCTTACACAAACAGCGTTGCTGCAGGAAAGTTAGCAGCAGACAAGATGGCAGCTCTCATTGGTGGAAAGGGTAAGGTCCTCGTCGTAGGCCACTCACAGACCAACCAGACTGGTATTGATCGTGCAAACGGCTTTATCAATCAAATCAAAGCCAAGTACAAGGGCATCACACTTCTAACACCTCAGTACGCTGAAGGTGGAGATGCACTTAAGGCTCAGGAAATCGTTAGCGCAGCACTTGTTGCTAACAAGGACCTCAAGGGTATCTACGGAACCAACGAAGGTGTATCAATTGGTGCAGGACAAGCATTCAAGGCTGCAAAGCTTAAGAATGGCGCTGTTAAGTTGATCGGTTTCGACTCAGGAAAGCAGCAGATTGCAAACATCAAGTCTGGTCTTCAGACTGGTGCAATCACACAGAGCCCAATGGGTATCGGTTCAAAGACTGTGGAAGCACTTGTTAACTATGTGCGCACAAAGAAGGCACCTGCATCACTCATCGATACAGGTTTCTACTACTACGATGCAAAGAACATCAGCGATCCAACAATTGCTGGAAACCTTTACGAGTAAGTCGTAATTACGGCTCATTTGTAAGAAATGAAGTCATGATGGCCGAGAGTAATCTCGGCCATCATGCTTTATGATTCGAATCTGCGTGAGGCGCCCAACTAACAGTTTGAAGGTGAATGGATGAGTGGAACACAGCTCTTATCACTCTCTGGTGTAAGCAAATCATTTCCAGGCGTTAAGGCGCTCGATAATGTGCACTTTGACCTGAATGAAGGTGAAGTCCATGCCATTGTTGGTGAAAATGGAGCTGGCAAATCTACTTTGATGAAGATTCTCTCTGGAATCTATAAGAAAGATACTGGCGACATTAAGTACAGAGGGCAGTCTGTCGAAATTCCTAGCCCTCATGAGGCACAGCGCCTTGGTATCAGCATCATCCATCAAGAGTTGAATTTGATGCCGCATCTGAATGTTGCACAAAATATCTTTATTGGCCGTGAAGTTACCCGGCCAGGTGGAGTCTTCTTAGATAACGCCAAGCTCATTGAAGAAGCTGTAAAGCTCCTTGAAGAGCTAGAACTTAATCTTGACCCCAAAGCAATAGTTGGCGAACTTACGATTGCAAAACAGCAGATGGTGGAGATTGCAAAAGCTGTTTCCTACCGCGGCTCTGTCATCATTATGGATGAGCCCACTTCCTCACTCACCCCTGCTGAAACTGAATCTCTCTTTAAGATTATTCGAAACCTCAAATCAACTGGTCGTGGTGTTGTCTATATTTCGCATCGACTTGAAGAGCTAGCCAAGATCACAGACCGTATTACTGTTTTACGCGATGGACAGTATGTAAAGACCCTTAAAACCACAGAGACAACCATTCCAGAAGTAATTTCACTGATGGTGGGTCGCGCAGTTGCACAAGATCAGCGCCCAACAAATCGCAACGTCAGCAATGAAGTAGTCCTCAAGGTTGAAGGAATTTCTGATCGCCACTTGTTGCGCGATGTCTCCTTTGAACTCCGTAAAGGTGAAATTTTAGGTTTTGCAGGGCTAATGGGAGCAGGGCGCACCGAACTCGCGCGCGCCATTATTGGTGCAGATCCAAAGACTGCCGGCAAGATTTATCTGCACGGCAATGAAGTAAAAATAAAGCAACCATCTGATGCAGTTGCAGCTGGTATTGGATATCTCTCTGAAGACCGTAAAAGATTTGGCTTGCTGTTAATTCAAAACATCACCTTCAACACGATTCTCTCTTCTATCCCACGCTTTTCTAAATTTGGGTGGCTCAAGATTCGCCCAGCTGCTGGCGTTACTCGCGACTCGATTGCTCAATTGCGCGTGCGTACTCCCTCTGAAAATCAATTTGTAAAGAACCTATCCGGCGGAAACCAGCAGAAGGTAGTTATTGGCAAGTGGCTTACCCGTAACTGCGAAGTACTGATTTTCGACGAACCAACTCGCGGTATCGATGTGGGAGCTAAAGATGAAATTTATCGCCTGCTCACCAAGCTCTCCGAAGAAGGAAAATCGATCATCATGATTTCCTCAGAGCTTCCTGAAATTCTCCGAATGTCAGACCGCATCGCAGTCATGTGTAACGGTCGCCTCACTGGCGTTCTCAAAAATGAAGAAGCAGACCAAGAAAAGATTATTGAATACGCCACCAAATTTAGTGAAGAACTATCAACAGCCCGATAGAAGCAGAAAAGAGAGATACATGTCAGAAGATCTAACAACTGGTCGCACCGAAGGCGGCACCAAAGTATCTGCCTTCATTCGCCGCGAAATCGGTCGTGTGGCTGCGCTAGCCTCGCTTGTTGTCATCTTTATCTTCTTCACCATCATGAACCCAGTCTTTGCATCATGGGCAAATGTTTCTGGTGGAATTTTGATGTCCACCACCGTCATCGGTTTACTCGCGATTGGCGTCACCTTTGTGATTATCACTGGTGGTATCGATCTTTCAGTGGGAACTTCGATGGCGCTCGTTGCAGTCATCACCGGAAAAATGGTGATGGCTTATCACCTCAATGTCTGGACAGGAATTCTTCTTGGAATGGTTGTTGGTGGAGTACTCGGTGCCATCAATGGGCTCTTAATTACAGTGCTTCGCCTACCGCCATTTATCGCAACTTTGGCAACTATGAAAGGCGCTCAAGGACTTGCGCTCATCATCTCCGATTTGAAGCCAATTCTCTTTGCAACAGATGTAAAAGGCTGGGATCAAATTGCACAGGGAAATATCATTCCTAACTTTCCCAACGGTGTGCTCATCCTCTTTATTGCAGCGATTATCGGTTCTATTATCCTCAATAAAACAGTGCTTGGACGCTACAACTTTGCGATCGGTTCTAATACAGAAGCAACCAAGCTATCTGGCGTGAAAGTTAACCGCTGGTTAGTTGCAATCTATGCCCTCTGTGGTGTGTATGTCGGCCTTGCTGCAGTTGTTCTGACTTCTCGACTTGGATCTGCGCAACCAGATCTTGGACTTGGCTACGAACTTGAAGCCATTGCTGCAGTAATCATTGGTGGTACTTCACTCTTCGGAGGCAAGGGAACAATTGGTGGAACCATCATCGGTGCACTGATCATGTCAGTCTTGATTAACGGTCTTCGCATCCTTGGGCTACAACAAGAATGGCAATACGTCGTTGTTGGTGCAGTTATCTTGCTTGCGGTGTATGGAGATAACCTCCGTCGTCGTCGTGCTGGAGATACCTCAGTCTGAAAGTTATGGTGGCGGGTGAAGGATTTGAACCTTCGAAGGCAGAGCCGGGGGATTTACAGTCCCCTCCCATTGGCCGCTCGGGCAACCCGCCAAGGTTTCTTACGGCTGCCGAAGATTACCTTATTTGGGGCGCTTCTTAAAATCCACGCTACTCGGGAAGAATTACTGGCACTTGCGTAATTAACCCACCATCAATCACATAAGAAGCTCCAGTAATAAATGAAGATTTATCAGAGCATAAAAATCCAACTAGTTGGCCGATTTCATGAATGCTCGCCATTCTTCCAAGTGGATGTGTAAGCCCCCACTCGTGCAGTAACTCTGCTTCGCTTTTTTCACCAGCAAATTTCTTAGCAGTTGCATGCAACATCGGAGTATCGACGCAACCTGGTAGCACTGCATTACACCTAATTTGCTCCGCAGCATGATCAATGGCGATGGCGCGGGTAAGCGCATTGACCGCACCTTTTGATGCTGCATATGCGACCACATTTTTCTGATTGGAAAGTGATTGCACCGAAGAGATATTGACGATGGATCCGCCTTGTGCAACGCGCATAAACGGAATTGCATACTTGGCTGTTAAGTACATGGCTTTAACATTTACCGCGAAGGTGCTATCCCATACTTCTTCAGATGTATCTACTGCAGTGCCATAGGTTTGGATTCCAGCGCTATTCACTAAGTAATTGATGTGTCCGTACTTTTTTCCAACGGAGTTGATGGCCGCAGAAACAGCAGAGTCTGAAGAAATATCTACATTAACTGCGCTAAATTTTTCACCAAATTGTGCGAAATCTTTTTCAGCTTGAGCAAGGGCTGCTGTATCTCGATCAAAAGCAATGACATGGGCTCCATCTTCGAGCAGGCGCAATGAGCTTCCATATCCAATGCCTTTAGCACCACCTGTCACTATTGCGATTTTCTCCATTTACTTGCTCCTTATCCTCGCCCCGTGTTTTTGTACTTCGGCAATTGTTCTCGATCCACTCAGCGCCATCCCATTGATAAATTCTCGTCTCATTAATTCATAGACCTGTTCAACTCCAGCTTCACCATTTGCCATAGCGCCATATAAATACGCTCGGCCAATAAATACAGCTTTGGCGCCGAGTGCAATCGCACCTAAAGCATCAAGGCCAGACATGATTCCACCGTCTATATACACTTCAACTTTTTTACCGACAGCAGTAACGACATCAGGCAGGATTTCAACGGGCACCGGTCCGCGATCAAATTGGCGACCACCGTGATTGGAAAGAATGATTCCTTGAACACCAAGCTTTGCTACAGCTTGAGCATCAGCGACGCTTTGAATTCCTTTGATAACGATAGGACCAGACCAGACAGAGCGAAGCCATTTAATATCTTCAAATTTTGTAGATGGATCAAAGATAAGAGCTGCTAGTTCTGAAAGCGGTTTATCCCATCCCCTAAATGCAGCAAATTCCAATTTGCCGGTAGTGAATAAGTTAATCCACCACCGCGGTTTACTTGCGATTGCAAAAACGGTGCTCAAACGAATCTTGGGTGGAACGGTAAGTCCATTGCGATTATCACGGTAGCGCAATCCCGCAACTGGGGTATCAACTGTTAATACCAAAGTTTCAAAGCCAGAATCGCGCGCTTGTTTGATTACAGCCAAAGTATCTTCGCGCTTTTTCATAATGTACAACTGAAACCATCGCCTAGAACTAGGGACTACCGCTGCTAACTCTGCTGGTGAAACTGTGCCCATCGTAGATAGTGCGTAGACGGTGTTCTTATTTGCCGCAACATTAGCAACAGCGGGCTCGCCAACGTGATACATCAAACGGGTATATCCAGTTGGCGCAAAACAAATTGGTAAATCAACTTTCTTACCCAAGATTGTTGTGGAAGTGTCAATGTTTGATACATCGCGCAATACATGTGAGTTGATTTCAATTCTTGATAACGCATCCCGGGTACGGTCGTAGGCAACTTCATCAACTGCCGATCCTTCGACATAATCAAAGACCACTTTTGGAGTTCTCTTCTTGGCAATTACTGCAATATCGAAAACATTCTGCGCCTTAGCCAGTTGTGATGAGTAGCGGCCCCAAGATGGAACAGACCAGTCAATGAGTGACCAGAAATACGGCAGACTGGGGAATCTACGACGACTGCGAATCACACGCACAAATTACCCTAGAATGAGCGCTATTAAAATACTTCCAATTAATTAATCTTATTGAAGGAGTTTACGGTGGCTGACAGCAGTTTCGATGTAGTTTCAAAAATCGATCGCATGGAACTCGATAACGCAATCAACCAAGCTTCTCGCGAAATTGATACTCGTTTTGATTTTAAAAATACTGGTGCAAAAATTGAACTCTCTGGAGATAAATTGGCCATCGAGGCCAACACCGAAGAACGTGCCAAAGCCGCTCTTGAAGTTGTGAAAGATAAGATGATTAAACGTGGAGTCTCTTTGAAGCACTTAGATGCTGGCGAACCACAGTTATCTGGAAAAATTTACAAAATTGGCTGCTCTCTCAAAGAAGGAATCTCTACCGAGAATGCCAAGAAGATTGCCAAATTATTACGTGATGAAGGTCCAAAGTCAGTAAAGTCTCAAATCCAGGGTGATGAACTACGAGTCTCCTCTAAGAGTCGCGATGACCTACAAGCATCCATTGAACTCATCAAGAACGGTAAATTTGATTTCGCTGTTCAATTCGTCAATTATCGATAAGTGCTAAAGCATCGAAACGAGTACTCACTCGGCCTAATATTTGGTTTTAGCTCCTACATCTTGTGGGGGCTCTTTCCTTTGTATTGGCCATTACTCGAACCTGCTAATCCTCTCGAAATAGTTTCTCATCGCGCAGTGTGGACCCTCGTATTCTGTGTGATTGTTCTTGCGCTCACTCGGCAGTTAGCTTCAACGCTCAATGTAATGCGCAATTCAAAGACTCTAGCTGGATTATTTGCCACAACTTCATTGATCTCTATTAACTGGATTACCTACATCTGGGCTACCAATAATGGACATGTCGTTGAAGCAGCGCTTGGTTATTACATCAACCCACTCATCATTATTGGACTTGGAGTCTTTCTGCTCCATGAAAAGTTACGAAAAGCTCAATGGGTTGCAGTTGGGCTCGGTGCGATCGGAGTAACAATTCTGACGATTGATTATGGTCGCTTACCGTGGATTGCAATTTCACTCGCTGTTTCATGGGGTTTATATGGATTTATCAAGAAAAAATTAAATCTGGGAGCGCTTGAGGGCCTCACTATCGAAACTTTGCTCTCTCTTATTCCCTATGGTTTTTACCTTCTGTACCTAGGAAATAATGGCACCGGGCAATTTGGCCATGGCTTCTTACTAACAACACTACTTGTCTGCGCTGGTGCGGTAACAGCGATTCCATTACTTCTCTTTAACGGAGCAACTACCAGACTCCCCTACAGCACAATCGGGCTGCTGCAATACATCACTCCAACAATCACTTTCATTATTGGCGTGTGGGTCCGCCATGAAGAAATGTCTTCTGCACGCTGGTTTGGATTTGTTGTGATTTGGTTAGCGCTCTTTGCGCTTGGAACGGATTTGGTTCGCTCAAGTAGAGCGATTGACAATCGCATCGCACAATGAAAAAAGCGCTCCAGTGACATCGTTGACTGGAAGCGGCCCTAAAGCAGCACGCGCCTCTTTTGCTACTTGATCTAGTTGTTCACGTGACTCAGCAAGCGCAGGGTGAGATCGAAGTTCGCGCAATACTTGAGCAACCTTTTTCTCATCCTTGATAGGTGCGCTGACCAGCTTTTTCAGCTCTTTATCCTCTTTGCGCATAGATCGCATCACGTTGAGTGTTACTAAAGTAGGAACACCTTCACGTAGGTCGGTTCCTGGCGTTTTTCCAGATTGAGCGGAGTCGCTGGCAATATCAATAATGTCATCTGCCAATTGAAATGCGATTCCAATTTTTTCGCCAAATACTGTGAGCGTTTCCTTAATTTCATCAGGTGCTCCGGCAACCATCGCACCGAATCTTGCACTTGCTGAAATCAATGAACCAGTTTTATCTGCAACAACTTGTAGATAGTGGGCTAAGGGATCTTCACCGTGTTGAGGTCCTTGTGTCTCCATAATCTGACCGATAACCAACCGCTCAAAGGTTGATGCCTGTAATCGCACCGCTTCTGGTCCAATATCTGCAAGGAGTGCGGATACTTTGGCAAAGAGATAATCACCGGTAAGGATGGCAACAGTATTTCCCCAGCGATCATTTGCACTCACAACTCCGCGACGCAAGCGCGCTTCATCCATCACATCATCGTGGTAAAGCGTTGCTACATGTGTGAGCTCACACACCACTGCAGATTCAACGATTCCAAATTTATCTTTATCGCCATAGTGAGATGCAAGCAAAGTAAGTAATGGTCTTAATCGTTTTCCACCCGCAGCAACTAAATGGCGTGATGTTTCTTCAACGAGCGGATAGTTTCCTTGAATATGGCTCAGTAGCAGCGCTTCAACCTTCTGCATTCCAGCTTTGAGTTCAAACTCCAAGTCAGGTGCAAGACCCGGTATTCCGATAGCTGCCATCAGCGAATGAAGAATGCGGTGGATTCAATAAAACTTAAGAGCGGTGCAGGGAAGATACCAAGAACAATTGTGACGACTGCTGAAATAGCAATCGCTATCGCAGTAAGTGCTGATGGAAGAACCACGCTAGTTCCATCTTCAACAGGATCCTTAAAGAACATGAGGACGATGACGCGAATGTAGAAGAATGCTGCAATGGCGGAGGAAAGCACACCGGTGATCAAGATGGCAGTGCTTCCAGATTGGTAGGCAGCAGAGAAGATTGAGAACTTTCCGATAAATCCAGATGTGAGTGGAATTCCAGCAAAGGTAAGGAGGAAGAGCGCAAATACTGATGCAGTCAGTGGAGAGCGCTTTCCGAGTCCGCTCCAGCGATTGAGATCGGTAACTTCACCAGCAGCATCACGAATTAAAGTGACGATGGCAAATGCTCCGAGCGTTGCAATTCCATAAGCAAAGAGATAGAAGATCGATGCATCAAGACCAGACTTGTTGAGAGCGATAACACCAGCAAGTAAGAATCCAGCATGAGCAATAGAAGAGTAGGCAAGCATGCGCTTAACATCGCGCTGCGTGATTGCAACAACTGAACCAAAGAGCATCGTAATAATGGCGACGATGACTAGCGCTGGTCGCCATTGCCATTCTGCATTTGCAAAGGCGACATAGAAAATTCGAAGAATCGCACCGAATGCAGCCACTTTGGTTGCTGCGGCCATGAAACCAGTGATCGCAGTTGGCGCACCTTGATATACATCTGGTGACCACGCGTGAAACGGAACTGCGCCCACTTTAAAGAGTAATCCGACCGAGAGGAAGGCGATACCAAGGAGCAGGAATACATCATTGCCAGAACCACCAACGATGCTCTGTTGAATACCTGAGAGAGTGATAGTTCCTGAGTATCCGTAGAGATAAGCAATTCCAAAGAGGAAGAATGCCGATGAGAAGGCGCCGAGCAAGAAGTATTTCAGCGCTGCCTCTTGTGACATCAAGCGGCGGCGACGTGACAATCCCGCCATCAAATAAAGTGGAAGTGATAAAACCTCAAGTGCGACAAAGAGCGTGATCAGATCTGTTGCAATAGGAAAGAGCAACATGCCTGCCACTGCAAAAAGTGTCAATGGATATACCTCAGTAACGCGCAGATCTTTCTGCAAAGATTCGCGTTCTTCTTGTGAACCTGGAATTGCTGCAGCTAAGGCAGTGAAGTTCTCTTGATCTGCAATAAGGAATACTGCTAAAACTGCAATGATCAAGATAGTTGCTTGAATCAAGAATGCAGCTCCATCAAAAGCCACAGAATTCATCGCCGCGTCAACGCCCGCCTGCTTACGAATCGAGACTGTTGCAGCTAATGCAGAAACTAAAGACAGGAGTGAGATAAACATCTGCGAGTTATGACGTGCGTTGCGTGGGGCAAATGCCTCGATTAAGACGCCAATGACAGCGCCGGCAAGGACAATCAGAATCGGTGAAAGCTGAGCGTAATTAAGTACGGGAGTGGTAAATACCATTTACTTGCCTGCGCCTTCTGATGGAAGCGGGTCACTAAAACCCTGAGATTCAATGACATGTGCAGAAGCTGGATTAATGACATTAAGCAGCGGAGCTGGATAAAACCCAAGGGCAATGATCACTGCAAGTACTGGACCAATCGCAATTTTCTCGCGCAGATTGAGATCGACAAGATTTTCATTTCCAGGTGTGGTTGGACCGTGGAGCGCTTTTTGTACTGGAATCAAAATATACAAAGCAGCCAAAACGATTCCAAAGGTGGCTATCACTGCAGCCACGGGATAACGAGTAAATGTTCCAACCAAAACCAAGAATTCGCTTACGAAACTTGAAAGGCCTGGCAACGCGAGTGATGACATTCCAGCGATAAAGAATGACCACGCCATTACTGGAGTAACTCGCTGCAAACCACCAAAATCTGCAATAGTTGAAGACTTACGACGAGAAATCATCCAGCCAGCAACTAAGAAGAGCGCTGCTGTTGAGAAGCCGTGATTAAACATATACAACGTCGCACCCGAGTGGCCTTGAGTTGTCATGGCAAAAATTCCCATAGTGATAAATCCAAAGTGCGAAATCGAGGTGTATGCAATCAGACGTTTAATATCGCGGGCACCAATTGCCAAGAATGCGCCATACACAATTGAGATAACCGCAAAGACCAGGATTATTGGAGTGAAAGTCTTGGAAGCATCTGGAAAGAGAGATAAACAGAATCGAATCATTCCAAATGTTCCGACCTTATCGAGCACACCTAAAAGAAGAACTGACGTTCCAGGAGTTGCCGATGCTGCTGCATCTGGAAGCCAGGTGTGTAATGGCCATACCGGAGCTTTGATTGCAAAGGCAATAAAGAATCCGAGGAATAAAAGGTTCTGAGTCGTCGAACTCATGTAGTTATGCATCTCTGAAAGTTTGGTGATATCAAATGTGGCGCCACCATTTTTGCTCGAGATAACAAAGAGTCCGATAATCGAAGCGAGCATCAAAAGTCCACCAAAAAGGCTATAGAGCAAGAACTTCACCGCTGCTGCAGCGCGTTCACCGCTTCCATATCCACCAATCAGGAAGTAGACCGGTATCAGCATCGCCTCAAAGAAGACATAGAACAAGAAGACATCTGTTGCTGCAAAGACCCCGATCATCATGGTCTCTAGCACCAAAATAAGAATGTAGAAAACCTTGGCAGACCAACGGCCACCTTCAGATTCATTCCATCCAGCAAGTACAACAATCGGCGTCAAAAGCACCGAGAGCAAGATGAGAACGAGCGAAAGTCCGTCAACGCCAACTGCGTAATTGATTCCAAAACTTGGAATCCAGTTAGCAACCTGCACGAATTGATAGCTGGTATTTGCAGCGTCAAAGTTGAACCACATCAAAATTGCAGAGAGCGCTACCAGAAGTGTGGTGGCGAGAGCCGCTTGCTTAATACGAATTACCTGATCATTTGGAATGACAGAAACAAGTAAGGCGCCAAGAAGTGGCAATAATCCAAGAAGCGTTAGCGCATTCACTGTGTCACCACCCAAATTCCAGCAATCAAGGCGATTGCTCCAATCAAGATGAGAGCTGCATAGCTACGGGCAAAACCAGTTTGTGAGGTGCGAAGTGCAGATCCGGCGCCCAGTGCAGTGCGACCAATTCCACGAACTGCACCATCAATCACCACATCATCTCCCTTAACGAGTACACGGGTGAGCGCTTGGCCAGGACGCATAAAGACTGCCTCATTAAATGAATCTTGCAAGAGATCTTTGCGAGCGATGCGTGTAAAGATTGAAACATTTTCAGGAGCGGTTGCAGCAACTTCTGATAATTGATACTTAATGACTGCAATCGCAACACCTATGGCAACTGCAACAAGTGCCATTGCAGATACAACGATCGGTGAGAAGAGGTGTTCTTCACTATGTTCAGCGCCATGTTCGCCAAAGACTGGTTGTAACCACTGTGCGAGCGCATCACCACGGGCAAAAAGGAATCCTAAAGTATCGTGACTGGGAAACAGATCGGAAGAGCACACGTCTGAACTCCAGTCACCGGCTATGATCTCGTATGCCGTCTTCTGCTTGAAAAAAAAAA